>ERZ651776.133-NODE-133-length-107245-cov-6.732569_pt1 | contig 107245 bp, 97 predicted proteins | sample MGYA00514761_ERZ651776 | MGnify/ENA metagenome assembly ERZ651776 | reverse complement strand
AAAGCTAAGCGCTTCGGCGTGGATCAACCCAAGGCTTGCGGTCAGCGCATGGTGCATCTGTACCGGATGCGGCGTCACACCCGCCACGAGGGTCTTGGAATGGTGCAAGGCCGCGGCAAGGCAAAGTGCCAGTTGCGGCACCGCCATCCATTCGGCAAACCACGCCCCGCCATCGCGCTGGTGTTGATGGGCAGCAGCAGCTTGCAAGGTGGCGCGTTGCCCGGTGAACTGATGCCCAAGGGCGATGATGGCCGATGGCCCGACGGGGTTTTGCTTTTGTGGCATGGTAGAGGACGCCCCCGACGCGCCAAGGGCGATTTCCTCAATGCCGGTCATGGTCAGCCCGATCACGCTTTGCCCGATATGCGACAGCGCGGCCATGACGCGGCCTTGCCAGTCTGCGATGCGCAGGATCGGGGTGCGGTCCACATGCCAACTGCGTTTCGGGTCGTTCAGGCCAAGGGCTTTGGCCAGTTGGGCGCGGGTTTCAGCCGCTTTGGGTCCAAGGGCGGACCCAGTGCCCGCAGCACCCGACAGCGATACGAACAGGGATGTGGCACGCAAGGTTTCCAGTTCCTCAAGCGCGTCAATCAACGGCATGGCCCATTCGGCCAGCACCGCACCCCAACTGGTGGGCGTGGCATGTTGACCATAGGTGCGCGCGGGCAGGGGCAGGGTCTTGTGATCCTCGGCCGTCGATGCAAGCGATGCGATGATCGTGCGTAAATCGGCCTCGGCCAGCCCCAATGCCTGACGCAGGCGCAGCATCAGCGCGGTGTCGATGATATCTTGGCTGGTGGCCCCCCAATGCACGTGCTGGGCAAATTCGGGGGCCTGCATTTCAGCGCGGAACTGCGCCAGAAGCCCTGGCACGCTGACCCCGTTTTCGCCCGTAGCCTTGGCAATCGCACCGGGGTCGACCTGAATTTCCAGCGATGCACGGTGGATCGCGGCGGCGCTTATCTCGGGGATCACCCCAAGACCGCCTTGCACCTTGGCCAGCGCGCCTTCGACCAGCAGCATCGCGCGGATTGCGGCGGTGTCCGAAAACAGGCGTCCGGCATCCCCCGTTGGGAAAAGTTGCGCATAAAGGGGACTGTCGAAGACGCTGGCGGCCATGGGTTACCTCTTGAGGATCGTATCAATTATGTGCGCCAAGCCTTTGGGATCGGCAAAGAAAGGCGAATGTCCCGTGGACATCTCATAGACATCCGCGCTTTGCCAGTCTTGGGTCATCGTGACCTGATAGGCGGGTGGAATGGTGCGGTCGTCCATACAGCGGATATAGCTGCGCCTTTTGGCGTCGGCACGGGCCGTATCTGGCAGCGCAACGGTGGTGGGGGCCACGGCCTGCGGGCACAATAGCGGGTTGGCAAAAGCGGCGACGCCATCGGGGCAGTCGTTGTAAAACAACGCTTCGGTCATGGTCGGATCAAGGGTAAAGCTTTTGCCATCCTCACGCATCCGAACCGCTGGCATCAACGGCTGGCTGGGGGCCTGTTTGCGCATCTCGGCCAACGTCATGCCGGGGGCGGGGACGTATGCGCATAGATAGATCAGTTGCGCCATGGCCTCTGGGTCTTTCTGAGCGGCGGCGCTGATTGCAAAGCCGCCCATGGAATGACCCAGAACAACCGTTTCAGGCGTTGATGCGGCCAGCACCGCATCGGCATAGCTGTCCAGCGTGACGTCATTGACCGGCGTTTGATCCGCCCCATGGCTGGGTAGGTCAATGGCGCGGGGGCTGTGACCCAACGCCGTTAGCGCGGGGATCAGATCGCGCCAGCACCATGCGCCATGGCACGATCCGTGAACCAAAAGGATATCAGACATGCCCGACGCCTTTCAGAAAATCGGTCAGCACCTGCGCGTATTCTTGTGGGTTCTCGACGCAAGGCAGATGGCCGGTTCTGCGGATCACATGGAACTTGGAACCGGGTATCAGATCAACGGTTTCGCGCACCAGATCGGGCGGGGTTGATCCGTCCTCGGACCCTGCAATACCCAGACAGGGCAGACGCAGGCCGGCCGTCGGGGTATAGAAATCCGTGCCGGAAATCGCGGCAGAGCATCCGGCATAGCCGGCGCGTTCCTGACGGGTGACCATATTGCGCCACAGCTCAAGCTCGGGCGTGGCACGGAAATCTGGGGCGAACCAACGCTCCATGATCGCATCGGCAAGGCTTTCGATGCCGTTTTCCTGCACGTCTTTGATGCGGCTTGCCCACATCTCGGGGGTGCCGATCTTGGCGGCTGTATTGGACAGCACCATCGCGCGGATCAGGTCCAGACGCTTGGTCGCGAGCCCTTGGGCGATCATGCCGCCAATGGAGAGCCCGACAAAGACGCAATCCTTAACCTCAAGAAAATCCAGCAGTTTTTCCGTATCCGTTATCAGCGAACCCATCGAATAGGGCGCAGGCGGACAGGTGGACAGGCCATGGCCGCGCTTGTCGAACCGGATGATCCGCAGCCCTTTGGGCAGCAGCGGCAGGATCGGATCCCACAAGCGCATGTCGGTGCCAAGCGAGTTGGCGAACACCACGGGCGCGCCATCATCGGGGCCATCCACGCGGTAATGCAGGCGAACATCGCCAGTATCAAAAAGCTTCATGGGGCAGGCTCCTTTTCGAGGTTAGTTGAGGATAGCGAGGGCGCGGGCGAACATATCGGCATCCACATTCCCGCCGGAAATCGTGACGATGACATCATCACCTTCGATCTGGTCTTGGCGGAACAGCGCTGCGGCAAGGGCAATCGCACCACCCGGTTCAGCGACTACCTTGAGACGGTTGAACGCGTGGGCGACCGCGTGCAGCGCTTCGTCATCTGTCGCGACAAGGCCCGGACCACACAGGCGCTGCATGATCGGAAAGGTCAGGTCGCCGGGTTGCGGCGTGATGATCGCATCGCAGATCGACCCCGCTAATGCGGGGTTGCGCACGATGCTGCCTTGGGCCAGCGACCGGGTGACATCATCAAATCCGGCCGGTTCGGCGGGTCGCACGCGCAGGCCGGGGGCGTCAGCCTCAAGCGCGAGCGCGATGCCCGAGGTCAGCCCGCCGCCACCGCAACACACGATCACATCAGCGGAGGTGATGCCCAGTTCGGCGGCTTGCCCGGCGATCTCAAGGCCCGTGGTGCCTTGCCCAGCAATGACCTGTGGATCGTCGAAAGGCTTGATCAGGGTCAGCCCGCGTTCAGCCGCCAGACGCGCACCGATTGCATCGCGGTCTTCGGTTGCGCGGTCATACAGAACGACCTCGGCCCCCAAGGCACGGGTGTTTTCAATCTTCAAGCGCGGCGCATCGGATGGCATGATGATGACCGACGGCACCCCGTGCTGTTTGGCGGCATAGGCCACACCTTGGGCATGGTTGCCGCTGGAAAAGGCAATGACCCCCTTGGCACGGATATCAGGATCAAGCGCGGACAGCGCTGACCAGCCGCCGCGAAACTTAAAGCTGCCGGTGTGTTGCAGGCATTCAGGTTTCACCCAGACACGACGGCCCGCGATTTCGTCGATAAACGGCGAATTCAGCAGGGGCGTGCGGCGTGCGTGCCCCTCAAGCCGCGCGGCAGCGGCGCGGATCATGTCGATGTTCATGACATCGCCTCGATCCATTTATGCAAGGCGTCAACAGCTTCGGGTTCATCCAGAAACGGGATATGCCCGCGCCCGGGCACGCGGCCCACGATCATATCGGGGCGGCGTTTTTCCATCTCGGCCAGGGTTTCTTCGCTGAGCAGGTTGGAATTCATCCCGCGAATACAGGCAATCGGCAACCCGGCCAGCGCATCAAAAAATGGCCACAGATCGGGCGACGGGCCGTCAAAGGCCTTGGCCACCGCATCGCGCAGATGTTTGTCATAGGTGATTTTCAGGCCGCTGTCGGTCTGGGTGTAATGCTTGACCGCTTCCTCCATCCAACGGCTGTCGGGAACGTCGTCAAATTCGGGAAACACGCGCGGCATGGCGGCGGCGGCCTCGGCGTGGGTTTTGGCGGCGGGGTTGCGGCCAATGTATTGCATGATGAAATCGAGGCCCTGCGGGTCGATATATGGTCCCACATCATTGAAGGCCACGCCCAACAGACGGTCTTTGGCCCCCATGGCCAGCCCCATCGCATTCAGCCCGCCGCGCGACGTGCCAAGGATTGCGACCTTGTCCAAGCCTAGATGCGCCAGCAACTCCAGCGCGTCACGACATTCAACGGGCGGTGAATAATGCGACCAGTCGGGGTCGAAATCCGATTGCCCGCGTCCGCGGTAATCCATCTTGATCAACCGGTTGCCCGCCAGATGTGGCGTGACATAGTCAAAGTCGGCGGTTGTGCGTGTGAGGCCAGCAAGGCAAAGGATCGGCAGACCCGCACCTTCGTCAGTGTAATGCAGTTTCAGCCCGTCGGAGGATGTGAAATGAGGCATCAGGCACCTGCCAATTGCGGGATTTCGGTTAACTCTTTCAGAGTGTGGACGGGTGTCCATGGCAGTCGGTCTACCGGTTCAGCGCTGCGGTTCACCCAAGCGGTTTCAAATCCATACCCCGTGGCCGCAGCGGCATCCCAACCATTTGACGACACAAATAGAACCTCGTCCTTGGCGCAGCCGAAATGCTGCCCGACCAGATCATACACCTTTGCATCGGGCTTGAAGACTCCGACGCTTTCAACCGATAAAAGCGCATCCAACACATCGCCGATACCGGCGGATTTAACGGCCCCGTCAAGCATCTCCGGTGACCCATTCGACAAAATCGCCGTATTTAACCCCGCGTCTTTCAGGGTGCGCAGCATGGCGGGCACCTCGGGGAATGCCAGCAATTCCCAATAAAGCGCCAACAGGCGGGCGCGCAGGGCAGGATTGCCATCATGGCTGGTTTTCTCGAGGGCCCAATCGAGGGCATTCTGGGTGACCTCCCAGAAATCGGTATGCGCGCCCGTGACAGCGCGCAGCCACGAATAGCCAAGCTGTTTTTGACGCCAATGCTCTGCGACTTGGGGCCAGCTGTCCTTTAGGGCAGCGAATTCCGGTTCGCTTGCCGCTTGGCGTGCGGCGGCGGCCACATCGAATAATGTACCATAGGCGTCAAAGACGCAGGTGGTGATTGGCATGGAACCCTCCCGGTGGTTGTCGGGAACAGATTGTCACGGGCCGCGACGACAGAAAAGGCCGAAAAACTTGCAAGACGGGGGTTTACGCCAGCGTTCTGGCTTGAAACACTGTGCCCCGAACCTTGGAGCACCCGCGCAGACACGTGGCCTCTTTCATTTATTCCCGAACATACTGGAGATTTTTATGACGCAGGTTAAATCCGGCGATACCGTTGCAATCCATTATACTGGCACATTGCTGGACGGCAGCACCTTTGACAGCTCAGAGGGGCGCGAACCGTTGGAGTTTGTGGTCGGATCCGGCCAGATCATCCCCGGCCTTGATGTGGCTCTCCCCGGTATGGAAGTAGGCGACAAGAAAGTCGTCAAGATCGGCAGCGAAGATGCCTATGGCCCGTTGAACCCTGAAATGCGTCAGGCCGTGCCACGCGAAGGTATCCCCGCCGATATCCCGCTTGAGGTCGGTACCCAGTTGCAGATGCAGACACCCGACGGCCAAGCGATGCCTGTTATGGTGGTCGAAGTGGACGACGCAACTGTGACGCTGGATGCAAACCACCCGCTGGCGGGTAAGGACCTGCAATTCGACATCGAGCTGATGAAAATCGCCTGATGATCAAGGCCAGTGCGGGGTTTCCTGCACTGGCCTCCGGAAAATTCGAATTTTCCCGACCGGAGTTTTCGAAAACTCCGGTGACGGCCCAAAGGCCCATGGTTCAAAAGAAACCGCTCGAATAGCGCGACGCGGCACAGTATGCAGCGTCTATGAACACAGATACCAGCTTTGATATATTCCTTGTCGCGACCCCGGGTCTAGAAGACATGCTTTTGGCCGAAGTCATCGAAAAGGGCTTTACCAATCCAACTTTGTCGCCCGGCGGTGTCACGGTGCAAGGCGGCTGGCCCGAGGTCTGGCGCGCCAATCTTGAACTGCGCGGCGCGTCTCGGGTGCTGGCGCGGATCGGGTCCTTTATGGCGTTCCATCTGGCGCAACTTGATAAACGCGCCCGCAAATTTCCATGGGCAGAAGTGTTGCGCGCCGATGTGCCCGTGCGTGTGCAAGTTACCACAAAGGCATCCAAAATCTACCATGCCGGTGCCGCCACCCAACGGATCGAAACAGCCCTGCGCGAAAGCCTTGGGGCGACGATATCGCCCGAGGCCGCGTTGGTGCTGAAGGTTCGGATCGACGACAACGTGGTGACGATCAGCCTCGATACCTCTGGCGAATCCCTGCACAAACGCGGTCACAAAGAGGCCGTCGGCAAAGCACCCATGCGCGAAACTCTGGCATCCTTGTTGCTGCGACAGGCGGGCTATGTGGGCGCTGAAACGGTTGTTGATCCCATGTGTGGGTCCGGCACTTTCATGATCGAGGCAGCAGAGATCGCCATGGGCCTGAACCCCGGCCGCTCGCGCAGCTTTGCATTCGAAAGCCTCGCCAGTTTTGATGCGCAGGCGTGGGAGGAACTGCGCGCCAAACCACCACACACAACCGATCTTCGGTTTTACGGTTCCGACCGCGATGCAGGTGCCGTCCGGATGAGCACAGCCAACGCCGATCGGGCAGGGGTCGCAGACGCAGTGCATTTCGAAAACCACGCCGCAGGCGAACTTACCCCGCCCGACGGCCCGCCCGGCCTTGTCATCGTGAACCCGCCCTACGGCGGCCGCATCGGAAATAAAAAACTGCTCTATCCGCTTTACGGTACTTTGGGGCAAACGCTGTTGACCCGCTTCAAAGGCTGGCGCGTCGGCCTTGTCACGTCAGAGCCACCGCTCGCCAAGGCGACCGGTTTGCCTTGGAAACCTCAAGGCCCGGCAATCGCACATGGCGGCATGAAAGTCTGGTTCTACCAAACTCCACCGCTGCGCTAGACCCCCTTCATTCTCTGGCTTTTAAATATCCCGGGGTCCGGGGCAGCGCCCCGGTCCATCAGGCAATCACAAATGCTCGGCTTGCGGCATCCCTAAAACGTGAAACCCTCCATCAACGCGAATAATCTCGCCTGTGGTGCAGGCCCCCGCGTCTGACGCCAGATAGACTGCCGTGCCTCCGACCGCTTCCAAGGTTGCATTGGATCGCAAGGGGGCGTTCTGGTCGGTGTGCTTGTAGGTCTTGCGCGCGCCGCCAATGGCAGCACCCGCAAGGGTCTTCATCGGGCCGGGGCTGATCGCGTTGACGCGAATGCCATCGGGGCCAAGATCATTTGCCAGATAGCGCGTGGCGGATTCAAGCGCCGCCTTGGCGACGCCCATGACGTTGTAATTCGGCACAACGCGGTTTGATCCCTGATAGGTCAGCGTCATCAGGGTGCCACCGTTCTCAACCATCAACGGGTGCGCGCGGCGGGCAACATCGATGAAAGAATAGGCCGAGATATCCAGCGAGTGTTTGAAGTTAGCGCGGCTGGTGTTCAGAAAACGGCCCGTCAGTTCGGACTTGTCCGAAAACGCAATCGCGTGGACCACGAAATCAATCGTGGGCCAGCGCGCGCCCAGTTGGTCAAATGCAGCATCCAAAGACGCATCATCGGTCACATCCACATCGACCATGAAATCCGACCCGACGCTTTCGGCCAGCGGTTTCAGGCGCGTACCAAAGGCGTCGCCCTGATAGGTGAATGCCAGTTCGGCCCCCGCCTCGGCCATCGCTTTCGCAATGCCCCACGCGATCGAGCGTTCGTTCGCAACACCCATGATAAGGCCGCGTTTTCCCTTAAGCAGATCTGACATGTGCTGTCCTTACTCTTTAAACTTGGAAAGGATCATCGACCCGTTGGTGCCGCCAAACCCGAATGAATTGGTCATGACGGAATCCAGCCCTGCGTTATCGACACGCTCCAGCGCGATTTCAGCAGGATCCAGCTTGGGGTCGAGATCGACCACATTAATGGATTTGGCGATAAAATCATGCTTGAGCATCAGAAGGCAGAACACGGCCTCTAGGGCACCAGCGGCTCCTTGGGCGTGGCCTGTCATGGATTTGGTTGAACTGACCGGCGGCGTTGTCCCTTGGCCAAAAACGCGGCGGACGGCTTCGATCTCGCCGACATCGCCCACGGGGGTCGATGTGCCATGCGCGTTGATATAGCCGACTTTGCGGCCTTCGGGCAGGGATTGCAGCGCCAGACGCATGGCGCGTTCGCCGCCTTCGCCGGATGGGGCCACCATGTCGTGGCCGTCGGATGTGGCCGCATATCCGGTCACTTCGGCATAGATCGTTGCACCGCGGGCTTGGGCGTGTTCCAGATCCTCAAGCACCAGCATGCCGCCGCCGCCCGAGATGACGAACCCGTCGCGGTTGGCGTCAAATGCACGGCTCGCGGTTTCGGGGGCGTCGTTATACTTGCTGCTCATCGCGCCCATGGCGTCGAACAGGCAGGACAATGTCCAATCCAGTTCCTCGCCGCCGCCAGCGAACATCACGTCTTGCTTGCCCATCATGATCTGTTCGGCTGCGTTGCCGATGCAGTGCAGGGATGTGGAACAAGCGCTGGTGATGGAATAGTTGATGCCCTTGATCTTGAACGCCGTGCTCAGGTTGGCACTGACGGTCGAGGACATGCATTTAGGCACCGCAAATGGCCCGATCCGTTTGGTCGCACCTGTGTCACGCACCACGTTATGGGCTGTAAACAGCGCCGAAGTCGACGGCCCGCCGGACCCAGCCACAAGGCCGGTGCGCGGGTTGCTGATCTGGTCTTCGGTTAGGCCAGCGTCGGCAATCGCCTGGGCCATCGCGATATAGGCATAGGCGGCACCGCCCCCCATAAAGCGCAGCGCGCGTTTGTCGATGTGATCGGCCACGTCGATTTTCAGCGTCCCTGCGACGCGGCTGCGAAAGCCGTGTTCGGTCATTTCGGGGCTGGCGACGATGCCACTGGTTCCGTCCTTGAGCGATGCAAGCACTTCTTCAGCGTTGTTTCCGATGGATGAGACAATCCCCAACCCTGTTACGACGACGCGACGCATGGCGCACTCCCTTGATCTTGTTAGGCTTTTCGCCCTGTTTCAGCCGCCACCCGGCCACTACTATGGCAAGGCGGCGCTTTCCTCCTCCGTTTGCCGCCAATGGGGCGACAAATCAAGTCATCTGTCGGGTCAGCTTTCTGACAGGGCGACCTTCATGTCTTTTACGATATAGATGACTTCACCGTCTGCTTCGACGATGCCGTCCGCGACACCCATGGTCAGGCGACGGGTCTGGATCGCTTTGGTAAAGTCGATCTTGTAGGTCAGCATCTTGCGGTCGGGGCGCACCATGCCGGTCAATTTGACTTCGCCCACGCCCAACGCATAGCCGCGCCCCTGCCAGCCGCGCCAGCCAAGGTTAAAGCCGGTCAGCTGCCACAAGCCATCAAGGCCCAGACAGCCGGGCATGATCGGGTTGCCGGGAAAGTGACAGTCAAAGAACCACAAGTCGGGGGTGATGTCGAATTCAGCTACGATATGGCCTTTGCCATGGGCACCGCCATCTGCGGAAACGTCGGTGATCCGGTCCATCATCAGCATCGGCGGGGCGGGCAGTTGTGCATTGCCGGGGCCAAAAAGCTCGCCTGCGGCGCATTGCAACAAAGCTTCTTTGTCGAAACTGGTAGGATAATCGGCCATATGTTCGCGGCTCCTGCTCGCTGTGTTCAAGGTCGTTTGTGGTCTAGCATTGTGCCAGCCATTCCTGCAAGGGTGCTGGCAAGGTGCCAGGTTCTGGGTTTTCAATTGAAAACGGTGCGGTTTACGCTTTATATACCCTAACGGCAGACAAAGAGTGTGTGATGACCCAAGCGATGCAACAGATCAGTTCCAAGTGGCTTTCCAAGGCGGGTCTGCGTCCGACGCGCCAACGCATGACCCTTGCACAGCTTTTGGTGGGGGACGGGCAGCATCGCCATGTCACCGCAGAAAGCCTGTTTGACGCGGCAAAAGGGCAGGGCGAAGCGGTGTCACTGGCCACCGTATATAACACATTGCGCGCTTTTTGTGACGCCGGTCTGATGCAAGAGGTCACCGTTGACGGGTCCAAAAGCTATTTCGACACCAACACGCACGACCACCCGCATTTCTTTTGGGAGGATGAAGCGCGTTTGACCGATGCGCCGTCGGACCAGTTGGTGATCGCACAATTGCCCGACGCGCCCGAAGGGGCCGAAATCGCGTCCGTGGACGTGGTTATTCGTTTGCGCCGGAAAAGCTAAACTGCTGGACCGCCGCGATCTTGCTGCTTAGGCTGAGAAAAATTTCCAAGCTTTGAGCGTGCCCATGCATCCCTTAATCACCCAAGACCATATCGACAGCTACCAGCGTGACGGCGTTGTGCTGATAAAGGGGCTGTTCGCCGATCATGTTGACTCCCTGCGCGCGGGCGTCGCGCGCAACATGGAAAACCCCGGCCCCTATGCGTCCAACAACGACAAAGCAGGCGAGACGGGCCGGTTTTTCGACGATTACTGCAATTGGGACCGTATTGCGGAATTTGGTGATGTGATCCACGGGTCACCCGCCGCTCGGGTCGCTGCCGATTTGATGCAAAGCAAAACGGTACAGCTGTTTCATGATCATGTGTTGGTCAAGGAACCCGGCACGTCGATGGCGACGCCGTGGCATCAGGACGGACCGTATTATTTCGTGGAAGGGCGTCAGAACGTCAGCTTCTGGTCCCCGCTTGATCCGGTGGCCGACGCCACGCTGCGTTGTGTCGCGGGGTCGCATTTGTGGGAAAAACCTGTGCTGGCCACACGTTGGGTCAAGGGTGATGCGTTTTTTGACCCCGCGCCTTATATGCCCGTGCCAGACCCTGACGCAGAAGGGATGGACATACGCGAATGGACGATGGAGCCAGGCGACGCGGTGGCGTTCAACTATGGCATTCTTCACGGGGCACGCGGCAATCAATCGACGTCACGCAGGCGTGCGTTTTCCCTGCGGTTGCTGGGCGACGACGCAACCTATACCCAACGCCCCGGCCCGACCTCGCCGCCGTTTCCGGGGCATGAGATGGTGCAGGGCCAACGCCTGAGGGAGGATTGGTTTCCGATGTTGATGGGGTGAATGGTGGTTGTACGGTCGTTGCTACCGGTGGCCTAGGGTAATTTATCGACTAAAAGGGCATTAAGTGAAGAGCCGGTACGCCGCAGCACCGCAAGTGCTTGAAACGCGTCCGAATTCCAGAACGTCCGTGCATGCTCCCTGTCGGGGAATTCAATAATGAATGCGGCGTCTGGAATGGTATTGTCACCCTCCAAATGCTCGGGGTCGCCGCCACGCACCAGAAATTTTCCCTGATTGTCAGATACCACCAAGGGAATCTTGGCAAAGTATTCCTCCATCCAGTCGCGACTGTGAATTTGCATCTGGCCGATTACGAATGCTGTCATGGTGAACGGTCCTTTCTCTCAGCAAGAGGAGCCTCATTTTGGCAGTGCGAGGATACGATGTACCTATAGATCAAATTTATCGGGCAGTGCGATTGTCATGTCAACTTTGATCACTTTGGGCGCAAGGTCGCTGTGGGCTAGGGGTATCCTTGTCTAGGATAATTCCCAGACCAGAAGAAATCAGCGCCTTAGAACCCCAGCCCCTTAAAACCCCAGTCCCTCAAAACCACTGCCCGGGTTCAATTAGACCAAAGTCCAGCAATTGCCGTGAATGCCATTCAAACGGCGCGGAGTTGTGCCATTTGAAGGTATGGATTTCGAATTTGCTGCCGGGGTTCTTTTTCAGCGCTTTTGCGGTGCGGAACGAACAAATAGCGGCAGTAATATTGTGGTGCCACGGACAGGAAAACGTGTTGTATTCTTCGTCGTTAAACGTGTGGTCATCGCGGATACGCAGGCCGGGTTTGGCGCGGAATATCGAAATCCGGTCAATCTTCCGGCGCGCGGCGGGTACGTGTTCTTCGAACCGCCAGCGCAATCCGCCATAAAAATCAAGCTGGCGGTCTTTGGGGTGGTTTGCGACCGTCCCGTCAGGGCGCGCGAGTGCGTAATAACCTGACCGGTCCAGATGCGCATGATCCAGCGATACGGCGTCAGGGCATTCCGTCAGGTCTTCGGCATATAGATCAATGACATAGCTTAACATCGCCCCGCGCCGCTCTTCGGTATGAAATGTCAGCATCTCACCGATGGTGCGGGTTTCGCAAAACGGATAGAACAGATATTCTGCGTTATAGCAGTAATATATCCACAGGTTCGGGGCTGCGTCGATGATACGGTTGATCGCGGTTTCCATCGCCCCGTCGTGGTGCATCTCATAGTCGATGCGGATCACTGTTTCCGCCACATCCCTTGGCAGATCAAAGCTTTGCGGCATGAAGGCGATCACCTGCGCAAAGCCGGATTGCTGGTGATGGCGCAGGGTCGTGTCCACCTCGACATCGTCCTCTACCAGAACCAAGGCCACCGGGCCTTTGACAAGCGCATCTTTGCCTTCGTTGAGAAAGTGATCGAGACTGCGGTACTGCATGGACCCTCGTGGATTTTTACACCTCTTCTAAATCGGTCAAATCGGCACGCATTGCAAGAGAACGCTGGCACTGTTAGATGGCAGGCTTGCACCTTTGTTATCAACGGACCTTGCCATGACCGCGCCAAAAAAGCTGTTCATCAAAACCTACGGCTGCCAGATGAACGTCTATGACAGTGAACGCATGGCCGAAAGCCTGGGCGATACATACGTCGAAACCAAGACGGCGGCCGACGCCGATATGATTTTGCTCAATACCTGCCACATCCGCGAGAAGGCGGCAGAGAAGGTGTATTCCGAACTGGGCCGCCTCAAGCCGTTGAAAGCATTGAACCCCGATCTGAAGATCGGTGTCGCGGGCTGTGTCGCGCAGGCCGAAGGAGCCGAGATCATGCGCCGTCAGCCTGCCGTCGATCTGGTGGTTGGTCCGCAATCCTATCACCGTTTGCCCGCGATGGAGGCCCGCGTGCGCGAGGGCAAGACCGCGCTGGACACGGATTTTCCCGAAGAAGACAAATTCGAAAAGATGAAAGGCCGCGGCAAAGCGGCCCGCGCGCCCTCGGCTTTTCTGACGGTTCAGGAAGGCTGCGACAAATTTTGCGCATTTTGTGTTGTGCCGTACACGCGCGGTGCCGAAGTATCCCGCCCTGCGACCCGCGTCCTGCAAGAGGCCCGCGAATTGGTCGAACGCGGTGTGCGCGAAGTCACGTTGCTGGGCCAGAACGTCAACGCCTATCACGGCACAGGCCCCGAGGGTGCCGATTATACCCTGGCCCGCCTGATCCGTGAGATCGCCAAGATCGACGGGCTTGAGCGGATCCGCTATACCACAAGCCACCCCAATGACATGGACGATGCCCTGATCGCTGCCCACGGCGAGGTCGACAAACTGATGCCCTACCTGCATTTGCCGGTACAATCGGGGTCGGACCGTATCCTTAAGCGCATGAACCGCAGCCACACCGCCGACAGCTATCTGCGGCTGATCGAACGGATTCGCGACGCGCGCCCCGATATTGTGATGTCGGGTGATTTCATCGTGGGCTTTCCCGAAGAAACCGATGCCGATTTCGAGGCGACGATGGATTTGGTGCGCGAGGTCAAATATGGCTACGCCTATTCCTTCAAATACTCGACCCGCCCGGGCACCCCTGCGGCTGAACGCGCCTTGGTCGACGCGGCTGTGGCCGATGACCGCCTGCAACGTCTTCAGGCGCTGATCACCGGACACCAGCGCGAAATACAAACAGCAATGGTCGGGCGTGATGTGTCGGTATTGGTTGAAAAATCGGGGCGAGAACCGGGACAAATGGTCGGCAAGTCGGAATACCTGCATTCGGTCCATATCGATAACGCAACTGCAGCGGTCGGCGATGTCGTACCGGTTAGAATCGTCGATGCGAAAACCAACTCTTTGACCGCACGGCAAATTTAAACGTCACGCTGTTTAGGATCTTATTGTTATCGTTTCCGCCACAATTGCGCTGCAATTGCCATAAATTTGCCAAACTGTGGCCATAATTGACTAATTGGCGCTGCATTCGTACTTCACAGGCCTTCAATTACCACCTAATCTCACTACATATTGCGGGGAACTGGGTGCTTTGGGGCATTGGTAGTTTCTTTAGCGGGGGCATTAAAAAAGGACGAGGGCTGTGTTGAACACAATTACCAAAGGGCTCCGACTGTTTGCTGGCACATTGATCGCTGCAACATTCGTTTTCCAGACATCGGCTGCCGATGCGCAAACACGGTCGCAAGGTGGCCGCGATAAAGGCCAATACATTCCAACCATCTGGGTTGATCCCGATGGGTGTGAACATTGGGTGATGGATGATGGTGCCGAAGGGTACATGACGCCGCATGTCAGCCGTCAGGGTATTCCGGTGTGTCGACGTGGCAATGTCTGCGGTGTGATGGAAACCGATCAGTTTTTCAAGACTGATAGCTACCGCATTCACCCACAGGGCAAGGCCCGCCTGACCGAATTCTTCAAGTCGACCGGTGCCGTTTCCTATATCATCAGCGGTCACACAGACAGCCGCGCGTCGGATGCCTACAACATGAAACTGTCGCTGAACCGCGCCAATTCAGTCGCCGCAATCGCACAGCAAACCGGTGCTCGGATCGCAGATGTGCGCGGCTACGGCGAACGCATTCCAGCGGCCGCGAATAACACGGCAGCCGGCATGGCCAAGAACCGCCGCGTCGAAATCATCTGCATTCGCTAAGGGGACAGAAAAGTGTTTAAAACAAAGATATTGATGGCGACAGCCTGTGCCTTGGGCCTGACCGCTTGCGGCGATCTCGAAGGCGGGCGTGGTTACCCTGCGGATAAATCCTTTGACCGGGGCTTTGATAAAAAGCACCTCAGCCAGCTTCAGGCCGGCATCTGGGTCGATCCAAACGGCTGCGATCACTGGATCATCGACGACGGCGTAGAAGGCTACCTCAGCCAGCGTCTTGATAAATACGGCAAGCCTGTCTGTTCAGGTGTAGCGCAACCAACTTATACCGCCGGCGATTTCAAAGGCGGTTCGCGCATCCCGGACCCGAACTGATTTTGCTGACCCGCAAAAGAACATCAAAGCCGGGGCGTTTCACGCTCCGGCCTTTTTTGTTCAAAACGGGGTTATCATCCATACAATGCGCCCCATATTCTCTACAGACCCTCCCAAATAGGATTAGGCTTTGACTTCCAGTGAGATCATGACCCCTCCCGCTCATACGTCGACACGGTTGGAATTTCCCGAAAACCGGCTGCTGATTGACCTTTGTGGTGCCTATGACGCGAACCTTGCTGCCGTCGAAAAGGCATTAGAGGTCCAGATCGTCAGGCGCGGTAACCAGCTTTCCGTCATGGGAGAAGACGATGCGGTCGGGCGCGCAGCGTCGGTGCTTGAATCGCTGTATGCGCGGCTTGAAGGTGGGCGCACCGTTGAACCTGCGGATGTCGACAGCCTGCTGCGGATGGGAACATCGGCAGTCGGGACCGGCATCCAGCCGGGTGACCAGATCGAAATGCCGATCTTGGGTGGTGTTGAAATCCAGACCCGCAAGAAACGCGTCGAGCCGCGAACCGAAGCCCAAAAAGCCTATGTGCAATCGCTTTTCGATAATGAGCTTGCCTTTGGCATCGGGCCGGCGGGCACGGGCAAAACCTACCTCGCGGTTGCGGTCGGCGTGTCGATGTTCATCAGCGGTCATGTCGACAAGATCATTCTGTCACGCCCTGCCGTCGAGGCGGGCGAAAAGCTGGGCTATCTGCCCGGCGATATGAAAGACAAAGTCGATCCTTACATGCAGCCGCTTTATGACGCGCTGAACGACTTTTTGCCGGGCAAGCAACTGGCGAAACTGCTGGAAGACAAAAAGATCGAAATCGCACCGCTTGCATTTATGCGTGGTCGTACTCTCTCCAATGCCTTTGTGGTGTTGGACGAGGCGCAGAATGCGACGTCGATGCAGATGAAAATGTTCTTGACCCGGCTGGGCCAAGGGTCGCGCATGGTCATCACCGGCGACCGTACGCAAATCGACCTGCCGCGCGGTGTTCCATCCGGCTTGCAAGATGCTGAACGTCTGCTCAAAACGATCCCGAAAATCAGCTTCAACTATTTCACATCAAAAGATGTCGTGCGTCACCCGCTGGTCGCTGCCATCATCGAGGCCTACGAGGCCGATACCGGACACGCCTGATGGGCGCGTGCTGCTTCATTTTGCCAAGTAAACTCCGGGGGTCCGGGGGCTGGCCCCCGGTCGGTACCATAGCAGGGGGCACCCGTCCCGAATGACCCAAATGACCGCTCTCGATATCGTCGAAGAAGACCCACGCTGGGCCGATCTCGACCTGCAAACCCGTGCCGAAACAGCCATCGTTGCCTGTCTCAAACATCTCGACATTGACCCTGACGCATCGGAAATCACTATCCTCGCGTGCGACGACGCCCGCATTGCAGACTTGAACGCGGATTTTCGTGGGAAACCTACCCCCACAAATGTTCTCAGCTGGCCCGCCGACGAACGCGGCGCAGCGCAGGATGGCGGCAAACCGCTGCCTATCGACCCTGATTTCGACGGCATGCTTGAACTGGGCGATATCGCCATTTCATATGATACTTGCGCTGCCGAAGCACGTGTCGCATGCAAAGCCATAGCTGATCATGTGACTCATTTGATCATTCACGGCACACTCCATCTTTTGGGCTACGACCACGAACGTGACGCGGATGCCACGTTGATGGAGGGCATCGAAATCGAAATACTTGGCAAACTGGGGTTGGATAACCCATATAGAGAAGATGCAGCGCAATAGCCTGCCTCAAAACAACAAAGACGGGACCCGATGGGCGACACAGACGGATCATCTGACGCGGCGCAAAGCGCGCAGCTGGATAGTGAATTAGGTAGTATATTTCTTGATGAAGAGGATGCCCCGAAATCGGGTGGTTTCTTCTCTAGGGTGATGGGCGCACTCAGCGCATCCGAGGCGACGGAGGACGACCAGATGTCGCCCCCCCAGACCGACCGGCTTTCAGCGCGGGGGATGATGAACCTGCGCCGGATGCGGGTGGATGATGTCGCGGTGCCCAAGGCCGATATCACGGCAGTTCCCGTAACATCCAGTCTTGATGAACTGGTCGAGGTGTTCAAAGAAAGCGGCCTGACGCGTCTGCCAGTCTATGAAGGCACGCTTGATACGCCCGTTGGCATGGCGCATCTCAAGGATCTGGCCCTAACCTATGGGTTCAACGCCAACACCGAAGATTTTGATCTGACCGCGATGCTGCGGCCGCTGCTTTTCGTGCCGCCGTCGATGACAATCGGCGTGCTGCTGACGAAAATGCAGGCCGAACGCCGTCACATGGCCTTGGTTATCGACGAATATGGTGGCGTTGACGGCTTGGTCACCATCGAGGACCTGATCGAGCAGGTTATCGGCGAGATCGAAGACGAACATGACGTGGACGAGGGCAATAACTGGGTCGTCGAAAAGCCGGGCTGCTATCTGGCGCTTGCCAAGACACCGCTCGAAGATTTCGAGGCCGAGATCGGCTATTCCCTCACCGACCATGATGATGTCGATGAAGAGGAAATCGATACGCTTGGCGGATTGGTCTTTATGCTGTCGGGGCGGGTGCCCGCGCGCGGCGAAGTCGTCGTGCATCCCGATGGGCCCGAATTCGAGGTGATCGATGCGGACCCTCGCCGGATCAAACGCCTTCGGGTGCGCGTGTCCGGTACCGCTTAATGACGTTTCTTTCCAACGTTTGGGTGCGGTTCGCCGTAGCTGTCGGTGTGGGCGCGTTTGCCGCCTTTGGTCAGGCACCTTACGACATGCCGGTTCTGATGTTAATGGGGCTGGTCTGTGCGATCGAAATGTTCCGCCGCAGCGCCACACCCAAGCAGGCCGCCGCGATTGGCTGGGGCTTTGGCTTTGGTTATTTTTTGCACGGCTGGACATGGCTGGTCTCGCCTTTCATGGTCGACCCGGAACGCTATGCCTGGATGGCCCCGTTCGCGCTTGTGCTGATGTGTGGGGGGCTGGCGCTGTTTTGGGGTGCGGCCTTTGGCGCGGCGCGCTGGTTGTCGCCACGGATCGGGCCTTTGGTGTTTTGCCTGACGGCAGCTGAAATGCTGCGCGGTTATCTGTTCACCGGCTTTCCGTGGGGCATGTTCAGCCAAGGTTTGGTGAATATTTGGCCGGGGCAGGCGCTGGCGGCCATTGGCCCGTATGGCTTAACATTGTTGTTTGTCGCGGCAGCCTATTGTGTTGTGCGGATTTTTGCAGGGCGCAGGTACGGGACGGGCGTTGGCGTGTCTGTCGTCTTGGTTTCGCTTTTGGTCATTCCGTTCAGTATGCCCGCGGCCCCCTTGGGCGATGCTACCATCCGGATGGTGCAACCCAACGCAGCGCAAAAGGACAAGTGGGATCCCTTTATGATCCCGCAGTTTTTTGAACGCCAACTGGCCTTGACCCGCGCCGCCCCCGTGTCGGCAGATGCCCCGCCAGACTTGATCCTTTGGGCCGAAACCGCCATCCCGTGGACGCTGGACATGGCAGACGGTGCTCTTAGCCAGATCAGCTTTGCTGCGGGGGGCACGCCTGTGGTGCTTGGGGTCCAGCGGCGGAACGATCTGCAGTACTACAATTCTGCCGTGTTGCTTGGGCCCGCCGGTGAGGTGCTTCAGACCTACGACAAACACCATCTGGTGCCTTTTGGCGAATACATGCCCTTTGGCGATTTCCTCAGCAACTTCGGCATCCGAAGCCTCGCCTCGCAGTTTGGCAATGGCTATTCCTCGGGGGCGGGGGCCGCGTTGATGGATTTGGGTACGCTTGGCCAGGCGCTGCCGCTGATTTGCTACGAGGCCGTCTTTGCGCGGGATGTGAACGCGGCACCGGAGCGCCCCGCCTTTTTGATGCAGCTTACGAATGACGCGTGGTTCGGCAAAGGGCAGGGGCCGCTGCAACACCTTGCCCAAGCGCGGATGCGCGCCATTGAGCAAGGTTTGCCGATGGCGCGGGTCGCCAATACCGGCGTTTCCGCAATGATCGACCCTTGGGGCCGGGTGACGCAAAGCCTTGGTCTTAACGAGGCGGGATTTATCGACGCGCGCCTGCCCTTGCCACGGCCGCCGACGTTATATAGCCGTTGGGGTGAGATACCCGCCCTGATTGTGTTGCTTATTGGTCTTTCTATCGCCGCAATGCTGCGTCAAAGGCAGTTACAGTTTGACGCCAAGAGGGCGGACAGCTAAGTCCGTCCAATCTGCCACAACGGCTTCCTGACGTGGCTATTTAATCTATTGGAGCACTACATGTCCCGTAAAAACTATACTTTCACTTCGGAATCCGTTTCCGAAGGGCACCCCGACAAGGTGTGCGATCGCATTTCCGACGCGATTCTTGACGCATTCCTGACAGAAGAGCCCGAAGCGCGGGTTGCGGCTGAAACCTTTGCAACCACGAACCGTGTGGTCATTGGCGGCGAAGTCGGCCTGGCCAATCAGGAAAAGCTAAGCGAATACATGGGCAAGATCGAAGATATTGCCCGCGCCTGCATCAAAGACATCGGCTATGAGCAGGACAAGTTTCACCACGCGACATGTGAAATCACCAACCTGCTGCACGAACAATCCGCGCATATTGCGCAGGGTGTGAATTCGGCAGGCGACAAGGACGAAGGCGCTGGCGATCAGGGTATCATGTTCGGTTTCGCCACGACCGAAACACCCGAACTGATGCCGGCCCCGATCCATTATTCCCACGCGATCCTGCGCCGCTTGGCCGAAGTCCGCAAAAATGGCACCGAGCCTTCATTGCGCCCCGACGCGAAAAGCCAGCTTTCCGTGCGCTATGAGGATGGCAAACCGGTTGGCGTTTCCTCGATCGTTTTGTCGACACAGCACGCACATGAATCGCAAACCAGCGATGATATCCGTGCCATCGTCGAACCCTATATCACCGAAGTGCTGCCGGAAGGCTGGATCACAACCGACACCGAATGGTGGGTGAACCCGACCGGTACATTTGTCATCGGTGGCCCTGATGGCGACGCTGGCTTGACGGGCCGCAAGATTATCGTCGACACCTATGGCGGCGCGGCCCCGCATGGCGGCGGCGCGTTTTCGGGCAAAGATCCGACAAAGGTGGACCGGTCAGCGGCCTATGTTGCACGCTATCTGGCGAAAAACGTCGTGGCGGCGGGCTTGGCTGAAAAATGCACGATCCAGTTGAGCTATGCGATCGGTGTGTCCAAGCCGTTGTCCATCTATTGTGACACCTTTGGCGGTGATGGTGACGTGGCAGACGCCGCGATTGAACGCGCCATCGGCAAGATCATCGACTTGACACCCCGCGGAATCCGCGAGCATTTGCAACTGAACAAGCCGATTTATGAACGCACTGCGGCCTATGGCCACTTTGGTCGTGCACCCGATGCGGACGGCGGCTTTAGCTGGGAAAAAACCGACCTGGTCGACGCGCTGAAGGCGGCGCTTTAAGCCCCAGTCTGGGGGCAAGGGACTGCATGTGCCCTTGCCAGCCGTTGAAATTAACGGACCTTCGATATGATCGGGGGTCCGTTTTGCTTTTTGAGGAACCTTTGTCCGATTAGGCAAAAGCCCGAGGTTCAAGACGTGCGTCGAAAGGGGGAAGGCGGTCTGGAAGGTTTCGGCACTGCGCTGGCGGCTGTTTTGCTTTCTGCTGCGCGTATCACCGGATGCCCTTCCATTTCCTGGAGCGCGACAAGGTAGTCCCACATCAAGTTGCAAGAGGTTTCGAGTTCTTCTGCTGTCCGCCCGGACTTGCCAGTATCGCCGTGCCGCAAATCGCGGATTTGACGCAACATGCGGCTGACCATCGGTTTCAGGTCCATGGCGCATGCGCGGGCAAAGTTGTGGAGCGCGCCGGTGGTCTCGACCCCGACAGACCGCGCGGGCGATGTCGAATGGTTTAACGCGTTGGTGACAGCGCGCTTGAATGCAGTTTTGGTTAACGTTTCTTTCGGGATGTAATCGCTGCACCCAGCATCCATTGCTGCAATGGCAATATCATCCCGTCCCATCCCTGTGATCAGGATCGTGGCCGCGGTGCAATTGCTCGGTGACAGCCTGATCAGTTCCAGCGCATCAAGACCGGTGCCGTCAGGCAGACCGTAATCCACAAAGATCAGGTCGAAAGTATCAGCCTCGAGAATCGTTGCAAGTTCAGCCAATGAGGCGACATTCGAGACATCGAAATGGGGTTTTAGCCCCGCACACAGTCGCCCAAGACGATGCCGGTCAAACCGTTCATCATCCAAAACCAGAACGCGTGCCTGATCCGGAAGAGGTCCGGTGACCGTTTTGTATTGAAACATGGTGACTTGTCCCCCCTCCGGCGTGCAATTGGTCCCGTGATCCTTGCATCGCTGGCTTAAGGCCGGATTAACGCGGGCCGTTGCGCCTGTTCGTGTGGCACGCTAAAGGCAGGCGCATGACAGATCCCATACGCCCCCGCCGCAATTTTTATGGCCGCCTCAAAGGCAAATCCCTCAAGCAAAGCCAAAAGGGCTATATTGAGGAAGACCTTGATGCGTTGTCGCCCGGTCCCGTTGATTGGGAGGCCAACCCGTCGCGCACGCCGCTGGATTTGAACGGACTGTTTGGTGGCAAGCCCGTATGGCTTGAGATCGGATTTGGCGGCGGCGAGCATATGGTGCATCAAGCCGCCCAAAACCCCGATGTGGGGATCATTGGCTGCGAACCCTATATCAACGGCGTTGCGATGCTGCTGGGTAAAATCCGCAAAGCCGGTGTCGACAACGTCGCGATCCACCCCGGCGATGCCCGCGATATATTCGACGTGCTGCCAGAGGCGTCGATCGACCGCGCGTTTCTGCTGTACCCTGATCCCTGGCCCAAGACCCGCCATCACCGGCGCCGGTTTGTAACCTCCGAGCATCTGGAACCTTTGGTGCGTGTGTTGAAGCCCGGTGCGATTTTTCGCGTCGCGACAGATATCGAAGATTACGTGCGTCAGACGCTGGAACAGGTTCCGCGTCATGGCTTTGACTGGCTGGCAGAAGGTCCGTCGGACTGGAAAGAACCATGGGAAGACTGGATTTCCACCCGCTATGAACAAAAGGCTTTGCGCGAAGACCGCGTGCCGCATTATCTGACCTTTCGTAAACGCTGACAGGTCTGCACCGGGGGCTGATTGCCCCCGGACCCCCATGGATATTTATGAGCCAGAGAAGATGGGCGCTTGTCATGGACGAGGGGCGCTGGCTGGTTTATGACGGCGGTCAGAATTCAGATTGAGGGTTGCCCAATGTCCAGTCACGCCACACCTATTCCCATGACCTCGTCTTCTTGCGGACCCTTGAGCGGGGTGGCTGAGGTGCCAGGGGATAAGTCCATTTCGCACCGTTCGCTGATCTTGGGCGCGATGTGTGTGGGCGAGACGACGATTAGTGGCTTGCTGGAAGGTGATGACGTTCTGGATACGGCCCGTGCGATGCGGGCGTTCGGGGCTGAGGTCAAGGATTTGGGCGGCGGGAATTGGTCTGTGCACGGTGTTGGTGTAGGCGGTTTTGCCGAACCTGAGGGCGTGATTGATTGTGGGAATTCCGGAACCGGTGTGCGGTTGATCATGGGGGCGATGGCGACTTCGCCCATCACCGCGACCTTTACCGGTGATGCAAGTCTGAACGGGCGGCCCATGGCGCGGGTCACTGATCCGTTGGCGTTGTTCGGAACGCAGGCTGTCGGTCGTAAGGGCGGCCGGTTGCCAATGACCATTGTGGGAGCCGCTGACCCGGTGCCCGTGCGCTATGTTGTGCCAGTGCCGTCGGCGCAGGTGAAATCGGCGGTTTTGTTGGCGGGGCTGAATGCACCGGGCAAGACTGTGGTGATCGAGGCCGAAGCGACGCGCGACCATACGGAACGCATGTTGGCGGGCTTTGGCGCTGAAATCACGGTCGAGGATACGGATGAGGGGCGCGTCATTACCTTGACCGGTCAGCCCGAGTTGCGCGCCCAGCATGTCGATGTGCCGCGTGATCCGTCTTCGGCTGCGTTTCCGGTATGTGCAGCGCTGGTTGTACCAGGGTCGGATGTTCTGGTGCCGGGGATCGGGCTGAACCCGACGCGCGCGGGGTTGTTTACCACACTGCGCGAGATGGGCGCGGATCTGACCTATGAAAACGAGCGCACCGAAGGGGGCGAGCCTGTCGCCGATCTGCGGGCCAGGTTTTCGCCCGATATGAAGGGCATCGAGGTGCCGCCTGCGCGTGCTGCGTCGATGATTGATGAATATCCGGTGTTGTCTGTGGTGGCGTCTTTTGCCCAAGGGCAGACCATGATGCGCGGCGTGAAAGAGCTGCGGGTCAAGGAAAGCGACCGGATTGATGCGATGGCCAAGGGGCTGCGCGCCAATGGTATCGAGGTTGAAGAGGGCCCTGATTGGTGGGCGGTGACCGGATTGGGTCATGGCAATGTGCCGGGCGGGGCGACCTGTGCCAGCCAGCTGGATCACCGGATTGCGATGTCGTTCATGATCATGGGAATGGCTGCGAATGCGCCGGTCAGCGTTGACGACGGCGCGCCGATCACTACGTCTTTCCCGATATTCGAGCCGCTGATGGCGCAGCTTGGGGCAAAGGTTGCGCGGGGCGCTTTGTGATGATGGGCTTTACGGTTGCGATTGACGGACCTGCGGCCGCGGGCAAGGGCACAGTGTCGCGGGCGGTGGCCCGGCATTTCGGTTTTGCCTATCTGGACACCGGATTGTTGTACCGCGCGGTCGGGGCCAAAGTTCTAGAGGGGATGACGCCCGCGGAGGCAGCAGAGACTTTGCAAGCTGCCGATCTTGAGAATGAACAATTGCGGACCAATGCCGTGGCCGAGGCCGCCAGCAAGGCTGCCGCGATCCCTGCCGTGCGCGCGGCTTTGGTCGATTTTCAGCGCAGTTTTGCCATGCGGGCGGGCGGCGCTGTGCTGGACGGGCGCGATATTGGCACGGTGATTTGTCCGGATGCTCAGGTGAAACTGTTTGTCACCGCGACCCCCGAAGTACGCGCCGCGCGGCGGTTTGCCGAGCTGCGCGCCAAGGGCGAGGACGTGACTTTGGGACAAGTTCTGGCGGATGTCGAAGCACGCGATGCGCGCGACAGTTCGCGGGCAGAGGCCCCTTTGAAGCCCGCCGCAGATGCCGAGAAAATGGATACGTCCACCATGGATATTGACGCGGCAGTCGCACGGGCGATTGCGCTGATCACGATCCGGCGCGGTGCCTGAGGCGGCAAGCTGTCGAAGTGACTTTTTCACCGATGATGCCATGCCGGATGGAACCTGACGGGCAACCGGGGCGTTTGTAGGTAAGACCGCGCGTTTCTTGACGGGTGGCACAGGCAATTTCTGTTAAAGGATTAATATCGTGAAAAATGCACAAGATTATCTAGACGAAGCAAACGCCGTCGTTCCGAAAATGGATGCGAAGGACGCAATCGCCAAGCACGCTGAAGGCAAGGGCCTGTTTATTGACGTTCGCGATTCTTCGGATATCGCCCAAAGCGGGACGATCGAAGGCGCGCACCGTGTGCCGCGCGGCATGATCGAATTTCGCGCCGATCCAAAGGTTGAATCACTGTACAACCCGATCTTTGAAAAAGAAGCCGAGATTTATCTGATCTGCGGTGCGGGTGGACAAGCAGCGCTGTCCGGCAAGACATTGCACGACATGGGCTACTCCAATGTGACCAACATCGGCGGTTTTCCCGGCTGGAAAGACGCAGGCGGCCCGACCGAGGCTTGATCCGGGTTTGAAGTCCTCTTGTTTCTGAAGGGGCACGATCCGTGTTATGACAAGAAGTCTTATCGCTTTTGCGCCCCTGAATTAAATTTTGGGGGCGCATTTCTATTGAACGGGATATCTCGGAGGCGCGCATAAATCACGGCGCATTTCGGACGCAGGCATGTACCTTCTATGCGGGCGGCAATTCTTTGGACAATCTGGGCGGGTTGACCGGTGATTTGCCTCGCTGCATGGTGGTGGCGTATTCTTGTAAGGAATTTTTTCATGCCATCCGCCACAAATGAAATTACCACCCGCGCCAAGAAGCTTGAAACTGACATCAATTCTTTTCTAGCGGTGAAGCGTACCGAGAAAATTGCTGCCCTTATTAAAGCGGCGAAAAAAGACGCCAAGGACAAATCCATTCAGGCCGAATTCGACGCGAAAGTATCGACAGCCTATTTCAAGTACTCAAAAAACGCCGTGGACCAAAACCGGACGCCACGGGCCCAAGCCGAACTTATCTCAAAAGGCACGAGCAAGACCTGCGCCAGCTCGCATATGGTCGACATGGCCCGCCACCTGAACCTGTTTTACGGCGGCCCCGGAAAAAAGGCCGGGCTGGTTTGGGGGGCAAGCAAGGCGTTCGGGGCCAAGGAACACAACATTATCGCGCTGAACGAATTCACGACCAAATGGGTGTCTTTGATGAAAAGCAACACGCTGGTGAATGCCGAAGGCAAGGCCGCGTGGTGTTCCTGGGATCAACCGCATATCGAACTGCCCGAATCCAAAGTACCCCGTGGCGATCCCAAGGTCGCCAAATGCCTTGAAGAATATGCCAAAATCACACGCATTGAAGGGGGTAAGATCAACAGCGGTTTTGAAACTGGCACCTGGAAGAGCGCCCTTGTGCCCTATCTCAAGGCGGCTGAGGCAGTGAAGGCCAAAGAGGAAGCGGCAAAGAAAGCGGAAGAGCTGAAGAAGTTGAAGTTCACCGGGGCGATCTCGGGCAGTCAGAAGATTTTGCAGAATGCCAACAAGAGCGGATCGGCAAAGGGAAAACCCTTTGGAGCCATTGAGCCGGACACCAAGGAAGAAACGGGCAAAGTTTCAACTATGACCAAGTCCAGCGGCACAGCATTGGTCTGGGACAGTTTGGCGCGTAGCATCTTTGAAAAGCTGGGCCTGTCGGAATCGAAGGGCTTCGACATCAAGATTTCCTGCGGCATTAGCTACACGCAGGTCACGCATGAGCATTTGTCGCAAAGTTTTATCACCGATCTTGTGCCGACCTGTGCGCTGATTTTTAATACGCCTGCGGCTTTTGCGATGAAAATGAATGTGGCCGCGACAAGCAACGTCCAGCTGCGCGCGTCGGACAAAGCACCATCCGGGACGGTTGTTTTTGATATTCTTCTCAAGACACCCGTGGATACGGAAAAGGGGACAATCACGGTGACGCTGAAGGATGGAAAAGCCACGGCATCGTCTGCCTTGAAATAGGTAGTGATACCAGTGCGCGAGCGATCACGCTAACGGTTGCTTTTTCATTCGGTGATCGGAAGGGCTGCATCGCCCGTTGTTCCGGTCGGCTCGTCTAACCCTTGCGCGATCTGGCGAAATCGCTTAAAGGAACTTTTGTCTAAGGGGCGGATACACGTTTCGGGCGCGATATATCAGGCAGGGTCGGTTTCATCCGGCCCTCTTTGTTTTGCGAACGGAATCCATCACGGACGACAATTTTAATCACAGACCGGCGGAGACAACCGCGCGGCCAGAAACCAAATGCTAAAGGAAAATCAAGCTACATGGCTATGAACTCAATGGAAGACTTCGAAGCACTTTTGGAAGAAAGCTTTGAAATGGACACGCCCGAAGAGGGCTCAGTTGTCAAAGGCAAGGTTATCGCGATCGAAGCGGGCCAAGCGATCATCGACGTAGGCTACAAGATGGAAGGCCGCGTCGAGCTGAAAGAATTTGCCGAACCAGGCGAAGCTCCCAAAGTTGAAGTCGGCGACGAAGTCGAAGTATTCCTTCGTCAGGTCGAAAACTCCCGTGGCGAAGCTGTTATCTCTCGCGAGATGGCGCGCCGTGAGGAAGCATGGGACCGTCTGGAAAAAGCCTATGCCGCAGAAGAGCGCGTTGAAGGCGCAATCTTTGGCCGCGTTAAAGGTGGCTTTACAGTTGATCTGGGCGGCGCGGTTGCGTTCCTTCCCGGTTCCCAGGTTGACGTGCGCCCCGTGCGCGATGCCGGCCCGTTGATGGGTCTGAAGCAGCCGTTCCAGGTTCTGAAAATGGACCGTCGCCGTGGTAACATCGTTGTATCGCGTCGTGCGATCCTCGAAGAATCCCGCGCCGAACAGCGTGCCGAAGTTATTGGCAACCTGACCGAAGGTCAGGAAGTTGACGGCGTGGTCAAGAACATCACCGAATACGGTGCGTTCGTTGATCTGGGCGGCGTTGACGGCTTGCTGCACGTCACAGACATGGCATGGCGTCGTGTGAACCACCCATCCGAGATCCTGACAATTGGCGAGACCATCAAGGTTCAAGTCATCAAGATCAACAAAGAGACGCACCGTATCTCCTTGGGCATGAAGCAGTTGCAAGAAGACCCATGGGATCTGGTTCAGGCCAAGTACCCACTGGAATCCTCGCACACTGGTCGCGTGACCAACATCACCGATTACGGTGCATTTGTTGAACTTGAGCCCGGCGTTGAAGGTCTGGTTCACGTGTCCGAGATGTCCTGGACCAAGAAGAACGTACACCCCGGCAAGATCGTGTCTACTTCGCAAGAAGTCGAAGTCATGGTTCTGGAAATCGATGGTGCCAAGCGCCGCGTTTCCCTTGGTCTTAAGCAGACCATGCGCAACCCATGGGAAGTGTTTGCAGAAACACACCCTGAAGGCACCGAAGTCGAAGGCGAAGTCAAAAACATCACCGAATTCGGTCTGTTTGTTGGCCTGCCAGGCGACATCGACGGCATGGTTCACCTGTCCGACCTTTCGTGGGACGAACGTGGCGAAGACGCCATCCAGAACTACCGCAAGGGCGATATGGTTCAGGCCGTTGTGTCCGAAGTTGACGTTGAGAAAGAGCGCATCAGCCTCTCGATCAAAGGTGTTGGCGGCGACAAGTTCGCAGAAGCAGTGGGCGGCGTGAAGCGCGGTTCCGTTGTGACTGTGACCGTGACCTCCATCGAAGACGGTGGCATCGAGGTCGAATACGAAGGCATGAAAGCATTCATCCGTCGTTCCGATCTGTCGCGTGACCGTGCCGAACAGCGCCCCGAGCGTTTCTCGGTCGGTGACAAGGTTGATGTTCGCATCACCAACGTCGATGCGAAAGCACACCGTTTGGGCGTGTCGATCAAGGCACGTGAAATCGCAGAAGAGAAAGAAGCAGTTGAGCAGTATGGCTCCTCTGACTCCGGCGCATCCTTGGGTGATATCCTTGGTGCGGCTCTCAAGGGCGACGACTGAACTTAACGGTTTAGCAAGCTAGATAGGGGCCCCGCAGTGCAGACTGCGGGGCCTTTTTTGTGCGAATCGCAGTCCTTACGAAATCCGCTCAATTTAACGGCATCAAAGTTTCTCCAAGCAAAACAACGCCGATGGGTAAAAAAATCACTGGAAAACAGCGACTTCCCCCGTCTAAATGTGTCGGATAGGGATTTGAGTGACTTCCCGTATGCGTTCGACTTGTTATAGTCGTGCCAAGAAAACTGTAAAAACATCTCGGGGGAGAGGTCAGAATGATACGATCGGAACTAATCCAGAAGATCGCCGATGATAATCCACATCTTTATCAGCGCGACGTTGAACGTATCGTGAATACCATCTTCGAAGAAATCACCGGTGCCATGTCTGCCGGAGATCGTGTCGAATTACGCGGCTTTGGCGCATTTTCTGTCAAAAAACGTGACGCGCGCGTGGGTCGGAACCCTCGCACCGGCGAGACAGTTCATGTAGAAGAGAAACATGTGCCGTTCTTCAAGACCGGCAAACTGCTTCGTGATCGTTTGAACGGGAATTCCTAATGCGTTATGTCCGCTACCTCTGCATCGCTGTTTTCGCTGTGGCATTGATTGCCGTCGCTTTGGCCAACCGGTCGATGGTGTCGCTCAAGATTTTGCCAAGCGAGGTGTCGGGGTTTTTCGCACTGAACCCTGAACTCAATATGCCGTTGTTCGTTGTTATTTTGGGCAGCATCATTGCCGGTTTGTTGATCGGCTTTGTGTGGGAATGGATCCGCGAATACGGTCAACGTGCCGAGGCCGCCCGCCAAGCCCGCGAAATGCGCCGCCTTGAGCGTGAAATCGCACGGTTGAAGGGTGAAAAGCACAAGGGTCAGGACGAGGTTCTGGCGCTTTTGGACCAGGCCAGCTAAGCCCGACGGGCCGCCCAGCCCAAGGATATCACACTGATGACGCCCCCGTTACACGTAAAATTCTGCGGTTTGCGCAGCGTTGCCGATGTCAAGGCCGCTGCGCAGGCTGATGCCCGCTATGTGGGGTTTGTGTTTTTTGCCAAGTCCCCCCGTAACGTGACGCTGGAACAGGCCGCAGCGCTGGCGCTTGAGGTGCCGCAGGGCATCTGCAAGGTCGCGTTGACGGTGGATGCAGATGATGCGTTTCTGGATGAACTGACCATGAGCGTGCCGATTGATATGCTGCAATTGCACGGTCACGAGACGCCGCAGCGGGTGGCCGAGGTCAAGGCACGCTATGGTCTGCCGGTGATGAAGGCCGTGGGCGTTGCAGATGCCAGCGACCTGCCGCAGCTTGATGCGTATATGCTTGTTGCAGACCAAATCTTGGTTGATGCCAAACCGCCAAAGGGGGCAGATTTGCCCGGCGGCAACGGGCTTGCCTTCGACTGGCGCTTGATCGCGGGGCGGCGTTGGTCAAAGCCCTGGATGTTGGCTGGCGGGCTGACCCCTGAAAATGTGGCCGAGGCCGCGCGCATGACCGGCGCACGTCAGGTCGATGTATCTTCGGGCGTCGAGGCGACACTGGGTGTCAAAGATGCACAGCTTATCGCGGCCTTCGGGAAGGCCGCGAAGCTTTAGATCGTAATCGGGTATTTCTTGGCCAAGGCGTCGAATTGCATCAAGGATTCAATCAATGCAGGCATTTGATCCAGATGGATCATGTTTGGTCCGTCCGACGGGGCGTTGTCGGGATCCTCGTGGGTTTCAATGAACACGGCACCCACCCCGATCGCAACGGCGGCCCGTGCCATGACGGGGGCGAATTCACGCTGTCCGCCACTTGATCCGCCCATCCCACCGGGTTGCTGAACGGAATGGGTCGCGTCCATCACAACCGGATAGCCTGTCTTGGCCATCTGGGGCAGGCTGCGCATATCGGCCACCAATGTATTATAGCCAAAAGACGTACCGCGTTCTGTCAGCAAAATGCGTTTGTTGCCGGTTGATTCAATCTTGGACACGACATTGGCCATGTCCCACGGGGCTAAAAACTGGCCTTTCTTGACGTTGACCACTTTGCCGGTATTGCCGGCGGCCAGCAACATGTCTGTCTGACGGCACAGGAAGGCTGGGATTTGCAGGATGTCCACCGCCTCGGCTGCGATCGCGCATTGTGCTTCGGTATGGACGTCAGTCAACACAGGCACGCCGATTGATTTGCCCACGGATTGTAGCACGGCCAAACCTTCGTCGATGCCAAGGCCGCGTTTGCCCGACAGCGACGTTCGGTTTGCCTTGTCATAGCTCGCCTTGAACACGAATTGCGCCCCGACTGCATCGCAAGCTTCCTTCATCTGGCCCGCGATCATCTGCGCGTGGGTTTCGCTTTCCAGTTGGCAGGGGCCTGCAATCACCGTCAGCGGGCGGTCAATTCCGATAACGACGTTTCCGACGGTGACGTGGATCATTTTGTTACCTGTTCCTTTAGGATCGACGAGGTGAGCGACAACATCAGATAGATGCCCGCAAAGATCAGGAATGTCAAAATGGTGTTTTCAAACTTGCGTGGATAGGATGGTGCCTGCGACGCAACGGGGCGGACCGCCACGGTAAGATAGCGCACCTGGCGCTGTGCTTCGGTGCGGGCCTGTTCCATTTGGGTTTGCGAGGCCTGCAAGGACATATCTGCCGCGGCAAGGTCCGCTTGGGCCAATTGCAGGCTGACGGCCTGTTGGGCCAGCGAATTCGTGCCTTCGGTCGCGTTGTTCATCCGTTCGTTCAGCCGGTCAAGCTGGGCTGAAATGCGCCGTACATCGCCCTGAACACCGTCCACTTTGGCGCGGTTGGGCCGCGGGTTGTCCAGCAATGCTGCCAGCTCAAGCTCTTTCTCAAGCAGAATGGTTTCGTAGTTTGTGATCTGCCCCCGGATCGAGGCGATAACGGCCTCGGGGTCGACCCCGTTTTCAACCTGAAGCTTGATCAGCGCTTCTTGCGCTTCGCGCCGCTGCTTGACGGTTGTTTCAAAGGCGGTCAGGGCATCGCGCATGCCGTCTTCCCGTTTTTGCTGCGATAGGGCGTTCACGCGCTCTTCGGCATATTCCAGCAGGTGTTCCGAGTAGTTTGCCGACACGTTGGGATCGGCCGCAATCACTTCCATGCGGATCATGCCTTCGGTCGGATCATAGCCGATTTTCACGTTCTTTTTATAGAACTTATACGCAACCTCATTCGAGGCTTCGGGGTCAAGCCGTTGAATAGGGTCGATTTCGGGGTCGGCAAAATGCGAAACAAATCCGACATCCTTGTCTAGGCGCAACATCGCATCCTTGGACTGCAAATAGCTTTGCGTGGCGATACTGTCAGCCGAGTTTGCAAATTGTGTCGGCAACAGCCCCCCCAGTGGCCCCATGCCGCCCGACCCTTCGTTCTGGATGATCAGGAACTGGCTGTCGGTCGCGTACATGGGCGTCGCGATGTTGTAAAAATAATAGCCGCCCATGATCGTAGGAAGGCCAACGAAGAACATCAGGCGGACCATAAGAAGGCCAATTTTGCGGCGACGACGTTTGGTAATATCGCGCTGGATGTCCGAGATTTCGCGCATCCGGCGATCCATCGGGGACACGTCGGTCGACGGCAGGTTCACGCCACCAGCAGGCACAGTCTGGGGCAGCTGGATGCGGCCTTTCCCGGCCTCTTCCCCGCCGGCACCGCGTTGTGGCACCACCAGTTCAAGCATGTTCGAGCGTTGGAACGGATCAATCCCCTTGCTGCGCAACAGCCGCACAGCATCAAAATCCGAGGTCGGCGCAAGCCCGTGTTTCTGCGCCACGCGCCGCGCCATGCGCAGCTGGCGCCCGGTCAGCCCTTCGCGGCGGATGGCGTCCATGTCCTGCTCGCCTGACACTTCTGCGGCTGATGCCACTTCACCTTGGCGCGGCTGTGCCGCAGTTTGGTCGGCGTGGCCATAACCGGACGGTCCAGCGGTGTTGGCCCCCTCGTTTGAACCGGTGTTTGGCACTGCACGGGGCGTTGATTGCGGGCGGACCTGTTGCGCCGGATCACGGCCCGCTTCTGGCGGATCGGCAGGCGCAATTGCGGCTCCGGCGGTGTCTGCCGGGGCGGCAACGGGTGTGTTGCGTTTGATGCGGAATTTTCTAGCCTTGGGTTTCGTAGTCATAAAGCTGTTTCGCCTCTTCCAAGGTGTCGAATATATGAAGCTTTCCGCCCAGCAAAACGCCGGCGGAACGCGCGAACTGTTGCAACGTTTCGGGCTGGTGCGAAACGATAATGATTGTCGTTGTGCGCAACCGTTCTTGCAGTATTTCTCCTGCTTTGCGGTTGAACTCAACGTCTGTTGTGGTCGGCATGCCCTCGTCGATCAAATAGATATCGAAATCAAGGGCAAGCAGCAGCGCAAAGGAAAACCGCGACCGCATACCAGCCGAATAGGTGCCTAGGGGCTGATCAAAATATTCCCCAAGACCGCACAGCCACCGGCAAAAGCTTTCGACATAATCGGGGTCCAGCCCGTAAAGCCGCGCAATATAGCGCGCGTTTTCCATTGCGGAAACCTTGCTGACAACGCCGCCCATAAACCCAAGTGGAAAGCTGATATTGCATTCACGTCTGATTTCACCCTCGTCGGGTTTTTCAAGACCGGCCATCATATTGATCAGCGTTGATTTACCTGTCCCGTTCGGTGCCAGAATGCCAAGCGAATTGCCGATTTCGACGCGAAACGACACATGATCAAGGATGACCTTGTGCTGTGTGCCAGTCCAAAAGGACTTGGAGACATTGTCGAATTCCAGCATGCCTGCTCCGCTGATGGGTGTTTTGCTTGGACGATCCTCCTTTTGAATGGAGGTATGGTTAAGTTCTATCCGCTGATTTTGACCATATTATGTCCGATTTTGCGTATAATGTACAAGGTTGTATGGGTGGCTGCACAACCCAAGACTACGCGGGCCGATCAATATCGGGTGAAGATGTGGCGACGTTAATGTCCGATTAATGCAGTTTGGGTGCAGGCGTCACCCTTGGTTTCAAGTTCAAAGGTCATGTGGTGCAGACCGAACTGACTGACCAAGTGCGACTTGAGCGATTTGCGAAGGCCCCCATGGTGCGCATCGGCGCTGACGACGACATGTGCCTCAAGGGCGGACCCGTGTTCTTGCATCATCCACAGATGTACGTGGTGGACATCTTCGACATCGGGATGTGCGCGCATCGCAGCAATGACGGCTTCGGTTTCAAGGTCCGGGGGGCTGGCCAGCATCAAAATGCGCGCGACCTGCGGCAATTCGGTCGCTGATTGCCACAAGATATAGCCCGCAATCATCAGGGTCGCCAAAGGATCGACCCATGTCCAGCCAAACAGCAGCACCATCGTGCCTGCAATAATCACCGCAACCGAGCCCAAAGAATCGGCGATATTGTGCAAGAATGCCGCCCGGATGTTAATGCTGTTTTTCGACGCACGATAGGTCAGCGCCGCAGTGCCCAGATCAATAAACAACGCAAACCCGGCGACGGCAACCACGATCCACCCCGTGACGGGCGACGGGTTGGCAAAGCGCATCACCGCCTCGACGATCAGATACAGGCCGATCACGATCAATGTGGTATAGTTGATTAAAGCGGCGACAGCCTCGATCCGGCCATAACCAAAGGTCATGTCGGCGTTGGCGGGCCGCCGTGCAATTTTGCGGGCGGCATAGGCGATGATCAGGGCGATGGCATCGCTGAAATTGTGCAAGGCATCGGCGAGCAACGACAGGCTGCCGGCAAAGATGCCGCCGATGATCTGGGCCAGGGTCAGACCAAGGTTGATTAAAACTGCGAGGGCGATTTTGAAATCCCCAGCTTCGGGGTCCACGTGGTGATGGGCATGTGACATAGGCGGTGTTCCGTTCAGCAGGTTCGTCGTGGGGTTAGTCGTGTGTGTGGTCGGGGCAGGGCGCGTCGGAATCTGCACAACATTCGGTCAGCAAGAACCGCGATAGATCGTGCACGGCCCCATGCGCTACGGCCGCGCAGATGATACTGCGGCCCTGACGTTGCTGTTGCACAAGGCCAGCGGCGACCAGCAATTTGACATGATGGGTCAAGGTCGATCCGGTGATGCCCGAACGCCCACCCAACGTACCGATGGCCAGTCCTGCAGGCCCCGCGCGCACCAGAATGCGTAGAACATGCAGGCGTTGTTCAGACCCGAGGGCGGCAAATCTTGCGGCAGCACGGGTAATGTCGTGCGGAGGGGGGGCTTTTGATTCCATGCTTCTAGAACTATAGAAATAATAACTGCCGTCAAGAACGTTTCGATGAATCTCGAAATGTTATACTGACCGCGGTATTTGAATCCGGCCTGTTGCCTGCTACCTGACCCCAATGACCGATTTCCGCGATAGCCTGCGCGCCTGCACCTTATGCGCTGACCGTTTTGCGGCCACCGCGACGGCGCATCGCCCGAACCCGGTGGTGTGGTTCCAGCCGGGGGCCCGCCTGTTGATAGCGTCGCAGGCACCGGGGCTGCGGGTCCACCAAGCCAATACGCCATTCTGGGATCAATCCGGAAAACGACTGCGGGATTGGCTGGGACTGGACGAAAATGCATTTTACGACCGGTCCCGTGTGGCGATTATCCCCATGGCGTTTTGCTTTCCGGGGTATGATGCCAAGGGCAGCGATCTGCCGCCCCCGCCGATTTGCGCCAGAACATGGCGGGCAGGGGCGCTGGACACGGTGTCTGATATCCGCTTGACGGTCCTGATTGGCGGGCATGCCATGCGCTATCATTTGCCGGATTTCACCACGGTGACCCGCGCGGTTGCCGATTGGCGCGACCATCCGCCGGGCGTCTTTGCCTTGCCACATCCGTCTTGGCGCAATACCGCTTGGCTTAAGAAAAATCCGTGGTTCGAGGAAGACGTGCTTCCCCGGCTGCGGGCCGCCGTAAAGGATGTGATGAATGACTGACCAGACCCCATTTGACGTTGCCCACGCTGCCATGATGGCAGACGAGACCGACGATGCCGCCCGCCTGCGGTTTTACGAACGCATGGCGGATGTAGAATTGTTTTTGCTGCTCGAGGACGAGCCAGACGCCGATCAGGTCAGCCCCGTCTTGTTGGATGATGCCTATGTGCTGGTGTTCGACCGGATCGAACGGCTGGCGGCCTATGTCGGCCACGCGGCCCCCTATGTGGCGCTGTCAGGGCGCGCGATTGCGGGGATGCTGGACGGACAACCCCTTGGCATGGCGGTGAATATGAACGTCGCCCCGTCCGCCATCTTGCTGCCCGACAGCGCGGTTGCATGGCTGCGCGACACACTGGCCCACGTGCCGGGGCAGGTCGAGGCCAAGATCGAACGGGTGATCCCGCCCAAAGGCTTGCCAGAAACCCTCATCGCCGCGATTGATGCCAAGCTGGCCACCGCCACCGGCATGGCCGCAGGCGCATGGTTGGTGGGCGTCGAATATGCAGGCGGCGGGCGCGGGCATCTGCTGGGGTTTGTCGGTGCGATACCCCGCGCCCAAGACGCGCTGGTCCGCGCAGCATCCGAGGCGTTGACCTTTTCAGGGATCGAAGCGGGCGCCATGGACGTCGGGTTCTTCGCGCCCTCTGATCCAACGGTTGAGAAACTGTCCAAGGTCGGCCTGCGCTTTGACCTACCTCAGATGGAACCTCTGCAAAAGACCCCGCGAATGGAGGCACCTGGGTCGGACCCGTCGAAACCACCCATTCTGAGATGATAGCAGCCCCCCTGCGTCAAAAAGCCTAACGACAGGCAGCATTTTCGCGGTATCCTTTTTAGATCAAAGGAGGTCCGCCCATGTTATTCCGTTTGATACTGGCCCTACCGCTTTTGGCCACGATGGCCCATGCGCAGGGCGAAACCCGCCAGCCCAGCCACTGCATTGCCTTGGCGGATGCCACGCCGGGCATCGAATATCTGACCCTTGCCAGCCTGCCACAGGTCTCGCCCGAGACGGTTCATCTGCATTATATAGCCCATGCCAGCTTTTTGATCCGCAGCCATGGCGGGTTGAACATGGTGACGGATTTCACCGGCTTTACCGGTACGCTGCCGCTGATCCCGGATGTGGTCACCATGAACAAGGCCCATGGCAGCCATTTTACGACCGCGCCAGATCCCGCGATCCCGCATATCCTGCCGGGCTGGGGTGAATTTGGCCTTGGCATCGACCACAATCTTGATCTGGGCGAGGTACTGGTGCGCAATGTATCAACCGACATCAGGTCTGATTTCTCGGGGGTAGAGGTCGAAGGCAATTCCATCTTCATCTTCGAGATGGCAGGCCTGTGCATCGGCCATCTGGGGCATCTGCACCATGAACCCGACGCCGCGCAATACGCCGCCATCGGACGTCTTGATGTGGTGATGGCCCCTGTCGACGGAGGTTACACGCTGGACCAGCCGTCGATGATCCGCATTCTAAAGCGTCTGAAATCGTCGATTGTGATCCCGATGCACTGGTTCTCGGATTTCGGGTTGGATGATTTCCTGACCGGTATGGCCGATGACTTTACCGTGATCCATGTCGAAGGTCCGTCCTTGGACATATCGTTGGACAGGCTACCGTCACGGCCGACGATCATGGTGCTACGCCCGCAATTTTTGCGCAGCGACGATTAAGCGCCTTGCATGCGTTGGAGCTTGGCGCGATCAATAGCGCATGAAACTGAACCCAGCCGATCCCGCCTTCGAGGCCGCCTTGCGCGCCGATCTTCCTGCCGATGTGTTCCGCCCGGTCGAGCCGCGCTATCTTGAGGAACCGCGCGGTCTTTATGCGGGCCAGTCTGCCATCCTTGCGCTGCCCCGCGATGCCCAAGAGGTGTCGACCCTGATCCGCCACGCCAATGCGGCACGGGTCGGCGTCATCCCTTACGGCGGCGGCACCGGTCTGGTGGGCGGGCAGGTGGCGGAAAGCGGGCCTGCGCCGCTGATCCTGTCGCTGGAACGCATGAATAAAATCCGCGCCGTCTATCCCGATGAAAACGTGCTGGTGGCCGAGGCAGGTGTGATCTTGTCCGACGTTCAGGACGCCGCCGAACAGGCAGGACGGCTGTTCCCGCTCAGCTTGGCAGCCCAAGGATCGGCGCGGATCGGTGGCAATCTGGCGACCAATGCCGGGGGCACCGGTGTGCTGCGCTACGGCAATGCGCGCGATCTGTGTCTTGGCCTCGAGGTGGTGCTCCCCGACGGCCAAATCTGGAACGGGCTGACACGGCTACGCAAGAACAACACCGGCTATGACCTGCGTCACCTGCTGATCGGTGCCGAAGGCACGTTGGGGGTGATCACCGCCGCAGCGCTCAAGCTTTTCGCGCGCCCGACGAAATCGGGCACGGCGCTTTTGGTCGTCCCGTCCCCCGCTGCGGCCCTGAAACTGCTGTCACTGGCGCGCGACCAATTGGGTGAAATGGTCAGCGCATTCGAGATCATGAACAAGATGGGACTGAATTTCCTGTCTGAGACCATGCCCGAAGTCCGCCAGCCCTTTGCCACCCCGCCCGAATGGTGCGTGTTGATCGAACTGGGCCTCAGCTGTGATCTGGATCCGGCGGCATCGCTGGAAAAACTGTTCGAATGCGCGATTGAGGCTGATCTGGTCACCGATGGCCTGATCGCGCAAAGCCAACAACAAGCTGATGATTTTTGGGGGGTCCGTGAAAATATCCCCCATGCCAACCGTAAAATCGGTGCGGTTTCCAGCCACGACATCTCTGTCCCGCTTGGCGCGATCCCCGATTTCATCGCGCAGGCAGGCAAGAAAATCGCAGGGTTGGGTGACTTCCGCATCAATTGCTTTGGTCACGTTGGCGACGGTAATTTACACTACAATATCTTCCCGGTTCCCGGCAAATCCCGTCAGGATCATCTGGCACAGCGGGATGAAATCAAGAAGGTCATCCATGACCTGACCCACGCCATGGGCGGTTCCGTCAGCGCCGAACACGGCATCGGTCGCCTCAAGGTCGATGACCTCGAACGATACAGCGATCCCGCCAAACTTTCAGCGATCCACGCGATCAAGGCGGCGCTTGACCCCAGCGGGATCATGAACCCCGGCGTGATCGTGCGCGCCCCCGACTAACCGGTTTCTCTGGCTTGAAAATATCCCGGGGGACGCCCCCTGGGGGCGGGGGGCAGCGCCCCCTTCACATACCCTCAAATGAACAAAGCGCGTTCACTTCCATGCCCATCGCTTCTAGCCGCTTGCGCCCGCCAAGCTCCGGCAAGTCGATGATAAAGGCACAAGACACGATCTCGCCGCCCAATCGCTCGATCAGCTTTATCCCAGCCTCAGCCGTCCCGCCTGTCGCCAGCAGATCGTCCACTACCAAAACCCGCTCGCCGGGCTGAATGGCATCCTCGTGGATCTCAACAATAGCCTCGCCATATTCCAACGTATATTCCTGAGAAATCGTCCGCCCCGGGAGCTTCCCTTTCTTGCGGATCGGCACAAAGCCCACGGACAGCTGATGCGCAATCGCACCGCCCAAGATGAAACCCCGTGCTTCCAGCCCGACAACTTTGTCAATATCGACACCGGCATAAGGGTGCAGCATCTGGTCGATCGCCATGCGGAAGCCGCGTGGGTCGGCAAATAACGTGGTCACATCGCGAAACATGATCCCTTCATGGGGGAAATCAACGATGGTGCGGATATAGTCCTGAACCTGTTTCATCGGGTTCTCCTGATCTTGGGGGGCTGAAAAGACACGCCATGTCTCTCTCACTTCACCCTTTTAAAAATACTCATTCACACGACCTGCCCGGCACCCCAAGCAAGGCCCCGAACAGACGCGAAACCTCAACGAAGTGTCTATAGAACCCGCCCTGCTACCGCATCAAGCTTTGCCATCAATGCGGCGTCGCGGGCCGCAGGCTGCGTCAATATCGCGAACTCCAACGCCTTGTCACAGCCATGGGGACAATCGTGGCGTTCAGCCCCAAGCAACGCGGGCAGGCGTTTGACCAGATTGCGGCCCTTGTCGGCATTGCTCATTAAAACTCGAATGATGTCTGTCACATCAACCTCGCCATGATCCGGATGCCAACTGTCATAATCCGTGATCATCGCAACGGACGCATAGCAAAGCTCGGCCTCACGGGCCAGCTTGGCCTCGGGCATATTGGTCATGCCGATCACGTCCGCGCCCCAGCTTTCGCGGTACATCTTTGATTCCGCCAGCGTTGAAAACTGCGGACCTTCCATCGCCAGATATGTGCCGCCACGGTGTACGTTGATGCCAGCGTCCTGTGCGGCCGTTTCGCAGGCGTCGCTCAGGCGGGGGCAGGTCGGATGTGCGACGCTGACATGGGCCACGCAGCCGGTTCCGAAAAAGGATTTCTCGCGGGCAATGGTCCGGTCGATGAACTGGTCCACGATGACGAAATCACCGGGGGCCATTTCCTCTCGAAAGGATCCGCAGGCAGATACGCTGATGACATCTGTGCAGCCCAACCGCTTGAGCGCGTCAATATTGGCGCGGTAGGGAACGGTGGATGGCGCATGCACGTGACCACGTCCGTGACGGGGCAGGAAAGCCATCTCGACACCCTCCAGCGTGCCGGTCAGGATAGCATCCGACGGTGCCCCCCACGGGGTTTGCACTGTCTGCCATTCCGCGCCTTCAAGCCCGTCGATCTCGTAGATGCCCGAGCCGCCGATCACGGCGATTTTGGTCTGTGTCATAGGAGTGCCTCTGGATTGATTTGCGCGCAGAGTACCAAGGCTGACGGTGAGGGAAAGCCTCAATCAGGTACCGAACGTTGCGCTCGGCTTTCAATCTGCGTGGCTTTGGTCTAGTGAGCGCAAAAGACACCCCGACCGTATGATACGAAGGATGCCCCATGGCGCGCACCACATTCCGCAGCTTTACCAAGAATCTTGATGTTACCGACCTGCGCTGGATGCCCGGCGAGGGGCTTTCGTCTACGCGTCTGCGGATTGAATTGCTGTCTGGTCTGACCGTTGCCTTGGCTTTGGTACCCGAAGCGGTAGCCTTTGCCTTTGTCGCCGGTGTACATCCGCTGGTCGGTCTTTATGCGGCATTTCTGGTGGGGCTGATCACGGCGCTGATCGGGGGCCGTCCGGGTATGATCTCGGGGGCGACGGGGGCTTTGGCGGTTGTGATGGTGGCTTTGGTCGCACAGCACGGCGTCGAATATCTGTTCGCGACGGTCGTCCTGATGGGGCTGTTCCAGATCTTTTTTGGCCTCATGCAATGGGGCAAATTCATGCGGCTTGTGCCGCATCCGGTGATGTTAGGCTTTGTGAACGGCCTTGCGATCGTTATTTTCTTGGCCCAGATGAGTCAGTTCAAGGTGCCGGGATCGATGGTTGATACAGGGCATGGCATGTCCGGGGGGCAATGGCTGTCAGGGCAACCGTTGTATCTGATGCTGGCGCTGGTGGCGGCAACCATGGCGATCATTTGGGTGACACCGCGCATCACCAAGGCAATCCCCGCCCCGTTGGCAGGCATCGGGATCGTGGCCATCGTCGTGATCGCGACCGGCATGAACGTGCCACGGGTCGGCGATCTTGCCTCGATCGAGGGTGGATTTCCGCTGCCGCACATGCCCTTTGGCGAAGGCCTTGGGTTGTATGGCACCGCGCTGGCACCGTTCAATCTGGAAACCCTTTATATCATTTTGCCCTATGCGGTGATCCTTGCCGCGATTGGCTTGATTGAATCGCTGCTGACGCTGAATCTGGTCAGCGATCTGACCAACACGCGCGGCGGGGCCAGCCAAGAATGTATCGCCCAAGGTGTTGCCAATACGGTCACGGGCTTTTTCGGCGGGATGGGTGGTTGTGCCATGATCGGCCAGTCGATGATCAACGTGAAATCCGGCGGTCGGACCCGCGTCGCGGGGATTGCTGCGGCGGTGTTCTTGTTGCTGTTTATTCTTGTGGGGTCATCCCTGATCGAACAGATACCATTGGCCGCGCTTGTGGGCGTGATGTTCATGGTGGTGATCGGGACATTTGCGTGGAACTCTTTGACGATCTTGCGCAAAGTGCCGTTGATGGATGCATTTGTGATCCTGTTGGTGACGGTTGTGACGGTCTACGAAGACCTTGCCGTTGCGGTGGTTGTGGGTGTGATCGTGTCAGCGCTGGCCTATGCGTGGAATAATGCGCGGCGCATTCATGCCAAGACCTATCTGACGCCCGAAGGTGCCAAGGTTTATCAGGTTCAGGGTCCGCTGTTTTTCGGATCGTCCGAAGGCTTTGCCGAACTGTTTGACGTCCAGCAAGACCCGTCCGAGGTTATCGTTGATTTCGCCGACAGCCGCGTTGTGGATCAATCGGCCTTGCAGGCGATCGAGACGATTGCGGGCAAATACGAGGACGCTGGCAAACGCGTACAACTGCGCCACCTAAGCCGTGACTGCCATCGCCTGCTGACCAAAGCAGGGCACCTGATGATCGACAGCGATGATGATCCTGAGTATCAGGTCGCGGTCAACTATCAGGTGCGCACTGGCATTCTGGGCGGCCATTAGGCGGGGCTGGCCGTTTTCTTCAAAGAAAACGGGACGGAATTTTTGAAAATTCCGGATCGCGTATCAGTCGTCGGGGCGGATAATTTCGAATACATCCGTGATGCGGGTGTAGTCGCGGTATCCTAGGCGCGACAACGGCTGATAGGTGGTCACGTCAAACCGCCCGTCCTTGATGCAATCGTCGCGCATGTGTACGCCGACGACTTCGCCAAAGACGACAAAGTTGCTTTCGCCTTCGATCTTTACCATCTGCGTCATCCGGCATTCAAGGCTGGCGGGCGCATGTGCGACACGGGGGCAGGCGATCTCGTCACACTCGGCCTTTTCGATGCCGGCATGGCCGAATTCGTCTGTGCCGTGGGGCAGCGTGGCCGACGACGCATTCATCGCATCGCGCATGGCGTATTCCACGATGTTGACGCAAAAAACGCCAGTCTCGCGGATATTGGCCATGCTGTCTTTGGTCCCGTCCACATCTGCTTTGGTGCCTGTGGATGCAAACATGACCTGCGGCGGTACATAGGCCACACCGTTAAAGAACGAATAGGGTGCCAGATTGTCACGTCCTTGGGCATCGCGCGTCGAAATCCAGCCGATCGGGCGGGGCGTCACGATGGCGTTGAACGGATTATGTGGCAAGCTGTGGCCGTCTTTCGGGCGGTAGAACATCAATCTCTCCTCTTGATTTGCACCCATGGCTAGCGCCATGTTAAGGGCTTTGCCACCGCAAATACTCAGACAGGCCGCAATCCCCTTGTATCACATGACCCCAGAGAGCGCGCAGGACCATTGGGAGGTCGAGGCGCTATATGACACCTGTTTTGCGCCGGGCCGCGAGGCGCTATCGTCGTACCGTCTGCGTGACGGCGTACCGCCTGTATCAGGCCTAAGCCATGTGGCGCGGGATGACGATGGCATCTTGGCAGGCGCGATCCGCTATTGGCCAATCCGCATCGGAGCGGCCGAGGCATTGCTGCTGGGGCCGGTCGCGGTTCACCCGACACGGCAGGGCGAGGGGCTTGGCGGGTTGCTGATCGAAGACAGTCTGGTCCATGCCGCGCCCTTGGGTTGGACGCGGGTGATGCTGGTGGGGGACGCGCCCTATTACGAACGCTTTGGGTTCACCCTATTGCACGATGTCGTTATGCCGCCGCCGACAAATCCGGCGCGGGTCTTGGGGCGTGACCTTGTTCCCGGCGCGTGGCAGGGCATTGCGGGTGATGTAACGTCATGGCTGCTGTAACGTTGCATTGAAACCGGGACGCTTGCGCCCCACATTCAGATGGAACAGCGCAAAGGCCCCGTTATGCAGATCGAAAGCAACCTTCCGACCACGATTGACGTCGAAGCACGTCTGGACCAGATCGCCCGGCGCTATCAGGGCGCAGGTGGCGTAGGCATCAATGTGTTGAATGTCATCGGCGGCAGTGCCGAAGGGCTGATCGACAAGCTGCCAAATATGGTGCGCAACAATCTGGAGGCCGCCACGGTCAAGGCATTGGGGCAGGCGATGAAGGCTGCAACCTCGACGCGGTCGATGGTGCCGGATCAGAAAAGCTGGCTTAATCAGGCGGTCAGTGCGGCCATGGGCGCGGCAGGCGGTGCTGGTGGATTGCCAACGGCGCTGGCCGAATTGCCTGTGACCACGACACTGTTGCTGCGTGTGATCCAAGGGGTCGCGGTTGAACATGGCTTTGACCCCTATGCCGAGAACGTGCAGTTCGATTGCATTCAGGTATTTTCTGCTGCCGGACCACTGTCGGATGATGACGGGGCTGATCTGGGGTTTCTGTCAGCACGCGTCGCACTTAGCGGGCGGGCCATGCAGGCGGTGATCGCCAAGGTCGCCCCGCGACTGGCGGTCGTGTTGGGTCAAAAGCTGGCGGCCCAAGCGGTGCCGGTCTTGGGCGCTGTCGCGGGGGCGGCGACGAATTATGCCTATACCAGCTATTACGAGGACATGGCCCATGTGCATTTCGGCCTGCGCAAACTGGCCATAGACGCAGACATCCCGCAGGACGTATTGGTTGAACGGTTGCGGATCAAGGTCGGCCCCAAGCGCGTCGCTTGAGGCGCGTTCTTTGACACCTGACCTGCAATATCTGACCGTTGATACCTGTTGGCTATCGCCCGATGCTGCCCGGTGCCACGGTCGTGGCCTTCAGGATCGCATAGCATTTCATCCCTGGCACCAGACCCAGTTCAGCCACCGCGCGGGCGGTCACTCGGCTGAGCAATCTGTCTGACCCCGCACGCAGCGCAATGGCAGCCCCCGGACCGTCACCGGGGTGAATTGTCTCTACCTCGACCGGCAGCACGTTCACCGAACTCAACCCCTTGGGGCGGTTCAGCGACAAGATCACATCCTGCGCCAGCACCCGCAGCCGCACCCGCGCGCCGATGCTTGCCTGTACACCGGGCAGTTCGATCTCTCCGGCACTGATCCGCAGCGTTGATATGCCGTCGGTCCCATGGGCAATGACATCGGCTTCGATCACGGCACCTGCCTCGCGCACCCCCAGCAATGGCACGGCGGCAGGGTCTGCCATCACATCGAACAACGGTCCTTGGGCTTGAACGCGGCCATTCTGGATCAATACCAATGTATCCGCGAGGCGGGCAATTTCATCGACGGCATGGCTGACATAAAGGATCGGCAGACCAAGAGGGCCGTCGCGCAAGCGCTCAAGAAAAGGCAAAATCTCTTGTTTGCGGGGGCCGTCCAGACTGGCGAGCGGTTCATCCATCAGCAACATGCGGGGATGGCTCAGCAGCGCGCGCCCCAAGGCTACCCGCTGCTTTTGCCCCCCCGACAAGGTTGCCGGTGCACGGTTCTGCAGGTCTTCCAGACCCAACAAAGCGACCACATCGTCAAAGCCGGGACCCGCGCTGCCCTTTGGTGCATAGCGCGCGCCGAACATCAAATTCTGCGCGACGCTCAGATGTGGGAACAGGCGCGCATCCTGAAATACAGTGCCCAATCGGCGCTTGTGCGGCGGTACGAAGATGTTGCGCTTTGTGTCCAGCAGGACGTCGCCATCCACGGCGATTAACCCCTGATCCGGACGTAGAAATCCACCCACGGCATTGATAACAGTGGTTTTGCCGGCACCCGACCGCCCGAAAAGCGCGGTGATGCCCGGCCCGGCCTCAAGCGCGATTTCCAGCGTGAAATCGGCAAAGCGGTGGGACAGGGAAAGCGAGAGGGTCATGCGCCTGCGATCCGTGCGGCGACGCGGCGGGCAAGTAGCTCAGACAACAACACGGCGCTGATCGCCACGGCTGAGGCCATCAGAACCATGACCACCGCTTGGCTTTCCCCGCCGGGGATTTGCAGCGCCGACCAGATCGCGCTGGGCAGGGTCTGGGTCTGGCCGGGGATGTTCGCGACAAAGGTGATCGTGGCCCCGAATTCGCCCATCGCCTTGGCAAAGCCCATCACGGTTCCCGCCAGTATTCCCGGCAGGATCAGGGGCAGGGTGACACGGGTAAAGACCGACAAGCGCGGGGCACCAAGCGAGAAGGCTGCTTCTTCAAGTTTCGGGTCAACCGCTTCGATTGCAAGCCGCATGGCCCGCACCATCAAGGGGAACCCCATGATCGTCGCGGCAAGGACGGCACCGGACCAGTGGAACGCCAGATGCAGGCCTATCGCCTCTAATGCGCGGCCCAAGGGGGCGGTGCGCCCGAAGGCCATCAACAGCAGGTAGCCCGTCACGACGGGCGGCAGCACCAAAGGCAGATGCACCGCCGCATTCAGCAATGCTTTGCCCCAAAACGAACGACGCGCCAGCACCCATGCGACCCAAAGCGCCAAGGGAACCGCCAGCACGGTGGCCCAAACCGACACCCAAAGCGACAGGCGCAGCGCGTCCCATGCGGCGGCGTCTGGTGTCATCGGGTGATCTGCCCAAAGCCGTGTTTGGCAAAAATCAACATTGCCTCTGGGGTTTGCAGATACGCAAGAAAAGCCTGCCCGCTGTCTGTCAGGGCGGCAGCTGGATAGGTGATAGGACTGTGCAATTCTTCTGGCACGGCATAGACCACACGCACCTGATCTTCGGCTAATGCATCTGTGCGGTAGACGATGCCCAAGGGCGTCTCGCCACGCGCGACAAGCGCAAGGGCGGCGCGCACATTATCAGTTTCCGCAAGATGGCGTATCAAGCCACCCCACTGACCCGTCGATTGCAGCCATTCGCGGGCATAGATACCGGCAGGCACCGCATCGCGCTGCCCCATGGCAAGACGCGCGCCGTCAAGTTCAGCAAGCAGGTTATCGGGGTCCGGTGTGGCGGTACTGGTAGCAGGTGCGATCAGCACAAGGCTGTTGCTGAGCAAATCAACGGCGGCGGTGCCATCAATCAGCCTCTTGTCTTGCAGCCAGCCCATCCAGACCGGATTGGCCAGAATGATCACATCTGCCGGTGCCCCGGCCGCAACCTGCCGCGCCATCGTGCCCGAGCCGCCAAAGGACAGGGCCACGTTTGCCGCGTAGTCGGTCGCAACCTCGTCCAAAGCACCCCGCAGACTGGCGGCGGCAAAAACCGTCACAGTGCCAGATTGCGCCAGCGCCCCGAAAGGCAGCCAAAGAGCGAAAATAATGATCATTCTTAACATCATATCTACACTATCCGCCAAGCGCATTGGGCGCGCAAGGGGATCACTGGTGTTGTGTATAACCTGCGGCTAAACTGCCCCGACAGAGGCATGACCCGACCCGAGGCAATATGATCAAGCAACTGCCCATTTCGATACCCGGTGCCCGCAAGGGCGACGTGCGGTCGCAATTTGCGGCACTGTGTTACCGTATCAGACGGGGCAAGGTGCAGGTGCTTTTGATCACCTCACGCGGCTCCAAACGCTGGATTGTGCCCAAAGGCTGGCCGATGGACGGTCAAACACCTGCGCGCGCCGCGTTGCAAGAAGCTTGGGAGGAAGCCGGGGTTACGGGGCGGTCCGTTGGCGGATGTCTGGGGGTCTATTCCTATGACAAGACGATGCCGGACGGAGAGATCATCCCTGTCCTTGTCTTGCTTTACCCCGTTGAGGTTAAGGCTTTGGCAAAGAATTTCCCCGAAGTTGGACAGCGTCGGCGCAAATGGGTGTCGCGCAAAAAAGCAATGAAAATGGTCAGCGAGCCGGATCTTGGCCGTTTGATTCGCGATTTTGATCCGCGCCCGGGCGTGTCGCCTGCCAAAAAGGGGGCTGCTTGACGCTGCCCTCATTGACACCATTTAATTGCCTAAGGTGATTAAAAAGGGCAAACTGCTGCTAACATGATAAAATTTACCTTGAAATGTGACCGGGACCACCTGTTTGACAGCTGGTTTCAATCGACATCGGCCTTCGAGGCGCTGGCGCAGCAGGGACATGTGAATTGTGTCGTTTGCGGCTCTGATCAGGTAAGCAAGGCGATCATGGCCCCGCGTTTGACGACCCGGAAAACAGCCGCACCAAAGGGGCCCGAGCCAAAGGATAGCCCTGCGGGTGCGTCGTCGACAGTTTTATCCAAGCCTCAAACGGATGTCGAAAAGGCGATCAACGCATTGCGCAAGGAGGTCGAAAGCTCCTCTGACTATGTCGGAGCGGATTTCGTCAAGCAGGCACGCGCCATGCATGCCGGTGACGCGCCAGAGCGGTCAATTTATGGAGAAGCACGGCTGGATCAGGCCCGCGCCTTGATCGAAGAAGGTGTGCCGCTGATGCCCCTGCCGTTTCGGCCCAAACGCTCAACGCAATAGAATACACGCAGATCGGGGCATGCCCCCTGCGGGACAAGGGAACACCAAACCATGACGATTTTGATCACTGGGGCAACCCGCGGCATCGGCGCGGGGCTGGCCGAACACTACAAAGACCAAGGCCACGAGGTCTTCGGGACAGGACGGTCGCCGATGGCAGACATCCAGTTGGATGTGACCCATCCCCACGATCACAGCGCCATGGCGGCCAGTCTGGGGGACCGCGCATTGGACCTGTTGGTCTGCAATGCGGGCGTCTATCTGGACAAGCATGACGATCTCGAAACGGGCTTTGGAGCGGATCTTTGGGCGCATAGTTTCGCGACCAATGTGACTGGCGTCTTTCTTGCCATTCAGGCGCTGTTGCCTCATCTGCGCAGGGCGCAGAGCCCGAAAATCGCGATCATTTCTTCGCAGATGGCGTCGTCGGAATTGGCACCGGGAGGGAGCTATATTTACCGCGCGTCCAAGGCGGCGGCTTTGAATTTGGGGCGCAACCTTGCGACAGATTTGAAGGGCGAGGGGATCGCTGTCGGGATTTATCATCCGGGTTGGGTTCAGACCAGTATGGGCGGCAATATGGCTGCCATTACGGTCGATGAAGCGGTTATGGGTCTGGTTGACCGGTTTGCAGCGTTGGATATTGCAACCACGGGATGTTTTGAGACATGGGACGGGCGGGCGCATCCCTATTGATTTAGGATTAGGGGTTGTGCCCAGCGATTCAAGACTCGGGGCTTTGCCCAGTGATTTAAGATTCGGGGCTTTGCCCCGGGCCCCAGGATATTTTTGAGCCAGAGAAACGGCAAAATGCTTGGGCTTGCTAAGGGCACGGCTTGCGCGTAAACCGCGCCGGAGTTTTGCAGCGGGGGACCTATGCCTGTTCTGGTGATGAAATTTGGTGGCACATCAGTGGCCACACTGGATCGTATCAGGCGCGCAGCCAAGCGCGTCGGTGTCGAAGTGGCCAAGGGCTATGATGTGATCGTGATAGTATCAGCCATGTCCGGCAAAACCAATGAATTGGTGGGCTGGGTCGGTGAGACATCGCCGCTTTATGATGCGCGTGAATATGATGCGGTCGTATCAAGCGGTGAGAATGTGACCGCAGGTCTGATGGCGTTGACCTTGCAGGAAATGGACGTGCCCGCACGCAGTTGGCAAGGATGGCAGGTGCCGGTCAAGACGACCTCGGCCCATTCCTCGGCGCGGATTGAGGAAATTCCGTCCGAGAATATCATGGCCAAGTTTGCCGAAGGCATGAAGGTTGCTGTTGTCGCAGGGTTTCAAGGGGTGAGCCCAGAGGGTCGGATCACCACGCTGGGGCGCGGGGGATCGGACACCACGGCGGTTGCGTTTGCTGCCGCATTCGACGCTGAGCGTTGCGATATTTATACCGATGTGGACGGGGTCTATACCACCGATCCGCGCATCACATCCAAAGCGCGCAAGCTGGATAAGATCGCATTTGAAGAGATGTTGGAGCTTGCCTCGCTTGGGGCTAAAGTCTTGCAAACACGGTCTGTTGAACTGGCGATGCGCTATCGGGTCAAGTTACGCGTGCTGAGCAGTTTTGAGGAACAATCGGACGAAGCTGGAACGCTGGTCTGCGCTGAGGAGGAAATCATGGAAAGCAATGTTGTATCGGGCGTCGCGTTTTCGCGGGACGAAGCAAAGATGACCCTTGTGTCGGTTGCCGACCGGCCGGGGATTGCTGCGGCGATCTTTACCGCGCTGAGCGAAGGCGGCGTGAACGTTGACATGATCGTTCAGAATATCTCGGAGGAGGGGCGCACGGATATGACGTGGTCTTGCCCTGTTGACCAGATCAAGCGCGCTGAAAAGGCGATGGACGAAGCCAAGGCCGCAGGCAGTGTCAATTTCCATGAACTGATTGCCGACACTGATGTGGCCAAGGTGTCTGTCGTGGGCATCGGCATGCGCAGCCATACCGGTGTGGCTGCAAAGATGTTCCAGGTGCTGTCCAACGAGGGCATCAACATCAAGGTTATCACCACTTCCGAGATCAAGATTTCGGTTCTGATCGACCGCAAATACATGGAGCTTGCCGTTCAAGCGCTGCATGACGCGTTCGACCTCGACAAGGCTGCGTAAAGGCTGAACCTGAACCTGAAGCTGGGGGAAATAACTGGGTTGCCTGAAGCATGGGCAGCCCGCAGTTGTTTCAGCGTGTTGTTTCTCGTTTGGGTAGAGTAGTGTCTTTCCTAGGCAAGGGCAGGGGTGCTAAGGCTTGGCCAGATCAGAGGTTTCACTTTTTCGGTCTCTGTGGTCTAAGCTTGCTTTGCGGAGGAACAAACTGAAATGCCCGATGGGATCGAAACAGAAAGCCGTAAGCTGCTGGGTCGTTTGCGCGATGCGATGGCGAGCGATGAAGCGGGGCAGGCCCGGCTGGACAAGATCACCAGTCTGATCGCCAGCTCAATGGGCTGCGAGGTCTGTTCGATCTACCTGTTTCGCGACGAGGATACGCTGGAGCTTTGCGCAACTGAGGGGCTGAAATCCGACGCCGTGCACGAGACGCGCATGAAAATGGGCGAAGGTCTGGTGGGACGTGTGGCCAAGCGCAAACGGATCATCAACACGCCCAACGCCCCGCAAGCGCCCGGTTTCCGGTTTATGCCCGAGACTGGAGAAGAGATTTATTCAAGCTTCCTAGGCATTCCTGTGCAGCGCCTTGGGGAAACTTTGGGTGTGCTTGTGGTGCAATCCAAGGCCGCACGCGAATTTTCTTCCGATGAAGTTTACGCTTTGGAAGTGGTGGCAATGGTATTGGCTGAAATGACCGAGTTGGGTGCTTTTGTCGGCGAAGGTGCCGCAATGTCTGCGCGCCACAGCCAGCCTGTTCTGATCCGTGGAACGGTTGGCCAGGAAGGTGTTGCCGAAGGGCATGTCTGGCTGCACGAGCCTCGGGTAGTTGTGTCGAACCCGGTCGCTGACGACCCCGAGAAAGAGACAGAGCGCCTGAATGTTGCTGTGGACGAACTGCGCATCAGCGTCGATCAGATGATGACAATGGCTGGCGGTGACAAGGACCAGCGGCAAGTGCTGGAAGCCTACCGGATGTTCGCCAACTCCAAAGGCTGGATGCGCCGGATGGAGGAAGACATCAGCCGCGGGCTATCCGCCGAAGCCGCTGTTGAAAAAGAACAATCGCTGGCGCGGTCCCGTATAGGGCAGGCGAGCGATGCCTATCTGCGTGAGCGGTTGTCGGATCTGGACGACCTCAGCAACCGCTTGCTGCGAATCCTTACCGGGCAGGGATCAAACACCGGTGCAGAGATGCCGGTGAACCCCATTCTGGTCGCGCGCAATATCGGTCCGGCGGAATTGCTGGAATATGGCCGGTCCCTGCGCGGGATCATCCTTGAAGGAGGATCGGTTGGCAGCCACGCCGCAATCGTCGCGCGGGCGCTTGCGATCCCGTTGATCGTGCACGCGGCGCGGATCACCAATGACGCGTTGAATGGCGACCGTATCATGGTGGACGGCGAGCAGGGGGTGGTACATCTGCGTCCTGACGATAATGTTGTCGCCGCATTTCGCGACAAGATCGCAATGCAGGCTGCGGCGCAGGAACGCTATGTCTCTATCCGCGACAAGCGGGCCAAGACGAAATGCGGGCAGATCATCGGCTTGCATATGAATGCCGGTCTGATGGCTGATTTACCTTCATTGGAGGGATCTGGAGCCGAAGGCGTCGGGCTGTTCCGCACCGAATTACAATTTCTGATCCGCAGCCAAATGCCGAAACGTTCCGAGTTATCAGCGCTTTACAGCCGCGTTCTGGATGCCGCCAGTGGCAAGCGCGTGGTGTTTCGCACGCTTGATATCGGGTCGGACAAAGTGCTGCCCTATATGAAACCGAATGATGAGCCAAATCCGGCTTTGGGTTGGCGTGCGATCCGGGTCGGGCTTGATAAGCCGGGGATCATGCGGATGCAATTGCAGGCGTTGATCCGCGCCGCGAACGGGCGCCCTTTGACGGTGATGTTCCCGTTTGTTGCGCAATTCGAAGAATACCGCGCCGCACGTGCCGAGATGGACAAGACCTTGGCGCGGGAAGAACGACTGGGCCATGTGCTGCCGTGCAAGATCGAAGTCGGTGCCATGCTCGAGACGCCTTCGCTGGCATTCGCGCCAAAGAAGTTCTTTGAAGAGGTCGAGTTTCTGTCGATCGGCGGCAACGACCTCAAGCAGTTTTTCTTTGCGGCTGACCGAGAGAACGAATTGGTGCGGCGGCGCTATGATACTTTGAACGTAAGCTTTTTGACCTTCCTTGAAGGCATCGTGGGGCGCTGTCAGGAAACCGGGACGCCGCTGTCCTTTTGTGGCGAAGACGCAGGCCGCCCTGTTGAGGCATTGTGTTTTGCCGCGATCGGGATCACGTCGCTGTCGATGCGACCAGCGTCCATCGGGCCGGTCAAGAGCCTGCTGCGTCGGTCTGACTTGAACGAGGTGCGCGAGGTGATCAATGCCGCCCGTGATCGCGGAGAACAGTCGGTGCGTTCAGCCATCATGGACTATCTGCGCAACCAGAATTCAGAGCAGCGCAAACTGCCTTAAGGCGATTTTCGGGCTGTGAAAGAGGTAAGTACAGGTCGATCAAGAAAGCCTTGTATCCCCATGTAAAATAGCGGTTTTGCAGATCGGGCTAAATCTACCGCTGCATTTTTAGTGACCAACGGCGTTCATGGAAGCGACCTTTTGGGGCATCTTATCCTCAAATTTATGCGCAAGAATATCATTTATCGTACATTTAGGGGGGAATTGCTTGGCAAGTGACACCGCAGGCGTATCCCTTGACGACAACGCCGGAAAAAGGCTCTCTTTTAACGGAGTTGAGGAGCCCTTGAATGTTTTTGAAAAATGCTTGGTATGTCGCCGCATGGGATCACGAGGTGACACGGGATTTGGCGCAGATCACGGTGCTTGAACGCACTATTTGCGTGTTCAGGACCGAAGCAGGCGCGATCGTCGCGCTGGATGATGCCTGCCCGCACCGCAAGCTGCCCCTGTCGATGGGGCGGATAAAAGGCGATATGGTCGAATGTGGCTATCATGGGCTGACGTTTGATTGTGTGGGTCAATGCGTTTGGGCCCCCGGCGGGCGCATCCCGTCCGAAGCGCGGGTGCACGCCTATCCGACCCATGAAAAATACGGCCTAGTCTGGATTTGGATGGGCAATCCGGTGCTGGCCGATCCAGAGGAGATTTTCGAGATCGAGAATTTCGACAATCCCGATTGGGGGATGAACCGCGGTGCGGCGATGGAACTGGACTGCAACTATCTGTTGATGTGCGACAATCTTCTGGACCCCACGCATGTTGCTTGGGTGCATGGCGGCAGCTTTGGTCAGGCCGCGACCAAGGACACGCCTTTGCGTGTCAAGAAAACCGAAAACGGCGTGATCGTACATCGCTGGATGTTGGACGTTGAGCCAGCCCCGTTTTACAAAAAGGTGATTTCTTTCAAAGGCAACTGTGACAGACTTCAACATTACGAGGTACGCTATCCATCCCATGCGCTGATCCGTGCGGTATTCACGCCCGCAGGGACAGGGGGGCCGGACGGGCCGTTGCATCCGGACACATTCATTATGGATAGCCTGAATTTCATGACCCCAACGACGGCTGGAAAAACCCGGTATTACTGGTTCCAACTGCGCAATATCCGCCCCGATGATGCGGCACTTTCCCGGATGATGACCGAGGACGTACAGCATGCCTTTGAAGAGGACCGCGCGGTTTTGAATGCAGTGCAAAAGGGAATGGCAGAAAAAACCTCGCCGCATATTGATTTACCGATTGATGCGGGGCACTTGCGGTTTCGCCGTCAGCTTGAGGCGATGATTGCGGAAGAAGCGATGGTCGATGCAAAAATGCAGGGCATATCTTAAGTTACGCAGCCTAGGGTTGCTGTTTATCCATTGCTTTCGGGGTGCGACGGCCCACATGAAGTAGTCGTTGGGTGGACTATCGCAGAACGGAGAGATTGATGAAACTGGCATCGGCAACTCGGATCAGTGCGATGTTTTTGGTCGCCGCCAGCGCAAGTTTTGCGCAGGAGACGCCTGACCCACAGCTGCGCGTTCCAAGTGTGACCGTTGATCGTGCGACCATCGCCGAGATCGTGAACCGCGTGCCGATTTCCGGCAGTCTTGAGGCGTATCGCGAAGTGTTGGTGTATCCGCAGGTTTCAGGATTCCCGATTGAGGAAATTATGGTCGATGCCGGTGCGCAGGTAGCAAAGGGTGATGTGTTGGCGCAGCTTAACACCGATACACTGACCGTGCAGGTGTCCCAAGCCGAAGCGGAATATGCCCGTGCCCAAGCAGGCGTTCGCCAAGCCCAAAGCCAGATCACATCAGCACAGGCATCCGCTGCGCAGGCCCAAAGCGTTCTTGAGCGTAATCAGCAGCTTGAACGGTCCGGCAACACGACCCAAGCCGCATTGGACCAGGCCAGTGCCAATGCACAGACAGCTGATGCTGCTGTGGCTTCGGCAAAAGACGGGATTGAAGTCGCCCGCGCGCAGGTGTTGCAAGCGCAGGCGTCTTTGGATTTGGCACGGCTAAATCTGGACCGCGCGATGATAAAGGCCCCGACAGCAGGGATCATATCGGCGCGTAATGCGCAGTTGGGTGCGATTGCCACCAGCTCTGGCGATCCGCTGTTTCGGATGATTCAGAATGGCGTGATCGAGGTGAAGGCCGAGATTGTCGAAACCGCGTTAGCCCGGATTGAACCGGGAGATGACGCACAGGTCGACATCCCCGGCGTGGGGCTGGTGAACGGCTCTGTCCGCTTGGTGTCGCCGACGGTCGATTCAGTCAATCGTTTGGGGGATGTGCGTGTGTCATTGCACGATGGCAAAGCCCTGCGGACGGGGGTTTTCGCAGGCGGCTGGATCGTCACAGACCGCCACGACGGGCTGACCGTGCCTGCGACGGCGGTTTTGACAGACGCCAACGGCGATTATGTTCTTGAGCTGAATGTCGACACGTTGGTGCGCAGGGGCGTGACCGCCGGACTGATCTGGAATGATCGCCGCGAGGTACTAGCAGGTCTTGAGGAAGGTGCTGTTGTCGTGGCCAAGGCGAGCGCGTTCTTTTCCGACGGGGACAAGGTGAACCCCGTCATGGAAGGGGCTGATTCCAAATGAATATGTCCACTTGGGCGATACGGTCCCCGGTTCCGTCACTGGCGATGTTTCTGGTGCTGTGTCTGATCGGTCTGGTCGGGTTTTTCCGACTTCCTGTTACGCAATTTCCCAATATCGACATTCCCATTGTCACCGTGAATATCGCGCAACCCGGTGCGGCACCGACCGAAATTGCAACCCAGATCGTCAAACCGGTCGAAGGGGCGGTGTCGGATGTGACCGGGGTCAAACATGTCACGGCTGTTGCCTCGGACGGGTCGGCCAGTCTGACCATCGAATTCGAACTTGAGACAGACAGCGCCACCGCCTTGACCGATATCAAGGACGCTGTCGCAGGGGTGCAGGGCGATCTTCCTGAAAACGCAACCGAACCGATCATCAAGCGACTTGATGTGACGGGGCAGGCAATCTTGACCTATGCGGTGTCCGACCCGACGCAGTCGATTCAGGAACTGTCATATTTTGTAGATGAAATTGTCGCTCGCGAATTGCAGGTGGAAAAAGGCGTAGGCAAAGTGACCCGTATCGGTGGCGGCGACCGCGCGATCGAGGTCGAGCTGGATCCGGACCGGCTGCTGTCCCTTGGCCTGACAGCGGCGGATGTGAACAGTCAACTGCGGCAGAACAACATTGATCTGGGCGGTGGGTCGGGTGATCTGGGGGGGCAGGAGTATTCCATTCGCGCGCTTGGCAGCGCGGATACTGTGGCGCAACTGGCCGCAACACCGATTATCACGGCACCGGGCCAAACCGTGCGGTTGGACGATTTGGGAAAAGTATTTGATGGTGCGACCGAAACGTCAAGCTTCGCCATGCTGGACGGTCAGCCCGTCGTTGCCTTTGGCGTGTTCCGGTCCACTGGTGCCAGCGATCTGGCGGCAGGGGATAACGCCAAAGACCGGCTTGCCGAACTGGCCCAAGAATACCCCAATGCCAGTTTTTCCCTGATTGATGATGCCACGGTTTATACCGAGGGGAATTATCATTCCGCCATGGACACGCTTTACGAGGGTGCTGCCCTTGCGATTATTGTGGTGTTCCTATTCCTGCGCAATTGGCGCGCGACGATCATCACCGCCGTTGCCTTGCCGTTGTCGATCATCCCGACATTTATGGTGATGCAATACCTTGGGTTTTCGCTGAACACGGTCAGTCTGCTGGGCATTACGCTGGTCACGGGCATCTTGGTGGATGACGCGATTGTCGAGATTGAAAATATCGTTCGCCACATCCAGATGGGCAAACCGGCCTATGAGGCGTCCGAGGAGGCGGCCTCGGAGATCGGTCTGACCGTTATTGCGATCAGTTTTACCATCGTGGCGGTCTTTGCCCCGGTCAGCTTTATGTCGGGCATAGCAGGACAGTATTTCAAACAATTTGGTCTGACCGTGGCTGTTGCTGTGTTGTTTTCGCTGCTGGTGGCCCGGCTGATCACCCCGATGATGGCGGCCTATTTCATGCGCGACGGCGTGACCCCCGAGGAAGAAGAAAAAGACGGGTTCATCATGCGCCGCTATATGGGCATTCTGGGTTGGACCTTGCGCAACCGGACGCTGACGCTGCTGATGGGCTTGGGAATTTTTGCGGGCTCGATTTTTTCTGCAACGCTGTTGCCGACCGAATTCGTCCCTGCTGCTGACCGGGGGCGTTCAACAGTCTCGCTTGAACTGCCGCCGGGATCAACGCTGGATCAGACCCGCGCACAGGGGCGGAACGTGTCGACCATTCTGGCGCAAATCCCCGAGATCACCAACGTCTTTGTCGAAGGCGGTACGTCTTCGGATACCAAGGCGAACCTGATCGTGAACTACGGTCAAAAAGACGAGCGGGACCAGTCGTCTTTCGTGATCGAAGAACAGATGAAACAGCTGTTGCAAGATATTCCGGACGTCAAGATCAACGTGCTCAAAGACAACGGCCAGCGTGATGTTCAGCTGAATGTGCTGGGCGATACCGAAGCTGCGGCATCTGCCACGGCAATCACCTTGGCTGCGCAAATGAACGGGCTACCCGAGATCGTGAATGCGTCCAGCACGGCGTCACTGGTTCGCCCCGAAGTCCAGATTACCCCACGCCCGCAATTGGCGGCTGAAATGGGGGTCACGTCGGCGGCGCTTGCCAGTACGATCCGGATTGCCACGCTGGGCGACACCGAAAGCAATGTGGCCAAATTCAACGCGGGCGACCGCCAAATCCCGATTTTGGTGCGCCTCAAGAAAGACGTGCGCGACGACCTAAGCAAGCTTGCCGGTCTGCGCGTGCCGTCGACCACGGGTGCCCCTGTACCGGTAAGCGTGGTGGCTGATGTGCGGCTGTCTTCGGGGCCCAGCACGATTGAACGCTACGACCGGCAATACCGCACCAGCGTTGAGGCAGATTTGGCCCCCGGTGCCCCGCTTGGTCCCGCAACCGAAGCGGTGATGGCGTTGCCTTTGGCCCAATCCATGCCCGAGGGGACGTCGATCCAAAGTGCGGGCGACGCAGAGGTGATGGGAGAGGTCTTTACCCAGTTTGCGCTTGCGATGGGGGCGGGCATATTGCTGGTTTATGTGGTTTTGGTACTGCTTTTCAGCAGCTTTATCACCCCAGTGACCATCTTGATGTCGCTGCCTTTGGCAATCGGGGGGGCGATTTTTGCGCTTTACCTAAACAACTCTGCGATCGGGTTGTCGGTTGTGATCGGCTTTTTGATGTTGATGGGAATTGTGACGAAAAACGCGATCATGCTGGTTGAGTTCGCGGCAGAGGCGATGACCGAAGGGGCCACCAAATCAGAAGCGATGCTGCAAGCGGGCCACAAACGGGCGCGCCCTATCATCATGACCACTGTGGCGATGACCGCAGGCATGGTACCTTCGGCATTGGCCGTTGGGGCGGGCGGTGAATTCCGCGCGCCCATGGCGGTTGCGGTGATTGGCGGGCTGCTGCTTTCGACGCTTTTGTCGCTGCTGTTCGTGCCATCGCTGTTCAGCGTCTTGGACGGGCTCAAGGATCGCATACGTTGGGCGTTGGTCGCGGTTTTCGGCGCGAACAAACCTCAGGACGTTACGTCGGGGGTCTAAAGCCCTGCGAGTTTCGCCTGGTGAAATAGATTTCCGAAATAACGACTATGCGCGCCTTAGATTTTTGCCTTTAATGCGGGGCGCACCATTGTGTTTTTGCAGGGGTGCCGAATTGCAAGAAAGGCCAATGCCCATGACCCCCTTTGTCTTTAACACCACGAAATCCGTTGTTTTCGAGAATGGCGCAGCCGTGCGTCTGGCCGAGCTTGCAGGCGGTCTGTTAGGCAAGAACTGCCTTTTGGTCACGGACCCCGGCCTGCGCAAGCTGGGCCTTTGCGATCCCGCCATCGCGGCGCTTGAGGCCGCAGGCCATGTGGTCACCGTCTTTGACGCAGTCGAGGCCGACCCGTCGCGGGAAACCCTGATGGCAGCGGTCGAGGCGGGCAGGACGGCAGATGCAACCGGCGTGATCGGTTTTGGCGGCGGCTCATCGCAGGATGTGGCCAAGCTGGTGGCGTTGCTGTTGGGCTCGGGCGAGGACCTTGATGGCGCGTGGGGCGTGGCGCAGGCCAAAGGTCCACGCCTGCCGCTGGTCCTGATCCCGACCACCGCTGGCACAGGGTCCGAGGTCACGCCCGTGTCGATCATCACTGTCGGTGCCGAGGAAAAGCGCGGCGTATCATCCCCTGTGATCTTGCCCGACATGGCGATCCTGGACGCTGAACTGACGCTGGGCTTGCCCGCACATATCACGGCCGCTACGGGTATTGATGCGATGGTTCACGCGATCGAGGCCTATGCCTCGAAGAGCGCCAACAACAATCCGCTATCCAAGCTGCTGGCTCGCGAGGCGCTGCGCCTTCTGGGTGCCAATATCAAAGCGGTGGTGGCCGATGGCACGGATATTGCCGCGCGCGGTGCCATGCTGCTGGGGTCCATGCTGGCGGGGCAGGCCTTTGCCAATTCCCCTGTCGCCGCTGTGCACGCGCTGGCCTATCCGATTGGCGGCACGTTTCACATCCCGCACGGGCTGTCGAACGCATTGGTATTGCCCCACGTGCTGCGGTTCAATGCACCCGATGCCGGAACGCTGTACGCCGAAATCGCAGCAGATGCCTTTCCCGATTTGGCCGCGGTTGAGGGGACACAGGCGCGCACTGCCGCATTCATTGATGCTTTGGCTGATCTCTCGGCGCGTGTCGGGTTGCAAACGCGGTTGCGCGATGTGGATATCCCGAAGGAGGCAATTGATAAAATGGCCGCCGACGCCATGCTGCAAGCCCGCCTGTTGGTGAACAATCCCCGCGCGGTGAGCCAGTCGGATGCCCACACGATCTATACGGCCGCGTGGTAATGTCAGACCGCCCCGTTGCGCCAAATCGCGCCGACTTCACTGAATTCTACCCCCTTCAAACCCGTTGGAACGACAATGACGCCTATGGCCACATGAATAATGTGGTGCATTACGCGCTGTTTGATACGGCTGTGAATGGCTGGCTGATCGAACGGGGCTTGCTTGACCCACTGACCAGCCCTGTGTTCGGTTTGGTCGTCGAAACCGGTTGCCGATATTTTGGCGAGATGCAGTTCCCTGACCGGGTCACTGCAGGCCTGCGGGTGGCAAAGCTTGGGCGCAGTTCCGTCAAGATGGAGCTGGGTTTGTTTCGCAATGACGATGATACGGCGGCGGCCGAAGGCTTTTTTGTCCACGTGTATGTTGATCGTAAAGATCACCGCCCGACCGACATTCCCGCCGCGACGCGCGCCGCATTGGAGGGGCTACTGGACGGCTAAAAGGGCGCTTGCTGGTGCCTTTTTGGGCAGTAGTTGATTTCCGGTCTGTTTGCGAGGGCAGCAGGAAGTTTAAAAAGATGTGCGCACCAACTGGAATTTGGTCAGCGGCGTGGTGGTGTCGCCAAAATTCGCGTCGCTTTGTCACAAACTGGGCTAGACAAACCTGTCAAAACTCGGGATAAGCCGAAACGCATCCTGGCCAAGGTTCTGGATGATACCCCGTAGTGTTACGGTCGAGGCGAGTTGGCGGAGTGGTTACGCAGCGGATTGCAAATCCGTGTACAGGAGTTCGATTCTCCTACTCGCCTCCATTTAAAATCAAGCACTTGGCTCTCCTTTATGATTGCGCGGGGTGCGCGGTTTACAGGTCGGTTTACAGTTTTGTTCATGATCTGGCCCGTTTGGCTTGCGCCAGCTTCACCAGCACAGCGTCAGTTTCATCGGGGGAAACCCGTGCGTAGTGTTCAATGACGTTCGCGGCATTTCGGATAGACCAGCCCATATGGTTCGCAATTTGAGAGAGGTTAAGGCCCGCATCTAGCAACCTCGTGGCGGCGGTCCCTCGGCAATCCTGTAAGCGTAGATCACGATTAAGCCCTGCCTTATCGCGCCATTGGCGCAAGCCCTCCGAGGCGCGGTGTTCTGTAAGCGGACCACCACTGGCATTGGTCAGGATCAACATTTGTCCGCGGGGCGTGTCGTCAATTACCTTTTCCAGTTCCGGTGTCATGGGAACATGAGCAAGCCTTTTCCGCTTGTTTGTGCGCACTCGCAAACGCCGTCCCGCTGGGGTAGTCTGCACGGCGGCACGGGTGAGTTTTATCAGGTCGCCGGGGCGCAAGCCTGTCTCACACGCGACGGTGAGAATGCGCCGAATCCATTCGGGCGCAATCGCGTTGATTGCCTCACGGTCGGCAGGGGTCCAGACAATTTCAGAGCGGTCGACCTCATAGAGACGCGATAGCTTGTGGCAATGGTGCTCGGAAAGTAATCCTTCCTCAACAGCCCAATTCAAGACCCGCACAGCATGAGTGCCCGCCATATCGTGTTGCTTGGGGGAGTGCTTCCAGTTGGCCCGCCATTTGTTCAATTCGCCTCTCGAACCGCGTTCCTCAAAGATCGCAGCGGGCGCATCGTGGAAGTGTTCAGCGAAGCGCAAGACCCATATACGCTGATCTTTGAAACCCCTTTCGCTTTTTGCGCGGGCAGAACTGGACAGGAAGTCGTCACACATTTTAGGCGCCATTAGGAGCGCTGGCTTTGGGCGTTTCGCCACCTCAGCATAGGCTGCAAAAAAGTCAGGATCGCGGGGAACCCGGTTTTCATCTTCCCAAAACTTCGGCGCACCGCGACCGCGCCAAGCGTAGAAATGAAAGCGGCTTTTTCCACTGGCGAGCTTGCGGCGTACCCTATGAACTCCCTTAGGTAGCAATGCGTTTCGCCTTCCATTTTTCCAATTCGGAAAGTTCAGTATTGGCATCGGCTTGCCCCCAAGCAATTTCAGTGCCGTCTGGACAGCGGATTGCGCCGCTGGCAATACCTTCGTCTTTCATGCCTTTGACAATGGCGATGATATCTTTGGGAATTGGAAGAGAAGGACGCGGCATTTCAAAACCCTTTACCGTTGGAATTACGCTCAATCTTCCTGAGACTTTAGAAATTGGGATAGGTCAGTTATTAACGAATCCCGATGTCTAAAACCTCAGTTGAGGCCGATCAGATGCGCCCAGACAAAGGCGCATCTGTTTGTTTGCAGCGGGCGTTATACGCCGGGGTTCATGTACCAAGCCCGGTGGTCGACAAAGCCAGCACCAAAGTCGAGCCGTACCTTGAACTGCATCCCGTCAGTCTGAAAACCTTCCTGCGTGAAGAATTGCGGCCCCCGTGCGCCGTCCAAATAGGCGTGCTGTAGGCCGTCTGGCTGACCGGGCAGACACATACCATTGCGAGGGTGACGTCAGGTGCGCGTCGACAACCAGCGTCAGTTTGCCCGCAAAAGGGTTCACATCGCTGACAGCGTGTGCGGTGATGTCGGCAAGCAATTGCTCGGCCAGCGTTTCCAACTCAGGCGGCACGATCAGGAACATCGGCACCACGTTGATGGCTTCGCCAGAAAGCCCTTTCTGACGACGCAGCGCAAGACGAGCGGCCCCCAAGGAATCCACGTCCAGCACCGAACCAGTGGCTGCAACGTTGTTGTGATCCTCATGGAACAATACAATGCCGTCTTGCTGAATTGGGCCTGTTCCACCGTTATCAGACAGCAAACCCGCAAGAATTTTGGCCTCTGCAAGGGCGGCACCTTGGCCCTGAATTCGAGCGATGTTGTCGAAAGCACCGATATCGTCATTCACGATAACCTGCCGGGATACGCCCAGAACTTTACCGTAAGTTCCAAGCTGAATAAGCCCGCTGCCTTCGTTCAATGTGCCGTATTTGAATTCACCGGATTCGTTGACCTTTTCGAGGTCAAGACTGCCAGAAAGGCGAACGCCGTGGATCTGGCGAAAGTCGGGTGCTGAGATTTCACGGGACACTGATTTGAGGCCAGATGCAGCAGCTTCGTAGTGGTCCATCAGACGCCTGCCGACAGTATTGCCCAGGACGATTGAAAAGTCAGATGTGGTGTGCAGGGCATCCATCACGGCTTGCTTTTTGCCGCCAAAACCCGAAGACGTGCCATTGCCGTTCATCGCCATGACAGCGATTTCACCAAGGCTCATGTTTGCGATTTCGCGGCCCATAGTTGGTTCATGGTTCGGATTCAGTTTAGCATAAAGGCCATCTGCCATTTTGGCCCGCTGCGATTGTGGTGAGTTCCAATCTCTGGGCGCACCCATGCGGTTACTGACCGGAAAACGCTTTGCCCGTGCGCCAGTGATTTGAGCGACAACGCCTTGCAATAGCTTCTTGCCGGGATCGGTTTCTTCTTCGTCAACTTCGACGGCTGCCATGCTAAGCTGCTCAAGAGCGGCTTCGATCATTGGCGCGGCATTTGAAAGGCTCTCGTTCGCTGCTTCGAAAACATCGCGGATGTTTTCCAGCACTGGCACGAGCTGCTCCACTTCGGCAGGTGTTTCCATGCGAACCGCGAAAAGTTCGGCCCAGTCTTTGGGCAATTTCTTGGCCTTCATGATGGCCTGAGTTTGCGCCAGCATCCGTGCCGGCGGCTCAGCCTTTGGGGTTTTCATAAAATCAAGCATCTGCTTTTCCTTTGTTGCTTGTCGCGGACGAAGCGGTCGCCCATCCGTTTTGGTGCGCCAGCTTGATCAGCTTGGATGGCGCATTTCGAAACCGCGCATAGCCAGATCGACGCGCGCTGCGACAGGGTCCAGCACAGTGTGATCAAGTGTGATGTCCAGCGCCACATCGGGGTGCGCCCGCGCAAACTGCGCAACCACGCGGCCAAAGCGGTGGCCTGACGCAACCGTCGGCGCGGTCACGCGCAACCGACCGCTCAGGGCGCTTCCCTCGCGGCTCATGCTGTCCAGCCCGCTTTGGAAGGCGTCGGCTATGGCGGCGGCATGGGGCAAAAACGCTTCTCCCGCCTCGGTCAATGCGATTTTGCGGGTCGAGCGATACAAAAGCTGACGGCCCAGCCGTGCCTCCAGATCCGAGATCATCTGGCTGACATAGGGGGGCGACAGGCCAAGGCTATCGGCCGCCGCGCGAAAGCTGCCTTGCGCGACGACGGCCTGAAACAAGGCGACAGGGCGTAGCAGATCAAGATTATTCATAGGTATTACCTACTAATACCTTCGGTAAGACCAAAGCCTTGGGCTGTTCGATAAGGCTCAAGAATGTTGATGTCCGTGCGGATCTTCACGATCCGAATGATCCGCAGATTCGTTCGCCCGAGTTTTCAGACCGCGAATGATTTGCGATGCTCGGTGAGACTTCAGCGGCAATCCTGACTTTGAAATGATGAGATGCTGTTGTGCGATCGGCGTAGAATCAATCAATGCATCCAATGCAGGCGTAGACGCGCCCGAACGGCGTGCATTCGTTCGATCAGGTACGCGTCGAGATGGCCTATAACAGGTGTTCCTCGCGGGCCCTGGTCAAAGTCAGCATGATCGAGGCTTACGAAGACCGTCCGCGCCCCGACAAAGCGAGTTTGGTGATCGAGACCGGCGATAGCCAACGACGACCGCCGTTTGACCCAGATCTCATACCCCCCATTGGCCGCCGTACGCGCCGTGGTGCCGTAAGCCAACGTTACCTTCTGGTCCCCGTCGCCGCTGTCTACCTCCAGCACCAAGCAAGGTCTTTTCTTTGGAAGGCTGTTGATGCTGTCGACTTCTGGGAAACGGAAAAGCACTATGTCCCCCCGGCAAAGGGTGTCCTGCCATGTGTCGGTTTCGTGAATGTTGTCAAACATGAATTGCTCCTGTGGTTTTGGATTTCATGACGACAACGGCAAATCACCTCTTCGAAATCTGGCCATCCGCCGCTGTGCGTCGCCAAAAGCGCACAGTGGCGGATGGCCGGGTTTCAGATGACCAATCGATCCCAAATTCCAGATCACCGACTGACGGTTTCGAGGCTGGCGGTGATCTTCGCTCGTTTTTCTCTGTTTGCGCCCGGTTTCGGTTTTTTAGGGACTTCCTGGATGGGGGCTCTGGGTGGCTTTTAAGCTGGAGAGCCCGCCTTTGGCGGTCTCTCTGGTCGTACCGAGTGGCAAGCCCCCTTGGAGCGAGCATAGACCTGTCTCATCAGAATCTTCAGCTTGGTCGGAGCGTTCGACGCTGGGCGTCGCCGGACACCTGCGGCGGTACCAAGTCGGGCGTGAAAAATCCTGATCGACCCAGGGTTTCTCAGCTGAGATGGTGTTCTGCGCCAGATAATCGTCACGGCTTTGTATGCCCTTTTCGCGCCGGCGTGCATGGGAAACGCGACGACAGGCTGGACTGGCGATCTTCGAATACATAAATGGGTTCTATAACCCGCGCCGCCGCCACTCAGCATTTGGCTGGAAAAGACCGGTCCCATTCGAACGAAAGGTGGCTCAAACGAGCACGTGGGGCGGCACAAAAGCGGGTCAGGTCCTGGATGACTACCGCATCTTCACTTGCTTTGGAGGGCTGCGTGTTAGGGGCCGTTTTGGCTGATCTATGATCCAGCCTGACCCGCTGCGCAAATTTGGCTGGGGCAGGGGGCGCTATAACTGGGCATTGCGCCCCTGATGTCCACCACTGCCTTGCCGAGCAATTGAAAAGTACTGTTCGGTTTGCCGCGATGTCCGATTGGACAACTGCACGCCCGAATGGGGAAATTGCTGCAAATATCATTCTTTCCTAGGTTTTTCATACCCGTCCGAAGCTGAGGCCCCCCAGCTAAGACATGCTGCACGCGCTGTCTGAGAAACCTCGTGCCAAGGACGGGCACCCAGTCAAAGTCTGCGAAAGTAATATGAAAATAATTTGGAGTATCCCTGTTTGGGGCGAAACGCTCAGTTCCACCCGCGGCGACATCGTACGTGCCCGCCATCTAGTAAAGGCGCTTCGGGACGCGGGCCACGATGTCCGGGTCGTAGAGCGCGGGCAAGGGGCCGGGACCGGTCTGATGGTGGCGGGATATCGCGGCGTGCTGCGCCGGATGCTGCCTCGGCATCTTGCCCTGATCTTGCGCGACGTAAGCCGTTTTGGAAATTCACTTTATTTTGGCAGGCAGCTTGCCAAAGAGGCCCGCAAATATGGTGCTGATGTTATCGTCGAAACGCAGATGAATGGTGCGGCATCGGGCGCGACCGCAGCGCGTCTTTGCGGACTGCCGCTTGTTCTTGACGATTGCTCTCCCACCTCCGAAGAGGACGTCTTGGGCGCGGGCCTGCCATCGCTTGCGCGCAAGATCTTGCTGTTTCAGGCGTCAGCGGCCGCTGTTGTGATCGCGACCTCGCGTTCTGTGCGCGAACGTTTGATTGCCGAAGGGGTTGCGGGCGACAAAATCCATATCGTTCGAAATGGCGTCAATCTGGACCGGTTCAATGCCGCTGACGGCCGGTCGATGCGTGCCCGGCTTGGCCTGTCCGACCGCTGCGTGATCGGTTTTGTCGGATCTTTTCTGGACTGGCACCGGGTCGATTTACTGGTTGATGCGTTGAGCCGCATTCCGGCCGCGATGAATCTGCATCTGCTTTTGGTCGGCACAGGCCCGAACCTTGCTGCCGTGCTGAAACAAGGTGAACGCAATGGGGTCAGGGACCGCATCACGTCGGTCGGTGGCGTGGAACCTGATGAGATACCCGACTATCTGGCCAGCTTTGATATCGGGGTTTTGCCGGACACGCTGGACTATGGAAACCCGATGAAACTGACCGAATACGCAGCCGCCGCAGTGCCGACAGTTGCACCAAACCGGCCGTCTGTCCGCGAGGTGGTCGAGGATGGCCAAACCGGCATTCTGTTTCCGCCCCATGACGTTGATTCCCTTGCCTATGCTTTGATGCACTTGGCAGAAAATCCGGCCTTGCGCGCGGAAATCGGTGGAAAATCGCGCCTGCGTGTTGCGGTCAAATCATCGTGGCCTGTGCTGGCGGAAAACCTGATCGGCGAGCTGGACAGCCAGATTCACCAAGGTGCGGTGCCATCGATTGATCCTGCAAATCCGCAGCAAAACGCATCTGTCGCGGAATGATGCGGCCCCCGAGCAAGCGCAGCCAAACAACAAGCGATGGCATTTGGGCCACGCCGACCGGAAGGAAGAGGTAAGAGCGATGGGAACACCTGCCGATGTACCGCTGGCACGTACAGTTTACCGGATTGCGTCATCCGGCAGGATGGACCTTTGCCGACAAACCATCAAGGAACGAAGGGCTTGGCCAGCCCCGATGCCTGCGCCCCCCGATATCGCTGCCCACGCAGAGATCACGTCAGCCGCACGGGCCATGCTAAGATGGGTCGAGCGTGGACAGGAGTTTTGGGCCTGCGGCGGTATTCCCGCCAGCTATAATGCCCGAAAGCGGCGGTATGATGGACCTTATCCCGAAACCACGGGCTATAGCATTCCAACTTTGATCGAACTGGGATCGCGCGCGGGGTTTCGTGAAGCAGATTTGATGGCCCGCAAAGCCGCCGACTGGCTTGTCTCAAGACAAAGCAACGCGGGCGATATCCGGTGCAATATTGAAACGCCACCAACCGGCGATGGCGGTGCTGACGAGATCGTCCTGTTCGATTGCGGCGCGATCTTGCAGGGGTTCACAGCAATGGCCCGCCGCGCCGACGCCTATTCAGACCCCACAGAGCGGCTTGCCCGCTTTTTGGTCGACGCCCAGCGTGCTGACGGTTTGTGGGACAGCTATCTCGCGTTCGAACATTTTGGCAGTCACAATGCGCTGGTCGCCTACGCGCTGATTGATGCCGGCAGCACGCTGAACGCGCCCCATTTCACCGAGGCGGGACACCGCTGCCTGAACGCTTTGCGCGGGCGTCTTCACAAAAACGGCTACATCGAAGGCTGCGAGTTTCCCGGCGTGCGCCAAGGCGTCGCCTTTCTGCATCCGTTTGTCTACACCATCGAAGGGTACCTCAAGGCGGCAGCGCTTGCGCCTGATCGGGGGTATTTCGACGCTGTGCGCCCGGCGCTTGACGCATTGCGCGACGGGATTGCGCGCACGGGCCAGATCCCCGGCGCTTTTGTGCAGCCGGATATGTCCACGTCTTGTTCCTTTACCGCGCTGACGGCCATCGCACAGCTTGCTGATGTCGGGTTTCGCGCGGACCAGCTGAGCGGTGAAAACAGCTACACTGATATGTCCCGCCAGCTCATGCGCTTTTTGCGTCAGGTCTTGGATAAAACGCTAACCGACGCGGCGTGGCAGGGTGGTTTGCCGTCGGCCTATCCGATCGACGCCGAATACCTGCCGTTCTGCGTCAACAACTGGGGGGCCAAGTATTTTCTGGATGCAAGCATGGGAGAGCTGAACGCCCTCCAGCCCGTGCTCTCTAGCACCCCCATTCCGCAACGCGCGGCCATTCCCCAAGGAGTAACGTGATGAAAAAAGTCATGCTGATCGTGGGCACGCGCCCCGAAGCTATCAAGATGGCACCGGTTTACATGGAGCTGGCCGCACGCCCGTCCGAATTCGAGGTCAGCGTCTGCGCGACGGGGCAGCACCGGCAGATGCTTGATCAGGTCTTGCGGATTTTCGGAATGCGGCCCGATATTGATCTGGATGCGATGCAGCCGGGCCAGTCGCTGAACGGTCTGGTGCCGACGGTGATGCGCGGGCTTGGCGCTGTGTTCGAACAGGCGCAGCCCGATGTGGTGCTGGTTCAGGGGGATACGTCATCTGCCGTGGCCGGTGCGATGGCTGCCTTTCACCTGCAAATCCCCGTGGGCCACGTCGAAGCCGGCCTGCGGACCTACAACAGACACGCCCCGTTCCCCGAAGAGGTAAACCGCAAAGTGATTTCCTCGATCGCTGACCTGCACTTTGCCCCGACGCAACACGCCGAAGCAAACCTGTTGAATGAATGTGTCGCAGCCCAAGACATCGTGGTCACCGGCAATACCGTGATTGATGCGCTGTATTGGGTTCTCAAGCACAAAGCGCCGGATATGGAGCCGTACACGGGCACGATCCCGAAGGGAGATGGCTGGATTTTAGTGACCGGCCACAGGCGCGAAAGTTTCGGTGATGGTTTTCGCGACATCTGCCTTGGCCTCAAGGAGATTTCCGAAAAATATCCGGCGCAACAGATCATCTATCCAGTCCACCTTAACCCCAAGGTCCGGGAGACTGTGAATGCAATGTTGGGCGATCAGGAAAATATTCATCTGATTGAACCGATGGATTACGTCCCTTTCGTGCATCTGATGCAGCAAGCCGCGTTCATTATATCGGATTCCGGTGGGATTCAGGAAGAAGCAACAGCGCTTGGAAAGCCGGTACTGGTGATGCGGGACGTCACAGAACGCCCCGAGGCCGTACAGGCCGGGGTGTGCAAACTGGTCGGAACCGACCCCGCAAAGATCATCAAGGAGGCATCGGCGTTGATCGACGGCGCGTCGTGGGTCGGGCAGGGTGCTGCCGCGCGCAAGGTTTACGGCGACGGTCATGCTGCCAGACGCATCGCGGATGCGCTGGCCGAAGACGAACGCGCCGTCAGCAGCTTTGTTGCGCGCCCGCAGATGGGCAAGGGCCGCGCCGCTGTCACGCGTGCAGATGCGGCACCCGTTCAGGGACTGCGGCGGTGACCCCACGATCGTTGTTGTTGCAGACCGTTTGGCGCGTCGGCGCGGCCGCAGGTTTCTAGCGATAGTTCTTTCACCCAAATCAGGATCGGAGATTTTTGATGACATATCAGTTTGGCAGCCCTGCGCGGCTTGGCCCTTCGGGGCCGGGCATTGATTTGCTGGGCGTGCGGGTGTCGGCGCTAAATCTGCGGTCGGCCTGTGACAGGGTACATGACGCGGTGCGTGAAGGGCAGCGGGGATATGTCTGTCTTTGTGGCGCGCATGGGCTGGTGGACAGCCAATCTGCGCCAGCTTTGCGGATTGCCTATAACAAGGCGTTTTTGAACACACCCGATGGCATGCCGCTGGTCTGGGAACTGCACCGGCAGGGCCATTCGGATGCCGGGCGGGTCTATGGCCCCGATCTGATGCTGGGGATGTTTGAACGCGGGTTGCGGCACTATCTGTATGGTGCATCGCCCGCGACACTTGCCCGGCTTGAAGAACGGCTGAAAAAGCGGTTCCCCCAAGCGACAATCGTCGGGGCCTATTCTCCACCGTTCCGGGCGTTGACAGAACAAGAGGACGATGACGTCGCCCACCGCATCAATGCGGCCAAACCCGATATTGTCTGGGTTGGCCTTGGGGCCCCCAAGCAGGAACTTTGGATGGCGCGGTTACGCGACCGGCTGCATGCGCCGATGCTGATCGGCGTCGGGGCCGCGTTTGATTTTCATGCCGGTAAAAAACCGCAGGCCCCGGCCATCATGCAGTCGCTGGGCCTAGAGTGGCTGTTCCGACTGGGGTCCGAGCCGCGCCGGTTGTGGCGCAGGTATTTGCGGGTGGTTCCGGGCTACATCGGATTGCTTGCCTTACAACGCTTGGGACTTCGGCAATATCCAGCAGTGACAGCGGCTGGCCGCCCCCGGATTCCGGCCGGAAAAAAGGAGACATAGCCAAAAGAACCGGCAAAAAGCGCCAGCTTCGGGGCGGAGCTGGCGTTGCAAGCGAAAGTCCGCCCTTTTAGTGCCGATCATTGGTTGGTGGGGCTAAGTATATGAAAGGTATAATGAATTACAGGATAAAGGCCTACGCCCTTTGGCTTATTCTCTTGTTGGCGGTATCATCCTTTAGCACAGGCGGATACGCACAAAGTATAAGTCAGAACGGCCTAAGCCCAAACGAACAAACAATATTTTTTGCCACCTGCAATAAGGGCCATATCCCGCCCCGGTGTGGGGTCGGCGATTTGCTGCCCCGGGGTGTGCAAACCCCCTTGCGCTTCCATAGTAGCACCCAACTTGGTTGGGGTACTTCTTCCGATGTCCTCGAACACTTCGAGGATTTTGTAACCATCGGAGGCAAACCCCTAATGACAATTTATTACGTTGCGACAAGCGGCAGTAACAATGGCAACGGTAGTACGACAGAACCATATCGTTCGATCCAACAGGCACTCGACTCTGGCCTGCAACCCGGAGACGAAGTCGTCGTTCGTGCCGGTACCTACCAAGAAGCGATCAATATCAACACCGGTGGTTCGGCAGCCGCAAACGTGACACTTCGCGCAGAGGTCCCCGGTACCGTGACCATCGAGGCACCCTCGAGCGGCTGGAACGGTATCAGCGTCAATGACAACTATGTCACCGTAAGCGGTTTCACGGTCAGCAACGCCAATGGCGACGGTCTTGAGGGCAACAATGTGCATCACGTTGAGGTTCTCAATAACGTGTTCAACGGCAACGGTGAATCCGGCATTCAGTTCAACGGATCCGACTTTATCAAGATTGATGGCAACGTCACCTACGAGAACGCAGCCGATGGCTGGTTTTCGGGGATTTCGGTTTATCAGAACCGCAACCTGACCGGCGATACGTCAACGGATGAATTCCGCACGATCATCAGCAACAACATCTCGTATGACAACGTGACCCGTACGGGGGATCACACCGATGGCAACGGCATCATCATCGATGACTTTCAAAGCACCCAGACCAGCGGATTTCCCAGCTATGACTTTCCGACGCTTGTGGAAAACAACCTTGTCTACGGCAACGGCGGCAAAGGCATTCAGGTCGTCTGGAGCGACGGTGTCACCGTGCGTAACAACACTGCCTATCACAACAATAACGACGATCTGAACGTCGGAACCTGGCGGGGCGAGATCAGCAATTCGCAGTCCAGCAACAACACGTTCATCAACAATATCATGGTCGCGGACCCCGATATCAATGCGCTGAACACGGCAATCGACAGCACATCCTACGGCAACTACACGAACGAAAATGTCGTCTGGATCAGCAACCTGACATTCAACGGTCAAACCGGCAGTGCGTCTGTCCGGACGGATGGCAATAACAACATGCCAAGCACGGCTGACGGCAACCTGCTGGGCGTCAATCCGGGGTTTGAAAACGCGCCAAACGACTTCCGTCTGTCGGACGGTTCGGTCGCCATTGATGCCGGATCAACTGCATATGGTCTGCCCGGCGTGGATCTGGATGGTCTGGTGCGCGCAGTCGGTGTCGTCGACATGGGTGCCTACGAGGCCGGGTCAAGCGGGGCACCAACGTCGCCTCCGGTGCAGCCGACAGAGCCGACCCCTGTTGAACCTGTTGCGCCAGTCGAACCGACAGATCCAACTGAACCTGAGGCACCTGTGAACGGCGCACCTCGGGCTGCCGACGATGACGGCTTTGTGACAGAGTTCGAGACCCCCATCCGTCTGGATGTCGAGACGCTTTTGGCCAACGACAGTGATCCGGACGCTGATCCGCTCACGATCACATCGGTGCAGAATGTCGAAAACGGCACAGTGACCCTTGACGGGACCACAATCCTGCTGACCCCAGACAAGGGCTTTTCGGGAGAAGTGAGCTTTGAGCAGACCGTGTCTGACGGGAACGGTGGATCCAGCACCGCGAGGGTATCTGTTATGGTCGCGCCGCAGGATGTGCAGCCTGACGTTTCCCCACCAACGCTAACGCCCGAGGCCCCTGATGCAGCGGAAAGCTTTAGCATCTGGTCAGAAGAACAGCCTGCAACCCCTGATGCCGTTGATCCCGACCCTGTCACACTGGGGCTGGAATTCACGGCGGACGAGGATGCGTCGCTGGAAGGGTTGCGGCTGTATCTTGGGGATGCAAACGGTGGGCCGGATTCCATTGATCTCTGGAGCAGCGACGGTCAGCTTCTTGCGCATGCGCAAGTTGAACCTTCGGGGACGGAAGGCTGGCAGGTCTTGACCTTTGATGAACCCGTTCAGCTGAACGCGGGTGAATCCTATGTTGCGTCCTACTTCACGACCAGCGGCGGGTATTCGGTCTCGCAGGAATTCTTTACTAGTGCACAGGACATGGGGCCCGTCAGCTTTGGACCCGATGCGGGTGTCTTTAGTTATGGATCGACGTCGGGTTTCCCCGATCAATCCTATAAGGCCAGCAACTATTGGGTAGATCTGGTGTTGTCGAAAGGCACGTCTGATGCACAAACGGAGCCGGCAATTGCACTGGCACCGGAAACAGGGTTGGCACTGGAAGTCGAACTGGCCCCTGAAGCAGAACTGGCCCCGGTAACAGAACTGGCCCGCGAAGCAGAACTGGCACCCCAAACAGATTTGGCACCTGAAATTGAAACAGTTTTGCCATCTCTGGCGACGGATTCGATCATCGGTGAAGCCGGGGTTGTGACGCAGAGCCAAAAGGGCAGTGACATCTGGCATTCTGTCACCTTTGAAAACGCGTTACACGACCCTTCGGTGGTGATGGGCGGAATGACTGAAAACGGTCGGGATCCCTATACTGTCCGGGTCCGTGATGTGACGTCCGACGGGTTCGAATACCAGATCGACGAGTGGGATTATCTTGACGGAAAACACACCACGGAATCGATCAGCTGGCTTGCCATCGAAAGCGGGACACACCAGCTTGAGGACGGGCGGACGATCACCGCAGGAAGTAGTTCGGTGGGGGATAGCTGGAACGCCATCTCCTTCGGGGACGGAATTTTTGATCAGGCACCGGTGGTGTTTGGCCAGTCCTCCAGTGACGGCAATGCCACTGCCGTGGTGGACCGGATCAGGGACGTCACGTCAGATGGTTTCGAGACGCGCTTGTATGGCGAGGAAGCCTCGACGGCACCGATCATCGAAGATGCATTCGACTGGATTGCTGTCGAAAATGGCGGCAGTGCATCGGGTGGATCACTTGCAGGGACAACAGGCGATATTGTAACCCACAAGGGTGCCAAGATCGACTTTGACGGAAACTTTGCAACCGAAGAATTTGTCTTCCTTACGGAAATGCAAACCACGAATGGTGCCGATCCTGCAACTTTGCAAACCACTGCGCTGGACCAGGATATGATTACCATGGCAGTCCTTGAGGAACGGTCGCAAGACAGCGAGCTAAGCCATACGAATGAAGATGCAGGCTTTGCCGGGTTCGATGTGGCACCGATCTATTGCATGCCCAACGAAGTTGACGACAGCTTCTTCTAAATAATCTGTGATACCGCGATGCTTTGGCGTCGCGGTATCATCCCCCTACCGTCCCATATCCCCCCAAAGGATTCTGGGCGCATATTCTATGATAAAAGGGCCCTTCGCTTTCGCCCGATTGTATGAACATCGCAGCCTTTCGGACAAGTTACGCGGCACCACGATCTCCCTAATCTCAAGGGTGGCATCATCCACTGTGACGGTGCCCTTACCAGACAAGGGGGATGACTGCTTTGACCGTCAAGAATTGCCTGATTGCGCATGGCGCGCAGATATTTCAACACGATCTCGTCAATCTTTATGGCTGCGAGATCGGTGCCGACAGCCGCATCGGACCTTTTGTCGAGATCCAGGATGGCTGCGTTATCGGTGCAAGATGCAAGATTTCATCGCATAGCTTTCTATGTTCGGGCGTGACGCTGGAAGACGAGGTTTTCGTCGGCCATGGCGTGATGTTTACGAACGATAAATATCCGGCCAGCACCAACCCTGATGGCAGCCTGAAGGGCAAGGACGAATGGCACTGCGAAGGTACCCACGTTGGCCGTGGCACAGCGATCGGGTCGAACGCGACCATCTTGCCGGGGCTTACCATCGGCAAAGGTGCCGTCATTGGGGCAGGGGCCGTCGTAACCCGTGATGTTCCTGCACATACGATTGTGACAGGCGTTCCCGCACGCCCCGTCGGAACCACCGACGCCGCCATCACAGCCAAGCGCCACGATGAGCCGCAGCAGACGGTGATGTCATGATTGGCATCGGGATTATCGGTTTCGGGTATTGGGGGCCAAACCTTGCCCGTGCGGTCAGCGAAAGCGGCGTTGCGCGGGTGGAAATGATTGCCGACGGGGCGGACAAGGCCCGCGAACGCGCTGGGCTTCGGTATCAGTCGTCTCGTATCGTTGCTGAACCGTCCGAGATATTTCGGGACCCGGCGGTCGATGCGGTTGTCATTGCCACGCCGGTCCACACGCATTTTGAACTGGCCATGGCGGCCCTCAAGGCTGGCAAACATGTGCTTGTCGAAAAGCCGATGACCGAAACGGTCGCGCAGTCCCTTCGACTGGTCGAAGAAGCGGCCCGGCGCAACCTGACGCTGATGGTGGATCACACGTTTATCTATACACCCGCCGTGCAGAAAATCTCGGGGCTGATCAAGTCGGGGGAATTGGGCGATGTCTATTACTACGATTCAACGCGGGTGAACCTTGGTCTGTTTCAACGTGACGTAAACGTCATTTGGGACCTAGCGGTACATGATCTGGCGATCATGGATCACCTGCTGGATCAGCATCCGGTGGCAATCTCTGCCACCGCGAACGGGTTCCTGACAGGAAGCCCCGAAAATATGGCACATCTGACAGTCCAATATGACGGCGGCGCGGTCGCACATCTGAACGTCAACTGGCTGGCCCCTGTGAAAATCCGCCAGACCCTTGTTGGCGGCAGCCGCAAGATGGTCGTCTATGATGACATGCAAACCAGCGAAAAGGTCAAAATTTACGACCGTGGCGCGTCCTGTGGTGACGGGCCTTATGAACATCTTGTTTCCTACCGTCTGGGCGACATGTCCGCCCCGGCGCTGTCATCCAAAGAAGCGCTGTTGACCGAAGTCGAGGAATTTGTCCGCAGCATCCAAAGCGGGACTGCGCCGCTTACCGATGGTCAAGGCGGTTTGCGGGTTGTCGAAATGCTGGCTGCTGCCAGCCAGTCGACCAGATTGCGCGGCCATCCCGTAGATCTTGTAACATTAAAGGAAGCGTCATGATCCCCTTTCTGGACCTCAAGCGTCAGTACGCGAATATTGGCAAGGATATCGAAGGTGCGGTGATAAAGACGCTGCGCAGCGGACATTATGTGCTGGGCGACAGCGTTGACCGTTTCGAGGGAAATTTTGCCACCTATTGCGGCACGCGCCATGCCCTTGCTGTCAGCAGCGGTACCTCTGCCTTGCACCTTGCCTTGCTGGCCGCAGATGTCGGGCCGGGCGACGAAGTCATCACCGTTCCCACGACATTCGTCGCGACCGTTGCGGCGATCCTTTACTGCGGGGCCACGCCTGTTCTGGTTGACGTAGATCCAGAGACCCTCACGATGGATCCGGCGCAATGCGCCGCCGCCATTACTGCGCGGACAAAGGCGATCGTGCCGGTGCATTTCCACGGACGGCTGGCGGATATGGCAGCACTTTGTGCCATCGCTGACGAAAACCAGCTGACAGTCATCGAAGATGCAGCCCAGGCCCACGGTGCCGTGCGGGACGGCAAACGCGCCGGCAGTTTTGGCCACATGGGATGTTTCAGCTTTTACCCCGGCAAAAACCTTGGCGCAGCCGGCGAGGGGGGGGCCGTTACGACCGATGATCCGCAACTTGCCGCCCGCATCCATATGCTGCGTGACTGGGGGCAGGAACGCCGTTCGGTGCACAGTTGTCTAGGATACAATTACCGGATGGATGCAGTGCAGGGCGCGGTGCTGAACATCAAGCTGGCCCATCTTGAGGATTGGAACAACGCGCGACGGCAGGTTTCACTGGCCTATGATGCGGGCTTGAATGATTTTGTCGGAAAACCCGTGGGTGCGGGTCAGGCAGATCATGTTTTTCATGTCTACGCCGTCACATCGGACAAACGTGACACATTGCGCACAGCCCTCGAGGCGGCAGGAATTGGCACCAACATCCACTATCCAAAACCTGTGCACTTGCAACCCGGCTACGCAAATCTCGGGTATGGACCGGGAAGCCTGCCGGTCGCTGAATCCTACGCAACCCACACCCTGTCGCTTCCGATTTTTCCAGAACTGAAACCGGACGAGGTGGCACAAGTCATATCTGCCGTGAACACCTTTGCGGCGCACACGCCGCTTGATGCAGCCGAGCAAATGGAGACAGTATCATGACCGACGACACAATCCTGAAAAATGCGCGGGTTCTGGTAACCGGCGGCAGCGGCTTTGTCGGATCTCACATCGCTGACCTGCTGTTGGATGAAGATGTGAAAGAGGTCGTCATCGTGGATAACATGGTCCGCGGGCGCCCCGAGAACCTTGGCGATCTGCGCAAGGACCCGCGCCTGCGGCTGATCGAGGGCGACATTCGCGACCGGCCGATCATGCGAGATCTGGTGGCGCAAAGCGACGTTGTGTTCCATCAGGCCGCGCTGCGTATTACCCATTGCGTGGCCGAACCGGATGAGGCGATGGAGGTCATGGTGAACGCCACCTATGATCTTTTGCGCAACTGCATCGACCACAATGTGCGCAAGGTTGTTATGGCATCGTCAGCCTCGATTTACGGCATGGCCGACCAGTTCCCGACGCCCGAAACCGGTGCGCCCTATGCGAACCGCACGCTTTATGGTGCGGCAAAAACTTTTGGCGAAGGCTTGCTTCGGTCGTTCCATGATACGGACGGGCTGGATTATGTCGCTTTGCGGTATTTCAATGTGTACGGGCCGCGGATGGATTTGCACGGCAAGTACACCGAAGTCATGGTGCGCTGGATGGAACGGCTGGCCGCCGGGCTTCAGCCAGTGGCCTTTGGTGACGGGCATCAGACCATGGACATGATCCATGTCCGTGACGTTGCGCGCGCCAATATCCTTGCGGCCAAAGCCCCTGTCACCGACCGTGTCTACAACGTGGGATCAGGAACCGAAACATCGCTGCTTGAACTTGCGCATCATCTGGCGGCTGGAATGGGTCGCCCTGACATCAAACCGGGCCACGCGCCAGAACGGGCGGTAAACCCTGTGCCGCGACGGCTGGCCGACGTGTCGGCAGCGACGCAGGATCTGGGCTTCACGAGCGAGATCGGCATCGAAGAAGGGCTTGCCGATCTCATTTCGTGGTGGCGCAGTGAAAACGCCACCCTGCGTCCGACGGAGGCCGCAGAATGATCCCCATCGCAAAACCCTGTCTGGGACCGCTCGAGGCTAAAGCCGCCGAGCAGGTCATCGCGTCAGGTTGGGTATCCCAAGGACCGCAAGTCGCCGCCTTCGAGACCGACTTTGCTGCATTCACCGGCGCACAGCACGCCTGCGCCGTTTCCAACTGCACATCGGCCCTGCATCTGGCCTTGCTGGGTGTCGGGGTGCGCCCGGGCGACGAGGTTATCACCGTGAGCCATTCGTTCATCGCCGGTGGCAATACGGTGCGCCAATGTGGTGGCACCCCCGTCTTTGTCGATATCGAGGCGGATGGCTACAACATTGATCCTGAACAACTGGCCAGGGCCGTCAGTCGGCGCACCCGCGCAATTCTGGTCGTGCACCAGATGGGGATGCCTTGTGACATGCGCGCCATTTTGCAACTGGCAAGCCGCGAGAAGATCGCCGTGGTCGAAGATGCGGCCTGCGCCGTGGGGTCAGAAATACAGTTCGGAACAGGGTGGCGCAGGATCGGTCGCCCGATGGGGGACGTGGTGTGTTTCTCGTTTCATCCGCGCAAGGTGATCACCACGGGCGAGGGCGGCATGCTGACCACCAACAACGCTGCCATTGATGCAGATTTCCGGCTGTGGCGCCAACACGGCATGTCTGTTTCAGACACCAGTCGACATGCCAGTGCGCAGGTCATTTTCGAAGACTACCCTGTGCAGGGCTACAATTACCGGATGACCGACATGCAAGCGGCCATCGGGCGCGAACAGCTCAAGCGGTTGCCGGACATTGTGCGCCGCCGTCGGGCCTTGGCAAACCGCTACCGGCTGGCGCTTCAGGAAATGGAGGGCGTCACCCCGCCTGTCGAACCGGTTTGGGCGCGATCCAACTGGCAAAGCTATTGTGTGCGCCTTGAAGACGGGATCGATCAGGTGGCTTTGATGCAGGCGATGCTGGATCGTGGCGTGGCGTCGCGGCGGGGTATCATGAACATGCACCAAGAGGCCGCGCAGCGTGATGTCCCGCTGGCGTTTCCTTTGCCACGGTCCGAGGCCGCGCGCGATCATTCGGTTTTGCTGCCGCTTTATGCGCAGATGACAGACGATGAACAGGATACAGTGCTCGGCGTTTTGGCTGATGCGTTGAAAGCACGGCACCGCCCCGCCCAAACCGAACTGGCGCAGGCCGTCTGAATTTTGATCAGGTACCCCTTTGGAGAAAGTTCCAGATCATGTACCCCTTCGGGCAACTCTTGGTCATGTACCCCTTTGGGGTAACGGGCGGGCAGGGTTGCCCGCCACAACCGTTCCAGCCGGAACATCGCGCACCACCACGGACCCCAATCCGACCAATGCGCCATCCCCGACAGTCACCCCATTGCCAATAGCACTGCCGCTGCCGATATAGCAGCCGTGGCCAATCTGTGCGCCGCCAGCAATGATAACCCCAGTGCCGATCAGGGAAAAATCCCCGATCGTGACATCATGGTGAACAACCGTATGTGGCAGGATCAGAACATGATCGCCGATCTGCGCGTTCGATGTCACCAACACCCCGTCAAACAGAACCGTCCCGCCGCCCAGCTGTGCAAAGCGCGACACCGACGCCGTGGGATGGTCAAACCGGGCATAGCGGTCGTGCGGCAGGCCCAGGCGTTCAACAATATCTGCCCGGGCGCGAAAACTGCTTGGGGACCCGATGAACAGCAAAAATTGCGCCTGCGGGAAATCTCCGGCTCGAGACAACGGCAATATAGGGACACCCTCGAAAGATGTGCCTGCGTGGCGCGCACCATCGTCAAGGATGGCTGCAATTTGGTATCTGTCTGAAAGGGCGACAAAAGCTTCGGTACTATTTCCGCTCATGCCAATTAGGACAAGGGTTGGACGCGCCATATTATTTCCGCCGTGATGCTGTTTTCTGTACGAGATTGACAAATATCAATGTGTTAACGCCAAAGTATTAGACCATTAATATCATATGGGAGTAATACTTTTTTATCACGATCCAGGCCGGTTTGGTACCTTTGAGTGGCTTTAAGTAGCTATCGGATCGGTCGATTATAGTTCGATTTAATATCCAATCACGCGTCGCTGCATACACCTTTGCTGCGACACCTATGCCTCTTGAATGAGGCAGTACGACGAAGTGGTGAATGAGGAGGGGGCGCTTGACGTCTTTGGGTAGAACGAATCAAAAAAATGGGGAACTAATGATGCCATCTGGGCATAGGCACACTGCCTTTTAGAAACGAACACCAAGAGTGTAGTGCTTGGTCAGATTTCATGCTCAAAAGTTGATCGTTCCAAACCCCATTCATATATTGAAAAGGGTTGATAGAAAATGACTAAGATCACAAAGGTGAGCCAACCGCTCGCGATAAATGTGCCTAGAACTTATAGCGCACGCACTGATAGCCATACGCCTGAAATTATCAACATCGTCTGCAAATTACCATTCGAGCTGGACGTTCTTGGTAATTTACTGCGCCGGGTTTTCCCCGATGCAGATATCCGTTGCTTCAAGGATGCATCGGAATGGGACGCGACATCGAATTGCGACACAAGCAAAGAGATTTTGCTGTATAGCCTTGGGGACGACGAGATCTCCGATGATGCGGTCAAATCCGAGCTTCGTGAATTCATTTCGGATGCGGGAACCCGTCGGGTGATCGTGACATCGCACAGCAACGACACCATGTCTGTCTTTGAGGCCATCGAATGCGGTGCCGCAGGGTTTATCCCAGCAAATGCCGGACTTGATGAACTGCTTGAAGCCATCAGCGCTGACTTTGCAAAATGTGTTGTGATCCCGCGGGCCAGTCTGGAAGCGCTGCGTGCAGAATTGCCCGAAACGACCCCGCAAAACCCCGGTCTCGAACGCTTTTTCACGGAAAGACAGCTTGATGTCGCCCGCGCGTTGCAACGTGGTGATGCGAACAAGATCATCGCCTACGATCTTGGGGTCTGTGAAAGCACGGTTAAGGTGCACATTCGCAATATCATGCGCAAACTCTCTGCGACGAACCGGACCCAAGCGGCGTACAAGCTTAACCAGCTGGCCAACGGTGATCCTGATATTGAGCGTAACCTGATCAATGTCTGAAAGCAGATGCGCTAAAGCACTTTCGACCTTTTCCCACCGAAAGGTCGGTAGGACCAAGCGCGCGTGACTTCAGATATGATCGGGCTGGACATCACGACCAGTCCCATTGACCAACCGACAGCGGCACCTGCCACCGCAAGGCAGGACGCAACAACACCCAGTTCCGGACCTTGAAGGGTAACAAGAACAAGCGGAACAAAGGCTGACGCTGAAGTGATGACAAAGCATTTCCAGAGCAACCACGCGACATCACGCCCCTTTAGGGGAACGTGCCGATGGACCGCCAGCATCATGCCGATGGCTTGGATCGGATTGACCAGCAGCAGGCTCCAGGCGACTGCAATCAGGCTGATCTGACTGGCAGCATAGATAATCGACGTTGATATGACGAAAAGGATGAGGCTGACGATGGCCATGTCCCGGATCCGCCCCATCGCCACCAGAACCGGAAATGTTAGGGATGCGGGAAACAGCGCCATTCCGGCGATGGCAACGATGCGCAAGATCGGAATGACCTCAAGCCATTGTGACCCAAGCAAAAGGCGCACGATCGGATCGGCAAGCACCGCAAGGCACGCCATAGCGGGCCATTGCAGTGTCGCGACCAGTTCAAGCCCGGTCAGATAGCGTTTGGACAGCGCTTCGCCCGACCGAAAACGGGCTGCGAAATCAGACATGATCACAGGTTGGACGGCGCTTAGCAGGGTTTTTTCGACCAGTTGTGACAGCGACAGCGCGCGTGAAAACAGACCAACGGCGGTGAACCCCAAAAGTCGCCCAAGGATGAACCGGGGAAAACTTTCGAACACCATGCCAAGGATGGTCACCAGCGTGGTCCAGAACCCGAACGGGACGACACGCCGCCATTCGGCCAGCGTCAGCCGGAATACCCACATGTCAGGCCGCGCTACCAAGGCAACGACACAGGCGACAAAGGCGGCACCGACCGACCCCCAGATCAGGCTGAAGGCACCGTAGCCTGCAAGCGCAAGGCCGATGGACAGTCCAGAATTCACGACCGTCGACAGGATGTTGGTCCATGCCACGGCCCCGAACGCCATGTCGCGCCGCATGAGGGCCAGTAAGGGATTGCTGATTGGGGCCGCAATGAAGGCCAAACAGGCGATGCGGATCATCAAGGTCATTTCCGGTTCGTCAAAGAAGATGGCGATCCAGCCGGCCGCAAAGAAAATTGCCGCTCCTAGCGCAAGTGATAGCAGTGTCATGATGGTAAATGCGGTTTGGACAAAACTTTGCGTCAGGTCCTTTTCTTGCACAATGCAGGCGGCGACGCCGAAGTCGCGGAACGCTTCGATCAGATAGACCAGTGAACTGGCAACGAGGAACACGCCGATTTCAGCAGGGGTCAAAATCCGAGAGATAATGGCCATGGACCCGAAGACCACGACCGTGCTGATCGCCCTGTCAGATATGGCAAAGGCAAAAGAACGGCGGATCATGAGAACTCGGTCGAATCTGGGGTCGACCCGTTAGATATGGACCGCGCGCTTGACTTTTTGCCTTGTCCGTCCTTATCCGCGCGCCGGTCCCGCGATGCCGTTTTGAACCGGCGATCGCGAAAATAGTAAAATGATGACCGTGTGACGTCTGCAACCGGCAGGCCTGGTGACACGGTCGCGGCTTCCTCACAATACTTGGCCAGCTTTCCGCTCAGCTCTTCCAGCGCGTGGTTCCGGTTCACATAGTCTTGCCCGAAGGCCCCTATGGCACCCCGCAAAAGGGAATCCCGCGCGAGGCCGCGGATCATGTTTTCAAGATGATAGGTTTCACCATCGTCGCGTCCGACACCGTAAAAACCGGTGGTCTCAAAGGTTTCAGCGGATTGTGGACAAAAGGGGCGCGCAAAGCCTTTTTCTCCGGTGACGATGACCGGCTTGCCAAAGGCCATGCCCCGCAGGGCCGACCCCCCCATGCCAAGCACAATATCCGCTGCGGCATAGGCGGGGCGCGGGTCGGCAAGCGCACCGGTCAGGATGACAGCTTGGCGTCCAAGCGCGGTATTGGCGGCTTTGGCCTGACGCTCAATCTCGGGTCGGGCAGCACCATCACCAACGATTACGAACTGTATCGGAACGTCACCACCGATATGGCGGACCGCCTCGATGGTATGAAAGATGTTTTCCGATTTCATTACGTGGGAAAGGCGCGACACAGTGACAAGTGCTAGACAATGCGGCTGTAATCCCAACTGGGCACGGGCAGTTTTTTCGCAAGGCAGGCCCGGCGCATTGCCTGTCACGTCAACTGGCGGCGGCAGCAGCCATGCTTTTTGCCAGCCTTTTTGGATCGCCTCTTGTTGCAGGCCCCGAAACCCGAATGTGGTGGGTACACCTTTGGGCAGGACGCGCGTGAGGTTCATCATCATGTCGCTGATCAGCAAGGGAACTTTAAGCGGGAGATAAGCCCCGAGATAGGCCTCTAGGCCCTGCCACCAGTCCCACGCATGGATCAGGTCGGGCTTTTCATCGCGGACAATGTCACGCAGGGTCCGCATCCGGGAATAGGACGGATGAAACCGGGAGTCGGGTGCCGCCACTAACGACAAGCCCTTTTCTTTCAAAAGCGCCTCCATCGGTCCGGGTGTGGCGTGAAACACAATGTCAAACCCGTGACGGTCCCGCAGCGCCGCAGCAAGTTCAATCGCGTTGGTCTGCGTCCCGCCCAATTCCAACCGGTGCGCAAAAACAAGCAGTTTCATAGATTGCCTTCTTTCCCTAACAGCAGGATCGCCGGACTGCGATCTGGCCCTTTTGCTGAATGTTGCTGTGGTTTTTGCTGCTCAGTTTTCTAAGGTGCTGCCGCGCGACCGCCGCCGTTTGCCCTATGGCCTTTGGGCCATTGAATGGCTTTGGGAGATTGGGTGGCGACGTCGACGTCACGGGTCAGCAGATCATCAAAATATGCAATCGTCGCCTCAAGCCCTTCGCGCAGGGCGACCTTGGGCTCCCAGCCCAAATGCTCTTTGGCCCGCGATATGTCGGGCTTGCGCTGCGTGGGGTCGTCTTGGGGCAGGGGCAGAAAAACCATCTTGGACTGCGCGCCGGTCATCTCGATCACCAGCTCTGCCAGTTCGCGGATGGTGAACTCTCCGGGGTTGCCAAGGTTGACGGGCATGGGCGTATCTTCGGGCGCGTCCATCAGCGCGCGGAACCCTGCGATCAGGTCATCGACATAGCAGAACGACCGCGTCTGCAACCCGTCCCCGAACAGCGTGATCGGCGCGCCTTTCAGCGCCTGTACGATGAAATTCGACACCACGCGCCCGTCGTTCTGGCTCATCCGGGGGCCGTAGGTGTTGAAAATGCGGGCCACGCGAATATCGATCTGGTACTGTCGCTGATAGTCGAAAAACAGCGTCTCGGCGCAGCGTTTGCCTTCGTCATAGCACGCACGCGGCCCGATCGGGTTCACGTTTCCCCAATAGCTTTCGGGCTGGGGGTGTACAAACGGATCGCCATAGACCTCGCTGGTTGAAGACTGAAAGATCTTTGATTTCGTGCGCCGGGCAAGACCCAGCATGTTGATGGCACCCATCACATTGGTTTTCACCGTGCGCACCGGATCGGTCTGGTAATGAACGGGCGATGCCGGACAGGCGAGGTTCCAGATTTCGTCGACCTCGACAAAGAGGGGGATCGTCACATCGTGGCGCAGGACCTCGAACCGGGGGTTGTCCAGCAGATGCCGGATGTTCTGGCGTGAACCGGTTTGGAAGTTATCGACGCAGATAACCTCGTGCCCGTCATTCAGCAGACTTTCGCACAGGAACGAGCCGAGAAAGCCCGACCCTCCGGTGACCAGCGTTCTTTTCGTGGCAGCAGACATTGCTATTCCTTTCTCGGATGATGTTGGGCGCTTTCAAGCCGCGCCAGAATAATAGGGGCCAGAAAGATAGGGCGGATCAATACGCGCCCCGCCGCCCCAGTACGGCTGCGAAGGTCCGCAGGAGGATCGACATATCGCCCCAAAAACAGCGGCCGTTGATGTAGTAATCATCAAGCTGTTGCTGGCCTTCCAGATCGGCCGAGCTGCGTTCGGATATTTGCCAAAGGCCTGTCAGCCCGGGAACGACTGACGCGCGGCGTTCGCGAAAATCAGGGGACATCGCCGCAAGGTGGTAGTCGGGAAAGGGGCGGGGACCGACCAGGCTCATGTCACCGCGCAGGACATTCAAAAGCTGTGGCAGTTCATCAAGGCTGGAGGCGCGCAGAAAATTGCCAATATAAGGCAGAATGCGCGGGTCCTTTCGCAGTTTAAAATGCGCTTCCCACTCAGCGCGGACGTGCGGATCGCGAGCCAGAAGATCTTTGAGCACCTTTTCTGCGTCGATGAACATCGTCCGCAATTTCAGCACGCCGATGCTTTTTCCACCGCGTCCGTCGCGGGGTTGAACGTAAAAAACAGGGCCGGGATCGACGCACCAAACAAGGGCGGCGGTGATTGCAATGATAGGCAAGGCAATCAGGGCAAGCGGGACCGCAAGCGCGAGGTCGAACAGGCGCTTTATCTTGTCTACCGGTTGGGAGAGCCGGCGATGGTTCAGGGCAAGATGCAGGCCGATTTCGCCACCGTGTTCGGAAGGATGTACCCCGGACATGGGATGCCGCGGTAGATCCGAAACAAGGATGACATCCTGTTGTCCTCGCCGCAGCGCCCTGAGAGTTGCAGCACTTGGCAGGTTGTGGTCGGCCCATAGCACGACGTCGGCAGGCATGCGGCGATCCACGGGCCGGAAACCGATGCCAGAGTGGGCGCGCAGATAGGCCCGTGCCTCGGCGACGGCTTCGGGTGTGCCACATAGATGCACTGGCACGCCCCAATTGGAAAACTCTTTCAGAACACTACGCATCAGCTTGCGGACCAAGGTCTGCAACAGACCGGTCGCGATAAAGGCGGTGCAGAAAATCCCGAAGGTGGCCCAGCCGACCGGCGCAAGATACAAAATCGCAGCGACCGCGATGCCGCCCGCACCGGCCCAGGCCAAAAAGGATCTGCGCAGCCGCGCGTCAGGATGCAGCCCGAAACCGGGGTAAAGACCAAGCGCGGTTTTCACGCCGATATGCACCGTGCCGCCAAATAACAAGATCCGCCCCAGCAGCGCTGACCCTGTTGCATCGGCAAACAAGGCAAGCGTGAGCAAGATCACGATCCCCAATGTCGCAAGATCAATCAGCACAAAGCTGCCGCCTGCTGCCGCCGTTGGCGAGATGAAAGGCACGTCAGTTTGCGAGGGCTTAAGGACCGGACGGTTGCCCGTGGCGTCACGGGGCGTCCACGGTGTTATGTTGCGCGCAATGGCTTTGCCCCGTGGCGATGGAGAGTTTGGATTGGCGTGATGCGGCATGGCAGTCATTTCCAGTGTCCTTCCAGAAGTTGTCCTGCAATCAGTCTGTAGAAGCCACACATGTGCCGGAACCTGTCAGATTGGATATGCTTCTGCACCAAACGGTGAATTCCGGTCCCGGACCTGTGCATGTTCAGGCACGGTGCTGTCCCTGACGCAGCACTTCGGCGGTCAGGTTGCAGATGCGGCCACTCGCATAAAGTGCGGTTTTGATCGTCGCGCTTCGGCATGGCTGTAAGAGCCGGTCAGCACGGCGGTCGAGAACAGGATCCAGATGATATCGTTCTGCATCAACATGTTGCTTTCGGTCAGGTTCATCACAAGGACCGACAGGATCAGCACGATACACCAAAGCCATCCGTCCCGCGGTGCCGTGACTGTCAATGCGATCGTCTGGTGGATCGCCCGAAGCGTCACCAGCGCAAACAGGGCCAACCCTACGACACCGGTCCCAAGCAGCACGTCGCGGTATCCGTTATGGGCGTGAGGTGGCTCCCAGCCGAGGGTCTCCCAGATTTCCCACATGGTCAGATTGCCCGGCGACCAGAATGCACCGTAGCCCTGACCAAGAACGGGATGTTGCGCAATTTCGGTATCCAACATGCCCCAAAGCGGTGTTCGCCCGGTAAAGGTCACATCCCTTCCGAGCGCCTCGAGGAGGGGCACAAAGCCAAGGATGAACAGCACGCAGAGCAGGACAAGACCCAGAATAATGCCGAACTGGAACACTAGACGTACAATCCCGCGTCGCCGCGCAATCATGACAACAGCCTGCGAAAAGCCAACCGCCGCCACGCCCGCGAAAAAGCTGGTCATCGAGGTCGAAAGGAGACATCCGGTCCACCCCAGCACGACCATCCCCGTGCCGGCCCGGCGAAGGCCGGCCGCCATGTCATGCCGCGCAGCGATCCCGGCGATAATCAGAAGAACCGACATCCAGCCGAACACGTTCTTGTTAAAGAACACCCCGCGCATGGTCCCGTCCTCGGGCGTGAAGGCGAGGCTTGGCCAAGCGATGCCTGCGCCCAGCGACAGAACAAGCGCTGCGCCAATGGCCGTTCCTATGACGATGATCTGCTGGCGGGGCGTGAAGCGTGTCGCCAGCAAAAAGGCAACACCCATTGACAGCACAAGCGCCACCGAGCGGCGCAAGCTAAGAGCGGGACTGATTGACCACAATGATGATAGTACCGGCAGCATCAACAACAAAAGCATCGGTATATTTCGAAGCCCCGCTTTGATCAGCAAGCCGGGCCGCGCCGCAAGCAAGGCAAAGCTAAGCGCGTAGATCGGCAGATACAGAAGTCTGAGTTTGGCCCGCTCGGCATCATCAAGAATGCCGTCCGCCCCCTGCATCAGCAGCGGAAACACGGCACCGGTGTGGATGAAGATCCCGACAGTGACGGTGATCCATTCCAGACGCCTTATCCCCCCCTTTGCGGACGCGGTTGGTGGAGCTGTGTAAGCTGTATGTTCCATCCTGTTCCCAAGCCCCCATTCATCTTCACAGACATCTGATTGGAAACCGGACCGGATCGAAACCCGCCGAAAGGGTTATTGATGCGCCCATTTGGAGAGTAAGGGGTGCGCGCCATACGCCGGTCGGTGGGGTCATCCCTGCTATTTCAGCCTAACGAGGGGATATCGGTCCGGCCTTTGACGCGGAATTCTTTGACAGATGACAGGCGGCCTTTTGGCTGTTTGAACCCGAGCAAGGAATGCCATGCGACAATCAGTATATCATCATGCGTCTGGGACCCTGCGCCGTGTCCGTTTGTTCAGGGCCTGTGTGACCCTTGTCCTATTGCTTGGGGTCACCTTGCTTGGGTCCACCGCCGGTTTTGCCGGAACCCCTGTTGCGCGCGGCGATGTGTTGCGGGTCGAGGTGCTGAATGCGCCCGAATTATCCCGCGAGGCCGCCGTGGATGTTGACGGGCGGATCACGCTCCCCATGTTGGGGGCCGTCGAGGTTGCGGACCGTGACACCGATGATATCCGCAAGGTTCTTGTTTCTGCCTTTCGCGAAGGGGGGCTGCTGACCAGACCGGACGTTCTGGTCGAGATCGCGTCGTATCGCAGAATCTATGTCGGGGGCAGCGTCGGGCGCCCCGGTGCCATTGATTTCGTGCCGGGCCTGACGGCGCGCCAAGCGTTGATCGCGGCAGGGGGGCTGCGTCTGGGCCCCGCCAATGCAACTGTGTCGCCCGAAGACATCCTGTCAGCGATGGCGCAAAGGCGCGCGCTTGAGTTCCGTTTTGCGCAAACGGTCGCGGAAATTGCGCGGCTCAGGGCCGAACTTTCAGGGGCCCGAACCTTGGCGGACCCGACCAAGGATTTAGTCGGGATCGCCCCTGCCGAGACAGAAGATATCGTTGCCGCAGCAGGGGCCTTTTTGACGGAGGTCTTGCACCGAAATGAAGCGCGCCAGCAGCATGGCAGGGAACTTATCGACCTGATTGCGCTGGAGCTGCGCACGCTTGAAGATCAAGCATCGCTTCAGACCGAGGAATCCGAAGTTCAAAAGAACGAAATTGAAAACGCGCGCGACCTCGTCGATCGGGGCCTGCTGCCGCGACCGCGCTTGACTGAGCTGTTGCGTGTACAATCGCAGCTAAGCCAGAACCGTCTGGCAAATGCCGCTTTCGCAGCGCGTGCGCGTCAGGCGGCAGAAACGGTACGCTTTGAAGAACTGAATGAAACCATGCAAAATCGCGAAACGGTGCGGCGCAATCTCAGTCTGGCACGCGCTCAGAAAAGCGATATTGCCGCGAAGATATCCGAGATCGATTTGCGCATTCTTGCGGCGGGCGGGGGTGCTGCAGATGCACGCAACATTACGCCCCAGTTGATCATCTTCAGGAAAACAAACGGGATGTCTGTGCAAATTGACGACGCCGGGCTGGATGACACGGTGCAGCCGGGGGACGTGCTGGAACTGGGCATTCAGATACCGGATGGTCCGGAAATACCCACGCCAAAAATCCCCACAATTGAAAGATCGCAGGGCGCGACATCGGGCCGCCCTAACGCGGCTGGCATCACAGTCGGAATGGGCACCAAGCCATGAACGACACGCCACAAATCAGCGCTATCATCAACAATTACAACTATGGACAGTTTCTCGGGACCGCGATCAATTCCGCGCTCGCTCAGCGCGGGGTGTCTGCCGAAGTCATCGTGGTCGATGACGGGTCGACTGACGATTCCGAAGCGGTCATGCGCAGCTACGGCGACAGGATCAGGCCGGTCTTTCAGGAAAATGCCGGGCAGGCTCAGGCCATCAACACAGGGGTTTCGATGGCAAAAGCCCCCTTGCTGGCCTTTCTTGATGCGGATGACTGGTGGCAACCCGGCAAGCTGGCGGCGGTCGTCCAAGCGTTCGAAAATTCGCCAAAGGCGGGCCTTGTCTATCACAGGTTGCAGCCTGTCTATTCGGATGGACGTTTTGCGTTTTCTGCAATTCCACGGTCGCTGTGCGAGGGTGATCTTGCGCCACGGCTTTCGCGTTCCGGCGGGCTTTGGCCGTTTCCTATGACCTCGTCGCTTGGGGTGCGTCGCACGGTTTGGGACCTCGCCGGAGATATTCCCGAAACGCTCAGGATTTCGGCAGATGCGTGGATTGCGGGGGTGTTGCCCTTTATCGCGCCGGTGGTCGCCTTGCCGGAGGCCTTGGGGCGCTACCGGATCCACAACAACACCTGGTACCGCGGCAAGGACGACGCCGAGATGCTGGCCAGACGGATGAAGCACTGGGAAGAGACCGTCCGGATGACCAACCAGTTTCTGTCACAAAGGGGGCGGTCAGAACGCATCTGGCTCAAGGACCACTTTGATTACAGGACGGGCCAGCGCCGTTTGGGGCGACCCGGTGCGCCGGGATTGGTGCCCTTGATTTGGCAGGGCCTGACGCATGCAGGTGAACCCGATCCGATCCGTCGGCTGCGCAACACGCTCTTTATGCTTCGTGATCTGCGGCAGGAGCATGCCGAAGACCACCCCGTATCCGATTCCCCACTAATCTAGGTCGTGTCGTCCTTGGGGGGCGGGCATTGCGGTCGCCAGCCTTTTGGGCGGTATGCGGTGCATGGATCACCCTTTTTGCCAGATGCAACATTCAGCCGGATCAGCGCGCTTTTGCGGCTGCGGCGCGGCTTGCTCTGCCCACCAAGGCTCTTCAGCTTTGTCCGTTTGACCCGAAAGGTTGCAGGCTCCGTCAAAGGGATAATGCGACTGCCCGGCGGCGGGGCTTGTTCGATCTGGGGCTGTGCACCGAAATTGACACAGATGCTCATTCTAGGGAGAGACCAGATATGACCGATGCGACGAACGCCGTGCCAGTTATCATGCATTATGTTGCTGGTGGCACTGAAAGCGGTGGCGGTATTGGTCGGCTTGTCGGCTATATCCTGAATGAAAACAGCGCGCGGTATCGACACACCGTCCTGGATACCCGAGGACCAAAATGGAACCCGCTGCTGTCGCCTTGGCGTTTGGCCTATTGCATGGTCGCGATGACCATAGGGCAGATGCAGGCGACCCCGCATTTGCATCATTTTCACGTTGCAGGGCGCGGCAGTACTGCGCGCAAGATAATCTTGGGTGCTTGGGCGCGGCTGATCGGGGCCCCTTATGTTCTGCACCTGCATGACTATGCCAGTGATCTGGCCCGTCGCCCGCAGTGGCAGTTCCGGGCCATCAGATCGTTGTTCCAAGGGGCTGCCCAAGTGATCGTACTGGGCAAGCGGGATGCCGCGACTGTTGGCTATTCGCTGGATGTGCCTAAATCCAAACTCACGGTCTTGCGCAATTGTGTGCCTGATCCCGGTGCCGCGCCAGTGGAGGCGCGCGTGAAAGACCGCCGAACGTCGATCTTGTTTCTAGGCCAACTTGGTCCGCGCAAAGGCGTGCCAGAGCTTCTTGCCGCGCTCGCCAGTCCTGCCTTGGAGAATGATACCTGGCAGGCGGTCATCGCAGGGGACGGGCCGGTTGACCACTACCGCAGTGAGGCTGCTCTTTTGGGGCTGGCGGGGCGTGTCAGGTTTCCCGGATGGGTCGATGCCCAAGGGGCCGAAACGCTTCGCAAGCAGGCCGATATTCTTGTTTTGCCATCACATGCGGAGGGTTTTGCAATGGCTGTTCTTGAAGGGCTTGCCCAAGGGTTGGCGGTGGTCACCACACGGGTTGGTGCCCATGACGAGGTGCTGATAGACGGGGAAAATGCTTTGCTTGTGCCGGCTGGTGACATCGCTGCGTTGTCTGCCGCCTTGTCGCGGCTCATCAGCGACCGTGACTTGCGCACCGGTCTCGCGATTGCAGGGCGCAGGCTTTTTCTTTCACAATTTGGCATAGACGGGTATGTGGATGCGCTGGAAAGGCTGCAATCCGCTCAACTGCCGGTGTTCTCGGATGAACGGAGATCAGCATGACATCCTCAACCCATTTCGGCGCGTCCCTTCCGTTTGCGATTTCAAATTCGGACGATCAACGCGTCTTCGAAGACGGTGCTGGCTGGAAAGCCGCCATGCTGCTGGTCAGACGCAAGGCCATGATGATCTTTCTGATCACGGTGCTGATCAGTCTGGCAGCGGTGCCGATCATCCTGTCGCTGCCCAAGCAGTATAGTGCCGAGACAAGATTTATGGTGTCACCAACCCCCATTTTCAAATTCGCCGAAGACGCGACAGGGCGCATGCCCGCTTTGGATATCGGGGCCGAGGTCGAACGGCTGGCGTCAGAGGACGTCGTGAAGGTTGTCATCGACCAGTTTGCGATCGCGGAGCTTTCTGAATTCAATCCCGATCTGAAAGAAGACAGCGTCGCGCAGGGGCTGGTGCAACGCGCCGCAACAGTGCTGCGCAAGGCACTGGAGGATCTGGGGATCGGTGCGTCGCCTCCGGCTGATCTGAACACTCAGGACCATGACCGTGTCACCGCCAACTTTCGCGATGCGCTGTCGATCTCTCAGGTGGGGGTCTCGAACGTAGTGCGTGTTGGCTTTAGTTCGCGCGATCCGGTGTTGGCGGCCAAGGTCCCCGGTGCGATGGTTGCGGCCTATCTGGCGCAATCGCAGGCCCATTGGACGTCCGAGATTGCCGTGGCGACCGACTGGCTGGAGTCCTGGATCGCCATCGGCAGGGCACAGTTGCAGGAAAACGAGGCTGCATTCGAACGGTTCAGAAGCCGCTCGGCCCTGAAATCAGGGGAGACTGAGTTTGTTGCCGCAAACCGGCTGTCCCAAATTGAAGAGCGCCTGTTGGCAGTGCGCAGAGAGCGGCTTGATATTGCGGGGGTGCTGCGCTCGGTCGAGGCGGCGAAAGCCAACCCCGACTTGCCGTCACTGTCCCAGCCGCCGCAGTTTCTGGAATTGCGAAAGGAGCATCAGCGCGAGTTGCGTGAACTGGAGAAAGCCGCTTCGGTCTATGGTGCCAACACCAGTGCCATCGCGTTTCGCAAGTCCCGAATTGCCGCGATCACGGCGGAAATCTCGAACGAGCTGTCTGCGCAAGAACATGTTCTAAACCTGCGCGACAAGACACTTTCGCTGGAAGAAGACCAACTGGCAGCCGATAGCCAAGAAATCCGCAGCAAGCTTGCAACATTACAAGATGCGGGGGCGCAGCTTACCTCTCTGGCCGAGAGCCTGCGCGCGCATGATGAATCCCTGTCGTTGCTTGAATACCGAAAGCAGTCTTTGCAGTCGCAGGCCCAAATGGCCCCGATCAATCTTGATATTCTAACCAGTGCAGATGTGCCGGTCAGGCCCGAGGGGGTGGGACGCAAGGTGTATTTGGCTGGCGCGTCCTTTGGTGGAATTTTATGCGCCCTGTTGCTGGCCGGGATCAGTGAATTGCGTGATCGGACTGTGCGCAGTCACGAACAGCTGTCGCACCTTCCGGGGATTGTTCCGGTTGGGCTGTGGCCTGCGCTGAACGCGACCGAGCGCCGGATGATGGCCAGTGACATATCGACATTGCCGGATGCGACCGGTCCCAGCGTCCTGCGCGACATGCTTTTGATGCTTGAATGCTCCAACCGAGGGGCGTTTCCCAAAGTGCTGACTGTCACCTCGCCCAGTCATTCGGACAGTGAAGGCCCGATAGCAGAATGGATTGCCCTGCAACTGGTAGCCGGAGGGCGAAAGGTACAGTTCATCGAGGCGCGTAAAAACAGGGTGCCGGTGAACCTGCCCAGAACTGGGGGAAAAAACGCCGCCACAGGCGACACCCCGCAGTTGCAGTACAGATCATTGTCAGACGTGGCCCAAGATCTTGGCGGAAATACTGATAAGGTGCTGAGCGCGCTGCTGAAGAGAGCAAAAGCCGAAGACATGATCACGATCATCAATGCGCCCCCGCTTTTGTCCAAAGGTGGGATGCACTACGCCCGCGTTGGTGACGGTCTGCTTTTGGTGATGGGGTGGGGCAGAACGCTGCGTCCGGCCTGTGATCTTGCGGCGGGCTTGTTGCGCAAGCTGGGGGTGCACAGGGTCTTTTCGCTGATCACCGATGCCAACCCCCGACGCCACAGGCTGTACGGGTTTACGGACCGGCTGAGCCTTGCGCGCAATTCCTGACGGCGGGCGTTTCAGCCGCTCTGCCGGGCCGTCCCGCGCTGCGCGGAACCTTGTACGCCGTTTTGGCATCACGGCCTACCAAATGGATGATGTCTGCACCCGATGATGACACTGCGCAGACACAGGGGCACCGGATAAGATTGTTGAAGAATTGCAGCCCCCAAAGCGCAGAAACGGTTTCGGAAACCAGACCGCAAGACGACACCGGGGCGAAACATAGGGACCACAGAATGAAGCGCGCATTGATCACCGGTATCACCGGTCAGGACGGATCGTATCTTGCAGAGTTCCTGCTTGAAAAAGGCTACGAGGTCCATGGGATCAAGCGGCGCGCGTCCCAGTTCAACACCCAGCGGATTGATCACATCTACGAAGATCCCCATCAGGGGGATGCCCGGTTTCATCTGCATTATGGGGATTTGAGCGACAGTTCGAACCTGACGCGCATTCTGGCCGAAGTCCGCCCCGACGAGGTCTATAACCTTGCCGCGCAATCCCATGTCGGTGTCAGTTTCGAATGCCCCGAATACACAGCCGATATCGACGCATTGGGCACATTGCGGCTGCTTGAAGCGATCCGGTTTTTGGGGCTCAGCCAGAAGACGCGGTTTTATCAGGCGTCTACTTCCGAACTTTATGGTCTGGTCCAGCAAACACCACAGCGCGAGACAACGCCGTTCTATCCCAGATCTCCCTATGCGGTGGCGAAACTTTATGCCTATTGGATTACGGTGAATTACCGCGAGGCCTACGGCCTTTATGCCTGCAACGGGATTCTTTTCAATCACGAAAGCCCGCGTCGTGGCGAGACATTCGTGACCCGTAAAATCACCCGAGGCTTGGCTAATATTGTCCTTGGGCTGGAAGAGTGTCTGCACCTGGGCAACCTGAATGCGCTGCGCGACTGGGGCCATGCGCGCGACTATGTACGCATGCAGTGGATGATGCTGCAAAACGATACGCCAGAGGATTTCGTCATTGCGACGGGCCAACAGCATTCGGTCCGCGATTTCGTGACTTGGGCCGCCGCTGATCTGGGTCTCACGCTGTCATTCGAAGGCGAAGGGCTGCACGAAGTTGCCCGCGTTGTGCATGTCACGCGGCGCTATGTGCCGGGGGTCAAGGCCGGTGACATCATCTTGCGTGTCGATCCTGAATATTTTCGCCCCGCCGAAGTGGAAACGCTGCTGGGAGATGCATCCTTGGCGCGCGCGCGATTGGGATGGGTTCCCGAAACCCCCGCGCGCCAGATGTGCACCGAGATGGTCACGGCAGATCTTTTGGCGGCCCGACAAACCGCTGCTCTGCGCGATCAGGGCTTTGCGGTTTCGGTCGCGATGGGACAATAGGCGCTTGGCCTTCAATAAAATCGGAGAGGGCATATGACGACATATTTTGTGGCGGGGCATCAGGGCATGGTCGGAAGCGCAATCATGAGGGCGCTGCAAAAGCGCAGCCCGGGGCACCCGCCAATCACCATTCTGACCCGCGATCATTCGCAACTTGATCTGACGGATCAAACTGCAGTGCGACGGTGTCTTTTTGAGATGAAACCGGACGTTGTGATTTTGGCTGCGGCCAAGGTTGGCGGCATTCACGCGAATTTCACCTTTCCGGCTGAGTTTATTCACCAGAACCTGATGATCGCCGCAAACGTCATCGATTCCGCACATCGGGCAGGGGTGCAGCGCATGCTGCAATTCGGGTCGTCGTGCATTTATCCGCGCGTCGCACCGCAGCCGATCACGGAATCTGCGCTGCTGACCGGGATGCTGGAACCCACGAACGAACCCTATGCAATCGCCAAGATCGCCGCGATCAAACTGTGCGAAAGCTATAATCGGGAATATGGCCGCGACTACCGGTCTGTCATGCCGTGCAATCTGTACGGGCCGGGGGACAACTTTAACAGCGCCTATGCGCATGTCGTCCCTGCGCTGATCCGGCGGTTTCACGAAGCCAAAGAAACAGGCGCGTCCGAGGTAACGATATGGGGGTCTGGGCGCCCCCGCCGAGAGTTCCTTCATGTCGATGATCTGGCGATTGCCGCGCTTTTCGTGCTGGATGTGCCGCTTGCCATTCATCGCGCGAACACCCGCCCGATGCTGTCGCATATCAACATCGGCAGCGGGATCGATATCCCGGTGCGCGAATTGGCCGGGATGATCGCCAAGATTGTCGGCTTTCGCGGTCATATCCTCACGGATCCTTCCAAGCCGGATGGCACCCAGCGAAAGTTGCTGGATAATTCACGCCTTGCCGCAATGGGGTGGCGACCAAAGATCAACCTCGAAGACGGTCTTCGGGCGACATACAAATGGTATATCGACAATGCGGCAGAGGTGCGGGCATAGGTCTGGCGGCCTGTGCAGCGCTGCTATCTATAGCGGCCCAAGTCGCTGGCCATTGGCGGATGGCCCAAAAAGCCGCCGTTGGCGCGCAACCGGCGGTCTTGCCACAGTTTCCACTTCAGCTTTCGCAGACTGCGCCGAAGCTCTTTCAGCAGGCGGTATTTGACCGGGCCGCGGTCCGCAGAAACATTGATCCGTATATCCGAAGTACGTTCGCTTTGCGCAATCTTTTGAGACTGATTGCGCGTATCGTCTTGAATAAACATGCCTTGAACCGCAATGGCGGGGGCCAGCTGTAAAAGGGTCCAATTATCCCGGGGCGTAAAGATAAAATCGTCCAGATGATCGCAATACTGGCTGGCACGCGCCTCCAGTTTGGCGGCCCCTTCTTTGCTCAAAAGATAGGCAGCAGCGCTCGTGACACATTGATGTATCGCTCTTAACTTTATCCCGTTCGTTTCGATTTCCGGCCCAAACCGGAGAACCTGATTTGCCCCATCCAACTTGATAACATCGAAATCCAGCGCAGCGTCTGACAAACGTTCGAGCGTTTTGCCAAACTCTGCGCTGAGAATGGCATCGTCTTCCATAATGACCCCGAAAGAGGCCGACCCGTCCCGAATTGCCCGCCACCCAATGCGATGGCTTTCAAAACACGCAATCTCTGATACCGAAAGGCTCCATCTTTCCAGCCAGCTTGCGGGTGCATATTCAGCGGGGGGCGTCATGTCGAACGCATCAACCGCAGAGATACGGGTTACAGTCATTCCTTGGGCGGCAACTGGTCTTCCATAAAGTGGCGGCGTTCGGAGACTCTGTCGAGATTGATGTAATAGATAGGCGGCATTTACGATCTCTTCAGGCCGATGTTTTTTAGAACCTGCCGCATCTTGTATTTTGTCCGGGTTTTGGCGCGCTCGCTCATGTATTCCTCGCCAAGCTCTTCTGCCGTGTGAATGCGGATCATCGGGTCGGATGACCAAGCGGAATAGGGCACCAATTTGCCAATTTCCTGATCAGGCCGAACGGTCAAAGCGGCGTCCTTGTTCAAGGCAGAGGCGAGAAACGAAAATGTCGAATTGGAAATGGCGACAAATTTGCTAAGACGTATCGCGGTGAAATCATAAAAGAATGGATGTTCGACCTGCGCAAGCCCGAGTTGGGATTCCGAAATCAGATTAAACCCATCAAAATCATTTCCCGCAGCGTCCGGATCATCAGAGGCAATGTAGACCTGTAGATTTGGTTCTTGGGCCTGTAGATTCCGCAGCCAGTCCACGTACCAACCGTTGGGGGTTTGAAAGAAAACGCCGGTGCCAAAATCACCACGGCGCAAATGCACAACAGTGACCGGTCCTGGCAGGGCCTCAAATGCGGCCTTCATAGATTTTTCAGCCTCGAGGTAGATACCTTTATGCGCGAATTCAGCTTCTATTTTAGCGCGGTAGGTCGCGTAGTATTTCATGTTATATTGAAAATACCCTTGTAGATCAGTGTCTGCCCACGGCTCTGTCGCGTTGACGATGTCGCAATCATCGAGCCCGTATTTCGTTTGTGAAACGCTGCGCCCCACCTTTGGAAGTGTTTTGACACCGGGGTGGACGTGGTACATATCGTCCCCTTCCCATGGCAGGTTAGCGAATTCAAACCCATGTTCGGCGGCATATGTCCGCAAGAAAATATATTGAAAAGCCTTGTTGGCAAAGCGGCCCATGGTTCCCAAAGACGAATTCGTGATCATCGGCTTTTTGACGTAAACCGCGTCACCCCAGTCTTTGGCATAAGGGGTTACCGTTTTGATCCTAAGAAATCCGTGTGGTTCCAGAAACGCATCTAAATCGCTGATATGGGGGCAGCCATCATAGAGTTCGTCATAATTAATTTCTGTCTGGATCGCTTCGATGTTTTTCAAGACTTCGGTGGCCCCCCGCAGGGCCATCAGCTCTGCGCCTTGGATGTCCATCGTCAACATATTAATGGACGCAAAATCCAGACCGGTTTCGGCCATAGCCGCATCAAGCGTCAGCGTACGCACCTCGATCTGCTTTTCGACGACAATCTTGGGATACATCTCGGAATGTTTTGCCAAAGGCAAAAGCGAACTGCTTTGGTCCATCGACGTAATATTGAATGTGGCGGTGCCCGGACTGTCCGATGCGGCACCTTCAATCAGGTGAATATCTGCATCCGCTGCTGTTTTTTCGCGCAACGCGCCAGCCAGCTCGGGGTTTGCCTCTACAAAAACAACGGGACTTATCTTGTTGGCGCGATAGGTCGGCAGTTCCTGGCCTTTGTGGGCACCCACATGCAGCACCCCTTTGGGGTGAAATCCATAGCGCTTCATCTTGTCCAGATAGATTTCGATGTTTTCCTGTTCCCCGACAAACCGTGAACGCAGCCGCTCGTGAACTGCCAGCAGGTTGGTAAAACGGTAATCCTCCATTGCGGGAGTAAAGCGGTTGATCTCGGTGAACTTGCGTTTTCCGACCGTGAAAACGGCATAGCCTGATCTGCGAAGATAGGACCACACATTGCCCAGCGTGAAACCGGCATCCTGAAACGTCCCGCCATATTCGAACTGGATATAGTCGATCTGGCCCGCTTTCAGCAGCCGGTTCGCCCGACGAAGCACGTCGTATTCCGCGCCTTCCACATCAATTTTCAGGAAGTTAATCTGGCGTTTTGGCTCCGTCCAATATCCGTCCAGCGCCACAGCGGGAACAACATTTGCGTCAAAACCCGAGGGCAGCAATTCTTCCTCGACGCTGGTGCGTCGGTAGACAGAGCTGAGCCGGTCGTCATCTTGATAGGTGTTGAACACGATCTGCCCATTCGTGTGGGACGCGGCGGAATGGTTGATCGTCGCGCGGTCACCAAGTTGTGCGACGACTTCGGCATAAGATTTTTTCGAGGCTTCAAAAATATGCAGGTCAATATCAGTCGCGTGGCTAAGTACGGCCTTGGACAACAAGCTGTGGTGGGCACCGACATCAAACACAACATCGCCAGACGATATGCATTTTTCAATTATCCGCCGTTCCTCCGGCTGGATCACATCATCCGAATTCTTCCGAAGAATATCTACGAAACCCCATTCACCCATCCCATGTTTTCTTATGTTTATCGTTGTATCATCCGTACAACTTGTCCTCAGTCTGATTCTGAGACAACTTAGCCGAAACTTAGCGCATATTAACTCTTTTAGGCTGTAGCGCGTGACCATTCGTGCTGACAGTTGCCAAAAGTCACGCGCTTTGCATCGTGGCGAAGGGGTAGACCCGACGTTTGTGTGGTGTTTAGGTGGAGGCCCGTATGCATTGGCATATTCGGCAAAACCTGTGCGGGCTCACAGTTCGCAAAACGGATCAGCGGCTGTGCATTAATATCTGTTCAGGACACTCTGAATTCGCGAATGGTGTCGGGCAGGTTTGACCGCCGCAGATAGATCCGCGCGGGGTTGCCGTAAATGCGCGAGACCGACTTTTTGTCGGCCGTTCGGCTCAACTGCGGGAATAGGCTGACCAACTCTTTATACTCGGGCAAAGCCAGCGCTTTTACCGCCTGTGGGCCTGGGAAAAAACTTTCGCTTGGCAGCCCGTTCGAAAAAACCACCTGATGTTGTTCAAACATCAGGTGAAAATAGGTCACTGTGCGGCAGCCTTTCTTGATGCGGACGGCACCGCCGTGCAGTTCAGAAAGATGTTTGGCGCGCACCATTTTTTCGTCCCGGTCCAGCGACAGCAGAATCCCATGCTGGGGCGAGACGACCAAGGGGCTGTGGTTGCCGAAAGCACCTACCTTTATTTCGATCGGTTTGAGATGCGGCATGCGGGTCAATTCGTCGGCGGTCACTCGGCGCATGCCCACCCAGACCAGCGGTTGCTGGCCATTGTCGCGGGTGACAACCATATCGCCGGGGCGCAGCGTTTCAATGGGAACCTCGCCCTTGGGCCTTAGGATCAAGGTGCCCGCCGCAAAACAGACGACGCCGGTATTGTCTGCGGTAAAGCTGTTTGGGCTGGCCCCTTGAAACGTCAGGCTGTCGGTCGAACCAAAGCGGCTGTTGTCCGTATAATCAATCCCGCCGCCATTTTCGGTCGCGTTTGATTGGTTGAGGATACCATCATCGGAATAGTCGGCCCGCAGTTCGCTTACGCTGTCATAGTAGGAGGAAAGGTCGATAAAGTCGTTGTTGGCTATATTGTCATCGCCAAGCGCGCCGGTATTGCCAAAATTAAAATCGGTGATCGTGTCGTGGCCGTCGCCTGTGGCGTAGCCGAAAATATCGTCACCTCCACCGCCGGTCAGCAGGTCATCGCCAGCGCCACCTTCGATTGTGTCGGCACCGCTGCCGCCGATGATACGATCATTCCCCCCGCCACCGGAAAGGGATACACCGCCCGTATCGTTGCCCGCGTCAATCGTATCATCAAAGGTCGACCCCTCGATCCTTTCGATCTCGCTAAAGGACGCGGTGCTGGTGCCATCGGTGAATGTGCCTGCTTCGGCACCTGTGAATGTCACCGATATACCGGTGTTCATGCCTGCAAAGGTAATCTGGTCGCCGATGACTTCGTCGGTTTCGCCGCCCTCGATGGTGTCGCTGCCGAAGGCCCCCCAGACGTTATCAACCGAGAACACATCGTCGCCGCCGTCGCCGAACAAGGCATCGCTGCCTTGATCGGCGTGGATCAGATCATTGCCGTCGCCCCCGCGCGCGATGTCATTACCGGCACCATTCCACAGCGTGTCATCCCCGCCGCCGCCATCAAGAGAGTTGTTGCCCCCTTCACCGTATAGTAAATCGTTGCCATCCCCGCCGTACAAGGTGTCGTTGTCATTGCCGCCGTGAAGTTCATCGTTCCCAAGGCCGCCATAAAGCGTGTCGTTGCCATCCCCGCCAAAAAGAGTGTCATCCCCGGCGCCGCCATCAACCAGATCGGCCCCGCCATTGGTAGAGATCACGTTATTCGCGCTGTCGCCGGTAACCGTATCGGCCCCATCACCTGTTTCGATGTTTTCAAAGTTCCGGGCATACTGCGTGCCAGAAAGGCCGTCATTGACTTGCCAGTCACCGTTGCCATCGGTGGCTGTCATGTCGATGTTGAAACTGCGCCCGTCCCCAGGATTGAGGACCAGCCAATCGGTGCCTGCACCGCCATCCATATATTCGGTGGCACCTTCAAAATCGGACACAATGACGTAATCCTGACCGGCACCGGCATCTATGCTGTCACTGCCAGTGCCCCCGTCGATGGTATCGTCGCCATCGCCGCCCAAGATCGTGTCGTCCCCTGCGCCCCCGGAAAGAGAGTCGTTCCCGGCGACGTCATTTCCGACATTGGTCGCGTTTGGAGAGTCGAAATAAACATCGGACACGGTGATCAGGTCGTTTGCGGTGACCGGCAGATGAACAATCTCGATCCGGGCGACAGGCCCGGCAATCGACACCGTCGCTGTCCCGGCTTCGCTGCTGGGAGCGAGGTTGGAGCCGTTGCCCGTGACGACGCCACCGCTTTCCGAAAGGGCGCTGCCAAGGGTGTAACTAACCGCGACAGGGTTGTTAGCCGAATCGTACGCCAGAACCTGCACCTGGTTGCCATTGTCGATATCGGACAGGTTGAAAGACACATTCCCGATCTCTTCAGAGAAGGTCAGTGTGCGGGTCATCGCGCTTAAATCTGACGTGCCGGTCATATGGATCGACGAGTTCGGCGACGCATCGTACAGATTGGCGGTGCTGTTGGCATCCGTCGAATAGGTGGTTGCTGACCCCGACTGTGTCGGCGCGGTCAGCGTCATTGTTACGCCGCCTGCCTCGACACCAAGGGGCTGGCCAGCGACATTGTCGCCGTTATCAACCTTGTCATCGGGGATACCGCTGGGGTCCTCAAGGTCGGCCCAGTGAAAGATGTTTGAGGGGTCGACGTCGGTGCCGCCATCCCCAATGATCAGATCATCGCCATCGGCCCCGACGATTGTGTCGTTGCCACCGCCCCCTTCGATCGTGTCATTGCCTGCGCCATCATAAATGACGTCATCACCAGCACCGGCATTGATCACGTCATTGCCGGATCCGGCCTGATCGTCCATGCCGTCAACTGTCGAATTATCTATCGTGTCGTTGCCGTCTGTCCCGTCTACCTGTTCGCCATACTCCAGCGGGACGCGGTTTTCGTGCATAACGGCTGCATTGTTGACCGTCGATGTCAGTTGAATCGACTGGATCGGCTGGGCCTGAAGCGTGTCGGCGTTTGCCTGATCGCCTTCTAGTGGTGGCACGACATAGGTGTTGCCCGCCGTGTCCTGAACCACCCCGACATCAACCAGTGCGGTCGATCCGTCGGCATAGGTTATGACTGCGTTATACCATGCAAAACCATCAACAGTCTGCGCGGCACCGCCGTTAATGGCAAATCTGTCGTTGGCGTCCTGGAAATCATAGGCGTCCGGCCTCGAACCCGAGGATGCGCTGACCCGTGAAAACGTTTGTACCCGATCAAAAAGCGGTTCGCCCTGTGTGCCATAAGAGCCAAGGATATCGTCGGCACGCTCGCTCTGGGAATCGGTTTCGTTGACGTCGATGCTGGCCAATTGGCCAAGATAGAAGACTTCGAATGTCGTGGCCATGGGGCAGGTTTCCGGTCAAGCTATTGCACTCGGCTCCCTCGAACCGCAGGCGCGGAGATCCGAGCTTGCAGCGACCTTAATGATGATCGGTTAAGGCTTGCTGAAGGTGGACATCCATTGAACCAAAGGGTGGGACACGCAGGGCTGACAGGGGTGCGAATGTTCAACGTTGCCATCTGAACCCCGATAAATGATCGCCGCGCTTTGTCTGGAACCGATGAAATACCTGCGCATAATTGCTGCATTTTTACCGTGGTAGAATAGTGAAAGGATACCGTGCGGCATTCAAACATTGCGCAAACAGCCGGTGACGTGTCTATTAAACCAAAACAAGACCACCAAAGATAAAGTGGAAAAGAGCAGAGACATGACAAGCACGCAAACAGAGATTGTGGCGACCTATCACGGTATCGAGGTGCCAAATGCCCCGCACCTGGGACAAACGATGATTACCAATATGAAGGAAGGCAGCTACGAGCGCCGCCAAGTTCAATCCGCGCTCAACTTTATCAAGAAGGGCGACAGGGTCGTCGAGATTGGGGCAGGGGCCGGTGTTGTTGGCGCGATTGCCGCCAAGAACTGCGCGCCTGCCAAAATCGTGTCCTTCGAGGTAAACCACAAGCTGATCCCACACGTTAAAGCGCTGTATAAGCACAATAAAATACAAAGCAAGATCGAGGTGCGCAACAAAATCGTGCTGTCAGATCCGACCCCGCCGAAAACCGTTGAGTTCTTTATTGGGGGGGATTTTCTGGGCTCCGGCATGACCATCACCAAAGGTCAGGACCGGGATGAGAAGGTTTCAGTGCCGGTCGCAACCTGGGACGAAATAAGAAAGAAGGTCAAACCGACCGTGCTGCTGATGGATATCGAAGGGGCCGAGCTTGAGTTTTTTCGCCATGCCGACCTAAGCGGCATTAGGGTGATTATCGCCGAATTGCACCGCCATATCTACCATCGTCCGGGCATGCGTGAAATTCGCGACGGGATCGCCGCCAAAGGGTTCGTCGAAGACAGAGACGCGTCGGGCGGCGGTGTTTTCGTTTTCACGGCTGTGACCGAAAAGACCGAGCAGACCGACGAAATAAAGGGAATTGAGGCAGATCAATCGACATAATCTGACCCGGTGCTTTACTTTTGCATCACGCAGGGTTTGGCAACCGCAACCGATTTGCACTAATATGCCGGAATAAACCGCAAATTCGAGTGATCACACGTTCTGACCGTTGCCCGAATGGCAGGGATGTGACATTGCTCGGCGCATATAATTGAACGAAAGAGAATTGCTGATGACCGACTTCGCAGCCCGCAGAACAATGATGGTTGATACACAAGTGCGTCCATCAGATGTGACCAAGTTTCCAATCATCGACGCGATGCTGAAAGTCGCGCGCGAAGATTTTGTCCCTGCCGTACAGCGCGAGGCAGCATATCTGGGCGAAAACCTGAATTTGGGCGACGGGCGCGTTTTGCTTGAGCCGCGCACGCTGGCCAAGATGCTGGACGGGCTGGCGATTGCGAATGACGAACTGGTGCTCGATATCGGGTCTGCGCTTGGCTATTCCTCTGCCGTGATCGCGCATATGGCCGAAGCGGTGGTTGCCGTCGAAGAAGACGAACACATGTCAAAGGAAGCCCAAGAGACGCTGAGCGCCGCTGATATTGATAACGTTATTGTACATCATGGCTTGCTTGCGGACGGGGCACCGCAACACGGTCCCTATGATGTCGTGATAATCGAGGGTGGCGTGGAAAGCGTGCCCGATGCGATTATCGAGCAGCTCAAGGTGGGGGGGCGGATCGCCTGCCTCTTTATGTCGGGTGCTTTGGGTGAAGTGCGTTTGGGCTATAAAAACGATAGCGGCGTAAGCTGGCGGATGGCGTTCAACGCCGGCGCGCCGGTTCTAAAGGGCTTTGCCCGCGAGAAAGCTTTCCAGCTTTAGGTTAATAGGCACTATGAAATAGTGTGAAGTCGGCAGAACTAATCGACGGGGTGTTTGAGATGACAATGATAAAGACAGCGAGCAGATTGTGCAGCATGGTGGCGGCGTCCTGCGTCGGTTTAGCGCTTTTTGCACCCGTAACGGCAACGGCCGAAACGCTTGCTGATGCGCTGGTGGGGGCTTACAATAATTCTGGCCTGTTGGATCAGAACAGGGCGGTATTGCGCGCGGCGGACGAAGACGTGGCGATCGCCAAATCGGCGCTAAAGCCGGTCGTGCGTTGGACGGGCGACCTGACGCAAAGCTACAATCGGTCGATCAGTGGCGGCTCCCTTTTGTCACCTGCGGGGACTCGCACCAGTACCGACCAGCTCAGCACCTCGGTCAATTTGATCGCGTCCTTGTTGGTCTATGATTTCGGCGCGACGAAATTTTCGGTCGAAGCATCAAAAGAGACTGTTTTGGCCACACGCGAGACCCTTGTGAGCGTTGAGCAACAGATTTTGCTGCGCGCGGTCGATGCCTATATGGGCGTTATTCAGGCGGAACAGTTTGTTTCCCTTCGCGAAAACAACGTGCGCCTGTTGACGCAGGAACTGCGTGCCGCGCGGGACCGTTTCGAAGTGGGCGAAGTCACCCGCACCGATGTCGCTCTTGCCGAGGCGCAGTTGGCCCAAGCGCGCAGCGGTCTGGCCGGGGCGCAAGGCGATCTGATCAGTGCCAAAGCTTACTACAAAGTCGCCGTTGGCCGCGCGCCCGGCCGGCTTGCCCGGCCGCCCAGCTTGCCGCGGGTGCCTGAAAATATCGCGACAGCCAAGGGGCTTGCCGTGCGCAGCCATCCGGACATCAAGTCGGTTCAGCATCAGGTCGCCGCCGCTGATCTTTTGATCCGCAGCAGTGAAGCCCGGATGCAACCTCAGGTTTCTGTGCAAGGGTCTTATGGTCTGAGCGAAGCGTTCGATTCTGAATCATCCAACCGTCAGGGCAGCGTCAGTTTGCAGGTCGGTCAAACCTTGTATCAAGGCGGGGCACTTTCTTCGGCGGTTCGTAAAAATCGGGCCCAGCGGGATGCCCAGCGTGGCAATCTTCACGTGGTCGTCAAGGATGTAGAGCGCGCTGTAAGCGACGCTTATGCTGGTCTTGCCTCTGCGCGCGCTCAGATACAGGCGTCAGACCGGCAGGTCCGCGCAGCGCTTATCGCGTTTCAGGGCATCCGCGAGGAAGCAGCCTTGGGCGCGCGTACAACCCTTGCTGTGCTGGATGCAGAGCAGTCCCTGCTGGATGCGCGATCGTCAAGCGTGACGGCGCAAACCCAGATCTATGTCGCCGCATATTCGGTGCTTCAGGCGACCGGCCAGTTGACGGCCCGCTCGCTAAATCTGCCTGTTCAGATTTACGACCCTGCTGCCTACTATAATCTTGTGAAAGACGGCCCTGCCAAGCTTTCCAAAGAAGGCAAGCAGCTGGACCGTGTGTTGCGCGCATTGCAAAAAGACTGACAATTTTCACGGCCCCATTGTTAGAATCTGATCTGCAAGTTAGGCTACCTGTGAGGAATGAGTGGTGAATAATATGTCTGACCCTGTCACAAACGCAGAGGTAGAGGATGTCTTGTCTTCAATTCGCCGGTTGGTGTCCGAAGACAGACGGCCCATAAATCGGGCCAAATCCGAAGCCCAATTCGAAGACAAGTTGGTGCTGACGCCTTCCTTGCGGGTGTCCAATGATGCGCCCTTGGTGGATGCCTATAAGAAGCAAACCCAAGATTTCGCGCCCACAGAATGGGACGACCGTGCCATAGGGAACGCGGTTGAAACCGCGGCCGTTGAAGCCAAGGCAGGTGATGATACGCTAGACGATTACGATGCTAGCGGACAGTTTGACGGAGATCATTTGGAGTTCAGGGATTCTGACGACCTCTATGCGGGCTTGGACGCAGACGCAGATTTTCCTGAATGGCAGGACGCCGCAGATGAAAACCCGGCAGATGATGCGCATGCCAGTGGTGATCCCGAAGCAGTGAATGCGTCCGATCTGGCGGTTGATGATCCGGGCGGGGCGCCCCTCAAGCTGCACAGCCCATCCGAAACTGCAGAGTTGAATGTTCAAGCCAAGGGGGCTGATTGGCCGACATCCATTTCGGCAGTGTCCCGTAGAAATATCCTGAACCTCGGCGATTCCGAACTGGTCGAAGACGTGCCGCCCACGCCGGATCGGCTGAGTGCCAAGATCGCGGCATTGGAAAGCGCGATCAGCCGGATCCCCGAGAATTGGGAACCCGACGCGCCGGGTGACGACGATTATTCAGGCAGCGAAGGGCCAGCGATGGTCTGGGGAGATGACGTCGAATTGGATGCAAAAGGGGCCCCCTTGGCCCATCTGCAAAGCGTGCGATCAGATGAAGACGTGGTCGATGCAACCCCCGATGCGGCTCAAGGCGCGGCACAGGACAATCGTTTTAGGGGCGATGACGATCATTTTGAAGAAGACCAAGGCGAGGCAGATGCCGGGATCGGCCTTGGATCAGAGGAGTTTCTGGACGAGGCGATGTTGCGTGATCTGGTCAGCGAAATCGTCCGTTCTGAACTTCAGGGTGTTCTGGGCGAACGGATAACCCGCAATGTCCGCAAACTGGTGCGTCGCGAGATCCACCGTGCATTGACAGCCCAAGAGCTGGAGTAAGGCCAAGGGGGGAGCGCCCTTTATTGGTCACGCCGGTATTTTACAGTTCATTCGCTGCATTGAACCAATTCTGAAAACAAAAAACGCGGCCCTAAGGCCGCGCATTTTTGCGATAAACGATAATACGACTTTCAGTATTAAGCGGCTTCTGCCTGCTGTGCAGCATTGCGACGCTCGGATTCTTCGCGCGACAGGGCAACCGATGTACGGACACCTTTGCCGACAAAATCCATCAAGCCTGTTACAACACGCTCGTTGGGGTCAATTCCGGCGCAGCTCAACACTTCACGACCGTCACGCGAGCGTGCCCAGCGTGCGATCTGCTCTGGACCGTTGCCATATTTCTTGTCATCGGCGATAGCATCGTCGAGTGCTGCCAGTACCACGGCAGCGAAAAGTTTGCGGGCACGGTTGCCTTGCTCATTGTTAAAGGCAGTGCCATCAACGAAATCTTTCATCTCGTCGTC
>ERZ651776.132-NODE-132-length-107369-cov-20.080854_pt1 | contig 107369 bp, 117 predicted proteins | sample MGYA00514761_ERZ651776 | MGnify/ENA metagenome assembly ERZ651776 | reverse complement strand
GGTTTTTATGTAAAACATTTTTTGCTCTATTCATGTAATCAACAAAACCCTTTATACCTCCAGACAATGCAAAATCCTCTGACTTACCCGTTCTATGATCAATCAATTCTATTTTTACGCCGTTATTCAAAAAAGACAGTTCTCGAATACGTTTAGCTAGTAAATCAAAATGGAAATTTACGTCTATAAATGTCTCTTTAGATGCAAGGAAAGTTATTTCTGAGCCAGTCTTTTCTGTTTTTCCAGTAACCTTCAATGGCTCAACAATGTTGCCTTTTTGAAACTCAGCTTCGTGTATATTGCCACCCTTACTTATCTTTAGCTTTAGCCAATCTGATAAAGCATTTACAACAGAAACTCCAACCCCATGAAGCCCCCCTGAAACTTTGTAGGAATTTTGGTCAAACTTCCCACCAGCATGAAGCTCTGTCATAACAATTTCTGCTGCGCTTCTTTTTAGCTCATCTCCCTCTTTAATGTCTGTTGGGATGCCTCGGCCATTATCACTAATAGAGACAGAATTGTCTGGGTGGATTATGACTTTTATGTCATCACAGTGCCCAGCTAAAGCTTCGTCAATGGCATTATCAAGAACTTCAAACACCATATGATGTAAACCACTTCCATCTGAAGTATCACCAATATACATCCCTGGTCTTTTTCTAACTGCATCTAGGCCCTTGAGGACTTTAATACTACTTGAATCGTAGTCTAGGTTTTCATTATCTGCGGGCATCTAAAATCCTTTATATTCTCATTGGCATTACTACATACTTATAATCTTCGTTGTTTGGGATAGTCACCAAACAACTGCTTGATGAATCTTTAAAGGCGAAGTTTAATTTATCAAATTGAATGTTATTTAAAACATCTATGAGGTAAGTAACGTTAAAACCTACATCTATCTCCTCTCCTTCATATTTTATCTCCATTTCCTCTTCTGCTTGTTCTTGTTCACTGTTGGTACTAATCATTTTTAAATTATTTTTTGTAATAACAATCCTTATCCCTCTATATTTTTCATTTGATAAAATCGAAGCTCTTTGCATTGCTGTCAGCAGCGCTTGTCTATCGATTTCGAAAATATTAGGGTGGCCAACTGGAATGACTCTTGAGTAATCTGGAAATTTTCCATCGATCACTTTAGTTATTAAATCAATATTATTGAAATGAAAATGTGCTTGGGTTTTACTTATATTGATTTCTATATCATCATCACCGTCTTCTAGAAGCTTCACGAGTTCGAGTATTGTTTTTCTTGGAATAATTGTTTGAATTTTACCAAAATCTTTTTCCAGCTTTATTGAAGTAAAGCTTAAGCGGTGACCATCGGTCCCTACGATATTTAGTTTTTGATTATCTACCTCAAATAATAGGCCATTCAGATAATATCTAATGTCTTGTTGTGCCATTGAAAAATCTACTTGTTTTAAAATATTTTTAAATTCTTTTTGTTTAAGTTTTACAAAAGTACTTTCTTCTTCATCCTTTTTCATTACCGGATAATCTTTGGCAGCTAAACTCTGAAGGTTAAATTTACTCTTAAGTGCTTTTACCAAGACACTTGTGTCATTTATTTGAATGTTTAACTTACTTTTCTCTGGTAAAGCTCTGGTGATATCAAGTATTTTTCTGGCAGATATAGTTGTTTCAAAAGCATCCTCAAGTTTTGTTTGAACTGATAATGAAATTTGCATTTCAAGATCTGTGGCAGTAAATCTTAAATTTCCCTGAGATCCTTCTAATAAAATATTTGATAAAATAGGAAGGCTAAGTTTTCTTTCAACAATACCAGCAACATTACTTAGGGGGTCGAGAAGAGTATCTCTATCGATTTCTATATTCATAGTTTTTTCTTTATATATTTAATAATAATAATAATAGGTTCGTTGTTAAAAATAAAGCTAAATATTTACATAAAAATCAACAACTTAGATTACTTTAAAAACTATGCACACAAGTTGATTTAAATGTGTATAAATTGTGTATTAATTTTTTAAAATCAATTTCTTTTTGTTTAATCTATTTTTATTCACAACTGTTCCACAGTTTATCATTTTTAACCCCGCAATACTTGAGTTAAGAATCCTAAATCTTGCCCTATATGTTGGTCTTTTAAACGCAAACTTTCAATTTCATCACAAGCGTGCATTATTGTTGTGTGATGCCTTCCACCAAAAGCTGCCCCTATGTCGGGGAAGCTTAAATTGGTAAGCTCTCTTGTTAATGTCATAGCAACCTGGCGCGGCCTTGAAAAATTCCTTGACCTTTTTTTACTAAGTATGTCGCTGACCTTAATTTTATAAAATTCTGCTACAGTTTTTTGTATATTTTCGACACTCACTTGTCTTCCGCGGACAGCTATTAGGTCTTTTAAAGATTCCTTAGCTAAATTTATATTGATAGGTGTACTCATAAAATTTGACATGGCGACTATTCTATTCAAAGCCCCTTCTAATTCCCTCACATTTGATCGAATTTGTTTGGCTACAAAAAAAGCAACATCTTCAGGCAAGTCAATTTTGTTTTGCTCAGCTTTTTTAAGAAGAATGGCTACTCTCATTTCAAGTTCAGGGGGATCAATTGAAACAGTTAGGCCCCAACTAAATCTCGTTCTAAGTCTATCATCAACACCAACTATTTCTTTTGGGTAAGAATCACACGTAATAATAATTTGTTTTTTGTTTTCAATTAAATTATTAAAGGCATAAAAAAATTCTTCCTGAGTTCTGTTCTTTTTTGCAATAAATTGGATGTCATCAATTAATAACAGGTCTAGGTTATGGTAAATCTTTTTAAAACTGTCAAAAGATTTATTTTCATAGGCTTTAACTACTCCATGAACATATCTTTCTGCGTGAAGATATTTTATTTTAGCTTCTGGCTTTAGAGATTTTAAATGATTTCCAATTGCATGCATCAAATGCGTTTTACCAAGACCAACACCACCATATACAAAAAGAGGGTTATATGTCTCGCCTGGATTTTCTGCAACCTGTTTCCCTGCTGCAGTAGCTAGTTGATTGGCTTTACCAGTAACAAAATTATCAAAATCGAATCCTTTGTTTAGCCCCGTAGTTGCTGAATTAGCAGGCAGTTTTGTATTGACTAGATTTGAATTTTTAATCTGTTTTATTTGTGGTTTAGAGTTGTTTTTTTTTGTTACTTGATAATCAATTGTCTTTATCTTTAGATGTTCATCAGCAAGAAGGGATATCTCTTTTGCAAATCTATCTTTAACCCACTCTAGTACAAATTGATTAGGAGCGTGAATAATGCAAGAATTTTTGTCAGATTTAAATGACAAGGGTTTAATCCAAGTGCTAATTTGTTGGTTAGTAAGTTTTTTTGAGAACTTATCAATGCACAATTCCCAAAATTTTGTATCGTTCATTATTTAACTAAACCCTAAATATATTTTCTTTAAACTAATTTATTTTTTCAAATACACCTGCTGATGTTATATGAAATTATAAAAGTTATCCACAACCTTTTTTATCTAAAATCATCCGCATTTTATTGACAAAAATTGTAACATCACGTAAGGTTCTGATTCGAAAATTTAGTAAGAAAACTAGGAGTTAACAATGAAGCGCACTTATCAACCGTCAAAAATAAAAAGAGCTAGGACACATGGATTTTTGGTGCGAATGAAAACTCGTGGTGGCCGCTCAGTAATAGCATCTCGTCGAGCTAAAGGAAGGGCTCGTTTAGGACTATAAAGTCATCAATGAAATTAGTAAATTCAGCTGAATTTACGAATGTTTTCAACCATAGAAAAAGGCTGTCTTCGTCTAATTTATTTCTTTATTATTGTCCAAACAAAATTGGAGCATATAGGTTAGGTTTTGTTGTTCCGAAAAGAATAGAGAGGCTTGCAGTTAGAAGAAATTATATGCGAAGGTCTTTGAGAGAGATCTTCAAAATTATATTTAAGAAAAACAAAATACAAAGCTTTGATTTTGTAGTGAGTATAAAAAAATCTTTTTATAAGGATGATTTTAATAGTCTCAAAATTCAAATTGATAATCTTCTTACAAAACTACCTTAATTGATTATGAAAAAATTTTTAATTGGAATAATTAAATTCTATCAATTATTTATTAGCACAATTACTTTACCAAGATGTAGGTTTACTCCAACATGTTCAGAATATACAATTGAAGTTTTGAAGAAACATGGAACCTTAAAAGGGTTTTGGTTAGCTATTAAAAGAATCTTAAGATGTCATCCTTTTTGTAAGGGTGGATATGATCCCGTACCAAAATAATAATTTGAGGAAAATATGGAAACTAAGAATTTAATTATATTTGTTGTTTTATCTTTTTTAATATTGGCTTTTTTTGGACCTCAACCAGAAAAACAAGAAAATAAAACAATCAATGAGGCAAGCGTTGAACAAGATAAATCTTTGCCAAGTGATTTAAAAAATAAAACTATTTCAACGGCTTTTAATTTAGATAAGACTGACTATATTAAAGTAGAAACAGATATGTATGACCTCTCTATTAGTCTGGAGGGCGGTGATATAAGAAATTTATATTTAAAAAAGTACAAAGATGATAACTCTGAAAATTATTATCAATTAATGACCGATGCAGCTGATCCATCGTTGTATATTGCTCAATCAGGATTATTAGGAAAATCTCTTCCAACACATAGAACTTTATATGAATCACCAGCAAGCTTATATAAAATGCAAGGGAAGGAGCTGCAGGTCCCACTAATTTTTGAAAACGAAAATTTTCTTGTAAAAAAAGTTTATACCTTTAAAGAAGGTTCTTATGAAATTGATACATCTTTTCAAATTTTAAACAAATCCCAGAAAAACATAACACCAACAGCTTATTTTCAACTTATTCATGATGGAGAATCGAATCAAGGTTCAGCGTTTATGCCAACCTTTACAGGTACGGCTTACTACACTAATACAGATAATTTTCAAAAGATTAGTTTTGATGATGTAGAAAGCACGGCTTTTAATTTAGACGCAAATAATGGTTGGATCGGCATAATCCAGCGGTATTTTGCCTCGTCATGGATTCTGCCTAATAACCAGTCCAGAGAGTTTTTCTCTAAAAAAATTACATCTAATATCTACGCTTCTGGATTAAAAACAGGGCTTTCGGAAATTCTACCAGGAGAAACTCTATCATTTGCAGCTAAGCTTTATTCAGGCCCACAAGCGAAAGCATATTTAGAAAAGGCAGCGCCTGGTATGGAGCTAACAGTTGATTATGGTTGGTTGACCATATTAGCAGCCCCACTTTTTTCAGTATTATCAGCCATTCAAAAAGTTGTAATTAATTGGGGGGTCGCAATTATATTGCTTACTGTTTTAATTAAACTCCTATTTTATCCACTAAGTGCTGCTAGTTATAAATCTATGGCACAAATGCGAGAGCTTGCGCCTCGACTACAAAGCATGAAAGAAAAATTTGGTGACGATAAACAAAAGATGCAAAAAGCTATGATGGAATTATATAAAACTGAAAAGATTAACCCTTTAGGCGGATGTTTGCCGATTTTAGTTCAAATCCCTGTTTTTATTGCATTATATTGGGTCTTGTTAGGCTCAGTAGAGCTGAGAAATGCCCCATTTTTATACATAACAGATTTGTCCTCGAAGGACCCTTATTATTTATTACCTATTCTTATGGCTGCCTCAATGTTTGTTCAAACAAAGCTGAATCCTAAGCCTACTGATCCAATGCAAGCAAGATTAATGATGATGATGCCCATAATTTTTAGTATATTTTTCTTTTTCTTCCCAGCAGGATTAGTTTTATATTGGCTTATAAACAATTTGTTGTCTATGGCACAGCAATGGCATATCAACAGAAAAATTCATGCAGAAGCCTTAAAAAAGAAAGGCCATGCTTAACGAAAGCTCAACAATTGCGGCTATATCCACAGCACAAGGAATAGGAGGTATTGGCGTAGTTCGTTTATCTGGTAAAGATGCCTTAAAAATTGCCAAAAAAATATGTAATATTGATTTAACTCCTCGCAAAGCTTATACCTGCTCTTTTAAAGATAAAAAAAATACAACGCTAGATCAGGGTATTGCTATTCATTTCTCATCACCCGCTTCTTTTACAGGTGAGGACATTGTTGAATTACAAGGTCATGGGGGCAATGTAGTTCTTAATTTGATCTTAAATGCCTGCATATCTCATGGTGCAGAATTGGCACCACCCGGTGAATTTACAAAAAGAGCATTCTTAAATAATAAAATAGACCTTTCACAGGCAGAGTCTGTCGCAGATCTAATAAATGCCTCAACGGAGGCGGCGGCAAAAAGTGCAGTAAATTCCTTAAGAGGAGTTTTTTCTAATAAAATCAATAGCTTACTTAAAAATCTCATTGAATTACGGGTGTTTGTTGAAGCATGTTTAGATTTTCCTGAAGAAGACATTAATTTTATCAATGAGGGCAATGTAAATAAAAAATTAGAAAGTTTAAAAAAAAGTGTAATTGCAATCTTAGATGCTGCGCGACAAGGACAAATATTGAGAGATGGAGTTAAAGTTGTACTGATTGGTCAGCCTAATGTTGGTAAGTCTAGCTTAATGAATCTATTGGCAAATGAAAGCAAAGCAATTGTCACAGAAATACCAGGAACCACAAGAGATCCCATTAAAAGTGATATTAATATTAAAGGTGTTCCCATTCATCTGGTTGATACAGCCGGTTTAAGAGAAACTGATGATATTGTTGAAAAGTTAGGGATCGAAAAAACATGGGAAGCTATACATGAAGCTGACATTACTTTAATACTTGATGACGTTACTGATGCAAGCCAGAATTTCGAAGACAAATTTAAAAAAAAATTACCCAAAGGCCAATCAATTATTATTAAGAATAAAATAGATTTATTAAAACAAAAACCTTCAATAAATTATGAAAATGACGTACCTCACATATTTATATCTGCAAAGAAGGGAGATGGTATCCAGCTACTCGAAAAAGAAATTCTTAAAATTGTTGGTAAAGACCACAAAGTAAGCCATAAAGAGGACATATTTATGGCGAGATCAAGGCATATTGATGCCCTTAAAAAAGTTAATGGCGCTATAAATAAAGCCATTAAAAACCTTGAAGCTCCAGAATTGGTGGCAGAAGAGCTAATGATTGCTCAAAAATCACTTAGCCAAATTACAGGTGAATTTTCATCGGACGATTTGTTAGGTCAAATCTTTAGCCAGTTTTGTATTGGCAAATAGGTTTCACGTGAAACTTTTAACATTACCTTACTAAAATTGTTTCACGTGGAACAATGACATATCAATATTTCTTCAAATCCAGTAAAATTTAAGATTAATAGATTAACAAATTTGAAAAACTATGGATTTTCCCAAAAAATTTGACGTAATAGTAATAGGAGGTGGCCATGCGGGGACAGAAGCTTCCCTTGCTTCAGCTCGTTTAGGAAAAAAAACCCTTTTATTGACTCATAATATTGAAACACTTGGTCAAATGTCATGTAATCCATCTATTGGTGGGATTGGCAAAGGTCATTTAGTCAAAGAAGTTGACGCAATGGGTGGCATCATGGCTCGCGCAGCAGATTATGCTGGAATACAGTTTAGAACACTTAATTCTAGTAAAGGTCCAGCAGTCAGAGCAACCAGAGCTCAGTCAGACCGTTTACTATATAAATCATATGTTAGAAAAAGCTTAGAGAACCAGGATAACTTATGGATATTTCAGCAATCTGTCGATGATGTTATTTTAAAAAATGAAGAAATCAAAGGCGTTGAGACTCAAATGGGTCTTAAATTTTATGCAAACAATGTCGTTCTAACGGCAGGAACTTTTCTGGGTGGATTGATTCATGTTGGTTTGGAAAATTATAATGCAGGTAGAGCAGGTGATCCATCATCAACAAGATTGGCAGCAAAATTAAAAGAGTTAAATTTACCTGTCGGACGACTAAAGACAGGCACTCCGCCGAGGATTGATGGGAAATCAATTGATACATCGAAAATGATAGAGCAACCTGGAGATGTCCCAACACCTCACTTTTCTTTTATTAACCCAAAAATTCAACATCCTGAACAAATTTCTTGTTGGATTACACATACAAATGAACATACACATGAAATAATTAAAAGTGGAATCGATAGGTCTCCTATGTATACAGGCGTAATAGAGGGGATAGGCCCGAGATATTGCCCATCCATAGAAGATAAAATTCATCGGTTTGCTGATAAAGATTCACACCAAATATTTATAGAGCCAGAGGGGCTAACAACAAATGAAATATACCCTAACGGTATATCAACGAGTTTGCCATTTGATATTCAATTGGATTTAGTAAGATCTATAAAGGGTTTGGAGAACGCACATATATTAAGACCTGGATACGCCATTGAGTATGATTATTATGATCCGCGTGCTTTAAAGATGAGTTTAGAAACAAAAGATATAAAAGGTCTATTTTTTGCAGGGCAGATTAATGGCACAACAGGCTATGAGGAAGCGGCAGCTCAAGGGCTTATAGCTGGAATGAATGCTGCATTGAGGGCACAAGGCAAAGAAAATTGGACACCGTCAAGAGAGGAATCTTACATTGGAGTAATGATAGATGACCTCATCACAAAGGGGGTTACAGAGCCTTATAGAATGTTTACAAGTAGAGCAGAATATCGCCTTTTATTGAGGGAAGATAATGCGGATCAAAGGTTGACAGAAAAAGCGAGAGCAGTGGGCTTAATATGCGATGATCACTGGAAAAACTTTTCTGAAAAGCAAGTATTAATAAATAAAGAAGAAGATAGATTAAAGAAATTGGTTATCAAACCAACCGATCTAAGAAAAGATGATCAGTTAAAAATAATTGGGCATCAACTAGAAAAAGATTATAAAGCCTTTGATTTATTGAAAAGGCCTAATGTAAATTATGGCGACCTTATTCATTTACTCAATGGATACAATACTATTAGACAAGACGTAGCAGAACAGATTGATATTCTTGCTAAGTATTCTGGGTATATTGTCCGACAGAAAGAGGAAATTAATAGAATAAAGGGCCAACTTAGTTTACAGATTCCTGAAGATATTAAGTTTGATAAAATTCATGGCATTAGTACTGAGGCTAGACAACTTTTAACCCTTCACAGACCAGAAACGGTTGACCAAGCCTCTAGGATATCCGGCATAACGCCTTCAACTGTATCAATTTTATTGGTGTTTATTAAAAAAAATAGAGATAAATTAACAATAAAAAGGAAAGAAAAGATTGCTTAATGATAAAGCTCAACTAGAAGGCGGTATGGATAATTTAGGCTTTGAAATCATGCCTGAGAATATTGATAAACTGTTGATTTATAAAGATTTATTACTAAAATGGAACAAGTCTATCAATCTAACTTCTATTAAAAATAAAGAGATAGTGACCCATCATTTTTTAGATTGTTTAGCAGTTATTCCTTTCATAAAATCTTCATCATTGCTTGATGTTGGAACAGGCGCTGGGTTACCTGGAATTGTCATTGCAATTATAAAACCTGATATTAAAATAAGTTTAATTGATAAGGTTGGAAAGAAAATTGCCTTTATTAAGAGAGTTTTAGCTGAATTAGACATTAAAAATGTTCAAACTCACCACAGCAGAGTTGAATTAATGACCTCTGAAGAAAAATATGACGGTATTATATCTAGAGCATTCTCAAACATGGGCGACTTTGTTCAAATAACCAAACACCTTTTAAAAAAGCAAGGAGTTTGGTATGGAATGAAAAGTAAAAAAATCTTGAACGATGAGATGAAAGGTATAGATAACTCTTGGACTTTAGAAAGCCTTGATGTTCCTTTTTTAAAAGCTGAAAGATATTTAGTGAAGGTAACAAATTCATGAAGATAATAGCAATTTCAAATCAAAAAGGAGGGGTAGGTAAAACTACAACGACCGTAAACTTAGCTGCATCCTTCGTTAATATGAAGAAAAAAGTATTGTTAATTGATCTTGACCCTCAAGGTAATGCAACCTCAGGCGGAGGCATTAATAAAAGTCAGATCCAACACTCAATATATGATGTATTAATAGGAGATATATCCTTAAACAAAATAATTTTAAAATCTGAGGAAAGTTTCTTTGATATTGCCCCAGCAAATCAAGATTTAGCGGGTGCAGAAATTGATTTAGTGGGTATCCAAGACAGAGAGTACATGCTCAAAAATGCGATCAACGCCTTAAAGAAAAGTTACGATTATATTTTAATAGATTGCCCACCAACATTGAATTTGCTAACCGTTAATGCATTAGTAGCTGCAACGGCTGTGCTTATTCCCATGCAATGTGAGTATTACGCATTAGAGGGATTATCTGATTTAGTCAATACAATTAAAAGAGTAAAAAAACAGTTGAATCCAAAGATAGAAATCGAAGGCTTATTAAGAACCTTATTTGACAAGAGAAACACACTCGCACAGCAAGTATCTGACGAGTTGTCATCTCACTTTGGCTCAAAAGTTTATAAAACTATCATTCCAAGAAATGTTAGATTGGCAGAAGCGCCTAGTCATGGAAAGGCCGCTTTGTTTTATGATAAATCTTCTAAGGGGGCAAAAGCATATTTAGCTTTGGCTGAAGAAATGTTAAGAGGGAACGCATAATGAAAAATAGAGGGTTAGGAAGGGGCTTAGATGCACTATTAAACAATGATGAGATTAGTCAATCTACATCTAGTGATAATTCAAATTTATTGGCCGTTGAGAAACTTGTCTCAGGGCAGTTCCAGCCAAGGAAAATTTTTAATCAGGACTCACTTAAAGAACTCGCTGAATCAATAAAAGCTCAAGGTATTATTCAGCCAATTCTTGTAAGGATGGTATCAAGTGATCAATATGAAATCGTTGCAGGTGAAAGAAGATGGCAAGCTGCAAAAATGGCAAATCTCAAAGAAGTGCCAGTTGTTATAAAAGATATATCAGATTCAACCGCATTAGCTATGGCTTTAATTGAAAATATTCAACGAGAAGATTTGAATGTTATTGAAGAGGCAAGAGGCATTAAGCGTTTGATTGATGAATCTAAAATCACACACGAGGAAGCTGCCGAAGCGTTAGGTAAATCTCGAACTGCTGTATCAAATATTTTAAGATTGTTAAATTTATGTGAACATGCACAAAAGGCATTGGAGACTAAGAAGATAGAGATGGGCCATGCCAGGGCGATTCTTTCTTTAAGCTCAATAGATCAAACTATGATGTGTCAAAAAATAGTTAACCAAAAACTTTCGGTTAGAGAAGTTGAAAAAGAAGTTTTAGCCGGCACAACAAAAAAAACTTCTCCAAAGCAATCAAAAGATAATGATATTAAACGTTTGGAAAATGAATTGTCTGAGAGATTTGGAAATACTATAACGATAAACCATAAAGAATCTGGGAAAGGTCTTCTAAGTTTTAAGTATGCAAATTTAGATGAACTAGACAAAATTATTGCCAATTTAAAATTATTAACTTGGAAAAACTTGACGAAAAAGTAAAATAAAGAGAAAATTGCGAGCTTTGGTAATATTAAATTCGTTGGTTCAGTTGGAAATAAAATGAAGAAGTTTTCTAATATATATATATGGCTTTATTAAAAAGTATTCCAACAGAAGTAATAGATATGATGAAAAAGCTTCATATCATTGTATTGGTAGTCGCTTTAATAGTTTTCTTTATATCAGGTTTCGCAGCAGCATTATCAGTTATATTGGGAGCATTGTGTGTCACTTTAGGCATCATAATCTCATCCCCTATTGCTTATAAGGCCAAAGGAGATGTTAAAGCATCAAAAATAGTGACGGATGCATTAAAGGGAGAATTAGTTAAAATTTTAACTATTGTTGTTACTTTAGCTGGATTATTTATTTTTATAACAGCAATAGTACCTATATTTATAATTTTAGGTTTAGCAATAGCAGCAATTTTTTCTGGTATGGCAATATCAAAAGTAGATATTAAATAAGTTAATAAAGGGTTTAAATAGAAAATTGGCAGATAGCGCATACAACACCCCATCAGATTATATTGGGCACCATTTATCCAATAACACTTATGCACTGAGTGATCACGATCTCATGATTCTCCATGTTGATTCTGTAGTGATGGCAATTATTATTGGTATTTTTTCGATAGGTTTGATTTGGTTAGTTGCCCGCAAGGCAACTTCATCGGTTCCAACAAAAACACAAGCTTTTGTTGAGTTAATATTTGGTTTTATTGATAGTCAGGTTTCGGCAATCTTTCATGGTAATCGCCATACATTTATAGCACCAGCTGCACTCACTGTATTTTTATGGGTCCTAATGATGAATGCAATGGATTTCCTTCCTATAGATATAATGTCAAAATTTTATGGTTTTCTTGGTTTACATGAATGGAAGCATGTTCCAACTTCAGATGTGAATACAACATTTGGTTTAGCATTAGGTGTATGGTTTTTAATGATATTTTTTGGAATAAAAGCAAAAGGATTGAGAGGCTGGCTTCATGAATTTTTTTGTGAGCCATTTGGTGCCAAGATATGGGTTTGGCCAGCAAATTTTTTATTTAACCTGATCGAATATGTTTCAAAACCTCTTTCTCATTCGCTTCGATTATTTGGTAACATGTATGCCGGCGAAGTAATTTTTTTACTTTTAGGTTTGTGGGCAGCAACAGGAGTTTCTGGAATATTTTTTAGCTCCATATTAGGTGCTGGCTGGGCAATATTTCATATTCTAATCGTGGTTCTACAGGCATATATTTTTATGATGTTAACGGTAGTTTATTTAGCAATGGCTCAAGAAGGACATTAATTTTTTTAACTTTAAAGGAAGTAAATTATGGAATCAGTTGAATTTTTAGCTCTAATACAAGCATATACAGGTATTGGTATAGGTCTTATTATCGGTTTGGGTGCTGCAGGTGCATGTATAGGTATTGGTATTATGTGTGCAAGTTTTCTGGAAGGTGCTGCTAGACAACCTGAAATGATACCGCAACTACAAGTAAAGGTTTTCCTACTATTAGGTTTGATTGATGCTTCATTTATTATTGGCGTTGGTTTAGCGATGATGTTTGCTTTTGCAAATCCATTATTAAGTGTTGTTGGGTAAATTTTTAATCAAATTACATAGAAACTTTTTAATTACGAGGTAAAAATGAATCTTAATTTCACATTAATTGCTCAGGCAATAGCATTTGCAATTCTTATATGGTTCACCATGAAATTTGTTTGGCCTCCTCTTCTTAAAGCAATTGAAAAAAGACAAAAAGAAATTGCTGATGGATTAGCTGCTGCACAGGAAGGCAAACTTTCTTTGGAAGTAGCGGCAGAAAAAAATGCTGCTTCTTTAAAAGAAGTAAAGCAAAAAAGTGCTGAAATTGTAAATCAAGCTGAAAAAAGAGCTTCAGAAATTGTTGAGTCAGCAAAAAAGGTAGCCAAGGAAGAAGGCGATAGAATTATTGCAAGTGCAAAGTCTGAAATTGATCAAGAAATAAATAGAGCCAAAGAAGAACTTAGGGCACAAGTATCAACTTTAGCTATCTCAGGTGCTGAGAAAATTCTAACTAAAGAAATTGATAAAAAAGTGCATGCAGACATGTTGTCGAAGCTTGCAAAGGATTTATAAATTAAATGGCTGAAATTTCAACAATTGCTAGACCATATGCTTCAGCTTTGTTTAACCTTGCTAAAGAAAAAAAATGTTTAGATGAGTGGTCAAAAATGTTGGACTTGCTAAGTAATATTGTTTTAGATCCTCAAGCAAAAACTTTTATTTCAGACTCAAAAATTTTGGATTCTGAAAGAGAGAAAGTAATTTTAGAGCTTTGCAAAGGGAAAATTGATCAGAATATTGAAAATTTTATTAAATTGTTGATAGAAAATAAAAGATTATTAGTTTTACCTGATATTGCTAAATTTTATCAAGAATTGAAAGATGAAGACGAGGGAGTTGTAGAAGCACAAATAATAGTGGCAGAAAAACCAACACAAAAAATAGTTGATGATTTAATTAAAAGTTTAGAAAAAAGATTTAATAAAAAAATAGAGGGAAAAGTAGAAATTAACAAGAGCATTCTTGGCGGTACAAAGATTATTGTTGGTGATACCGTTATAGATGCATCAGTCCGTGGGCAATTAGATAATTTAGCCTATAAATTAAAGGCTTAATTTAGGAGATATTAATGCAGTTATCAACATCAGAAATTAGTGAACTTATAAAAAATAGAATCAAAGATTTTTCTTCAAGTTCTGAGGCTAGAACACAAGGAACAGTTGTTTCAGTTACAGATGGTATTGTCCGTATACATGGACTATCTAATGTAATGTCGGGTGAAATGATTGAATTCCCAGGTAATACTTTTGGGTTAGCTTTAAACTTGGAAAGAGATTCTGTTGGTGCGGTTGTATTAGGTGATTATGAGCATATAACCGAGGGAGATACTTGTAAATGTACAGGTAAAATTCTTGAAGTTCCTGTAGGCCCAGAACTACTCGGGCGCGTTGTTGATGCTCTTGGCATGCCAATTGATGGAAAGGGACCAATCAAAACAAAACTTACTGACAAAATTGAAAAAGTTGCTCCAGGCGTTATTGACAGGCAGTCTGTTTCTCAACCAGTTCAAACAGGATTAAAGTCGGTTGATTCAATGGTTCCTATTGGAAGAGGTCAGCGAGAATTAATTATTGGAGACAGACAAACAGGAAAAACTGCAGTAGCCGTTGATGCCATTATTAACCAAAAGGGGCAAGACATGAAATGTGTTTATGTCGCTATAGGGCAGAAAGCTTCAACAATTATGAATGTTGTAAAAAAGTTAGAAGAAAATGGTGCAATGGAATATACAACAGTTGTGAGTGCATCAGCTTCAGATTCTGCTGCTCTTCAATTTTTAGCGCCTTACGCCGGATGTACAATGGGCGAATTTTATAGAGACCGAGGTGAGGATGCATTAATTGTTTACGATGATCTTACAAAACAAGCGATTGCTTATAGGCAAATATCGTTATTACTAAGACGACCTCCTGGTCGTGAGGCATATCCAGGGGATGTTTTTTATATTCATTCCAGACTTCTTGAAAGAGCGGCAAGAGTAAATGCTGAATATGTTGATAAATTTACCAAAGGAAAAGTTAAAGGTAAAACAGGTTCATTAACAGCATTACCTGTTATTGAGACAGCTGCGGGCGATGTTTCTGCATTCGTTCCAACTAACGTTATTTCAATTACTGATGGCCAAATATTCTTGGAAAGTGATCTATTTAATGCGGGAATACGTCCTGCAATCAATGCTGGTATTTCAGTATCCCGTGTGGGGGGCGCCGCACAAACCAAAGTTATTAAAAAACTAGGTGGCGGGGTTCGATTAGCTTTAGCGCAATACAGAGAATTAGCTGCTTTTGCCCAATTTGCGTCAGACCTTGACGAAGCTACAAGGAAACAATTAGATCGAGGCCGTATGTTTACTGAGCTGATGAAACAGGCGCAGTATGCTCCTCTTACTGTATCTAATATGGCTGTGACTTTATTAACAGCAAATAATGGTTATTTTGATGATGTCCCAACTGAAAAAGTATTAGCGTTTGAGGGAGCCTTGCATGGATTTATGTCTTCAAAATATAAAAAGGTAATGGATGATATTGAATCTTCATTGGAACTTAGCGAAGACAATGAAAAGAAAGTGGTTAAAGCAATTGAAGATTTTAAAGCGACAAGTACTTATTAAAATAGGAATTTAAATGGCAGGAAGTAAAGAAATACGGACAAAGATTAAAAGTGTAGAAAATACACGTAAAATCACAAAAGCGATGGAGATGGTTGCTGCATCTAAAATGCGTAAAGCGCAAGATAGAATGACAGCGGCTAGACCTTATGCAGAAAAAATTAGGTCTGTTGCGGCCCATCTTTCTCATGCACAGTCTGAGTATAAACATCCATTTATAATTCAAAGAGAAAATATTAAAAATATAGGCATTATCGTAGTGACATCAGACAAAGGACTATGCGGAGGTCTTAATACAAATGTATTGAGGACTTCAATTTCGCAGATTAAGGATTGGGAAAAACAAGGAAAGAAGGTACAGGTTTCAGCAATTGGAACGAAAGCGATAAGTTTTATGGGTCGTGTTGGAGCAAATATCAAATCGCAAGTTTCAGGTATGGGGGATACACCTCATATGGAAGATTTACTTGGTGCAATCAAAGTTATGCTAGATGCCTATGTTGCAGGAGAAATTGATCAACTTCATATTTGTTATACAAAGTTTATTAATACAATGAAACAAGAACCAAATATGGAGCAGTTACTTCCATTATCAGGGGATAAGAGTGAGACTCCAGAAAGTGCTTGGGATTATATTTATGAGCCTGATGCAACTTTAGTTATAGATGCATTGCTTTCCAGATATATTGAAACGCTCATCTACCATGGAGTTGCAGAAAATATGGCTTCAGAACAATCGTCTAGAATGGTTGCAATGAAAGCAGCATCGGATAATGCGGGAAATGTTATTGATGAATTGACTTTGGTTTATAACAAAGCAAGACAAGCAGCAATTACGAAGGAAATATCTGAAATAGTTGGCGGTGCAGCAGCTGTTTCTTAAAATTATTAATCAACTTTAAATATTAAATAAAGTAAGGATAAATTAAATGAGTACCAAACAAATTGGAAAAGTAGTTCAGTGTATCGGAGCTGTTGTTGACGTGGAGTTTCCTCGTGATCAACTACCTAAGGTTTATGATGCATTAATTATAGATGATAAAGATTCCACAGCAGAAAAGGGCTTAACATTAGAAGTTCAGCAACAACTAGGTGATGGTGTTGTTAGGACTATTGCAATGGGTTCTTCTGATGGTTTGTCTAGAGGTACTCAGTTTGCATCTACTGGAGCACCAATCCAAGTACCAGTTGGAGAAGGTACGTTAGGGCGAATTATGGATGTTTTAGGTCGACCAATTGATGAGGTTGGTAAAATTGATTCAAAAGAATTTAGATCAATTCATCAAAAAGCACCTGAATTTAATGATTTATCACCCTCAATCGAGTTGCTAGAAACAGGTATTAAGGTGATTGATTTAATGTGTCCATTCGCTAAAGGCGGTAAGGTGGGACTTTTTGGTGGTGCGGGTGTGGGTAAAACAGTGAATATGCTTGAGCTTATTAATAACATTGCCAAACAACATTCTGGTTTGTCAGTTTTTGCAGGCGTGGGTGAAAGAACTCGTGAAGGAAACGATTTTTATCATGAGATGGCAGAAGCTGGGGTTATCCAATTAGAAAATATGAAAGATTCAAAAGTTGCTATGGTATTTGGTCAAATGAATGAACCTCCAGGTAACAGATTAAGAGTAGCACTTTCTGGTCTTACAATGGCAGAAAAATTCCGTGATGAAGGAAGAGATGTTTTATTTTTCGTTGATAATATTTATCGATATACATTGGCTGGAACAGAGGTCTCTGCTTTATTAGGTCGTATGCCGTCAGCTGTTGGTTACCAGCCAACACTTGCAGACGAAATGGGTAAGCTTCAAGAAAGAATTACATCAACAAAAACGGGATCTATTACTTCGATTCAGGCAGTTTATGTTCCGGCTGATGACTTAACTGACCCGTCTCCTGCTACTACCTTCCAACACTTAGATTCTACAGTTGTATTGTCAAGAGACATTGCATCATTAGGTATTTATCCTGCAGTGGATCCTTTAGATTCAACATCAAGACAGTTAGATCCGCAAGTTGTGGGTGAGGAACATTATGCTGTAGCTAGAGCTGTTCAATCTACATTACAAAAGTATAAAGAATTAAGAGACATAATTGCGATTTTAGGTATGGATGAACTTGCACCTGAAGATAAATTAGCAGTAGGTCGTGCAAGAAAAATACAAAGATTTTTATCACAACCCTTCCATGTGGCTGAAGTGTTTACTGGCTCACCTGGAAAATATGTTTCACTTAAAGATACTATTAAAGGATTTAAGGCAATTGTGGATGGAGAGTATGATGATCTTCCAGAGCAAGCTTTTTATATGGTAGGAAGTATTGAAGAAGCTGTTGAAAAAGCAAAAACAGTTTCATAATTAAAAGGGCAAAATGGTAAATACAATTCAAATTGATGTTGTTAGCGCTGAGGAGTCAATTCTATCGGAAGAAGCTGAATTTGTTGTGGCTCCAGCAAAAATGGGGGAAGTCGGAATTTATCCCAATCATGCCTCAATGATTACATTGTTAAAGGCAGGTTCAGTTCGAATAAAAAAAATTAATAAATCAGATGAAGATTTAATCTATATATCTGGCGGTATTTTAGAAGTACAGCCAGGTAAAATAACCATCTTATCTGATACAGCAATTCGCGGCAAAGACTTAGATGAGACAAAAGCGCAGGCTGCTAAGAAGGCCGCTGAAGAATCACTTAAGAAAAAAGATAGTAATATTGACTTTGCAATGGCTGAGGCTGAACTTGCAGAAGCTGTTGCTCAAATTCAGGCGATTGCAAAGCTTAGAAAAAAATAATGGTTAAATTGTAAAAATAAAAAAACAGCTACATGCTGTTTTTTTTGTTTATACTCTTTAAAAAAAGGAAAATAGATGACACTTAGTGTAGTTATTTTAGCTGCTGGAAAAGGTACTAGAATGTTTTCCGAAAAGCCAAAGGTATTACACCAATTATCAAATCAACCCTTACTTCAATATGTAATCAATGCAGCTAAAAAATTAAGCCCATTAAATATCAATGTTGTTATAGGCTATGAGTCTGAATTAATTAAGCAAGAATTTTCAAAAGAAAATATTAATTGGGTAATCCAAAAAGAACAGCTCGGAACAGGCGATGCCGTTAAGTATACTACTCCATTTTTAGAAGGATCCCAGACAATCGTTTTGTATGGCGATGTACCTTTGGTTAATATCAATGATTTAAAGAAACTTTTAAAAATATCAGAAAACAAATTAGGGATATTGACATTTGATAAGGAAAATCCCAAAGGATATGGAAGAATTAAAAGAATAGAGGACGAAGTTGTAGAGATTGTAGAGGACAAAGATTGTTCTGAAGTTGAGAAAAAAATCAAAGAAATTAATACAGGCATCATGTGTATTGATACAAGTAGATTAATACAATGGCTATCAAAAATTAAAAATAATAATTCTCAAAAAGAATATTATTTAACTGATATAGTAGATTTAGCAAAAAAAGATAGAATCAAAATAGAAACTTATAAAGCAAAAGATGAGAGCACAATTTCAGGTATAAATTCTAAAGTTGAATTAATAGCTATGGAAAAAATGATGAAAGAAAAAAAGAATGCTGAGTTGATTGCACAAGGAGTTGTTATTATTGATTCCTCAAGAACAGAAATAAGAGGTTCGTTAACATGTGGATCAGATGTTGAAATTGATGTTGGGTGTATATTTGAAGGTGATGTAAAACTTGGTAACAATGTGAAAGTAGGTGCTTACACTCATATTAAACAAAGTACAATTTTGGATGATACAACTATTAAGCCTTATTCCCATATAGATACTTCAGAAGTTGGTCAAAAAAATAATATTGGTCCATATGCTAGATTGAGACCAGGGGCTAAAACTAAAAATAATGTAAATATAGGCAATTTCGTAGAAATTAAAAATTCAGAAATTGGAAGTGGGACAAAAATTAACCATTTGAGTTATGTTGGAGACAGTGAAGTAGGTGAAAATGTAAATATTGGTGCAGGATGTATCACTTGTAACTATGATGGGCTTAATAAACATAAAACAATTATTGAAGATGATGTGTTTATTGGTTCAAACTCACAACTGGTCGCACCTTTAACAATAGGCGCGGGGTCAACTATTGGTGCAGGCTCAACAATTACTAAAGATACGCCTGCAAATCAATTAACCTTATCACGACCAAAACAGACAAACATCCCAAATTGGGAACGTCCTAAGAAGAAATAAATATGTGTGGAATTGTCGCAGGAATTTCAAATAAAAATGTATTACCAAAACTAATCGAAGGTTTGGAACACTTAGAATATCGAGGGTATGATTCTGCAGGAGTGGCAATTCTAAATGGATCAATCAAACGTGTCCGCTCTACCGGAAGAGTATCTTCAATTAAAACTAAAGTTAAAAATTTAAAACTAGAGGGATTTATAGGCATCGGTCACACAAGGTGGGCGACTCATGGCGGCGTCACAAAAGAAAATGCTCATCCTCATATCTCAAATAAAGTTGCCATAGTTCATAACGGCATTATTGAAAATCATGAAGAGCAATGTATTCGATTAAAAAAACTTGGGTATAAATTTGAATCAGAAACGGATACAGAAGTGATAGCACATCTAATTGACTACTATTATAAAAATAACAATTTACTAAAATCTACACAGTTAGCAACTAAGGATTTAACAGGCGCTTATGCAATTGCAGTAATTTCTTCTGATAATAAAGATGAAATAGTATGCGCACGTTTAGGATGCCCGTTAATCATTGGCCAAGGAAAATCTGAATATTATGCAGCTTCAGATATAAGTGCACTAATTGGAATTACAAAGAAAGTTATTTATTTAGAGGACGGGGATTTTGCCAAATTATCTAAAAATAATTTAGAAATTTTCAACTCTAGATTTAAAAGAGTGGTAAGAAAAATTAATGAGAGCAAAGTTAAAAAATCTTCTATGGACTTAGGACCTCATGATCACTTTATGCAAAAAGAAATTTATGAACAACCCAGAGCAATTGGAGATACGATTGAGGCAGTTATTGATAACAATAAATTTGAAAGTGCTTTGTTTGGAAAGAATGCAAAAAATATTTTAAAAAATGTTGACGGCATTTTAATACTTGCTGCTGGAACAAGTTATTATGCAGGGCTTACTGCAAAATATTGGTTAGAGGATGTTGCAAAAATTCCAACAGCAGTTGAAATATCAAGTGAATATCGATATCGAAAAGCGGTACCAAATAAAAACCAATTAGTAATAAGCATTTCACAGTCAGGTGAAACACTAGATACAATTGAAGCGCTCAAACATGCTCAAAAGATGGGACATAAAAAAACATTAGCAATTTGTAACGTCCAAGAAAGTGCAATAGCGAGAGCATCCAAGCTAACTTTTTATACACGAGCGGGAATAGAAATCGGGGTGGCTTCAACAAAAGCATTTACAACCCAACTAGTTTCATTGTTTATTTTAACAATCACCTTAGCTAAGAATAAAAAACTTATTACGAAAAAATTAGAAGCTAAATATCTAAATGATTTAAGGGGGCTTGTTGGTGGTATTCAAACAGCCTTAAATTTAGAGCCACAGATTAAACAATGGGCAAAACATTTCTCAAATAAAGAAAATGCTTTGTTTTTGGGTCGTGGCGTTCATTACCCAATAGCTTTAGAAGGCTCTTTGAAATTAAAAGAAATTTCATATATTCATGCGGAAGCTTATCCTGCGGGTGAATTGAAACATGGGCCATTAGCATTAGTAGATAAAAATATGCCTGTTGTAGTTATAGCGCCTAATGATGCCTTGTTAGAAAAAGTAAAATCTAATATGCAAGAAGTAAAAGCAAGGGGAGGAATATTATTTGTATTTGCTGATTCTGATAGCCATTTTGTAGAAACAAAAGGAATTAAAGTTATCAGGGCCCCAAGACATTCTGGAATCCTATCTCCTATTATCCACACTATTCCAGTTCAATTGCTTGCTTATCATGTTGCTTTAAGAAAAGGAACCGATGTAGATAAACCAAGAAACCTAGCTAAATCTGTCACTGTAGAGTAAGTAATCGTAACCCTATAGAATTTCAATCAACTTTTTGACTTGCTTCATACTCCTTAAGCTTTTCTAAATATTCTTCTTCAGATAAATCGTGCCATCCAAGACATTTACCATTCGGGCTTCTTCCGCATCCACAATCCATATTTAACATCCTTAGTCTATAAAGCTTTATAATAAATAAAAAAAACTAAAAAACCTTAAATGAGAATTATTCTCAAATATTTTAAGAGAAAATAATATGAAAATATACCTACAAAGATTTATGAATCTATATTTTATTGCCCTTCTATCTCTTACAGGATTCTATGTTTTTAATTATTTCCAGATATCAAACATGGAAGGCTGGGAAATGTTTGAGAAGTACGCTACAGAAAATGAAAAAGAGGCGAAAGAAAATCTAGCTGACCAAATGTTAGAGGCAAATGAAAAATCAGATCAACAAGAAGTGGAACGATTAGGTAAAGAGTATAAAAATATTTACATTGAAGTTAGAAACAAAGCGAAAAAAGAGTTTTGGGAACATAAAAGAAATAATTGGGATATAGCAGGGATTTTAATTGGGTTTTTGTTTGTAATTAATTATTTACTGTCTGGACGTATCACTTTTTTTCATAAAAGCAATAACAAATGACTTGTTTAAGTTTTATTGATTGTTTTATGGGGAACTTATAATCTTATACTAAAAAAACACTATATAGTGAATTTTTAAAAAAAAATACTATATATTGTATTTTTTCTGTTTTATAGGGGTAAACTTTACACAGTTTAAAGAGATGAAAGTTTAAACTTATTTTTAAATTACAGGAGAAATTGATATGGATGTATTAGCAACAATTAGAAAGTGGGCAGGGGGACTTGCAGAAACAGTTGTAAGTCTTATGGCGCTTGCCATTGTGCTTCAAATCCTAATGGGTACTTCAAATGTACCTTTTCTTGGTCAAACTGATGTAATTGGAAACGTTTCAGGAATATTAGCTCAGCTAGGTAGCGAAGGTCTTATAGGCTTAGTTGCTCTATGGGTATTATATTCAATCTGGAAATCACGTAAGTAGAGAAATTTTGAATTAATAAAAAAAGAGGCTTTTTAGCCTCTTTTTTTTAATAAAATTTTTTCATTAATAAGGTACCTATCGTAATTCCAACAATTGCAATCAATAAGGCAAGGTAATAATTCAAACCAGACTTTACTAAAAAACTAAATAAAAATAAAAATGGAATAACGGGCAAAATATACATGGTCGTCTCTTGAATAAGCCCACTTATTAAATTTCGATCCTTTGATTCTTCCCAAATTAACGTAAAAGACACAAAAAATATAATAGGCATCGCCAAAAGAATAGCGGCTAAGGTCGTATTTTTTTTACTCAGTTCGGTTGCACCAATGATGACAACCAGAGCAATAATAATTTTTAATAAATAAAACATAAGTAGGCTGACTTAAAAATAAGGTTTTAATTCAAATTTACAATAAATCAATTCCAAACTTTTTCAAAACGATAACATATACAAAAAATAAAATAATAGTAAACCCTATCGATAATAATATGGCTGGCCAAAAGGACCAATGCTTGATAATCCATGGAAAAAGGAGAAACATCGGAAGTGTGGGGAGTACATACCAAAAAGTATAGTATGAGTGATTTGCAATTTTTTCAGTAGATTGATTCTCAAAAAATAACCAAAATAAAACAGTAATAGTTACTAAAGGTAAAGCACTTGTAAAAGCGCCTATTTTGTCTGAAAATTTAGCAAGTTCAGAGATAAGAACTATCAAAGCTGCTGTTATAAGGTATTTGAAAATAATATAAGTCATTAGTATAGATTTTAATCTAATTTTAAAATGAAAGTTACTTTAATAGACTTTAGGCAAATAAAGTAGGTTAAAATAATATTTTTATGTGTTATGAAAAATAAACTATGCGCCCACCCATCCTCTCAAAGTATCCAGTTGACAAAATAATAAATAATTTTAAGTCTTCAAAGGATAAAGAGATGTGGATTGTACGATTTATTCCACAACTTCTTAATAAGCAAAAAATAAATGCGAATGCAATATCTGTGATGAAAAGAATAAGTTTATTGAGACTTGAGCCTTTAACAAACCAAGAGACAGATAAGATTAAAAAGCTAATGATGGAAATTGGTCGTGATGACATTGTATGTGTGAGACAAACAGAATCAAAACAAAAAAATGTTTTAATATTCTGTGGTCATGATGATGCACCAGAATCTATAGACGGAATTGAGAGATATATTTATAGAATAATTCCAAATGCTAAATTAAAGTTTGGCGTAGCTGATATGAATAGAGATCGTTGTTGCATAGTGAAAGATAAATTTTGGAAATCTGATAAAAAAAGACCGACTGGAGTTTATTCTTTAGCGGATTTAGCTGTTGTAGACTGATTATTTTTTTTACTTTTACTTTTCATTCGCTTTTGAGCATTAGCGCTATTCTTAAAATTCTTAGTTGATTTAATAAATGGTCTTTTTTTCCCACTTCGACCCCTTTTCTTTTTAAAGACTTCTGCAGTTATTTTCGTAGGCTCCATACCTTCAACTGTTTTTATGTTTATTTTAAGCTTTGTAAATCGTTCTATTTTTTTTAAGTGTTCTTTATCTATTTCATTGACTAAGCTAATAGCATATCCATTTTTATCTGCGCGACCTGTTCGGCCGATCCGATGAACATAGTCTTCAGCAAATCTTGGCAGATCATAATTAATAACATGAGTGATATGTTTAACATCAATACCTCTTGATGCAAGATCAGTTGCAACTAAAACTTTTATTCCATTTTTTTTAAAACGATTAATGGTCCTTGTTCGACTATTCTGTGTCATATCACCATGTAAAGAAGAGGCTTTAATATCTTTATGATATAAATCATCTGATAATTTGTCGGCTAATCTTTTAGTAGCAGTAAAAATAATTGCTTGATTAACATTATCTTGAGATAAAAAATGATGGAGAAGATTCATTTTATGAGATTGGTTGTCTACATAATATAATGATTGTTCAATATTCGAATGTCCAAGTGCCTCTGGTTCAATTGAGATTTTTGTAGGCGTCTTAAGAAATTCTTCTGCTATTTTAGAAACCTCTTGATCAAGTGTTGCTGAGAACATAAGCATCTGTTGTTTTTTATTAGTTGCGTTAAAGATTTTTCTAATATCTGGCACAAACCCCATATCGAGCATTTTATCTGCTTCATCCAAAACCATAATTTCTGTATCATTAAATTTTATTTTTCTTTGTTTATGCAAGTCTAAAAGCCTTCCAGGCGTAGCAATTAAAATATCAACTGGTTTTGATAGAACTTTATTTTGGAGTTGATATGACATTCCCCCAGTAATAGTGACCGAAAATATTTTTAAATAACGAGAATAAGTTTTAATACTATCCGTAATTTGATTTGCTAATTCTCTTGTTGGAGAAATAATCAAAATTCTTGGCCCCTTAACCTTTTTTTTATTTAAAATTAAATGATTTAAAATAGGTAAAACAAATGCCGCTGTCTTCCCTGTACCTGTTTGTGCGGTTGCTAATACATGTTCTTTTTTTAGAACATGCGGAATAGACTTCATTTGAATTTTAGTGGGTTCTTTGTACCCTGCATCTTGAATTGCTCTGAGTATTTCTGGGGCAAGGTTTAAAGTTTTAAATGACAAAGAATTATCCTTAAGTTATGTCTATGAGAAGATTAGACCTAATGATAAATTATAGATAATCTTTACGAGTGCGAAGTATATAGGTAATTGAAAATAATGTAAATTTTCACTATTTGCTAGGTGGTTTAAGCGGAGATTAACAGGCTGATTCAATCAAATTAATTTTATCTTTAAGACATAATGATTTAATTCTATATTCTTCTTTGCTTGCTAAGCTTCTGCTGGCAAATGAAGCTTTGTAAACTAGTCTGAATGGACCACGTTGATGTGTATATTTTGCTCCTTTATTTGTTCCGTGTTCATTTATTCTTCTTTCAACATCTTTTGTGATACCTGTATACAAAGTTTTATCTGAACATTCTAAAATATAAACAAACCATTTGTTTTTGGCTAATTGGGCCAACTCAGCTAATGTTTGAAGACCACTGACATTGTAATTAGCCACTTTTATCTTACCAGCTAAGAACAGCGCGGAATCTAATATCGTTGTTTCGAAGTTTCTTAATCGCGTCATTTATTTCATTAAATTTAAAGTGTTCAACAATAGGTTTAATATTATGCTCAACACAAAAGTCGAGCATTTTTTTTATATTTTTTGGACTTCCCACAGGTGATCCTGATATTGAGCGCCTTCCTGCCATCAGATTAAACACTGAAGACTTTATGGGTTCTAAAACCGCTCCAACGAAATGAAGTCTTCCTCTTGGTTCGAGAGCGTTCAAATACAAATCCCAATTTAAATTTACATTTACTGTTGATATTAATAAATCAAATTTAGTATTAATATTTTTTAAAATGGAAATATCGTTTGATGAAATGACATCATCAGCTCCAAGAGTTTTAAGAAGCATATTTTTATCACTTGAGTGTGTGAACGCAGTTACATGGCAACCTAAGGCTTTATAAAACTGTATTGCCAAATGACCAAGACCCCCAATTCCTATTATGCCTACTTTATGATTCTTATTAATTGCAAATTCGACGATGGGGGTAAATACAGTAATGCCACCGCACAATAGCGGTCCAGCATCTTTATGATTTAATTTCTTTGGTATGGGGATAACACTAGTTTCTTCGGCAACTACCTCCTCTGCAAAGCCACCATATTGACTAAAGACGGTTTTTTTTGTTTTGCTACAAAAGTTATGATCACCTACTTTACAGTGACTACAATTATTACAATAGCCTGAGTGCCAACCTAAACCAACGGTGTCTCCATGTTTATGTTGAGTAGTTTCAGAACCAAGCTCAATAATCTCGCCAATTACTTCATGTCCTGCAACTAAAGGATAATTAGATTTCCCCCAGCTATTATCTATAGCACTAATATCACTATGACATATTCCACAAGATTGAACTTTTATCCTTACTTCGTTTTGTTTGAGAGCTTCCGCCTTATATTTAAAAGGTTTTAAGGCCTCCTTTGCACTCAATGCAGCGTATGCTTTAACCATATGAAAATAACCTTTTAATTAATTTTATTAAGATTTTTTATTATAAGATAATTTTTTTTATTTCATTGTTATATTCAGGAAAATATTGATTTATTACTTCGAGATTAAACTCTTTTAGTATGGATTGATTAGATTCTCTAAGAAGTAAAAATTCAAAGGACTTTATGATGAGGTCCTTTTTAGTTATCTTTCCATTAGTAATGCTCTGATAAAAGTTATCATTTAACAGAACTAAATGTTCTGTTGTAGATTCTTTATTCACTGTCACCTTGAAAGAATTTTGATTAATACTTTCGATTGTAATCATTATTTATTGTTGTTCACAATTACCTGTAAACGTTTCAACATATTGGCCAAACCCTTTATTGCCTGAAATGAAGTCAGTCACTGTATTTTTTTTATAGTTAATTTCTAAATTACGGACATTTAAAAAATTTGATTTACACTGAATTAATTCTTCGGTCCAAGCGCAATCAATATTATTCAAATCTTGCAAAGCGCCATCAATAAAATTAAAAGTAAGTGTTTTCACTTCTTCTTTTTTCCCTGAGGAACCCATTAATTCAAAAGTTGCAATGCCTTTGCATTTGAAATTGATAGTTTTATTTTTAGCAAAAACATAATTAATATTTGATAAAGATAAAATTAAAATGAGTAAATATTTTATTTTCACTGCGTCAGTATCCTTAAACATTTCGAAAAATCTGTTGAACCAATAACAAAACCAAGCTCTTCACATTTCTTTATGGCTGCACTGCCAGATAATCTTTTAACGGACTTTCCATCGATAGTTATTTCATCTGATGAACGATTAGCAAAGTTGCATTGATAACTAATGATATCTTGTAAAAGTAAATCATCACCTGAGTTATTGATACTGTTCTGATCGAGACCACCATATTTAGAGCAAGCCCTCATCATTTCCGAAGTAACGGCCCCCTCTCCACTGAAATATTCATCAACCGTTAGGCCAGTATAATTATTATGAGGCGCAGGTAATTGTTCTTTTTTGGTTGAGGCACAACCTAAAGTCAGAGTCGTAAAAATTAATATATATAAACATTGTTTAAATTTCATAGTATTTTTTTTATACCACTTAGGCATATCCACCCATCATTTTTTAAAGTATCTTCAAATGTAAACCAAGGTGAATAAATTTCTTTAATTTTTTCTTCTTGAGATTCAAGTATACCTGACAATGCAATTTTACCTGTTGGTTTACAGTAACTTGCTAACAAAGGAGCTAAAACCATAAGCGCACTAGAGAGTATATTTGCAACAATCAAGTCAGCTTGAAATTTAAAGTTTTCATCAGTGTTAAGCCAATTAATAGAACACTTATTTACTTTACTATTTTCTTTGCTTGCAGCTATTGCTTGAGGATCTATATCAACACCTAATACTTTTTCAGCACCGAGCTTATAAGCAGCTATTGCTAAAATACCTGAGCCACAGCCATAATCCATTACTTCTGAATTTCTAGTAACGTTATTAATAAGCCATTCCGCACAAAGATGCGTAGTTGGATGCGCACCAGTACCAAAAGCTAAACCAGGATCAAGAGTAATATTAATAAGGTCAGAATTTTCAATTTCATGCCAAGTTGGAATAATATTAATTTTATTTTTGATACAAATAGGTTGGAACTGAGATTGTGATAATTTAACCCAATCAGTCTCAGATACAGATGCTGTACTAAATTCAAAATGTATATTTTTAAAATTTGAGGATAGCTTTTGCTGAATTTTATTAATATCTACTGATTGATCAAATAACGCCTGGACTTGATTAGACGCCCAAAATTTGTTTGGGCCATTATGAGGTTCTCCAAATATTAATTCTTCATCAAGTTTATTCAGGTTTCTGTCTTGGATATAAACGGATAAAGCACCATTTTTATCTAACGCCTCGCTTAATAATTCAATATCTTTATCTTGAGCAAAAAAAGTAAGATTTGTCCATGCCATACTTCTAGGTTTTATTTTTTAGCTTGTTTTCAAGGTAATGAATATTGACACCCCCATCCATGAAGCTAAGGTCCCTCATCAGATCTCTATGAAGCGGAACATTGGTTTTGATTCCCTCAATAAGAATTTCAGATAAAGCAATATCCATTCTTGCTAGTGCTTTCTCTCTTGACTCACCATAGGTAATTAATTTTCCAATCATTGAATCATAGTTTGATGGAACTTTATATCCCCCATAAGCATGTGTATCGATTCTAACGCCAGGGCCACCTGGTAAGTGAAATCTAGTTATTGTGCCAGGAGAAGGCATGAAGTTATAGGGATCTTCAGCATTTAGTCTGCATTCAATAGCATGCCCATGATATTTGATATCTTTTTGACGAAAAGAAAGTTTTTCTCCAAAGGCAATTTTTATCTGTTCTTGTACTAAGTCGATATCGGTAATTAGCTCAGTGACAGTATGCTCAACCTGAAGCCTAGTATTCATTTCAATAAAGTAAAATTCACCGTTTTCGTATAAAAATTCAAATGTACCTGCTCCACGATAATTTATTTTTTCGCAAGCTGATGCACACCTTGCACCAATCTTATTCATTTGTCTTTCACTAATACCGGGTGCTGGTGCTTCTTCAATAATTTTTTGATGGCGTCTTTGTAAAGAGCAGTCCCTTGTTCCTAGATGAATAGCTTTTTTATGTGAATCAGCAAGTACTTGAAATTCAACATGTCTTGGTTTTTCAAGAAATTTTTCCATATATACCACTGGGTTTCCAAAAGCCACCTGAGCTTCATTTTTTGTCATTACTACTGAGTTGAGTAAGGCTGCTTCAGTGTGAACGACTCGCATTCCTCTTCCCCCACCACCTCCAGCTGCTTTAATAATGACAGGGTAGCCAATTTTTTTTGCAATTTTTTTAATTTCATCGTTATCGTCAGGGAGCGCACCGTCAGAACCAGGAACGCAGGGGACGCCAGTTTTATTCATTGTCTCCTTAGCGCTAACTTTATCACCCATAAGTCTAATGGTCTCTGGTCTGGGGCCAATAAAAGTAAACCCACTCTTTTCAACCCGTTCTGCAAAGTCTGCATTTTCGGAAAGAAAACCATAACCTGGATGTATTGCTTGTGCATCGGTTACTTCAGCTGCACTAATGATGGCGGGAATATTTAAATAACTTAAGTTAGAGGGGGCTGGCCCAATACAAACAGACTCATCAGAAAGTTTTACATATTTAGCTTCAGCATCAGCTTCTGAATAGACGGCAACTGTTTTTATTCCCATTGCTCTGCAAGCTCTGAGGATTCTAAGGGCTATTTCGCCACGATTAGCAATTAAAATTTTATCAAACATGTGCTTTAACTTATTTCGAAAAGAGGCTGTCCGAACTCAACAGGCTGTCCATTTTCAATTAATATTTTTGAAATGGTTCCTTCTTTATCAGATTCAATTTCATTAAGAATTTTCATGGCTTCAATAATACATAAAGTATCGCCTTTTTTAACTGAAGAGCCGATGTCAATGAAAGGCGCCGAATCCGGAGAGGCAGCTCTATAAAAAGAACCTACCATTGGCGAAGTAATGACATTTTTACTCTCAGTAATGTTTTCTATAACTTCAGGTTCTTCAGCCTTCACAGCAGGTTGTTTATCTGTAGGCACTTGTATAGGCTGCTGAACATAATTGACTGGCGCTACCGAAGGTTGAATATTATTTTGACGACTGATTTTTACTTTTTCTTCACCTTCAGTGAGCTCAAGTTCAGAAATATCGGATGCTTCTACTAAATCAATCAGAGTTTTTAACTTTCTCAAATCCATTTTATATTTACCTCAATTATTATTTAGTTTGATTTATAAAATTTAATGCCGCGATGTACCCTTCAGCGCCTAATCCACTAATAATGCCAATTGCTACATCAGAAAAAAAAGAATTTTTTCTAAAATCCTCTCTTGCAAATACATTTGAAAGATGTACTTCAATAAATTTAACATTTTTAGCAACAAGACTATCTCTGATTGCTACTGAGCTGTGTGTAAAGGCGGCAGGATTTATTATTGTGAAATCAGTTGATAATGATTGTATTTTATTCACAATTTCAGATTCACTATTGCTTTGAAAAAATTCAATATCTATATTTAATTCTTTGGCTCGATTCTTCAGTGAGGCATTAATGTCATCAAGAGTCATTTTCCCATAGTGTTCAGGTTCCCTCGAGCCTAGTAAGTTTAAATTAGGCCCATGAATAACACTTATTCTTTTTTTTGACATAATTTTATAGTTTTTAAATTTGTTTGACAGAAGAGTATTTTGCCGAATTTAGCTTATTTTGTCTATATTTTAATAGATTTTAGAAGAATTTAACACTTAAACTACTGAGTAAGGGCTTTTAGTGTTTGATTTAATTGGTTTAATTCTAATTTACCATAAAATATCTTTTCTATTTTTTTATCTGGGCTAATGATTACACTGAAAGGTAAAATTCCTCTATCATTTCCAAGAGATTGAGATAATTCAACACCTTCATTTTCAGCAATGAAAGATGAATAGTTGATCGGGATTTTTTTTGTAAATTTATTCACGGATTCTAAATCATCAATTGCTATAGCAATGGTTTTAACATCTTTATTTGTGTGTGCAAATTCATTTAACTCGGGTATTTCCTCACGACAAGGGGCGCACCAAGTTGCCCAAAAGTTTATTAGCAGCCATTTTCCTTCAAATTTTGAAAAAAGAACCTTTTCACCATCAACACTCATGATTTCTGATTTAAATAACGTATCAGTTTTATTATTTGAAACATTCATTTTTCCTAAATCATCATTTACATTATTTTTTTTAATTAAGTATCCAGAAAAGCCTGCAAAAATTCCTACCAGAATAAGTAAGAGTATAAATTTAATATTTTTATTCATTTTTTAACCCTATTTGTAATATCTTTTTAAATTCCTCTGCATTTTTAAAACCAATAGTTCTTATTTGTCTTATTTCATTGCCAGAGGAATCAAAAAATATAATAGCGGGAGGCCCAAATAATTCAAATTCTTTCAATAATTTTTTATGCGCCTCTGTATTCTTTGTCACGTCAACTTTTAATAAGACATATTGCTCCATCAGCTTGCCTACTTCTACATCAGTAAATGTAAATTTTTCAAATTCAAGACATGCGATGCACCAATCGGCATAAAAATCTAACATAACAGCTTTTGAAGTGTTTGAAGCAATAAAATTGTTTAATTCATCAACTGTATGAATGGCAATAAATTCTGGTTTATTTTCTAAGGAGGTTAAAGTTTGATCTTTGTCCAGAATATTTTTTAAAATAGAAACATTGGACAAAGAGGATAAAATTAATCCAACCATTAAAATAAGTTTTAAGATTTTCAGACTATTTTCGGTAAAAAATAAGTAATAAATAAATGCAGAAGTTAATAAAGAGTTTAAAAGAAAGAAAAAGATAGATTCATCTAACATTGGACGGACAATATAGATTGCCATGCCAATAAGAATAAAACCAATTAGTTTTTTTACCTTTACCATCCAAATTCCTGGTTTTGGAAGTAATTTATTTGCAGAAAAACCGATTAGTAACAAAGGAACACTCATTCCAATACTCATAACGAACAATGAGAGAGCACCAAGTAAAATATCATTGGCTTGGCCGATATATAAGATAGCTGCTGCAAGAGGAGGGGCAACACATGGGCTTAAAATGAGTGATGATAACAAACCTAAAAAGAAAATATGTATTAGGCTTTTTTTATTAATTTTATTTAGCCATTTAGATAGAAAAGTATTTTCAGATGTACTTAAATGAAAGACATCAAACATAGCCAAAGCGAAAATAATAAATAAAAAACTATTAAACATTAAGAAATAAATATTCTGTAAGCTTGCAGATAGAAAACTTCCAGTCATTGATGCAGCAACGCCAAAAATAACATAAGTTGCTGATACACCTGCAACATAGCTTAGAGTAAATCGGATTGCATAGTCTTTATTCGATGAAATAACGATACTCGACAATATCGGAACCATAGGGAGTACGCAGGGAGTAAGAGATAAAAGTAAGCCTGCTATAAAAAAGCTAGTTAATATGACAATAAAGTTTCTATCGGTAAGTTTTTCAACAAATGTGTCTGTTTCTGATAAGTAATTAATTTTTTCAGGAGCATTTAAGCTGATCATCTTAGTTGATGGTGGGTAGCATAAACCTTTTTCACTACATCCTTGAAAATCAATTTTGATCAGAGATTCTTTTTTAAGATTTTTTTTTGTTTTTATAGAGATTATTTTTTCACCGTAGTAAACTTCTTGCTCTCCAAAAAATTCATCTTCTTTTATTTTGCCTTGGGGGTATGAAATAACTATATTTGATGTTGGTTCTAAAGTGATCTTCAATTTTTGCTTGTAGGTGTAGTAACCCGGAGCATTTTTTAAAACTATTTCGAATTGAGCTTTCTCTTTATTGGGAAGGAGTGAGAATTGGAAAGCTTTTTCTACGGGTAAAAATGATTCTTTTTCATTATAAAAACTAAACTCTTCATTTGAGAATGCAGAGAAACTGAAAAAAAATAGAATAAATATTAAACTTAAATGTCTTAACATGTTTATTGGATAGTAATTCAAGTTTATAATTATCCGCAAATAGTATAATTACTCAATGAATTTCATTACATAATTACAATATGAGAAAAATAATCATCATTTTTTTGATTTTATTACCTGGTCTCGAGCTGGCGGGCATTATTTATTTTTTTAACCTATATGGTTGGTGGTTTTTTCTATATTTGGTTCTAATGGCTATTCTAGGTTGGCAGCTTATCAAGGAAGAAAAGGCTAATGCATTAAGCAAGCTTGCAGGTTTAGTCTCAAAAGGAGGAACCCCTGCTGAGGCAATTATGGGGGTAGCTAAAAATTTATTAGCGGGAGTGTTATTTTTATTCCCTGGAGTAATTACAGATGTATTTGGCTTATTAATTTTATTGCAAGGCGGCAAAATTTCAACAGCAGGAGAGAAACAAACATTTACCACTGGCGACAAAACACCAGACATTATTGAAGGCGAGTTTCACAGAGAAGACAAAGAAAAATAGTGCCTACATATAAAATTAAAATACAATCTTCTGGTCTAGAATTTCATGTTAAGCCCAGTCAAACAATTTTAGAAGGCGCCATAGCGTCGGGAATAACACTTCCTTATGGTTGCCAGGATGGTGCCTGTGGATCTTGCAAAGGAAAAGTTATTTCAGGTAAATATTTCTTAAATGAATACCAATCATCCGCATTAACTGACTCTGATATAAAAGCTGGTAACACTTTATACTGTAAATCAATGGCGCAAGAAGATTTAGTGATAGAGCCGAACATCCCTGAAGTATATGATCAATATTCCCCAAAAGTTTTGCCTGTTAAAGTTGAGAGCCTAACAAGATTAAATCATGATGTTATGCAGATGTTTCTAAAGTTACCAGCGAAAGAAACATTTAGATTTAAAGCTGGACAATATATCGAATTCATAATGGGCGATGGCAGTCGTAGAGCTTTTTCTATGGCAAATGCACCTCTCGATTCAATGATCGAATTACATTTAAGGCTTATAGAAGGTGGAAAATTTACAAGCTTTGTCTTTAATGAAATGAAAGAAAAATCAATTCATCGAATTGAAGGCCCCATAGGTCAGTTCTATTTAAGAGATAGTGAAAAGCCAATAATATTCATTGCAGGGGGAACAGGGTTTGCACCTATTAAATCGATCATTGAAGATATGATTGCCAATAAAAACAAAAGAAAAATATATTTATATAGAGGCGTAAGATCTGAAAAAGATTTTTATATGAATGAGTTAGTTAACGATTGGATAAAAAAATTAGAAGGCTTAACATATATTCCTGTAGTTGAAGACGGTTTATCTGAGGATGCAAGAAGTGGGTATGTCCATCATGCTGTTTTGGAAGATTTCAAAAACTTAAATGACATACAAGTATACTGTTGCGGTGCACCTGGCCTTGTAGAAAACGCATTCAAAGACCTCACAAAAAGTGGACTACCTGACGATCAATTTTTTGCAGATGCCTTCACATTTGCACCTAAAAAAAAATAAGAAATTATTAATTCAATCTAATTTTTCAGAAGAAACAATTTTTTTTAAATTATGAGGTTCAATATTCTGAGTGATTAAAATAGTTTTGAAAATTAAATTAAGTTGATCTTTTATGGCTTTGTGATTTACAACTATTTTAATATCTTGTAGCCAGTCGATGTTTGTGTCTTTTAATTGGGCAAGTAAATGTAGAGCACTGTTTGTACTGGTAATCAGCATGAATTTGTAATGATAATTCATGAGATTTTCTTTTAAACAATTTAAATCGACATCAATATAATCTCTAATGTAGCATTCTCCATAGCTAACTTCAGCTCCTCTTTGTTCAAGTTCTTGTTTTAAAGTCTCACGACCACCCTCACCTCGAACAATTAATATTTTTTTACCAGACACATTATTAAAAATATCCTCTTTTAATAAATGCTCAGAATCAAATTCTTTTTTAGGGGAATGAACAAAAACGGGTAAATGTTTTTGAAGTAGTTTTTTTGTTGTTGGCCCAATACTGGAAAATAATAAATCTTTTGGGATGATTATTGAAAGAATTTTAAGTCTTTCAAGGAAAAAATGAACAGCGTTTGTACTAATAAAAATAATATGTTGGTACATATTTAAATTTTCTAAAAAAGAATCAAAAGTTTGATAATTATCAAGGGGGCTAATTTTAGTAAGGGGGTAATTAAGAACAGAGATGTTTGTATCTTCTAGCTCACTTAATAATTTAGTATTTGTATTGTTTGGCCTGGTTGAAATAAGGGCAATTTGTTTTATTTGTTTATTCATTCTTTATAAATTTGATAATATATCTTTGGCTCCGTTTGCAATCAATGCGTCACCTAATGCTTCACCCAATTTATAGAATTCTGATTTTAATCCACTTTTTTCAGCATGAATAATTTGTGATCCATCTGGCTTTGAAACAAAGCCTTTAATTAAGAAACGATCATTATTAATTGTAGCAAAAGCCCCTAGAGGCACTGTGCAACTCCCGGCGAGTTTTCTGCTAACAGCTCTTTCTGCTAAAACACATCTTGCGGTATCTTCATCATTCAAAGGATTTAAAAAATCTGACATTACATTGTTATCAGATAAGATTTCAATTCCTAGAGCACCTTGTCCAACAGCTGGCAAACTTTCGGATGGGTTAATAAATTGTTTTATTCTTTCTTTTAAATTTAGACGGATAAGGCCAGCAGCAGCTAAAATAATTGCTCCATATTGATCATTATCTAATTTTTTTAATCTTGTTTGTAAGTTTCCTCTGAGCGGTTCGATAGTTAAGTGTGGATATTTAGATTTTATTTGACTTTGCCTTCTTAAGCTTGAAGTTCCAACAACAGAACCTTCTGGCATATCTTTGAGGCCGGCATATTTATTGGAGACAAAAGCATCTCTAGCATCTTCACGTTTTGATATAGCTGCTAATTTAAATTCTTCAGGAATATCCATTGGAAGATCTTTCATAGAATGAACAGCTAAATCTGCCTCTCGATTCAATAATGCGTACTCAAGTTCTTTAATAAATAGACCTTTGCCTCCAATGGTTGCAAGCGATTTATCCAATAAAATATCCCCCTGGGTTTTAAATCCTTTAATAGCTATTTCGATAGTTGGGTGTTTTTCATGAATTAGTGACTTAATGAATTCTGCTTGCCACATAGCAAGTGGACTTTCTCTCGATGCAATTGTTATTTTTTTTATCATTATTAAACCAATTTTATCATATCAAGGTTTGATAGATTAATCATATGATTGATAATTTTCATATATAATTCATTGAAAATAATAGAAAAATTAGAATAAATGAAAAAAAATAAAAAAAATTGGTCAGATAGATTTTCCGAGCCAACGAGTGAAATAGTGAAAAGATATACTGCTTCGGTAGATTTTGATCAAAGACTGGCAATGTTTGATATTGCAGGATCATTAGCGCATGCAGAAATGTTAAAAAAACAAAATATCATTTCCATAAGAGATTTTAATGCTATTAAGAAAGGTCTTAATCAAATTAAAAAAGAGATTATTTCTAATAAATTTCAATGGTCAATTGATTATGAAGATGTTCATCTAAATATAGAAAAAAGACTAACTGAAATTTCAGGTGAAGCTGGAAAAAAACTTCACACGGGTAGATCAAGAAATGATCAAGTTTCAACAGACATGAGACTTTACTTAAGAGATGCATCAGATCAACTCGTGATTCTAATTAAGAAATTACAAGAATCGACTATTGCTTTGGCTGAAAAACATATTACAACTATCATGCCAGGCTTGACCCATCTTCAAGTAGCACAGCCAATTAGTTTTGCACATCATTTACTTGCCTATTTTGAAATGCTTGAAAGGGATAAGGCAAGATTTATAGACTCTAGAAAAAGAATAAATACTTTACCTTTGGGGGCAGCTGCGCTTGCTGGAACTTCATTTCCAATAAATAGAAAGTTTGTAGCAAAATTATTAAAGTTTGAAACGGTTATGGAAAATTCACTCGATGCTGTATCAGATAGAGATTTTCTGATTGAATTTAATGCAAATGCTTCACTTTTAATGACACATCTTTCAAGATGGTCTGAAGAGTTGGTAATGTGGTCAAGCCCATTTTTTAATTATATTGAAATTTCAGATAGCTTCTGTACGGGCTCAAGTATAATGCCACAGAAAAAAAATCCAGATGTACCAGAATTGGTTAGAGCAAAAACAGGAAGAGTAAATGGGCATTTAGTAAGCTTATTAACGATAATGAAGAGTCAAGCTCTTGCATATAATAAAGACAATCAAGAAGATAAGGAGCCTATCTTTGATGTTGTGGATACAGTCCTTGATACTCTAAGAATTTATGGAGAAATGATTTCAAAAATAAAAGTTTTCCCAAAAAATATGGAAAATGCTGCTCTAAAAGGCTATGCAACTGCAACAGATTTAGCAGATTACTTAGTTAAGAAAGGACTGCCATTCAGAGAATCCCATGGAATTGTTGCAAAAGCTGTTAAATTTGCAATTGAACAAGATTGCGATTTGTCAAATATAGAACTTTCAAAACTGAGAAAATTTAGTAAATTAATTGATCAAGATGTCTTTAAGTATTTATCATTAAAAGGATCAATTCAAACGAGAAAGCATGTTGGTGCAACAGGTTTTAATGCAGTAAAATCTGCAATAAAAAAAGCTAAATCAAAGCTATAAAAACAAGTTTCTCAAATTATATCCAGCCTTTGAGGTCAAGTTAAGAATTTCTTCTACTGATCTTTTGCCTGATTCTGATAGAGCCCATAGCATGCTAGACCTTGTTCCAGTTCTGCAATAAGCAAAAATAGGTTTTTCTGAATCATCATAATAATCACTGAATTGATCCACATCCGCTTGAGTTATCTGCCCACCAATTACAGGTTGATGTATAAATTTTAATCCATTTTCTTCAGCAATTTTTTTTATACTAGCGACGGTTACTTGATTGTTTTCTTCGTTATCGGGCCTATTACAAAATATCGTTTTAAACCCAGCTTCTTTTATATGTTTTATATCATCAGGCGTGACTTGTTCAGAAACAACATAATCTTCAATAATTTTATTCAATTGCATAATTTTAGTCCTTTAAAAAAATTTGTAATAGTTCATTTAAAAAATTTTGCCCCAAAACTGTTGGTTTAATCCTACCATTTTTTTCAATTATCAGTTTTCTATGTTTTGCTATATTTATTTCTTTTTCAATAACGCTAATTGATAGATTTGTCCGTTCTTCAAATAAATTTTTAATAAAGCCATTGCTTAAACGTAATGCATTCATCATAAATTCAAAAATTATATCGTTTGCGGATAAGATTTTTTTTTCGGCATAAAAATTTTCATTATTGGCATTATTAATATAGTCACGTGGATTTTTATAACAACTCTGTCGATAGATATTTTTTGCATCAGTTAATTTACTATGTGCTCCTGCACCAAAGCCAATATAATCGCCAAATTCCCAATAATTTAAATTATGTAAACATTGAGCATCTTTTTTTGCATATGCAGAAGTTTCATATCGATTAAATCCTGCTTTGTTGAGTTCATTAATTATTAAATCAAATATTTCAGCACTTTCGTCCTCGTTTGGTAATTTAGGCGGAAATTTATGGAAAAGAGTATTAGGTTCAATAGTTAAATGATAATAAGAGATATGTGATGTTCCAATTTCAAGTGTCTTTGAAATATCATACTTAACTTGTTCAAGGCTTTGGCTAGGCAATGCAAACATTAAATCAACATTTACTTTTTCAAAAGTTTTTACAGCTAATTTGGCTGCATTAAAAGCTTCTTCCGGATCATGAATTCGTTCTAATTTTTTTAAATGAGTAGGGTTAAAGCTTTGAACCCCCAATGACATTCTGTTGATACCTATATCCTTATATCCAATAAAATTTTCTTTATCTAATGTGCCAGGATTCGCCTCAATCGTAATTTCACAATTTTTTTCTAACCCAAATTTGCTATCAAGTTTATTGATAATTTTTTTAAAAGTATTTGGACTAAATAAACTAGGGGTGCCTCCGCCAAAAAAAATGGTATGTAATTTTCTTCCGGCATTAATTTTATAATTTTCTATTTGTTTAATTAGTGCGTTTGAGTATACCGCTTCGTTATCCTTTAGATTTTGATCCTTAAACTCATGAGAGTTGAAGTCACAATAAGGGCATTTATGAATACACCAGGGTATATGAACATAAGCTGAGAGTGGAGGGTGTTGCATATTTAGATAAAATGCAAAAACAAAATTATTTTTTCTTTATCGGGCTTTCAAGTGCTTCAATAAGTGAATAAAGAACTTTTTTCATTTGTCCTTCAGAGACCTCCATAAGTACCCCATCGTCAAAAGCATCTTGAGCAATTTGCTTAAGCTCTTCAAAGTTTTCGTTCATTACCTTTACTTTTTCAGTACAGGAAACGACAGATTTATCATCTCTGATCCATTTAGGCCATTTTGAATTTTTATTTGTCATAAAGTATTTTAAGTTTATGTTTTAACTTTTGCAAAGCCTGACCTCGATGACTAATTTTATTTTTTAATTCAGCACTTAATTCAGCTGCAGATAAATCTGTTTTAAAATCTAAAAAAATTGGATCATACCCAAAACCATTATCTCCTCTTGGGGAAAATAATATTTCTCCGTGCCATATACCCTCAAGAATGAGAGGTTGTGGATCATCATAGGTTTTAATAAAGACTATGGAACAATAATAATGAGCTCTTCTATTTTCTTCATTTTTCAAAAGGCTTAATAATTTATCATTATTTTTTTTATCATTTGCTTCTTTTCCTGAAAAGCGAGCTGATAACACACCAGGCATTCCATTTAAAACATCTACACATAAACCTGAGTCGTCTGCTATAGCAGGTAAATTAGTTGCTTTTGAAGCGAACCTTGCTTTATTAAGTGCATTTTCTAAAAATGTTCCATAGGGCTCTTCAGCCTCTCCGATATTGAGATCTGATTGGGCAATTGTTTGAATTGGTAAATCACTCAGTAACATTTTTATTTCAGCTAATTTTTTACGATTATTTGTAGATAAAATAATTTTTTGCATTAGGCTTTACTTTAGAGCGTTCCTTTGTAATTGAATAATCCTTGTAATTCCTTGTTCAGCTAATAAAATTATATTATCCATCTCTTCTTTACTGAAAGGTTCTCCCTCTGCAGTTCCTTGAATCTCAACAAATTTTCCTTCACCAGTCATAACAACATTCATATCAGTGTCACAATTTGAATCTTCAGCATAATCAAGATCTATTAAAACTTCTCCATCCTTAATGCCAAGGGAGATTGCCGCCACCGAGTCTTTTATGGGGGAATCTTTTAGAATACCTTTTTCTAATAATGGGTTAATAGCATCACAAAGTGCGACATAAGCCCCTGTAATACTTGCTGTTCTGGTCCCTCCATCAGCTTGAATCACGTCACAATCTATATGAATAGTCCTTTCTCCTAAGCTATTTAAATCAATAACAGCTCTTAAACTTCGGCCAATTAATCTTTGAATTTCTTGAGTCCTTCCCGATTGTTTCCCTCTGGATGATTCTCTAGCCATTCTTGATGATGTCGACCTTGGAAGCATTCCATATTCTGCTGTTACCCATCCTTGATTTTTACCCTTTAAAAATGAAGGTACTTTTTCTTCAATACTCGCATTACAAATAACATGCGTGTCACCGCATTTGATTAATACTGATCCTTCAGCATGCTTTGTATAATTCCTTAAAATTTCAATTGACCTTGTTTCATTATTTGCTCTATTCTTTAATCTCATAAAAATCTCTTATTTATTTTGAATGGTGATTATAATCCAAAGAATTTAAATAAGCTTTGTTGAATTTAAAATGTTTTCACCCTATTAAAAAATAGATTGTTAAACTATCTTAAAAGAATTAATTAATATTAAAGGTTATAAATGATTTCAAGCATGACAAGCTACCACTCTGTTTCAAAAGAAACCGATTATGGCTGTTTGGTTATAGAGATTAAAACTTTGAATAGTCGATTTTTTGATTTGCAAATTAAACTTAGTGATGAATTTCGCATTCATGAAACAATTATTAGAAAAAAAATATCTAAAGTTATTTCAAGGGGAAAAATCGAATGTAAAGCTTATTTTAAGACAAAAGAAAAATTACCTGAATTCAAAAAAAACGATCTTAAGGTTATGAAAGAAGTAATAATAACAATTGAAAAAATATCATCATTAATTAAAGATCCCCAAAAAATTAACCCAGTCGATATTGTTCATCTGCATAATGAAAAAGGGGATAAATTTAATTATATTGGTCTAAGTAAAACATTTTTAATTTTGTTTGAAAGTTCACTAAAAAAAATTATTACAGATCGTCAAAGAGAGGGAAAAAAGATTAAACAATTAATCTTATCTAGAAATATAAAAATAGAAAAAGAAGTAAAAAAAATTAGAAAGGTGATACCAAAATATATTGATAACCACCAAAAGAAAATACTTAAAAAATTTAAAGAAGCTTTAATTAATGTTGATCAAGATAAAATTAAACAAGAATTATTAATATTTATTCAAAAAGGTGATATTGAGGAAGAGCTTGATAGATTGGATTCTCATTCACATGAATTAAAACGCTTATTAAATTTAAACGAGCCAGTGGGAAAGAAAATTGACTTTTTAATGCAAGAATTTAATCGAGAAGTGAATACTCTGGGTTCAAAAGCTATTGCAGTGGAAATATCACAATCAGCAGTCGAATTAAAAGTATTAATAGAGCAAATTCGAGAGCAAATACAAAATATTGAATAAAAAATTTTAATAAACGATATGGAAAATAATAATATAGGTCGATTATTTATTGTAACCGCCCCTTCAGGAGCAGGAAAGACTTCCCTTGTTAAAGCTTTGCTAAAGTTATGTCCACAGATTCAGATTTCCATATCTCATACAACGAGATATCCAAGAGAAGATGAAAAGGATGGGGTTGATTATTTCTTTGTAAATAATGAGATTTTTGAAAATTTAAAAAATAATGGTGAATTTTTAGAAAATGCTGAATGTCACGGTGCAAAATATGGAACAGCAAAGACGCCTGTCGATTCAACTTTAAAGTCAGGTAAAGATATTATTTTAGAGATAGATTATCAAGGAGCCCTGATCGTAAAGAACATCTTTAAAGAGGCAATTAGTATTTTTATTATTCCACCATCCATGGAAATTTTAAAACAAAGATTAGTGGCAAGAGGACAAAATTCAACAGTTGAAATAAATGGACGCTTAACAGCGGCAAAGGAGGAAATCAGGCATCTTGAAAAATTTGATTATGTTATAATTAACGAAAATTTTGATAAAGCTTTGGATAATTTAAAATCTATATACGATGATTCTGATGAATCAAAAAAATTAGTAACAGCTAATCAAAAAGAAATTTTTCAAAACGTAATTAATTCAATTAAATAGTAAATGGAGTAATAGTAATGGCAAGAATAACTGTAGATGATTGTTTAGAAAAAATACCCAATAGATTTCAATTGACGCTTGTAGCTGCCTTAAGATCAAGACAACTTGTAAACGGAGCAGAACCATTAATTGATATGGAAGGTTCGCGAGATAAATCGTCAGTTATTGCTCTAAAAGAAATTGCAGCCGGTTTAATTGGGGAAGAAATTCTAATTCAGAACCCAGGTTAATAAGAGATATTTGGTTTAAAGGAGACTAATCTTTGGCTAACACCATTCAATCCAGCCAAGCCAATTTAAAGAAAAAACCCCAACCCTTTCTGCTTCCTGTTGACAAAGACAACTCCAGACTTACTCAGCTTCTTAAATCCTATCTTCCAAAAAAAGAAGTTCATAAAGTTTGGGAGGCATATCGATTTAGTGAAAAGGCTCATAGTGGCCAAAAAAGAAGAAGTGGTGAGGACTATATTAGTCACCCAGTATCAGTTGCTTGTATTGCAGCCCGCTTTCACCTAGACAGTCAGTCTATCCAGGCTGCTCTTTTGCATGATGTTGTTGAAGACACAGAATCTACAGAATCAGAAATAGAGTCAAAATTTGGAAAACAAGTAAGCAATCTCGTCATAGGTTTATCAAAATTGGATAAGGTCGAGTTTCAAGATGCAAATGAGGCACAAGCAGAAAATTTTAGAAAAATGTTATTAGCAATGACGCAAGATGTAAGAGTTATTCTAATAAAGTTATCTGATCGATTACATAACATGCAGACTATTCAGTCTTTGGATGAGAATAAAAAAACTAGAATTGCACAAGAAACAGTGGACATATATGCCCCAATTGCTAATAGGTTAGGTTTAAATAATCTTTATCAAGAGTTAGAGGACCTATGCTTTGAAGTTTTACATCCGGTTAGATATAAAACAATTCAGAAGGCGATTAAGGCCAGCCGCGGTAATAGAAAAGAGGTAATTGAAAAAATATCAAATGAAATAAGAAATAAACTGAGCTCGGCAAAAATCAAGGCTGAAATTACAGGTAGAGAAAAAAACCCAGCGAGCATTCATAGAAAAATGCTTGAGGATCAAACAGGTTTTAATCAAATTAACGATATTTATGCATTTAGAATCATTGTAAACAACATCAATGATTGTTATCTTACGCTGGGTACTTTACATTCCCTCTACAACCCTATTCCAGGAAAATTTAAAGATTATATTGCCATTCCCAAGGCGAATGGATACCAATCACTACACTCAACTCTTCTTGGCCCCTTTGGTGTTCCAGTTGAAGTTCAAATTAGAACAAAAAATATGCATCAACTTGCAGAAGCTGGCGTTGCAGCACACTGGCTTTATAAAACTAAGGATGCACACGTAACGGACTTACAGCAAAAAACCAACCAATGGTTAAAGAGAATGTTAGATATTCAAAATGATAGTTCTAATTCTTTGGAATTTTTAGAACATTTGAAGGTGGATCTATTCCCTGATGAGGTTTATGTTTTTTCACCAGATGGAAAAATATTTGCATTACCTAAGAACTCTTCTTCAATTGATTTTGCTTACGCCGTTCATAGTGACGTAGGTAATAAAGCTGTTTCTGCAAAAATTAACCAAATGTTAGTTCCTTTAAGAACTAAGCTTTCTACAGGGGATCATGTTGAAATAATTACTTCAACTTTGGCTAAGCCCAATCCTACGTGGCTAAATTTTGTCATAACAGGAAAAGCTAGGTCACAAATAAGAAATTATCTTCGCTCTGCAGAATCCAAAGATTTAATCTTCTTAGGTGAAAAGATGCTAAATAATGCTTTAAACGCTTTTCACATTCATCCAACAGCAATTAAAAAAAAGCATTGGAACAAACTAATTTTGGATTACCATGTGGAGTCAAAAGATGAAATATTAATGGACATTGCTTTAGGTAAGAAAGTAAATGTTATGGTTGCCCATCAATTAACAAATTTGATTGACGGCGTAACAAGCAACAAAAACCAAAGTAAGATGCTTGATGTCATTTCCATCAAAGGTTCAGATGGAATGGCAATTCAATTAGCAAGTTGTTGCCATCCAATTCCTGGAGATCCTATTTTAGGTTACATTAATAAAGAAAAAGGACTAGTGATTCATACTCATGATTGTCAAATTGTTAATGAGTTATCATTAGATCATGATCGCTGGGTAGATGTTGAATGGGAGCCTGATGCCGATAAATTATTTAATGTCCGACTTAGTGTTTTAGTTGTTAATGAAAGAGGAATGTTAGGTAAGATTGCTTCAGTTATTGCAGACTCAGAATCCAACATCGATAATGTATCACTGCAAGATATGGATGGCAGCCCTTTTGCAACACTTAACTTTGTAGTTCAGGTTAGGCATAGATTGCATCTTGCCGAGGTCATTAGAAACCTAAGAAAAGTGACTAAAGTAAACAAAATTACAAGAGTTAAAAATTACAAAAATTAAAGGGAAATAAAGACGAATGAAAAAAATAATAAAAACAGAAAACGCGCCTGCCGCTATTGGGACCTATTCCCAAGCTGTAAAAAAAGGGAATATTGTTTTTCTCTCAGGACAAATACCGTTAGACCCAAAAAGTATGGAATTAGTAGAGGGTATTGAAAATCAAATTCATCAAGTCTTTAAAAATTTATTGTCTGTTATAGAAGCAGCAGAAGCATCCGTGAATGATTTAGTAAAATTAAATATTTATTTAACTGATCTGAACAATTTTGCATTAGTAAATTCAATTATGGAAAAATATTTTAGTGAGCCCTATCCTGCACGAGCTGCTGTTGGAGTTGCTTCTTTACCTAAAGGGGCTCAAGTTGAAGCAGATGGATTTTTGGTATTAGATTGACTTTAAATTTTGCCCACAAATCTATTAACGGAAAATCAAACAAGAAAACTTAAAAAATTAGGTATCAATTCAACTATCGATTTAATTCTATATTTACCCAATAAATATAATGATCAAACAATAATTCAATCGATACAAAATTTAAAGATCGGAGAAATTAGCCAAATACAGGCCAAGGTGAATGATGTTGAGGTAATATATCGGCCTAAAAAAAATCTAGTTTTACATGTTTCTGACATGACAGGGCAAATGCAAATCCGATTTTTGCATTACTTCCCTAGTCAAATTAAACAGTTTCAATCGGCAGATCTAATTCGATTTTATGGTGAGGTAAGATACCAATCAGGCTATAAAGAAATGATTCATCCTGAATATAACCTGGTAAATAATTTAATTCCTCTATCTAAAAATTTAACTCCAATATATTCGGTTACTAAAGGGCTCTCTCAAGGAATGTTAAGAAAATTAATAAGAAAACATATTGATTATGCTAATCAAAATGGTTTATTTTCTGATTTATTTTCTGATTTTTATAAGAAGTATGACTACCCTACTTTTGAAGATGCGATTAATTTTCTGCATGAACCACCAAAAATAAAAGCAAATAATATTCTTGATGTTCAAAATTCTAAGCATTTCAAAAGACTAGTTTACGATGAACTTTTAGCTCAACAATTATTTTTAAGAAAACAATATAATTTACTTAAAAAAAATCAGTCTCCTAAATTTAAAAATGCAAAGTTAAGTAAAAAATTATTTTTAGAACAATTGAATTTTACTTTAACTGATAGTCAAAAAACAGTTCTAGAGGACCTACAAAATGACTTTATTAAAGGCATGCCAATGAATAGGCTTTTACAAGGAGATGTAGGATGCGGTAAAACAGTTGTAGCAACAATGGCAGCAATTGATTGTGTGGAGGAAGGTTTTCAAGTTGCCTTTATGGCGCCAACTGAAATTTTAGCTGAACAACATTACGAGAAAATAAAGACCTGGTTTAAGGATGCGGCTTATGAAATTATTTTACTTACTGGAAGTATGCCGAAAAAAGAAAAATTATTAGCATATCAAAAAATAGAAAAAGGGAACGCTAATATAGTCATTGGTACGCATGCTTTATTTCAAGAATCGGTTACTTTTAATAATTTAGGGTTCTATATTATCGATGAACAACATCGTTTTGGAGTTGAACAAAGGATGATGTTAAAAAATAAATCAAAAATTAAACAAGAATATGAACCTCATCAACTGATGATGAGTGCTACGCCTATCCCAAGGACATTGTCGATGAGTTTTTTTGCGCATATGGATGTATCAACAATAAAAGAACTTCCAGGAGGCAGAAGACCTATTACAACTAAGATATATTTAGATGATAAAAGAAAACAATTGTTAAATTTAATAGATGAGCATTGCAAAAAAAATAATCAAGTTTATTGGGTTTGTCCTCTAGTGGAAGAAAGTGAATTTTTAGATTTAGAAACCGTCAGTGATACTTTCAAAGAATTATCAGGCTATTTTGTTAATCAAAAAGTAGGTTTGATTCATGGAAGAATGAAAGCAGAAGAAAAAAAAGAAATTATGAAAAAATTTCAACAAAATAAAATTCAAATTTTAGTAGCGACTTCAGTCATTGAAGTTGGGGTAGATGTTCCTAATGCAACATTAATGATAATTGAAAATTCAGAAAGATTAGGTTTATCACAGCTTCATCAGCTCAGGGGAAGAATTGGGAGAGGTGAAAAAAGTAGTTTTTGTATTTTGCTGTATAAGCATAAATTATCTTCAGCGGCAAGGCTGAGATTAAAAACAATTTATGAAAATATTGATGGATTTAAGATTGCTGAGGAGGACTTAAAATTAAGGGGGCCTGGAGAACTTCTTGGTTTTAAACAAAGTGGCATCCCAACCCTTCGATTTGCAGATCTTAATAGGGATTCAAAGATCCTTGAGGTTGTAAGAAATGATGCAGATAAGCTCATAAAAGAACAAGATAAGAATATTAATGAGCATATGAAGCGTTGGTTAAGAAATTATGAAGAGATAGTGACAACATGAAGATAAGTTGGAAAAAGAAAATATTAAAAGGCAACAATCAAGATCTCCTTAATTATAAAAATTCAATTACAAATAAGGTTAGTAAAAAAGCGAATTTAAAAATACAACGTATTAGAGATTTCCCTAATTTAATTTTGAACGACGAATTATCTTTTTTTAAGACGAGTAGGTCGGGTAAATTATATTTAAGAGAAGTTTTAATTTTTGCAAATAATGAGCCTATTATTTATGCGAGGACTGTATTTAAAAAAAACTTAAGGCATTTAACCTACATTATTAAAAAATTGAATGAAAATCCATTAGCTAATATTGTTTTTAAAAAAAAGACTTCTCGATCAAATTTTATTTTTAGCCATGTATCTTCTAATCATAAATTATTAAAAAGACTATTTTCAAGCGGTATACCAATGGTGAAAGTAAGTGGTGCAAGAAGATCAAATTTTGAATGTGATGGAGAAAAAATCCTACTAACGGAAGTTTTTTTTAAGAATATTAATTATTTTAAATGAATAAAATAATGTCATTGATAAGCCTCATTAGGCTAAATAAACCCATCGGTATTTTTTTGCTTTTATGGCCAACTTTATGGGCTTTATGGCTTTCAAGCAATGGGGTACCTGATTCGAGGATATTAATAATATTTATTTCGGGTGTAGTCCTTACAAGATCATTAGGGTGTGCTGTCAATGATTTTCTAGATAGAGAAATAGATATAAAAGTATTTAGAACAAAAAACCGACCATTAGCTTTAAAAAAAATCTCTACTAAAGAAACTCTTTTATTTAGTTTGATACTAGCAATACTTTCATTATTACTGGTATTCCAATTAAATATATACGCAATAAAAATTGCTTTTATTGCATTAATTTTTATTATCATATACCCACTTACTAAAAGGTTTTTACCGATACCACAGGCCTTTTTAGGGGTAACTTTTGGATTGAGTATTTTAATGGTTTATGCTGCAGTTCAGAATCAGATTCCAATTCAGGCATGGATTTTATTTATTGCTAATACTTTTTGGGTGCTCGCATATGATTCACATTATGGCGTTGTTGATATGAAGGATGATAAAAAAAATAAAATTATGTCAGCACCATTAACTTTTGGAAAGCAGACCATGAAGTTTATTTTATGTTGTTACTTAATAACCTTCTTATTACTAACAACTTTAGGAATATGGAGTGATTATGGATTTCTATATTTCTTAGCACTTTCTATTGCCTTCGTCGTTGCATTTAGTATTTGGAAAAAGTGTTTGTCTTTTGAACCCAAAGCTAATTTTAATGCTTTTATGTCTAATAATTATGTTGGATTTTTTATATTTTTAGGTTTTCTATCGCAATTATAGAAAAAACGACTAATAAATTGACAATTTACATCGAAATAGACTAAAATTCGCCTCTTGAATTTATTTTACTAAGGTAACATGAAGAATGAAAACTGTTTCTGCTAAATCACATGAAGTCAAAAGAGATTGGCTTTTAGTTGACGCTAAAGATGCGACGTTAGGAAGGCTAGCTAGTGGTATTGCCCATAGACTAAGAGGTAAACACAAAACTATTTACACCCCTCATGTTGATACAGGTGATTACATAGTTGTTATTAATGCAGAAAAAATTAAAGTTACTGGAAATAAAGCTGAAGATAAAATTTATCATAGACATACCGGTTTTCCAGGTGGCTTATATTCCACAAACTTTACCAAGTTACAGGCTAGATTTCCAGGTAGAGCTCTTGAAAAAGCAGTTAAAGGCATGTTACCCAAAGGGCCATTAGGTTATGCAATGATTAAGAAAATGAAAGTTTACGCAGGCGATAATCATCAACATTCAGCTCAACAGCCACAGCTGATAACAATAAAATAGGAAAGTTTTTATGATAGGTAAATATTATTACGGAACAGGCAGAAGAAAAAGCTCAGTTGCTAGAGTATTTATCCAGCCTGGCAAAGGTACCATCACTGTTAATAACAAGCCTGTTGAGGAATATTTTTCAAGGCATACCTCTCAGATGGTTCTTAAGCAGCCATTAGAATTGACTGAAAATCAAACTTCGTTTGATATAAAGGTGAATGTCACAGGTGGAGGTGAATCAGGTCAAGCTGGTGCGGTAAGACACGGTATTACTCGAGCACTTCTTGATTATGATGAAGCATTAAAACCTGAGCTTTCTAAAGCAGGTTTTGTAACTCGTGATGATCGTGAGGTTGAGAGAAAAAAAGTTGGCCTAAGAAAAGCGAGACGACGTAAACAATTCTCTAAAAGATAGTGTTTACATTAGAATTAGAGCCGCTTTAGCGGCTTTTTTTTTATGTATGGTTTTTATAAATTAAAAGATTAAAATAGAAAAATGAACAAAAAAACAAGAGTAAGTGTGTTTGGTGGAACTGGCTATACTGGTGTTGAGTTGATTAGGTTGCTTTTGAACCATCCAAATGTTGAAATTTATCAAATTACATCCAGGAATGATAAGGGGAAAAGGGTTGATGAAATTTATCCATCATTTAGAGGTGTTCTGAATAATATACTTGTATCACCTGAAGATGCCGATCTTAAAAATGTAGACATAGTTTTCTTTGCTACACCAAATGGGATTGCAATGAACTATGCTGAGGGGCTTATTGAAGCTGGGAAATTAGTCATTGATTTAGCAGCAGATTTTAGGATAAAAGATCAGGGCATTTGGGAAAAATGGTATGGGGTAGAGCATAAATCACCAAATTTGATCAATAAGGCTGTTTACGGTCTGCCTGAAATTAACAGAGACTCTATTAAAAAATCAAAATTAGTTGCTAACCCTGGATGTTATCCAACAGCTATTCAATTAGCGCTTATTCCTCTTCTTGAAAAAAAGCTAATTAGCTCAACTAATATAATCGCAGATGCTAAATCTGGAATAAGTGGTGCTGGAAGAAATCCTGAGTTAAAACTTTTAATGTCAGAAGCTGATGAAGATTTTAAGGCTTACGGTATTGGTGGCCATAGACATCTTCCTGAAATTGAACAAAATCTCACTTATGTCTCTGGAGAAAATGTAAAATTAACGTTTATTCCGCATCTAGTTCCTATGGTTAGAGGTATTTTTGCAACCATATATGTTGAATGCATTAAAAACTTTAAGGCAAAAGACATTTTTGAATCTTACTATAAAGACGAACCATTTGTAGATATAATGGAATCCAACATTTATCCAAATACTAAGTCAGTAAGGGCATCAAATTTTTGTAGAATATCTTTTTATAAAGAGCAAGACACGAACAGACTCATAATTTTTTCAGTAATTGACAATCTAATGAAGGGTGCAGCAGGTCAAGCTGTTCAAAATATGAATATAATGATGGATTGGCAAGAAACACTTGGTTTGAGCTCTGTGCCAATTACCCCATAAGGTAAAAATGAAAAAAATAAAACCTCATTATTTAGTCAGAAAAAAACCCCGTATTCAAACAAGGGCTAGCTGGCCTGCCAATATCTTCTTTTCTATTTTTTTTCTTGTTCTCGGTTTTGGTATAACTTTTTATTTTTTAGATGGTGGTAAATACGCAAATATTTATGCTCAATTAATTGATTTGCAAAACATAAACTATGAAAAAAATAAAGATAATTTAAAATTTAAACTTGAAGTTGAAAAAAATCAAATATCTATAGATAAATTGTCTGAGGATAATAAAATATTAAGTGATGAAAATAATAAATTAAGAGAAGACGTCTTATTCTATGAGAAGATGTTAGGAAAAAAAAGAAAATAAATGATTAAGAAAAAAAGAAAATTTGTCGCAATCACTACATTAATTGATAAAGGTATCGTGATTTCAGGAGATACCACTTATACTGGCGGTATTCGGATTGATGGTAAAATCAAGGGTAATTTAAAAGTTCATGGGAAAGAAGACAGCCTTTTGATAATGGGAGATGGAAGTAAAATTGTTGGGGATGTGGAGGTAGAGAAAGCAATAATAAATGGTGAAATTAATGGCAATGTTAAATGTCATGATTATTTAGAATTAAATACTAATGCTATTGTCAATGGTTCAGTAGAATATGACATAATTGAGGTTCATGAAGGCGCTAAAATTAATGGTGAGCTAAAATTTATTAAAAATAATAAAGAAATTGAGCCAAAAAAAAATATTAATCAAAAATTTAAGTCAAACTTAAATAAGTTACTTAAAAAATAAATATAATTTGGAGTATACATATATATGTCGACAGCAATAGAAATGCCAACACCAATTAACTTCTCAGATAATGCAGTCAAGAAAGTTAAGGAATTGATAGAGGAAGAAGGAACGCCTGACCTAAAACTTAGAGTTTTTGTGAGCGGCGGCGGTTGTTCTGGTTTTCAATATGGATTTACTTTTGAAGAAACTATTAACGAGGATGATACAAAAGTAGAAAAAGATAATGTAATCTTACTGGTTGATCCAATGAGTCTCCAATATTTGACAGGAGCGGAGATTGATTATCAAGACAATGTGCAAGGTTCGCAATTTGTGATTAAAAATCCAAATGCAACTACAACCTGTGGTTGTGGTTCGTCATTCTCTGCATAATTAATTATTTAATATCTCTTTTAGCTTTGCCTTTGTAAACTTGTCTAGGCCGGCCAATTTTAGATTCCTTACTTATCATCATTTCATTCCAATGAGCAACCCATCCTGCGGTTCTAGCTAAAGCGAAAACGGCAGTGAACATTGAAAAAGGAATACCAATAGCTCTCATTACAATGCCTGAATAAAAATCAACATTTGGATATAGTTTTTTTTCAATAAAGTATTCATCTTCAAGGGCAATCTTTTCTAATTTCATTGCAAGTTTAAAAATCGGATCATTTTTTAAGCCAAGTTCTTCAAGGACTTCATGACAGGTTTCTTTCATGATGATTGCTCGGGGATCTTGATTTCTATAAACTCTGTGGCCAAATCCCATTAACCTAAATTCATCGTCTTTATCTTTAGCACGCTTGAGATATTTATTAATTCTACTTTCATCTTTAATTTCTGTAAGCATCCTTAAAGTTGCCTCATTGGCACCACCATGCGCTGGTCCCCACAATGAAGCTATGCCTGCAGCAATACAAGCGTAAGGGTTTGCTCCTGTGGAGCCAACTAACCTTACCGTTGAAGTTGAAGCATTTTGTTCGTGATCAGCATGAAGAATAAGAATTTTTTCAAAAGCTTTTGAAATTATAGGGTTTACTGTGTAATCTTTATAGGGTCTTGAAAACAACATATGTAAGAAGTTTGTCCCAAAATCATATTCATTCTTTGGGTACACAAAAGGTAAACCAAGGTTGTAAGTGTAGCTCCAAGCAGCAATAGTTGGTATTTTTGCGATTAGCCTATGTGCAGAAATTTGTCTATGATCAATATCATTTATATCCATGTTATCAAAATAGAAAGCAGACATTGACCCGACAACGCCTACCATAACTGCCATTGGATGGGCATCTCTTCGATAACCGCCAAAAATATTATTCAGTTGATCGTGAAGAAGGCTATGACTTGAAATAGACCGGAGATAACCCTCTTTTTCCATTTGATTAGGGAGTTCACCATGCATTAGAAGGTAAGACACATCTAAGAAGTCACATTTTTCAGCTAATTGCTCTATAGGGTATCCTCTATAAAGTAGCTCGCCTTTGTTTCCATCCACATAAGTTATCTTGGAGGTACATGCAGAGGTAGATGTAAAACCAGGATCATAAGCAAAGTAATTGTATTTACCAAGGTTTCTTATATCTATCGATGGAGTCCCCATTGTACTTTCAATAATAGGTAGCTCTCTCTCTTTGCCATCCAATATTATGTTTATTTTTTTTGTAGTCATTTATTCTTTAAATTTTGATTATAAATATTTAAATTAGCCTGACATTATAATACAAAAGGAAAAAAACTAAGATTGATGTATTGAACCTAAAATTCTTAAGCCTTTAGATCCAGTTACATCAGGAGAATTATTAAATTTATGGTTAAGTGTTTGATTTGCTAGCCAAGCAAAAGCAACTGCTTCTACCTGTTGTTCTGGTAGCTTTAAGGCATTTGTAGATTGAACAACTAAGTTTGTTTTATTCTTTAAAATTTCAACAAGATATTTGTTCTTAGCTCCGCCCCCACATAAATATAATTCATCAGCTTTTTGACAATTTTTTTTGATAGCATTTGAAATAGAAATAGCTGTTAATTCAAGTAGTGTTCTTTGAACATCTTGTGACGAATAATTTTTCTTTATTCCTTTCTTAATCCACTCTAAATTAAAATGATCTCTCCCAGTACTTTTGGGAGGTTTTTGTTTGAAAAATTTATCTTTTAGAAAATAAGTGAGTAGGTTATCAATAACTGTTCCTTTCTTAGCCCAAATACCATTTTTATCAAAATTTAAATCATAATTAAGCTTGATCCAATGATCCATCAAAATGTTACCAGGCCCACAATCAAAGCCTACAATCTTTCCGCTGATGGGGAGATAAGTGATGTTGCTAATGCCGCCAATATTAACAATTACTCTATTTTTACTTTTTGAATAAAATAGATATTTATGAAATGCAGGAACTAATGGTGCACCTTGACCTTTTGCAGCTATATCTCTATTCCTAAAGTTTGAAACAATATCAAGATGGGTTATTTCAGCTAATAAATCAGCATTACCAATTTGAATAGAATATCCTTTATCAGGCTTATGCCTAACTGTTTGCCCATGATAGCCAACCCCTTTTATTTGACTTGGTATTAAATTATTTTTCTTTAGTAACCGGTTGATAGCTTTTCCAGTTAATCTCGCAAGTTCATTTGAAAGAACATGACTATTTTCAAGTTCGTTATTGTTTGGAAAATGTAATTTAAGTATATTTTCTTTAACTTTTTTTGCGTAATTTATGTGATAAAAATCGATTACAGAAACTTTATTTCTATGTATCTCAGTTAAGGCTATATCAATTCCATCAAGGCTAGTACCTGACATTACACCTATCATTAATTTTGAATTTATCATCTTATAATTAGGGTTAATTTTAAGTAATTTTTATCCATAGTTCATATATAAGATAACACTAATTGTTTCTAAATACTTTAATTGAGATAGAATATGACGTATAAAAAAGTGAGATAAGAATTGTGAATATAGATGAAGCATACAAAATAATTGCTAGAGGTGCGGATGAGATATTAGTCGAGTCAGAACTTTTAAAAAAATTAGAAAAGGGCAAACCTTTAAGAATTAAAGCAGGTTTCGATCCAACAGCACCTGATCTTCATCTAGGACATACCGTATTACTAAATAAACTTAAACAATTTCAAGATTTAGGGCATCAAGTTTTATTTTTAATAGGTGATTTTACCGGTTTAATAGGGGATCCAACGGGTAAAAATGCAACGCGACCTCCTTTATCAAAAAAAGAGGTTGAAGAAAATGCGACCACTTATACAACACAAGTTTTTAAAATTTTAGATAAATCTAAAACTGAAGTTGTTTTTAATTCAAGTTGGCTTAATAATTTAGGTGCCGATGGTATGCTGAAGTTAGCTGCAACTCATACGGTAGCTCGTATGCTCGAAAGAGATGATTTTTCTAAAAGATACAAAGCTCAACAACCAATTTCTATTCATGAATTTATGTATCCTCTCCTGCAAGGCTATGACTCAGTTGAGCTAAATGCTGATGTTGAAATTGGAGGAACAGATCAAAAATTTAATTTATTAATGGGCCGTGAACTTCAAAAATTCTATAATAAACCACAGCAATGCATTGTAACGCTTCCACTTCTTGAAGGGCTTGATGGAGTCCAAAAAATGTCTAAATCTTTGAATAATTATATTGGCATAGATGAATTGCCAGAGATAATGTTTGCAAAAATTTTATCAATCTCTGATGAGTTAATGTGGCGATATATCGAATTACTTTCTTTAAATACTTTGGAGGAGATTACAAAGTGGAAAACAAGAGTGAATGATGGTGAAAATCCAAAGAATATTAAAGTTGAATTTGCTAAAGAAATTGTTACTCGCTTTCATTCAAAGATTGATGCTGATAATGCGGAAAAAGATTTTGAAAATAGAGCTGACGGCGGAATACCGGAGGATTTGAATGTGTATAAAATAGATGCCGGTAATGACGGGATAGGAGTCGGGCAAATTTTAAAGTCTATAAATTTTGTATCGAGCACATCTGAAGCTATGAGACTTATAAAAGCAGGGGGTGTAAAAATTGATGGAGAAAAAATAAGTGATACAAAAAAATTTATATCTCCAAATGAACAATTTGTAATTCAAGTGGGTAAAAGAAAATTTGGAAAAATAATAACGTAAATATTATATTTATATCTTCTTATTTGAAATCAATGTTTAATTAGTATTAATTGCAGCTTTTTTTTGATATAATACCGCTGATATATGGGCCTTGAGCCCATTTTTTTTTCACTAGAGTATGGGTTGAGGCTAAATTTTTTGGGTGATATTGAAACCTTAGTAGAAAAACTAGTTGTTCAATTAGGCTATGAATTAGTTGATTTTGAAATAGTTAATGGTGGGCAGCTTTTAAGAATCTATATAGATAATAATGACTTAGTGAGTATTGAAGATTGCACAACGGTTAGCAATCACGTCAATAATGTTTTGAGTGTAGAAACTGATTATGATTATGAGAGGCTGGAGGTTTCATCACCTGGTCTTGATAGAGTAATCAAAAAATTGAAAGATTTTGAAAGGTTTAAGGGAGAACAGGCAAAAATTAAAACAAGATTTGCAATTGATAATAGAAAAAATTTCAAAGGTATTTTGTCGGGAATCAAAGACGAAAAAATAATAATTGAAATCGAAGAAAAATTATTAGCAATTGATTTTGAAAATATTGATAAGGCACGTTTGGATCCTAATTATTAAATATTAATTTTGAAGTGGAGATTATATAAATGAGTCGTGAAATTTTATTGTTGGTGGATGCTTTAGCGCATGAGAAAAGTGTTTCTCGTGAAATAATTTTTGAGGCTGTCGAAGAAGCTTTAGCCTCGGCAACCAAAAAAAAACATAAAGATGCGATTGATATTAAAGTAGAAATAGATCAAGAAACAGGTGAATATAAAACATATAGAAAATGGACTATTCTTCCTGGAGATTTATTGGAAGATGAGGAGACACAAATTTCACTAGAAGATGAAAGAGCAAAAGGTTTAGTTGAAAATGATATTTTAAAAGAACCAATAGAATCAGTCGAGTTTGGAAGAATAGGAGCGCAAGCAGCTAAGCAAGTAATACTGCAAAAAGTCAGAGAAGCTGAACGAGAACAAATCTTAAATGAATTTTTGGCTCGTGATGAAAAACTGGTTTCTGGACAAATAAGAAGAATGGAACGGGGTAATGCAATTATTGAAATTGGAAGAATTGATGCGGTTCTTCCGAGAGAGCAAATGATACCCAAAGAAAATTTAAGAATCGGTGATAGAGTAAGGGCGATTGTGATGGAAGTTGATAGAGGTATTAAGGGCCCACAATTAATTCTATCAAGAGTATCCCCAGAGTTTTTAATTAGACTTTTTGAACTTGAAGTTCCTGAGATAGAGGAAGGCTTACTTGAGATCATGGCTGCTTCTCGAGATCCGGGTTTAAGATCTAAAATTGCAGTAAAAGCAAATGACCAAAGATTGGATCCTGTAGGAACATGTGTCGGGATGAGGGGCTCAAGAGTTCAAGCAGTTACAGGAGAACTCGCGGGAGAAAGAGTCGATATTGCATTGTGGTCTATGGAACCTGCCCAGTTTGTCATAAATGCAATGGCACCTGCTGAGATCTCTAGGGTTATGGTGGATGAGGATAAAAAAAGTATGGACTTAGTCGTGAATGAAGATCAATTAGCACAAGCTATAGGAAGAAGTGGTCAAAATATCAGGCTTGCAACAGAATTAACGGGATGGGAGCTAAATATTTTAAGTGAAGAAGAGTCTGATCAAAAAACAAAAGATGAATATACAAATGTTAGCCAATTGTTTATTGAAAAATTGGATGTAGATGCTGATATTGCTGATATTTTAGTTCATGAAGGATTCTCAACGCTCGAAGAAATTGCTTATGTGCCCATTGATGAATTGCTTCAAATAGAAGCGTTTGATGAAGACACTGTCAACGAACTTCGTTCAAGAGCAAGTGCTGTAATTTTAAAAGAAGCTATTTCAAATGAAGAAAAGATTAAATCACCAGCAGATGATTTGCTTAATATGGAGGGTATGGACAGTGATACAGCTAAATTACTGGCATCAAAATCTATAATTACAATGGAAGACCTGGCTGAACTTGCAGCTGATGAGTTAATCGATATTGTAAAAATGGATGAAGAAAGAGCAAAAGAGTTAATAATGACAGCTCGAGCACCTTGGTTTGTTTAGGATAAATTTATTGGAGTTAATATGGAAAAATCTACTGTAGAAAAATTTGCCAGTGAATTAAACTTGCCGATAGATTTACTTCTAAAGCAATTAGAGAGTGCTGGAATAAAAAAGACATCTGGAGCTGAAGAGCTTTTAGAGGAGGATAAATCAGCCCTTTTGAATTATTTACAAATTGAACATGGCGCATCAAATACCAGTAAAAATAAAATTACTTTAACAAGGAAACAAAATACCCAAATTAGAAAAACAGACAGTGATGGGAGAGCAAGAACTATTCAAGTTGAAGTTAGAAAGAAAAGAACAATATTAAAGCCTGAGCAGATAAAAGAAATTAAAAGTGATGAAATAAAAAAAGATCCTTCATCTATTGATAAAAAAACTGAAGATGAGAATAATCAAAAAGATATAAGAGAGGCAGAAGAAAAAAGAAATGCAGCATTAATTGCAGCACAAGCAGAAGAAGTTAAAAATAAAAAAGCTGCTAAAGCAAACCAAAAAGCTTCAAATGATGGCACGCTCCATAGACCTGCTTCAAAAGCAAATGTGAAGGTAGATAAGGATTCAAAAAAAACAGAACTTAAGGATAAATGGGTTGATAAAAATTTAAAAAAGAGACCTATTAAGACTCGAAATGATATGAATCAAGGTTGGAGATCACCTAAAGCAAAAAGTAAAAATAAAGATGAGGTTGATGATCAAAACTTTGTAGCACCATTAGAGCCAATTGTTAAAAATGTTTTAATACCAGAAACTATTTCTGTTGCGAACTTGGCTCATAAGATGTCAGTGAAGGCCACTGAGGTAATCAAAACTTTAATGGGTATGGGTATGATGGTAACCATTAATCAAGTTCTCGATCAAGATACAGCAATAATTGTGGTCGAAGAAATGGGACATAAACCAGAGGCAGCTAAAGAAAACGATCTTGAGTCACTTTTAGATGAAGAATCATCTTCAATTAAAGAAATAATAGAACCAAGACCCCCGGTTGTAACAGTGATGGGGCATGTTGATCATGGAAAAACATCTTTGCTTGATTACATAAGAACAACAAAAGTTACCACAGGCGAGGCAGGAGGGATTACCCAACATATCGGCGCATATCATGTGGAAACTCCAAAAGGAATGATAACTTTTCTTGATACACCAGGGCACGAAGCTTTTTCTGCAATGCGAGCCAGAGGGGCAAAGGCCACAGATATTGTTATTTTGGTAGTGGCAGTTGATGATGGTGTTATGCCACAAACTATTGAAGCGATAAATCATTCAAAAGCAGCAGATGTTCCATTAATTGTTGCCATAAATAAAATCGATAAACCTGATTCAAATTCTGAAAAGGTCAGAGGAGAGCTTCTGGGACATGAAGTGATTCCTGAAGAGCTTGGAGGGGACTCAATGTTTATTGAGGTTTCTGCTCAAACTGGACAAGGCATTGATGATCTTTTAGATGCTATTTTACTTCAAGCCGAAGTTTTAGAACTAAAAGCACCAATCAATACGCCAGCAAAAGGTATTATTGTTGAGGGAAGGCTTGATAAAGGAAGAGGCCCTGTAACGACTTTGTTAGTTCAATCTGGAACTATAAACATGTCAGATACATTACTTGCCGGTAATGCTTCAGGAAAAATTAGAGCAATGTTGGATGAAAATGGTAAAAATATTAATCAAGCCACACCCTCAATTCCTGCCGAAATCATTGGTTTATCCGACGTGCCGAATGCTGGTGACGAATTCATAGTAATTAATGATGAAAAGAAAGCAAGAGAAATTGCTTTGTTTAGGCAAGGTAAATTTAGAGATGTTAAGTTAGCAAAACAACAAGCTTCTAAGCTTGAAAATATTATGGAGCAGATGACTGAAGCAGAGGTTAAATTTTTACCTTTGATTATAAAAGCTGACGTCCAAGGTTCTTGCGAGGCATTAGCAGGCTCATTAGAAAAACTTTCAACTGATGAAGTAAAAGTTAAAGTAGTTCACTCGGCGGTTGGTGCAATAAATGAGTCTGATATAAACTTAGCTTCAGCATCAAATGCAGTTATTATTGCTTTTAATGTTAGGTCTTCAAGTGGAGCTAGAAAGTTAGGTGAAAGTCTAGATATTGACGTTCGATATTATAGTATTATTTATGAAGCTGTGGATGAAGTTAAAGCTGCACTTGGTGGTCTATTATCACCTGAACAAAAAGAGGTGACTCTCGGTATGGTCGAAATCAGAGAAATCTTTAAAGCCTCCAAAGTTGGAACCATTGCAGGCTGTTTTGTTTTAGATGGTGTTATCAAAAAAGACTCAAATATTAGACTTTTAAGAGACGATGTAGTAATTTATGAAGGACAATTAGATTCTCTGAAAAGATTTAAAGATGACGTAAAAGAAGTAAAATCTAATTTTGAATGTGGGCTATCAATCAAGAATTTTGACGATCTTAAAGTCAATGATAAATTGGAAGCATATGAACATGTTCAGGTTGCAAGAAAGCTTTAAAAATGCCAAAAGATTATCCTAGAAGTGACCGTATCAGCCAGCAAATAAAAAAAGAAATAGCAGATATTTTAAGTTCAGAGATTAAAGATCCAGCATTAAAGAAAATTTCAATAATTGATGTTGAAGTTGCACATGATTTAAAAAATGCAAAGGTTTTTTATGTTGCAGATCATAATAATGAAGAGATCGTTAAGGGGCTAAAACGATCATTGCCTTTTTTTAGGTCACTTTTGGCAAAAAGAATGTCAACAAGAGGAATACCAAAACTTCATTTTGAATACGATAAAACAATTGATGAAAGTACAAAAATTTCAAAATTATTGGACTCAGTTATTTCATAATAAATTTGATGGATAAAAATGAAAAAAAGCTTGAAATTAATGGGCTTTTACTTTTTGATAAGCCATTAGGTTTCTCATCAAATCAAGCATTATCAAAAATTAAATGGATTTTTTCAGCAAAAAAAGCCGGCCATACAGGCACTCTTGATCCCCTAGCAACTGGCTTATTACCAATATGCTTCGGAGAAGCAACAAAATTTTCAAGTCACTTACTTAATTCAGAAAAAACATATGAAGCTTCAATTAAACTAGGATGGAAAAGTTCAACGGGGGATGCTGAAGGAAAATTAATAAAGTCAAAAACTAATTCATTTACTCTAGAAAATTTACAAGATGTATTAGATTCATTTATTGGAATTTCTTATCAAACACCCCCAATGTTTTCAGCGCTTAAGCATAAAGGAAAGCCTTTGTATAAATTTGCAAGAGAAGGGGTAAAAGTTAAAATCCAAGAAAGAAAGATTAATGTTTCAAAATTAATTTTGTTAAAAAAAGAAAAAAACATGATTAAAATCGAAGTTACATGCAGTAAGGGTACATACATAAGAACATTGGGGGAGAATATTGCTGAAAAACTTGGCACCAATGGCTATTTAATAGACTTAAGAAGAACAAAGATCGGTGACTTAAGTGTTCAAAATGCTTTTGCTTTAGATAAGATAGAAAATTTAACTCCTACAGAAAGAAAAGCATGTTTAAGGCCGACGGAAACTCTGGTAAAAAGATATCCTGAAATAATTTTGTCTGATACACAAGTCAAACATATAAAAAATGGACAATCTGTAAAGCTTTTATCAAAAATAGATGCTCAAATCTATGCTTTATTTACAGAAAGTAAAGTTTTTTTGGGTATTGGGCAAATTGACAATGATTATTCATTAAAAGCTGTCCGTTTAATTTCAACGAATATAAATTAAATAATATATTGTTAATTTACAAGAATGCCGTTAAAATATGCGGTCGCGAATAGGAGAAAAGAATGACAAGTACTGCAGTTGAAAAAGCAAAGATAGTTTCAGAGTTTCAGACAGCAAAAAATGACACTGGATCACCAGAGGTTCAAGTTGCGTTAATTACTGACCGAATTAATTATCTAACTGAACACTTTAAAACTAACGCGAAAGATCATCACTCAAGAAGAGGGTTGCTTGCATTAGTTAGTCAGAGAAGAAAGCTTCTCGATTATTTGAAAGGCAGGAGCTTAGGGCGCTATCAAGAATTAATTAAACGCTTAGGCATAAGAAAATAATAGATAGTTGATATTCAAAGCCGATTAATTACAATTTTTTAATTGTAGAATCGGCTTTTTTGTTATTTAAAATTACGTCCATTATTAAGTAGTGAATAATGAGACTTTACAAAATATAAAAGGATAAAAAAATAAATGTTTAAAGTGATAAAAAAAAGTATTAAGTTTGGTGAACATGACTTAAAAATTGAAACAGGTGAGATAGGAAGACAAGCAGACGGCGCAGTAATGGTAAGCTATGGAGATACAGTCGTTTTTGTAACAGCCGTAGGAAGAAAAGAAGTCAAAGAAGGTCAAGATTTTTTCCCATTAACTGTAGACTATCAAGAAAAAAATTATGCTGCAGGAAAAATCCCTGGTGGATTTTTTAAGAGAGAAGGCAGACCAAGTGAAAAAGAGACTTTAACTTGTAGATTAATTGATAGACCTTTAAGACCATTATTTCCGGAAAATTTCTATAACGAAATACAAATCGTAGCGACAGTTATGTCCTCTGACAGTGAAATTGATTCTGATATCCCAGCTATTATTGGTGCATCTGCAGCATTGGCAATATCAGGTATCCCTTTTCACGGCCCTATAGGCGCAACTCGTGTTGGATATATTGACGATAAATTTGTTATTAATCCTTCCAAAACACAAATGGAATCTAGTCAGTTAGATTTGGTTGTGGCGGGAAGTGATTCTGCTGTTTTAATGGTGGAATCAGAAGCAAAAGAGCTTCCAGAAAAAGTAATGCTTGATGCAGTGCTTGAAGGACACAAAGCTATGCAACCAGTTATTAAATTAATTAATGAATTGGCTAAAGAGGCATCAAAAGATCCATGGGATTGGACAGCCCCTGAAGTTGATAAAGAGTTAATTAAGAAGATTGATAAAATAGCATCGAAAGATCTTGAAAAAGCTTTCGAAATTAAGTCAAAAGGGGAACGATCAGAAAAGATTAGTGAAGCTAGAGAAAAAGTGATGAGTGAATTAGTAAATGAAGATACAAACACAAATCAACTTAACCAAATCAAGGACGAGTTTCATAATCTTGAAGCTAAAATTGTTAGATCTAAGATACTTGACGGAAACCCCCGAATTGATGGAAGAGACACAAGAACAGTAAGACCTATTGAGATAAGAACGGGGGTTCTTCCAAGAACACATGGTTCTGCTTTATTCACAAGAGGTGAGACCCAAGCAATTGTAGTTGCAACCTTAGGTACAGGCAGGGATGAGCAAATTATTGATGCTCTTCAAGGTGAATACAAAGATAGATTTATGCTTCATTATAATTTTCCTCCATACGCGACAGGCGAAACAGGGAGAGTTGGAACCCCAAAAAGAAGAGAAATTGGTCACGGTAAGCTAGCTAAAAGAGCACTAAGCGCAGCTTTGCCAGCACAAGAAGATTTTGATTATACAATTCGACTTGTTTCTGAAATTACTGAATCAAATGGCTCAAGTTCGATGGCATCAGTCTGTGGAGGCACTATGGCGATGATGGATGCGGGTGTTCCAATTAAAGACCACGTAGCAGGAATAGCTATGGGTCTTATTAAAGAAGATAACAGAGTTGCAGTACTTACTGATATTTTAGGTGATGAAGACCATCTTGGTGATATGGATTTTAAAGTCGCAGGAACAGATAATGGCATAACTGCTCTTCAAATGGATATTAAGATTACTGGAATTACAACAGAAATTATGCAAGTAGCTTTAAGCCAAGCTAGAGAGGGCATTGATCATATTTTGAAAATAATGAAAAAATCTCTTAAAGGAAGCCGTGATAAGTTATCAAAATTTGCGCCACAAATTCTAACATTGAAGATTCATACAGATAAAATTAGAGATGTTATTGGTAAAGGAGGAGCTGTAATTAAAGGCCTCGCTGCTGATACAGGAGCGACTATTGATATTGATGATAACGGTCTTATTAAAATAGCTTGTACTTCAGCTGAGTCAGGTGAGGAAGCTTTAAATAGAATTAAAGAAATAACAGCAGACGTCGAAGTAGATCAAATATATGAGGGTAAAGTTATTAAAATTCTTGATTTTGGCGCAATTGTTTCGTTGTTACCTGGAAAAGATGGGCTTTTGCATATTTCACAGATAGCTCATGAGAGAATTAAGGCGGTAAAAGATCATTTATCAGAAGGGGATGAAGTAAAAGTAAAAGTAATTGAAGTCGATGATAAAGGTCGAGTAAGAGTTAGTGCTAAAGCTCTTATTGAGCCACCCGCAAAAGAAGACTAGTAAATAAAAAGCCCTTTATTGGGCTTTTATTTTGCCATTTGTTTTTCTTTTATTTCTTGTAATGTCTTGCAATCAATACAGAGTGTTGCAGTTGGCCTTGCTTGCAACCTATTTAATCCAATTTCCTCTCCACAACCCAAGCAGTATCCATATTCATCTTCATCAATATTTTTAAGAGTCTCATTAATTTTTTTGATTAATTTCCTTTCCCTATCTCTATTTCTTAACTCTAAAGCCATCTCTGATTCTTGACTAGCTCTATCATTAGGGTCGGCATATGATGTGACATCAGTCTGCATATGTGTAACTGTTCTACTTAACTCGCTACTAAGTTCAACTTTCCAATCATTGAGAATTTTTTTAAAATGTAAAATCTGTGATTTGCTCATATACTTTTCATTTTTTTTGGATGTATAAGCCTTAAATTGCTTTAAACCAGATCTAGGTTTAGCGGTTACTTTCTTTACGGCTGTTTTCTTCACTTGAGACTTAGCGGTTACTTTCTTTACGGCTGTTTTCTTCACTTGAGACTTAGCGGTTACTTTCTTTACGGCTGCTTTTACTTTTGATAATAACGAATTTTTTTTTGCCATAACTAAATCCTCAAAAAATTTCTAGACGCCGAAGTTTACACTTTTTGAAATTCATTGCAAGCTAGAATTATTTAGTTTTTGAGCTTGAAGAGTGTTTTCCATCAAAGTCGAAACTGTCATTGGACCAACTCCTCCAGGTACGGGTGTGATATATGAAGCATTTTTGCTTGCTACCTCAAATTCAACATCACCTACTAATTTGTTATCAATTCTATTGATACCAATATCAATAACTATTGCTCCTTTTTTAATCCATTCTCCTCGAACTAGATTTTGCTTTCCAGCAGCAACAACAACTAAATCAGCTTGTCGTACTTTTTCTTCTAAATTTTTGGTTCTACTGTGACAAGATGTAATAGTACATTTTTCAAGCAATAATTCTAATGCCATTGGGCGTCCAACATTGTTTGAGACTCCTACTATTGTTGCATCCAGCCCTTCTAATTCTATATCGGAAGCTTTGAGCATTTTTATAACACCATAAGGTGTACAAGATCTTAATCTTGGTTGTCGTATGGCAAGAGAGCCTATATTAAAAGGATGAAAACCATCAACATCTTTATTTGGGCTGATGAGTTCAATTATCAATTCTTCATTGAGATTTTTTGGCAATGGAGATTGTACAAGAATTCCATCAACATCTTTATTTTTGTTGAGTGTATTAATTAAATCGTTTAAATCTGATTGAGTTGTATTAGAGGGTAAATGATGAGAGACAGATTTTATTCCAACGTTTTCACATGCAGATTTCTTTTTATTTACATAAATAGAAGAAGCAGGATCATCACCCACCAAAATTACAGCAAGGCAAGGTGGCCTAATTCCTTCATTTTTTCTTTGTTGAATCTCTTCTTTGAGTAAACTTAAACATTCTTTGGAAATAGCATTACCATCAATAATTTTTGCAACCATATCTTAAAAATACCTTCATTAAATAAACAATATATATTATCAGAACATAAGCCAAAATATATACTATCTTTTAATATAAAATTTGACCGAAAGCCTTATTTACGCTATATTTGCGCGTTCGGGGTGTAGCGTAGCCTGGTAGCGCGCCTGCTTTGGGAGCAGGATGTCGGGAGTTCGAATCTCTCCACCCCGACCAGATAAAAAAAAGTAAATGCAAGCCCGTTAAAATGCTTTACTATAATTTAGTTAGCTGCCCGTAGCTCAGCTGGATAGAGCATCTGCCTTCTAAGCAGAGGGTCACAGGTTCGAATCCTGTCGGGCAGGCCAATTTTATGGTGGCTGTAGCTCAGTTGGTAGAGCCCTGGATTGTGATTCCAGTTGTCGTGGGTTCGAGCCCCATCAGCCACCCCAATTTGTTTCTTGTTTCTAGTTGTGAAATACTCTTTATAATTTTGATAATAGTAAATAAATATGCAAGACAAAGACCTGGAAAGATATAGTCGACATATTTTGTTGCCAGAAATAGAATTTGAAGGTCAAAAAAAGTTACTTCAAAGTCATTGTTTAATAATAGGCGCAGGTGGTTTAGGTTCACCTGTTGCAATTTATTTGGCAGCATCAGGGATAGGTAAGATTACAATTTGTGATTTTGATGATGTTGATTTATCAAATTTACAACGTCAAATTGTTCATAATGAGCAATCAATTGGTAAAAATAAAGCTGACTCTGCAAAAGTAGCCATTAGTAAAATTAACTCAGATATCAAAGTAAGATCAATAAAGAACCAATTGAATCTTGAGGAAGTTAAAGTCATAGCAAAAGAGGTAGATATCATATTAGATTGCTCTGATAACTTTGAGACGCGTTATGCACTAAATAAAATTGCTTATGATTTAAAGTTACCTTTAGTTTCAGGAGCAGCAATAAAATTTGATGGCCAAGTGTCTGTTTTTGATTTTAGAGCTAAAACTTCACCTTGTTACAACTGCCTTTTCCCGAGCGCTGATGAAGAACAAAATTTAAAATGTTCTGATCACGGAGTTTTTTCTCCTTTGGTAGGGTTAGTTGGGTCAATTCAAGCAGGAGAGGCGATAAAGGTACTATTAAATATTGGAACTTCACTAACTGGAAAATTATTGTTAATAAACCATAAAGATACCAATTTTAAGACTTTGAAAATCCAAAAAGATAACCTTTGTGATATTTGTTCTTAAATAGCTATTTTAAAAAAAGTTAAACCTAGACCCATGGTAAAATTAAAAACTTAAATCCCTAACTTAGTTTTATGAAAAAAGAATTATCCAAATCATTTTCACCAATTGATATCGAGACCAAATGGTACCAATATTGGGAGTCAAACGATTACTACAAAATTGGGGATGATGAGTCTAAACCAAATTCTTTTTCAATTTTATTACCACCCCCAAATGTAACGGGCACTCTTCATATGGGCCATGGATTTAATCAAACACTCATGGATATGCTTACTAGATATCATAGAATGAAGGGAGAAAACACTTTATGGCAACCTGGGACTGATCATGCAGGAATTGCAACTCAAATTGTAGTTGAGAGGCAATTAGATCAAAAAGGTATTTCAAGACATGATTTAGGAAGAGAAAAATTTATTGAAAAAGTTTGGGAGTGGAAGAAGGACTCAGGAGGTAAAATCACACAACAAATGCGTCGATTAGGTACTTCACCAGATTGGTCAAGAGAAAGATTTACAATGGATGAAGGCCTATCAAAAAGTGTCACTGAAGTTTTTGTTAAATTGTATCAAGATGGTTTGATTTATCGAGGGAAAAGACTAGTTAATTGGGATGTCACACTTCAAACCGCTGTATCTGATTTAGAGGTTATTCAAGAAGAAGAAGATGGCTTTTTATGGCAAATTAATTATCCACTTAAGAATGAAAAGAATCATCTTACTATTGCTACAACAAGACCAGAAACAATGTTGGGTGATTCTGCCTTAATGGTTCATCCAGAAGATGATCGATATAAAAAGTTTATAGGTAAAACAGTTTTAATTCCGCTTATTGATAAAGAGATTCCAATAATTGCAGATGATTATGTTGACCCAACATTTGGAACAGGAATTGTTAAAGTTACCCCAGGACATGACTTTAATGATTATGCTGTTGGGATAAGGCATGATTTACCAATAATAAATATTTTAACTCTTGATGGCCATATTAATGAAAATGGAACAAAGCTTTATGAGGGCTTAGATCGTTTTGAAGCAAGAAAAAAAATTATTGAAGATTTAAAGGAAAAAAAATACCTTGATAGTATAAAAAAACATAAATTAAAAGTTCCAAGAGGAGATAGGACTAACTCAATAATCGAACCAATGTTAACTGATCAATGGTATGTATCCATGACAAAACCATCTGGTTCAGATGGGAAAAGTATTGCACAAGAGGCACTAGATTTAGTAGATAGAGGTGAAATTAAATTTTATCCAAATAATTGGGTGAACACTTACAATCAATGGTTAGAAAATATCCAAGATTGGTGCATATCACGTCAACTTTGGTGGGGCCATCAAATACCTGCTTGGTATGGAGAGAATCAAGAGGTTTTTGTTGCACATTCGTTTGAAGAAGCATCTGAGTTAGCTAAGAAAAAGGGCTATAAAGGTTCTTTGAAAAGAGATAATGATGTTCTAGATACTTGGTTTTCATCCGCCCTGTGGGCATTCACAACATTAGATTGGACACCTGAATACCCAAAAAAATCTAACCCAGCGCTTGATAGGTACTTACCTTCTTCCGTGCTCGTTACAGGTTTTGATATTATATTTTTCTGGGTAGCTAGGATGGTAATGATGACGAAATATGTCACAAATAAAATACCATTTAAACATGTCTATGTTCATGGATTGATCAGAGACCAGGATGGACAAAAAATGAGCAAATCAAAAGGCAATGTCCTTGATCCCATTGATTTAATCGATGGCATTTCTCTTGATGATCTCTTGAAAAAAAGAACTCAAGGCCTAATGAATCCAAAACAAGCTGAATCTATTATTAAAAAGACAACTAAAGAATTTCCCAATGGCATCTCATCTTTTGGTACAGATGCCTTGAGATTTACTTTTGCAAGTTTAGCAAGTCCTGGTAGGGACATTAAGTTTGATTTACAAAGATGTGAAGGCTATCGTAATTTTTGTAACAAATTGTGGAATGCATCAAGATTTGTATTGATGAATTGCGATGATGAAGACAATGGTTTTGGAAAATGTGTAGAAGGTTATTTAAGTTTTTCTCAACCTGATAGATGGATTGTAAGTAAGCTACAACAAACTTTAACTAATATCGAGAAAGCATATAGTGAATATAGATTTGATTTAGTTGCTCAAGAACTTTATCAATTTATCTGGGATGAATATTGTGATTGGTATTTGGAGTTTGCTAAAGTTCAAATTCAACAAGGTAACGATTCTGAGAAGAGAGCAACAAGAAGAACTTTACTATCCACCTTAGAATCAATTTTGAGAATGACTCATCCAGTAATGCCATTTATTACAGAGGAAATATGGCAGATCATTATTCCATTAATAAAAAAGGATAACGAGTCAATAACTCTTGAAAGTTTTCCTATTTCAAGGGAAGAGAAAATTGATGAGAATTCTATAGAGTGGGTAAATACATTAAAAAAATTAATTGACAATGTTCGGAGTCTTAGAGGTGAAATGAATCTTTCACCTGCGAATAAAATTCCATTAGCACTTACAGGTAATGAAAAAGAGCTTAGACTATTTTTACCTTATCTTATTAATTTAGGAAAGTTATCAGAAGCAGAAATAACATCTGAACTCCCAAAAAAAGAAGCTCCTGTAGCGATCATAAATGATTACAAGCTCATGCTAAATATTGAGGTGGATAAAAAGTCAGAAGCCAAAAGGCTTGAAAAAGAAATTGAAAAAATAGATATCGATCTAAATAAATCAAATGCAAAGCTTAAAAATGAGAATTTTGTAAAGAAAGCCCCTAGGGAGATTCTTGAGCAAGAAAAGGAGAGATTAAATACATTTTCTCAACATAAAGATAAGCTTATTCAACAACTAAAAAAACTACAAAGTTAATCTCTTAATATAAAAAACGGTTACATCGTTTTCTTTAACATGGCTAAGTAATTGATGGCCAGTCTTCTCACAGAAAGATTTAAAATCATCAAGAGCACTTTTATCAGTGGTTTTGATTTTAATAATTTGATTATCTTGTATGCTATTAAGCCCTCTCTTACAATACAGTATTGGGAGAGGGCATTTTAAACCAATAGCATCCACTTCTAAGTCAAATTTCATTTATTAAATGGCTCTACATCACCTGGAGTTCGTAACATTTTATCTACTTCACCTAAATGCATTTCTTCAGTGTGGATCATTGTTCTGGCATATTCTTCAAGCATCACAGAATCTCCCTCCACTAATTTAAGTAGGTCTTTATAGCATTCAAGAGAGGCAAGTTCATGTTCAAGTGATTCTCTTAAAATATTACCAATATCATGGTTATGAGATTCTAATAAAGGACCTATTCCAAGTGATGGGTGACCGCCGAGGGTAGTAATTAATTCACCTGCTTGATTAGCATGATCTAGTGATTCGGTTGCTTGACCCCTTAACCAGCCTATAATGGGTATTCTGCTATATCCACATACCATTAATGCATAATGAGTATATCGAACAACGCCTGCAAGTTCCATCTCAAGAATTTGATTTAATGACTCAATTATTTTTTCTTTTTTCATAAGTGTTTTCCTAAAAAAATTTAGAACTAGATTAAAACACAATTAGAAAGATAACCTGTTAATACGAATTAATATTATTTGTATTTAAGATTAGCTTTTATAAAATTAAACGAACAAGCACGGTGATTATGTTTAAAATAGCCATTAATACAATACTCCAATGCGTTATTTTCATGCCTAATACACGATGGGATGAATTTATTTCTTCTTTTAAAAAAGAGGTTGCATGAAGATATCTCCCAACTAAGAAGAAAAGGCCACAAATAAAAACAATGATTTTTGGAATGTGATTAACTTCTAAACAAGCTAATAAAATTAAACCAATGGGAAGAAACTCACTCATGTTTCCATGTGCTCGTATTGCTTGCTCTAAGTCCCTATGTTTTTTTGATGACCCTAAAGAAATCTTATATTTTCTTCTTAACTTAATTACATTGATTGAGAGCTTATAAAAGATCAGTGCCAGTATTGAAGAAAAAAAACCTGTAATTATTAACATTTTAATCCTTAAAAAATTTTTTTAAACAATTGAACATTCAATTAAGTATATTGTCTTATAAATAGAGTATTTGGTAAAACATTAAGTCTGATGCATACTCATAAAACAATATATAAATGGGGATTTTACTTGAAAAAAATTATTGGTAAATTATGTTTAACTGTTTCTTTTATTGCCATTGCTTGGTTAGTTTTGGGAATGTTAAACATTATCCCATTAATTTTATCAATTCCAGGTACGACTGAAGTTAGGTCACACGCAACGTTTGCTGTTATATTTTTATTAATAGCTTCATGGGCTTTTTGGAATGAAGATTAATTTTAATTTATTTAAAGGATATTAAATATGAAAACATCTGATTTATGTATTTTAGTAGCGGTCGGGGTAGCTTTTATTACTACTGCATACCTATGGTTCAATGGGCAAAAACAAGAAGGCTTATTTACTGCAACTTGGATCCCATCAATTTTGACATTTGCCATCTATTTTAAATTAATAACTAGGAAATAAAATAATGGAAGACTCATTAATATTTTTTGTAGGCCTTTTCTGCTTTGTCTTAGCAATCGTTGGGGTTGTGATGACTTATTTAGAATTTAAGAACATAGAATTAAAATCTAAAAAATAAGTTAATTTAAAAGTTCTTTTTAAAAGGTGGTGGCCAGAGACAGAATCGAACTGTCGACACGAGGATTTTCAGTCCACTGCTCTACCGACTGAGCTATCTGGCCTTTGCATTTGAAAAACACGCTGAATTATAACAAAAATAACAGAAACCTAACTAATTAATTCATTCGTATTTATGGGCAAGCTTACGTTTAAATAGTCCATGAAAAAACTTTATCAACACAAATAAAATCAATAAATAAGCTATATTTATAATAAAAAATTCTTGGAAATTTTTTCCTAAGAAGCTAGTGATGCCTTCCTGAACTTCCCATCCAGATAAATAATAAAAAGATAAAGTTGATATTAAATAGGAACAACTTAAAAAGATTGACCCTATCCATAAGAATCTATTGAATGAAAAAATTGATGACTTATTAAGTCGTATACCTAAAAACCAAGATACGAAGTAGGATAATAGGAGACCAACATATCCTAGGTTAAATAAATATGAATTTTCTAATCCAGGTGGAGGCGATAAGAAATCAATGCCAAGCGAAATAATTAGAAAATAACAAAGCCATTTATACTCTTTTAAAAATATGCCACCTGCAAAAAATAAAACGAAGGATGCATCCGGTAAACTAAATGAAGTTAAGAGATGTGAGCCTCTTGTTAGAAAAATAAAAAAAGAAAGTAAACCAATTAAAAGAACTTTTTCTAAATTTTCTGTTGTGTGATTAATTTTTTTCATATTAGCTAGTATAGTTTGATTTTAGAAATTATATCGTAAATTTGCAGAAAGACTTCTACCAGGTGTCTGGTAAGCAAATCCAGTAGCGCTAGGATCACCGCTGTATACAAGAGCGTAATCTTTATCAAGCACATTATCTAGTCTTATATTGACTGTAAATTTTTTGTTGAATACATAGTTTGTGACGAGATTTGTAATCATATATCCCCCTATTTTAAGGGTATTATCAGCATCATTAAAACGACTTCCTGAACCTATTTGCTCCATCCCAAATATCCAATCTTCCAAATAGTAATTTAAATGTGCACTACCATACAAATTTGCTCTTAGTGGTAGATCTTTATCTGTATCTTCATTATTTGGAGACTCAGTGGTTACACTGCCCTTGATTTGAAGGTTACCTAAAAAATGATCGGCAGCAAAAGTCATACCTTGTATCTTTGCTTTGTTTAGATTTAACGGGGTATAACCAGTATCTACATTACTAATAATAAAATCATCTATTGTATTTTGATAGGCAGTTAAAGAAATTGATGTTGAATTATCAATATATTTTAAGCTTGCCTCAATATTTTTTGATGTCTCTGGTTTTAGGTCTGGATTAGCAGTTGAGCCGTAATAAAGATAATTAAAATTTGGGGCTACAAAGGCAGTTCCAAATGAAGAACTTACTTTCCATTGGTTATTGATTTGATAAGCATATCCAATTGAACCTGTAGTTTCATTATCATATTGGCTATTTATATCTTCTCGAAGACTTGTTTGGAGAGTATGCTTCTCATATTGAGTGTTATACGCAATCACGAAACCATTATTATCTCTGTTATCTTTAGCATAAACATTAGTTGTGTCAATTTCTTCTTTTAAATAATCATATAAAAGCACTAATGACCCATAATCAAAATCAATATTATTTTGCCATGCAAGTTGATATTGCGAGGTTTCGTATTTATCAATTACTCCAGAAACATTAGAAAAAATTTCATTATCATATTTTTGTTGAGCTGAATATAGATCAGTGCTTTTTCCAATTTTTAGTGATGATTCCCAATTATCGTTTATGTTTCCCGTTAACTTAGTCGAATATGCTTCTTGTTTGGTTTTATCTTTATAGTCTATATAAGTCGCATCGAAATTTGCAAAGCTACTATCAAACATGTTCTTACCTGTAGATAAAAAATACTGAAAATCGATTTTTATCTTATCACTAAATTGATGGGTCAAGTTTGAGGATACACTTCGATTTCTATAGGTATCATCATCAAGATTAGGTGTGTTTGCAGCTGCATTATCATTTGGCACAAAAGCTGAAAAAGCATCTGTATTCACTCCAGAAAGATTTAGAGCGAACGAAGTTGAATCATTGCCCGCAGAAACGCCGGCAGCCATTTCTTTTGTTTTATATCTTCCATAACCTGCAGAAACATATGGATGGAATCCTTTTTTACCTTTTTTAGTAAAAATTTGAATCACACCTCCAATACCATCTTGGCCATAAAGACTAGAAACAGGGCCTCTAACAATTTCAATCCTTTCAATTTGTGACAGTGGTATATTTTCTATGGCTGAAGTACCTGCTGTCGCCGAACCGACCCTCAAACCATCTATTAAAATAATCGAATGTGTTGAGCTTGTTCCACGAATGTTTACTGATGAGGTTTTACCAGGACCGCCATTATTAGAAACTTCTATTCCTGGCTGTTGTTGCAGTAGTTGAGGTAGTGATGATAGACCTGCTCTTTCAATTTCATCTGATGTAATTACGGTTGTATCAGCAATTACATTTTTTTCTTCCTCTGGAACTCTTAAAGGTGTGGTCACTTGAATATCTTCAAGTATTAAATCTGCTATGGCTATATGTGGCAAGGCCAAAAATAGTAGTAATGCTATTTTAAATTTCGACAACTTTTCTCTCCCTCATTTATCCTTCCCCGGATAAATACGTTTTATGAAAATGAATGTATTAAGAGAGTATTTATAAAATTGTAAAAATTTTTTGTAAGAAAAAGTCTTATCAACAAATATTGCCTCCCCGCAATACTTTCAAGCTAGTTTGATAAGGCCGGTCTCCAGACTTATGAGACTAAATATTTAACCTTCCCAGGAATCATCCCAGTGGTTGAATTGAATATCCATCCTCAATTACTGTTGCGGGGGCAGTGTAAGCATTTCACTAAACTTCCCGTTTAAACAATTAAAATAGAAAAATTAATTGTCACCTAAATCAGATTTCATACTACCATAAAGGAATTAACTTATAATCGATAATAGAAAAAAATTTTAATTTTTATTTAAAGGATTTTTTAGGATGACAAGAAAAGTACAATGCGTGAAACTTAATAAGGAAGCTGAGGGGTTAGATTTTCCTCCTTACCCAGGCCCTCTGGGAAATAAAATTTTTGAAAACGTATCTAAAGAAGCTTGGGCAGGGTGGCTTAAACATCAAACCATGCTTGTAAATGAAAATAGACTTAGCTTAGTTGATCCTCAGGCTAGAAAATATTTAACAGAACAAACTGAAGCATATTTTTTTGGAGATGGAGCTGAACAGGCGTCTGGGTATGTCCCACCCAAATAATAATTTAGGAATTTAAGGTCTTTATAATTTTTTCTATAGGTTCATGACGAACGTCTTCACCGCTGACTGTGTAAATAACGGCTTCTGAAATATTTTTTGCGTGATCACCTATTCTTTCAAGTGATTTTGTAACAAATATCATTTCAAGCGACATAGAGATTGTTCTTGGATCTTCAAGCATAAAGGTCACGAGTTGTCGCATAAAAGATCGGTAATCGTCATCAACTTCTTCATCTTTCTTTAATACATTGATAGTGTCTTCTGTATCAAGTCGCGCAAAAGCATTTAATGAAGACTTGAGCATACTTTGAACGTTGGCAGCAATATTTTTTATTTCTTTAAACCTAGGCTTACTCATTCGATCACTTTCAAAAATTCTTATGGTTGCTTTAGCAATTTTAGCCGCCTCATCACCAATTCTTTCAAGGTCAGTAATAATTCTAAACATCATGAGAACATTTCTTAAGTCACCAGCTGTAGGTGACCTTTTAGCAATAATTAATGAAATATCCTCATTAATTACAGACTCTAGTGAATTAACTTCACTATCTCGATCAATGACTTCATTTGCTAATTTAGTATCTGACTCAATCATTGAAAGAACGCTATTACTAATTTGTTCTTCGACTATTGTGCCCATTTCTAAAAGTTTGGTTCTTATTCCACCAAGATCTGAATCAAATTGCTTATAAATGTGTTCTGAAGCCATGTTATTTCCCATTACTTAATTTTAATAATATTTTATGACAATAATATGAATATTGCCTAATCTTTTGAGTATGTTTTAACTCCATCACTTGTTCCTAATAGTAATATATTTGCAGGCCTACTTGCGAATAACCCATTAGTAACAACACCAACTATTTGATTAATTTTTGCTTCCATTGCAATTGGATCTTCAATTAATAATCCATGAACATCTAGAATTACATTTCCATTATCCGTAGTAAAATCCCTTAATTGTGGTTGACCACCTAATTTAGTTAACTCACGCGCAACATAACCTCTTGCCATCGGTAATACTTCAATCGGTAATGGAAATTTTCCTAATGTAGGGACATATTTACTTTCATCACAAATACAAATAAATGTTTTTGCATTGGCTGCAACAATTTTTTCTCTCGTTAAGGCACCACCACCACCTTTTAACATATGCATGTGCTCAGTAATTTCATCAGCACCATCGACATAAATATCAATATTGTCGACACTATTTAGATCAAACACTTCGATGCCATGTGACTTAAGTCTATCAGCTGTGGATTCACTGCTAGCCACTGCTCCCTCAATTTTGTGTTTTATTGCTCCTAGTGCATCAATAAAAAAATTAGCTGTGGATCCTGTCCCAACGCCAATAATTCCGGATTTAACATATTCAATTGCTGCATCCGCAACTTGTTTTTTAAGTTGATCTTGTGTGAGGCCCATTTTCTTAAATCCTTTGTTTTAATCAAAAATTATGGTTATATGATACACGTTGAACTGTTAATTGAGAATTTACTATAGCTATGAAAAACGAGTTTAAAGATAACATTGATAAAGCAAATGTTTATGATGCAGCTCTCAAAACACCGCTAGAGAAGCAAGTAAACTTATCAAAGAGATTTAACAACAATATTTTATTAAAACGTGAAGATCTTCAGCCAGTTTTTTCATTTAAGATTCGCGGTGCTTATAACAAAATGAAAAACTTAAGCGATGAGAGTCTTAAAAATGGGGTTATTGCTTGTTCAGCAGGTAATCATGCCCAAGGCGTAGCATTAGCAGCAAAAATTTTAGAGTGTAAGGCAACTATTGTCATGCCTAAAACAACTCCTTTCATTAAAATTAATGCCGTTGAATCACATGGTGCTAAGGTAGTCTTGCATGGAGAAACCCTTCATGAGTGCTTTGATCTAGCTGAAAGCATCCAAAAAAAAGATGGTTCAATATTTGTCCACCCTTATGATGATATTGAGGTGATCGAAGGACAAGGGACAATAGCGAAAGAAATTTTAGAAGATTATTCTCGTCCAATTGATGCTATTTTTTGCTGTGTAGGAGGGGGTGGTTTAATTGCAGGAATAGCTGCTTATATTAAAGCAGTGAAACCAGAAATAAAAATAATCGGCGTTGAAGCGCAAGATGCGGACGCAATGACAAAATCTCTTAAAGCAAATAAAAGAATTGTTTTAGATACGATCAGTTTATTTGCAGAGGGTGCAGCATTAAAACAAGTTGGAGAAATTCCATTTAAAATATGTCAGCAGTATGTTGATGAGATGATTGTTGTTGATAATGATGAAATATGTGCTGCAATAAAAGATGTATTCGAGGATACAAGAACTATCTTAGAACCTGCAGGAGCATTGGCAGTTGCAGGAGTGAAGTCATATATTAAAAAGAATAACGTTAATTCAAAAACTTTTGTTGCAACTGCATCAGGAGCAAATATGAATTTTGATCGACTAGGGTTTGTTTCTGAGAGGGCAGAAATTGGTGAAGAAAGAGAAGCCATTTTTGCTGTAACAATCGCAGAAAAACCAGGGGCATTTAAAGATTTTTGTAGTTTGATTGGAAAAAGAAACATAACTGAATTTAACTATAGATACTCCAGTGAATCCAGTGCAAATATTTTCGTTGGTATTGGCGTGCAAAATTTCGATGAATCCAAGGTACTGTTTGAAAAATTAAAAAAAGCTTCTCTTGATCCAATAGATTTAACTCATAACGAAGTAGCAAAGCTTCATTTAAGGCACTTAGTTGGAGGGCATGCTCCTGAGGCTAAAAATGAGGTTTTATATAGGTTCGAATTTCCTGAAAAACCTGGAGCACTTTTAAATTTTCTAAATCATATGGGACGTTGGAACATAAGTTTATTTCATTATCGCAATCATGGCTCAGATATTGGAAGAGTCCTAGTTGGAATGCAAGTTGACAAAGAGAGTAAAAAAGAATTTCATAGCTTTTTAGAAAAACTGGGGTATACCTATATCAATGAAACTGATAATGAAGCTTATAAAATGTTTTTAGGAAAAAATCATTTTTAATGAAATTCATGTTGATACATCCATTAGAAGATATATCATTATATTTTTGTGAAATCGAGAAAACTATGAAATATATTAAATTAATCTTTTTATCACTTTTTTTAGTTGGTTGTGGAGATGCTGATCGTGGTAAAGCATTTATTACGTCACAAGAGGGTGGGATTACCGTAATTGATCTAAACTCCATGGAGGTTACTGATCAAATTGATGTTGGTGCGGGCTACCCAAGAGGTATTGGTGTTACGGATGATGGAAAATATTTAATCACAGCCAATAAAGCTGATGCAAATCTATCAAAAATAAATTATGAAACTAAAGAAGTTGAAAACATTGATGTAGGAATAAATCCTGAATTTGTAAGAGTTTATAATAATCAGGTTTTTGTCTCAACAGAACCTTCTTCAAAAGGCAAACCCCCTGCAAAAGGTGAGATGAAGCATGACGATGACGATGATGATGAAGATAGAACACCTGCAAAAGTAGCCGTTGTTGATTTAAATGAAAATAAAAAAATTAGGGAAATTACAGCTGGACCTGAAACAGAAGGCATCGAATTTAGTCAGGATGGCTCAAAAATAATTGTAACGAATGAGGCTGATAATACAGTTACAATTCATGACTTTAATTCTGGGGAAATCGTTAAAACAATTGACGCTTCACCTTATGGACTGAGGCCAAGAGGTATCAAAGTTTCACCAAATGGACAATTCTATATTGCAACCTTAGAACATAGTGATAATTTTATTGTCATGGATAAAGATTTTAATCATATCAAAACGGTTAAAACTGAACATGAAGTAGATGAAGGCGATAAGCATACTGGCAAGTCACCTTATGGGGTATCTTTTAACCAAAGCGGAGATAAACTTTTTGTTGCTGCTAGTGGGGGCTATAAAAAAAGAAGTACCCTAGAAGTTTATGATGGAAAATCATTTGAAAAAATTGATAGGATTAGGACTGAAGGCAGGAGATGTTGGCATTTCACTTTTACTCCTGACAACAAGGATATTTTATTAGCATGTGGCAGGTCAGATGAGGTATTGGTTATTGATGCGGAAAGTCTCGATATCAAAAAAAGAGTTCCGGTAGCTGGAATACCTTGGGGAATAGTGACTTATCCAAAATCAATTGGTAGTTTAGATCAAGCGAATTAAATTTCGTTTGTTATAAAATTCCATTCTTTTTCTAAGACGGGCGTAATTGATAAACGATTGCCCTTTCTTAGAATTAACATGCTTTCAAGTTCTGGGAAACTTCGTAATTGTTTGAGTTCAATCAATGGTAATTTTTTTACCAATGTTACGTCCACGTTAAGCCATCTTGGTTTATCAGGTGATGATGTAGGATCAAAGTATTTGTGACCCTCAATAAACTGAAGTGGGTCAGGATATGCAAGCTTAGCAACTTTCATTATTCCTACTATCCCTGGTTTTTCACAATTTGATTGGTAAAAAAATGCTAGATCTCCTAATGACATATCGTCTCTCATAAAATTTCTAGCTTGATAATTTCTTATTCCTTTAGTTGGAATCCACTTAACTGTTTGTTTCGGGCTTTTTTCTAAATCTTCTATTGTAAAAACAGAGGGCTCCGATTTCATTAGCCAGTAGCGCATACTTAAGAGTTCCTTAATTATTATTTTCTTGTTATGGTTAGTTTAGATTTTAATACAAGAGGTCAGATGATGGTAAAAAATGTTTTAGGGAATAAATTAGAGGTTTGTAGTTTGGAACCGCTTACAGGATATTTTAGAGATGGTAATTGTTCTCATTGTGAATCCGACAGTGGGCAACACACATTATGTGCTGAAATGACAGAGGAATTTCTAAAATTTTCAAATCAGAAAGGTAATGATTTAATAACCCCCCGCCCAGAATTCAATTTTCCTGGACTAAAAGCAGGAGATCGGTGGTGTTTGTGCGCAAGTCGATGGCTTGAATCAGCTGATGCAGGGAATGCTCCCGCAGTAATTTTAGAGGCTACTCACGAAAAAGCTTTAGATATAGTTGAATTGAGTGATTTAAAATATCACGCCAAGTTGTAATTTTTTGATGCTGCCTAGATTAGCATCCAGAACCAAGGGTTCAGGTGGTAATAGACTAAGAAGTTTTAGGTTCACACGCCAAGAGCCCTTAAAAGGTAACCCAATCGTGTGTGATCACACCACATTCTGATTGACTAAAACCTATGCTATAGACTAGTTCAAGGAATAAATAATCTAAGCAACATCAAAAAAAATTAAATTTTAACTTTCTAGTGCTTTATCAACTAACGAAGTTAAATTTGAAATCTTTTTCTTGTAATCAACTATATGGACGCTTGAAGTTACATCATGGTTCAAAAATTCATGCGTTATATTTAGTGCAGCCATAATAATAGTTTTGTCTACGCCAATAATATTTCCTGTTTTCTGCACCTCTTCAATTTTATTTGCTAGATAAGTTATTGATTTCTGCAGATTCGCCTCTTCTTCTTCTGGGCATGCAATCGTGAAATCTCTTCCTAAAAGTTTAATTTCAACTTGTTTCATAATTTAATTAGGGAGTTGTCCAAGAAGGTTCTCAATTTTCATTGTAGCTTCACTGATTTTAGCTTTTAAAGCTCTATTTTCCTCTTGTAACATTTCTACAGAAGGTTTTATTTCACTGTTTTCTTGCCTTAGCGAGGTCACAGCATCAACTAATTCAGTTAATTTATCCTCGAGCATTTTTATTTCTTCATCCATGTATTAACTATAATTTAATTCACAAAGGCTATCAATGAAAACTTCCATCACTTTTTTTGTTTTTTCGCACGAGGATGAGCTTGATCGTAGGTCTTTGATAAATGTTGAAAATCTAAGTGAGTATAAATTTGAGTTGAACTAATATTTTCATGACCTAATAATTCTTGAACAGCCCGCAAATCTTGGCTAGATTGCAATAAATGAGAAGCAAAGCTATGCCTAAGAAGATGTGGATGGATATTTTCAGAGAGCCCCTGTTTCTTTGCCCAAAATTTCAAACGATACTGAATAGCTCTTTGAGTCAGACTTTTTGCTTTATTGGTTAAAAAGAGAATCGAAGTATCATTTATGTTTTTCAGTTGGGCTCTAACTTTTATCCATTTCTGTAAAGATTGAATAGCTTTATTTCCAACTGGAACTATACGCATTTTTTCCCCCTTACCTAGAACAGAAATAATTTCCTCTGAAAAATTAATATCTTCTAATTTTAAATTTACGAGTTCAGATAATCGTAAACCAGAAGAATAGAATAACTCTAAAATGGCATGATCTCTTAATGAAATAAAATCATCACCCTCAATTTCAACTAATTTTATTGCTTGATCCACAGAAAGTGTTTGAGGTAATTTTTTCTTCTTTTTTGGCGCCTTTACCTCCATGACTGGATTATGCTTAAATTTGTGCTGATCAATGAGAAAAACAAATAGACTTTTCCAAGCCGAGATAATTCTAGATAAAGAATTACTGCTTAGCCCTTTTGCATGAAGAGATGAAATACTCGTTCTGATATTACTTGTTTTTAAACTTGAAAGTGACACGCCCTTATTAAGTTGCATTAACAAATTAATATCTCGAAAATAATTTTTGACAGTGTGTTCACTTAATCTTCTCTCAAATAATATAAAATCTTTATAGGTTTTAAGATAATTTGAATCGTTCATAATTTAAAACTAACTATATTCATCAAGATTAACTTCTCCCTCAAAACTTACCTTAGCAGTACCATTTAAATTTAAATTATTTTTCATATCCCAATCAATTTGAACAAGACCCCCATCCATATGAACATTCAAAGGAGATTGCAGATTTTTTTTTGATATAGCAACTGCCCCCGCAGCACACGCTCCTGATCCACAAGCTAATGTAAAACCACTCCCCCTTTCAAAAACTTTTAGCTGGATAGAGTTGTTATCAATTATTGACATAAAGCCCACATTTATTCCATCCTTCCAAGACCTTTGTATATCAAGTGCTATTTCATGATATTGATCTTCCAAAATGTTATTTTCAGACAAATTTATGACTGCGTGAGGATTTCCTATTAAAACATGATAGTAATTAATTCCATTTCTATTTATGGTAGCTTTGATATCGGGAGACCCCATATCAACTGTGACCATACCTTTTGCATTTTCTGACAAAAAAATAATGCCTGATTTTGTTTCCACGCCAATACTTAACTTGTCTGATAATTGATAATTTTTTATATACCTATAAAAACATCTTGCTCCATTGCCACACTGCTCCACCTCACCTCCATCAGAGTTAAAAATACGGTATTTAAAATCAGCATTTTTTTTACTACTATTTTCAAGAATTAATAATTGATCAAACCCAATACCAAAATGACGATCAGCCAATCTTTGGATAATTGGCTTTGTTAAATTAAATTGACTTTTTCTTTGGTCAACAACAATAAAGTCATTTCCTGCCCCTTGCATTTTTGTAAATTTCATAGGTTTCTTTTCTTATGTAATTTTGATATTCTAGCCCTTTTTGAAAGTTTAGCTAACTACCAATAGGGTACCAATGAAAAATTACTTATTTACCTCAGAGTCAGTATCAGAAGGACACCCTGATAAAGTTGCTGATTTAATTTCCGATGCAATTCTTGATGCAATTTTAGAGCAAGATCCTATTGCTAGAGTTGCTGCTGAAACACTGACAAGTACAAATTTAGTCGTGCTTGGGGGAGAAATTACCACCACAGCGAAAGTGGACTATGAGAAAGTTGTGCGTGATACGCTAAAATTTATTGGTTATGACAACATTGACTATGGAATTGACTATAAAACTTGTGAAGTTCAAATAAAATATGGAATTCAATCCCCTGATATAGCGCAGGGAGTTGATGGAGCTTTTGATGATCCTTTAGATCAAGGGGCTGGAGATCAAGGGCTTATGTTTGGTTTTGCATGCAGCGAATCTGAACAATTAATGCCTTTACCAATACATCTTGCGCATCGTTTGGTTGAGAAACAATCAGCTCTCAGGAAACAAGGTATTTTGAATTGGTTGAGACCTGATGCTAAATCACAAGTTACAATGAAATATGTAAATGGAAAACCGGAAAGTATAGATACAATTGTTCTCTCCACTCAACACTCTCCGGAAGTATCACTTAAGGATTTAAGAGAAGCAGTAATTGAGGAAATCATTAAACCAGTACTTCCTGAAAGCCTGATAAAAGGAGAAATTAATTATTTAATCAACCCTACAGGTAGATTTGTTATTGGCGGTCCACAAGGCGATTGTGGATTAACAGGTAGAAAAATCATAGTGGATACTTATGGAGGTGCTGCGCCGCATGGTGGGGGTGCATTTTCAGGAAAAGATCCAACAAAAGTCGATCGATCTGCAGCTTATGCTGCAAGATATGTTGCAAAAAATATTGTTGCTTCTGGCCTAGCTGATAAATGTTTAGTTCAAGTTTCATATGCTATTGGTGTTGCTAAACCAACATCAATTATGGTCGATAGCTTTGGGACTGCAAAACTATCTGATGAAGAGCTTTCAAAAATTGTTATGGAAAATTTCGATCTTCGACCCAAAGGCATTGTAAATATGCTTGATCTTTTAAGGCCTATATATAGAAAAACGGCCGCTTATGGTCATTTTGGCAGAACTGAACCCGAATTTTCATGGGAAAAGATTGATAAAAAAGATTTAACCTAAATGAAAAATAATTCATAAAGCCTTGATTTAGCACTAATAATGAATTAATATCCTTTTTCCAAGGAACGTTGCGAGATTATTCAATCCCAGGCTTGGATTACAAATGATAAATTTGTAACGACGTTCACCATTTACCGTACCAGAACGGGATAATAGGTGAACAAAATCCCCAACTGGTCACAATTATTTATTTAAAGGAAAATAAAATGAATACAGTGACTGAAGCTAAAACTAAAGATTACGTAATATCAGATATTAAGCTAGCTAAGTTTGGTAGGCAAGAAATTGCAATTGCTGAAACAGAAATGCCAGGCTTAACAGCGATTAGGGATGAATATGCTGCAAGCCAACCTTTAAAAGGTGCCCTAATCAGTGGTTCCTTACACATGACAATTCAAACAGCTGTTCTTATTGAGACGCTTGTTGCTTTAGGTGCTGAAGTTAGATGGGCATCATGTAACATTTACTCAACTCAAGATCATGCTGCGGCTGCGATTGCAGAAGGCGGAACGCCTGTTTTTGCTTTTAAAGGCGAAAGTCTTGATGAGTATTGGGAATTTACACATCGTATTTTTGAATGGGAAAGTGGAAAATATTCTAATATGATTCTAGATGATGGTGGTGACGCTACCCTCTTGCTTCATTTAGGGGTTAAGGCTGAAAAAGATATTTCAGTACTAAACAACCCAACCTCTGAAGAGGAAATATGTTTATTCTCAGCGATAAAAGGAAAATTAAAAAATAATCCAACGTGGTATTCAGAAAGAATTAGTCATATTAAAGGAGTTACTGAGGAAACTACAACTGGAGTAATGAGGCTTTATCAGATGTTCCGGGATGATGAACTAAGTTTCCCTGCAATTAATGTAAATGATTCAGTTACAAAATCTAAATTTGATAACCTTTATGGCTGTCGTGAGTCTTTAGTTGACGCAATAAAAAGAGCTACGGATGTAATGATTGCTGGAAAAATTGCAGTTGTTGCAGGTTATGGTGATGTTGGTAAAGGTTCTGCTCAGGCTTTAAGGGCCTTATCTGCACAAGTATGGGTAACAGAAATTGATCCAATATGTGCACTGCAGGCTGCAATGGAAGGGTATAGAGTGGTTACTATGGATTATGCAGCAGAACATGCAGATATCTTTGTGAGTGCAACAGGAAATTATCATGTGATCACACATGATCATATGAAAAAAATGAAAGACCAGGCAATTGTTTGTAATATTGGGCATTTTGATAATGAGATTGATGTTGAATCTTTATCAAATTATGAGTGGGAGGAAATTAAGCCACAAGTTGACCATATTATTTTCCCAGATAATAAAAGGATAATTCTCCTTGCTCAAGGTCGATTAGTTAATCTAGGTTGTGGAACAGGTCATCCTAGTTACGTTATGGGCTCATCGTTTGCAAATCAAACCATTGCTCAGATTGAATTATTTACTCAACCAGAAAAATATCCTCTAGGCGTTTATACATTACCTAAGCATTTAGATGAAAAAGTAGCGATCCTACAATTAAAAAACTTAAATGCTGAGTTAACAAAACTTACTCCTGAACAAGCAAAGTACATTGATGTTGATGTTACGGGACCTTTTAAGCCAGATACCTATCGTTACTAAGATAATTTAATGGCTAGGAATACAACATTGAGTTTCGAATTTTATCCCCCTCAAACTCAAGAGGGGGTTACTAAGTTAATGCAAACAGCTAAAGAACTTAATGAGTATAATCCTGAATTTTTCTCAGTTACTTTTGGTGCAGGAGGCTCGACTAAAGAAAAAACTTTAGAGACTGTTTTAGATCTCAAAAAGTCAGGCTTTAATGCGACACCACATATCTCATGCATCTCATCATCAAAAGCAGAAATTAAAGATTTACTTGATATATATAAGTCGAACAAAATAAATCATTTAGTGGCGCTTCGAGGTGACAACCCTTCGGGGAGCATAAATTTTGGGGAGCTTAATTATGCAAATGAGTTGGTCAGTTTTATAAAGTCAGAAATGGGAGATACTTTTAAAATTGATGTGGGCGCTTATCCAGAGGTTCATCCCGAATCAGAGACTGCCAAACAAGATTTTATAAACTTTAAGAATAAAGTTGAGGCAGGTGCAGATTCAGCGATAACTCAGTTTTTTTATAATGTTGATGCTTATTTCAAATTCGTTGATGAATGTCAGAAAAATTCAATAAATATTCCGATTGTCCCAGGCATTATGCCAATTTATAACAGTAAACAGCTTATTCGGTTTGCAAATAATTGTGGTGCAGAAATTCCAAGATGGTTAAAATTTAGATTAGAAGACTATGTAGATGACTTAGACTCACTAAGAGATTTTGGTGTAGATTTTATAAGTGAATTAGCTGAAACGCTCATTCAATATGGCGTACCAAGCATACATTTTTACTCATTAAATTATTCTAAAACTTTGACAAAGATATTAAAAAATATTTCTTAGATTTAATGTAGATTTACACTTTTATTTTGATAGATTGCGTCTTCAACAAATAGATAGGTATTTTCTTTTCCACCTTTCCAAAGTGTCATCATGACTATCCATCTCATTTCGTCAATGTTAATAGATTTCTGATTTAAAATCATGATTTGATCTAAAATTATTTCAAATTCAGTTGAATTAAGTATTTTTGCATCAAGAAGAAATTTAAGAAAGGCAAATGCTTCATCAGAAATTTTTTCATATTCTTTAGGAGATAAAACCCTTAAGCTATCATTGTCTGTTAATTTTGAATCTTCACTTAATTTTTCTAGATGATTAAACCATTCAAATGCAGAAGAAATATCCTGATTTTTAAAACCTGCTTCTTCAAGCTCAAGTGTAATATCAGTCATATTTAATTTAGGTTTTGTGCTTAAATAATTTTCAAACAAATAAATAAGTAAATCTAACATTTTGAATAGCCTAAATGTGATTAAAGAAATAGTACAACCTATTGTTATAATATCAGATATATAAAACGAGAAATTAATTCAAAAATTTTTTTTTGAGTTTTTTAAAATGACAATACTTAATATTCTAAAATATCCAGATGAAAGGCTTTATAAGGTTGCAAGGGAAGTAAAGGTTGTAAATAAAGAAATAAAAACCTTAATTTCAAATATGGCTGAGACTATGTATGAGGCCCCTGGTATAGGTTTAGCTGCTACTCAAGTCGACTTTCATCAGAGAATCATAATCATTGATATATCAGAAGACAAGAACAATTTATTGGTTTTGATTAATCCAATTTTACTAGAGAGTAAAGGAGAAGAATTTAACCAAGAGGGTTGCTTATCTGTTCCAGAGGTTTTTGAGAAGGTAAAAAGAGCTGAGTGGATAAAAATTTCTGCTATAGATATAAATGGTAAAAAATTTGAGCTAGAAGCTGATGGTTTGCTTGCTGTATGTATTCAACATGAAATGGATCATTTAGAGGGAAAGGTTTTTGTTGATTACTTATCTAATTTAAAGAAAAATAGAATTAAGAAAAAATTAATTAAGATGGATAAATGAGTTCAAAAAAAATAAGCGTAATTTTTGCTGGGACTCCAGATTTTGCAGTACCATCGCTGGAAGAAATAAACTTAGCGGGCCATGAAATCAAGCTTGTATTAACTCAACCAGATAGAAAATCTGGAAGAGGTATGAATATGAAATGTAGCCCCGTAAAAGAAAAATCAAAAAATCTTGGAATCCCTGTTTACCAACCAAGTTCCTTAAAAAATAATAAAGAGGCACTAGAGAAAATTATATCAATCAATGCAGATGTCTTAATTGTTGTCGCGTATGGGTTAATCATTCCTGATGCAATTTTAAATTTATTTGATGGCCATATATATAATATTCATGCTTCGATCTTGCCAAGGTGGAGAGGAGCTGCACCAATTCATAGAGCGATAGAAGCGGGGGATAAAGTGACGGGCATAACAATTATGAAGATTGTTAAACAGCTTGATGCAGGCCCTATGTTAATGAAACAGAAAGTCCCAATTACATCAGTTGATACTACTGAAATTTTGTCAAAAAAATTATCAGAAGATGGTGCCAAAATGATTGTGAAATTACTGAAGGAAATAGAAAGTGGCAAATTAATTAAACTTGAAGAGCAAAATGAAAAAGAGGTAACTTATGCAGAAAAAATAAAGAAAAATGAATCTTTAATTGATTTTTCTAATGCCCCTGAAGTCTTATGTCGAAAAATTAGAGCATTCAATCCGTTTCCAATGATGTATATGATCTTCCAACAAAAAGTATTAAAAATTATAAAAGCGGAGATTTATAAAAAAGAGATAAACCAAAATTTAATACCAGGTAAATTATTCTTGTATAGAGATAATCTATTATTAAAGCTTACTTCAGGGATATTAAAAATTGATGAGGTAAGATTAGAGGGTAAAAAAACAATGAAATCTTTAGATTTTGTAAAAGGTAACAAAATTTTCAAAATTAGTTCAGTTGATTAGTGAAGGAAGCCCAACTTATTGCTGCAGGACTAGTTAAAGATGTTCAAGAAGGGAGCAACTTAAGCAAAATTTTTCAAAAGCATACAAAAAAAAATAAAATAAACCAAAAAAATAAGGCTCAAATAAAAGATTTAGTATATGGAACCCTTCGCTCATATGGAAAAACAAAATTCATTATTAATAAGTTAGTCAAAAGGCCACCTTCAAACTTACTTATTTTAAATTTGCTTCATGTGGCTTTATTTCAGCTTATCTCTAATAGATCGAATTCATACACGGTAGTAGATCAAATTGTTTCTGCATCTAATATGGTAAGTAAAAGTCATACAGGGTTCATAAATGGCGTACTTAGAACCTTTCTAAGAAAAAAAGAAACCCTTCTTGAAGAATCACAGAATGTACTAGAAGCAAAATACAGTTATCCGATTTGGTGGATAAATCAAATCAAAACAGAATACCCAAAAGCCTGGCAAAATATTCTTGATGTTGGTAACTCTCATCCAGCATTGATAATTAGAGTAAATTTAAGAAAAACAAGTATTAACAAGTACGCAAAAAAATTAGAAACACAAAATGTAGAACATTTATTATTAGGATATGAGGCAATATTAATTAAAAAACCAATGCAAATAGATTCTTTACCAGGATTTAATGAGGGGGAGGTTTCAATTCAAGATTATGGGGCGCAACTTGCAGCTCATTTATTAGATTTAAAGAAAAATCATACTGTTTTAGATGCTTGTTCGGCGCCTGGTGGAAAAGCATGTCATATGGTAGAGATTCAGGATATTAAGCTTACTGCAGTCGAGGTTGATAAACAAAGAGTTGAAAGGATAAATGAAAATTTAAATAGATTAGGACATTCATTTAAAGTCATTAATGATGCAGTTAATGTAAAAAATTCTTGGCATGACAAAAAATCTTTCGATAGAGTATTGCTGGATGTTCCGTGTTCTGCGTCTGGCATCGTAAGAAGACACATAGATATAAAGTGGCTTAGAAGATTTAGTGATTTAAAATATTTTCATGAAAAACAGTTTGATTTATTAAAAGCCTCGTGGAAATTATTAAAGGGAGAAGGTAAATTGCTTTATGTTACCTGTTCAATATTTAACGTTGAGAATAGGATGGTGGTAGATAGATTTCTAAAAGAGGAAAAAACTGCTAATGAAATTAAAATTAAATTTCCAAAAAATGTGAATGTAGCAGATAATCAGTTATTACCTTCATTAGCTCATGATGGATTATTTTATGCTCTTCTTCAGAAAGAATAATTTATATTTTTTTCTTATTTTTAGTTTTATAGCCAATATAAGCATAGCTTTTGCAAAATTAGATGTAAGCATTAAGCAAATAAAACTAGAAAAATCACAAGATAAAATTGTTATCAACCTTGAGCAAAGTTCAGTATTATCCCCAAAAATTATAGAGCTACTTGAAAGAGGCATTCCAATTGCTTTTAACTTAAAAATTAAATTGATAAAAGAAAATAAGTTCTGGTTTGACAAAGTTATAAAACAAGATAGTTTTATATATCAAATTAAATATCATTCTCTTATAAAAATTTTTGAAGTAATAGACATTCATGGAAATAAAAAGAATTTTGAAGAGAAAAAAGAGGCAATTAAATTTTTATTAGATAATAAAGAAATTACAATTGATAATTATAATATTTTAAAAAATACGATATTAAAAATATGGGTTGAGCTAGATAAAAATAGATTACCAAAAGCAATTCAAGTGGATGTTTTTAATAAATCTTGGGATATACAATCAAACATAATTTTTTATGATATGAGTAGATTATGAAGTATTTAATTACCACATTTGCTGTTGTAGGATTAGGATTTTTAATTCTCTTAGCTCAGTCTTTAGCAAATACAAATATCGTATCAAACGATACTTTTATAATTTTATTGGTAATATCTAGTTCGTTTGTTTTAAGCCTTTTCCTTCTAATTATTTTTCAAGTTTTCAAATTACTTCAGAGTGTAAGAAAAGAAATTACTGGAAGTAAACTAACACTGCGTTTAGTAATTGCTTTTGGAATGATGGTATTGATTCCGGTTTCAATTGTTTATTTAGTATCAGTGAATTTTCTAACAAAATCTATTGAGTCCTGGTTTGACGTAAGAGTTGAATCGGCCCTGGAAGGCGGATTAACTCTTGGGCAAAAGACAATAGATATCTTAATTGATGATATAGAGCTCAAGGGTAAAAGTATTGCATATGCAATTTCAAATCAATCTTATGAAAAAAGAGAAAATATTCTAATTGACCTTAGAGAAAAATTTAGTATTTCAAGGGCAGTATTATATAAAACTGACGGAAGCATTTCAGCATTATCACAAAGTAACCCTAATATAAATTCATCTACCCTCGATCTTGAAGATATACAAAGAGTTAAAAGTGGATATTTCGGAAGAATTGAAGAGACTGAAGATAAAAATTTAATACTGAAAGCATTTATTCCAGTTTTTTATAATGAAAAAATTCAAAAGACTGATTTAACGGTAGCTGAGGAGATTTTAGTTCTGTCTCAACCTGTACCTGAATCAATTTCAAATATTGCAATTTCGGTAGAGTCAGTCTTTGAGGAGTATCAGCAACTTAGGTATAGTAGAAATTCATTAAAAATTATTTATACGTTAACTTTAACAATAGTTTTAATGTTAGCAATTCTAACTTCTGTAGCAATTTCTTTTGTAATTAGTCGGAGATTTACAAGACCGCTTTCATTATTATCTGAAGCAACAAATCAAATAGCCAAAGGAAATTATAAGAAAATCATACCTGAGATAGGTAAGGACGAGTTAGGAACATTGGTAAGATCCTTTAATACGATGACATATCAACTAGATACTGCTACTAAAAATTCTAAAAAAAATAGGAAAAGATTGGAGGATGCTAGAGCATTTTTAGATGCCACTCTAACAAATTTAGCAACAGCAATTGTGGTCATTGATAAAAAAAATAAAATAAAATTGTACAATAAATCCGCAGCAAATTTATTGGGTTTCAAGGCATCAAATATGGTTGATGAAAACTTAACAGATGCTATAAAAGATTTGAAAAAATTTGATGCTGTCATAAAATTTATTGATGAAGCCCAAGAAAAAAATAACAAATCCCTATATAGTACAAAAGAAATTTCTATAGGCTTACAAAGCGAAGAAAAAACCTTAATTCTAAAACTATCATCTTTGTTAGAAAGCTCCGGAAAATCATATATTCTAGTTTTAGAAGATATATCAACTATTGCAAAAGCACAGAGACAAATTGCATGGGGTGAAATAGCTAGAAGATTAGCACACGAGATTAAAAATCCGCTTACGCCAATTCAGCTATCAGCAGAAAGAGTTCAAAATAGGATAGTAAATAAATTAAACAAAACGGATAAAGATTTATTAAATAAATCAACCAGTATAATAATAAAGCAAGTGGATGCATTGAAGTTAATGGTCAATGAATTTGCAGAGTATGCTCGCTCACCAAAGATAGTGAGAAAAACAATAGATATTATTGAGCTTCTAGATGAAATTTCCTACCTGTATTCAGATCAACATTTTGAAATTAAAAAAAATTATCCAAAAAATAGAAGATCTATAAAAATAGATGAAAATAAATTTAGACAAGTCCTAATAAATATTTTTGATAATTCAAAAGCAGCTCTTAAAAATGTTAAAAACCCAAAAGTTTCTATAACATTAAAATTTGATAGAAATTTAATTAGACTTAAATTTGAAGATAATGGTATTGGTATACCAAAAGAAATTATTGATAAAATATATGAGCCTTATGTTACATCTAAGAAGGCAGGAACAGGTTTAGGTCTAGCAATTGTTTATAAAATAATTGAAGAACATTCTGGGATAATAGAAATTAAAAATACAAAACCAAGTGGCGTATGCATAATAATAACACTTCCAGTTGAGGATCATAAAATTGGATAAGCAAAAAACTAAAATTCTGGTTATTGATGATGAAAAGGATATCAGAGACTCTTTAAAAGATATTCTTACCGATGAGGGTTATAAAATTTTCCTTGCTGCCAATGCCTCAGAAGCAAAAGAAAAAAAATTATCAGAAAAAATAGACCTAATTTTGCTTGATATATGGATGCCAGATATAGATGGATTATCTTTACTTAAAGAGTGGGCAGGCAATAATGAAATTAACTGCCCTGTTATTATGATGTCTGGACATGGAACTATAGATACTGCTATAGAAGCAACAAAAATAGGGGCTACAGATTTCTTAGAAAAACCAATCTCTTTGCAAAAACTTCTTAAGACTATTTCAAGCTCTTTAAAAAACGCATCTATCATAAAAAAAATAGATAAAGTTTTTTTTGAAGAATGTAGGCTGAACTATATAAAAGATATTGAAATTGAGATTAATCAGCTGAAGTCTTCTGACTTAATCTCTATGGTTGGCGAAAAATCTAATCTTACAGATATTTTTATTTCAATTGTATTTAACACTAATTATTATTTAGTAAAAAAACCTTCAGATATAAATGAAAACTTATTAAATTTAATTGAGACTTCAGGTTTAAGATTTGTATTAATTGATAATTGCTTTGATGGAACAAAGAAATATGAAGATTATAAAAAAATATTTAATGAATTAATTTCAAAAAAAATCAAGATTCTAATTTTGGAAAAAGAACAATCTAGTCTGGATACATTTTTTAAAAATGAAAAAAATATTCCTATATTTAAATTTCCAAAATTATCAGATGATAAAGATCTTATTCCTGATTTATCGAATGCATTACTTACATTTCATTTAAACAAAAATCCTAATATATTATTTAAAGTTTTAGATAGTTCGGCACTCAATTCATTAAGAAATTATCCTGAGATAGAAAAGATAGATCAACTAGATGAAATTATTATTTCATTAATAAAAAAATCAACCAACGAACTTATAAAAAAAGAAGATGTTGAAAGTCTTTTAAGTGAAAATAATAATGTTAAAAAAAATATGAACACTGACATTAATTTTTTATATGAAAAGCCTCTCAAAGAATCAAGAGATTTATTTGAAGCCATGTACCTAAATTTTCATCTTAGTCAGAATAAATCTATAACTGAATTATCAAAAAAAACAGGAATTGAAAGAACACATCTTTATCGAAAATTAAAGCAGTTAGGAATTAAGATCTAATTCCGTAACTATAGGTACATGATCGGATGGTCTTTCAAGAGAGCGTGTAGAATTGTCAATGTATGCTTTTTTTAAAAAAGGCAATAGCTTGTTTGATAGAAGTATATGGTCTATCCGCATTCCTAAGTTTCTTTTAAATGGAATTCTATAATCCCACCATGAAAATTGAATCTCATTTGGATTTATTTTTCTAAATGTATCAATAAATCCTGTTTCAAGAAATTTATTAAAGTAGTCACGTTCTTGGGGTGAGGTTAAAATTTTCTCACCCCATGATTTAGATTCATAACAATCTAACTTTGAAGGAGCTATATTAAAATCTCCAGTAATGATATTTGCAATATCAGAATTTTGTGTTTGTAGAAAATTCAGAAAGGACTTAAGCCAATTAATTTTATATTCAAATTTTTCTGAGTTGAGAGCTTGGCCGTTAGGTACATATGCAGAAAAGATTCTCTGATTAAAACCATTACTGTTTGTATATATACCGGATATTAATCTTTTTTGCTCATCATGAAATTTAGGTATATCTAACTGAACATCTGTCAGTTCTTTATTACTAATTATGGCGACTCCATTGTAAGTATTTTGTCCATTATGATATGAAAATAGCCCATTTTTTTTGAAGATATCATGAGGAAAGTTATCGTTGTTTTGCTTTGTTTCTTGCAAACAAAGTACATCGGGTCGATTTAAAATTATCCAGTCTAAGACTTGAGGGAGACGAACTTTTAAAGAATTAACATTCCATGAAGCTATCTTCATTAATTCGTAAGCCCATGATGAAAAAGTAAGGCATCAATTTTTGGCTTTCTACCCCTGAAGGCGATAAAAGAATCCATTGCAGACCTAGATCCACCTCGTGAAAGAATCTCCTTCCTAAATTTATTACCCGCAGTCTTCGATAAAATTCCTATATCTTCAAATAGACTATATGCATCTGCAGAAAGAACTTCAGCCCATTTATAACTGTAGTAGGCAGATGAATAACCACCTGAAAAAATATGACTAAAACTATGAGGAAATTTGTTCCATGTGGGTGTATTTATGACTGAAACTTCAGATCTTACATTTTTAAGAATTTTCATAAAATTTCTATTTTTGGGAGAGTATTCGCTGTGAAGTTTAATGTCAAACAATGCAAATTCAACTTGTCTTAATGTTTGCATGCCTGACTGGAAATTTTTTGATGCTAAAAGTTTATTAAAAAGTTTTTTAGGCATACAAGTTTTGGTAGCCTTATTGAATGACATATCTTTAATAACTGACCATTCCCAACAATAATTTTCCATAAATTGACTAGGGAGTTCAACCGCGTCCCACTCTACTCCTTTAATTCCAGAGATAGAATATTCAGTTACTTCTGTTAAGAGATGATGAAGTCCGTGACCAAATTCATGAAACAATGTAATGACCTCATCATGAGTTAAAAAGGCCTTTCCATTTAGTGGAGGTGTAAAATTACAAGTTAAGTATGCAACGGGTTCTTCTTCCTCATTTTTAAATTTAAACCTTGATATTGCCTCGTCCATCCAAGCTCCACCACGTTTATTTGGTCTAGCATATAAATCTAAATAAAATTTGCCCACTAGTTGCTTTTTATTATTATGTATCTCAAAAAATTTAACATCTTTATGCCAGGTTGAGGCATTTGTTTCATGAATATTCAAACCATAAATTTTTTTACATATATTAAAAAGACCATTTAAAACGTTATTGATCGGAAAGTATTGTTTAATTTCTTCATCGGTTATACTGAATTTTCTTTTTTTAAGTTTTTCTGACAAATATGGAATGTCCCAGGGTTCAACTTTAGAAAAACCAAATTCACTCGCTATTTCATGAATATCATTCATATCTCTTAATGCTGATTTTTTGGCTTTTCTTGTTAATTTAGATAAAAAAGATGAAACTTCTTTTGATGACCTAGCCATTTTTGTTTTTAAAAGCATAGATGAGATATCAGAGAAGCCTAACAGTTTTGATAATTCATATTTGAACTTAAGAATATTATTTATATTTTTTGTATTATCAAATTTACTATTCATTAAAGCAGAAGCTTTTGTGGAGTATGCGTAGTAGATATCCTTCCTCAACTTTCTATCATCCGCATATTGAATAATTGGTAAATAGCTTGGAAAATCAATAGTAAATAACCAACCTTTAATTTTTTTAGCCTTGGCTTTTGAGAGAGCAGACTTAACTACATCATTAGGGATTCCTTTTAAGGAACTTTTGTTTGAAACAACTAACTTAAAATTATTAATTGAATCTAAAATATTTTCATCAAATGAAGATGATAGTTTTGATAAATGACTTTGTATTTTTTTAAATTTTAGCTTTTCTTTTTTTGGTAGTGCAACTCCAGATAGTTCAAAAGATATAATTTCATTTTTTACAAGTTTCTTTTGTGCCTCAGTTAGATTTAAATTATTTTTAAGTAATTTTTTATATTTGCTATACAAGATATGGCTTTGTCCAAGATCAGAAAAATACTCAGTGATCATAGCAAGTGCTTGGTTATATGCTTTTCTGTATGAGGCAGAGCTTCTCACAGAATTTATATGATTAATGTAGGACCAAACCCTTCCTAACTTTTCATTACATTTTTCCAATGGAATGATGAAGTTATTCCAATTCGGTAATTCTTTTATCGATTCTATTTTTAATATGCTCTTTCTATTATCAATAATGACTTTATTAATAGCTGGAATGACATGTTGAGATTTTATTACATTGAAATCTGGAAGCTTATCTCTTACTAAAAATGGGTTCATATGGATTGAAATTTAAATATTTAAATTGATAAGGCTAAATTAAGCAAAAAAAATTCCAATTAAATTAATTTTCAGCAGAAAAATTAGTTCTTTTAAAATTACTTTGAGAATTATGATCCTTCATTTTTTCGTTATGTTTTATTATTTGTTTATCGAGCTTATTTACTAATAAGTCGATCGATTGATACATATCAGGACTTGAACACTTGGCATGAAGGTCAGTTTTAGGCAAATAAATATTCCCTTCAGCGTTATGGGTAATATTATCAACACTTAGTATAATTTTAATTTCTAAAATACTGTGCGAATGTCCCTTTAATTTTCTTATTTTTTTTTCAATATGGTCTTTTAGACCTTCAGTAATCTCTAGTTGATGACCAGTAATATTTATTTGCATAAGTTAATTTTATACTTTTCTTTGGTTGGATGGCAAAATTTTTAATTTTAAGCGATATTTTGCAATAGTCCTTCTAGAAATATTTATTCCAAGTTTATTTAGGGTATTGCAAATCTGAGCATCTGAAAAAGGTTTATTTACATCTTCATTTTCAATAAGGGTTTTTATTTTATGAGTAATTGATTTTGATGAAATATCTTTATTATCTCCACTAATTGAATTGTTGAAAAAAAATTTAATTTCGTATATTCCATGTGGAGTAGAAATAAATTTATTTGAAGAGATTCTTGAAATTGTTGATTCATGAAGTTCAAGTTCATATGCAATATTTTTTAATGATAGTGGCTTAATATACGATTCACCTTTTTCTAAAAAATCAATTTGATTTTTCATAATTGCTTTGGTTACTCTTAAGATGGAAATTGACCTTTCACTTAAGTTTTTAATTAACCATTTAGCTTCCTGAAATTTTTCCTTTAATTCTTGATCATGCTCACCTTTTATTATATTTTGAGCATTATTAACTATTTTAAGTTGAATACTATTTTCCTCATTTAATGATGTAACCCAATCTCCCTTTTCCTTATGAATAAATACATCTGCATTTATAAATGATGTTTTGCTTATTTTTTGATAGATAAGCCCGGGTTTTGGGTTTAATTTTTTTATTAAAGCAATAACTTTTTCTAAATCCGCATCATTGCATTTTAAATTCTTCATCAATTCTTCATAATTTTTGTTGCCAAGTAAATTTAAATAATTTTTGGTCAATATTTTCGCCAAGTTGCAAATATTATCTTGAGGCTCTATGAGTTCTAACTGGATTGTTAAGCATTCTGAGAGATCTCTTGCGCCAATCCCAGGGTGCGTTGAATTTTGAATAAGCTTCAATAATTTTTCTATTTCATTTACGTGAGGTTTTTTTTCTAATGATATAGAGCTTATTATTTCATCAATTGAACTTATTAAATATCCATTTTCATCAATTGAATCAATAAGATAAGATAATATTAATTGATCTTCAGGGCTAAAATTAAAAATAGAGATATTTTCAATTAAATATTCCTTTAAAGTTTGATTTTTTATTTCGGAGTTGAAAACATCATAATAATCTTCATTTGATGAATTAGTGTATGGTAATTTTTTTTGAGATAGTAATGATTCATCTTTTGCAGCGAGAAAAACATTATCTGATAGGTAATCCTCAATTAAATCATTTAATTCAGATTGGGAGGCATTTAGAAATTTAATTGATTGCTGAAGAAGCGGCGTTAATTTTATGGATTGCGATAATCTAAAATTTAAACCTAATTTCATTTAAAGAGTAAAGTTTTCGCCTAAATAGATGTCTTTTACATTTTGATTTTGAGCAATCACTCTTGGAGATCCTTTAGCAAAAATTTCTCCCTGATTGACAATATAAGCTTTATCACAGATACCTAAGGTTTCCCTTACACTGTGGTCAGTAATTAGAATGCCAATTCCATTAGAAGCAAGTTGTTTTATAATTTTTTGAATATCAATTACAGCTATAGGATCAATACCTGCAAAGGGTTCATCAAGAAGTATGAATTTTGGATTATTTGCTAGACATCTTGCAATTTCAACCCTTCTTCTTTCACCTCCAGAGAGGCTAATTGCTGGGCTTTTTTTAATATGTTGAATATTTAATTCTTGCAATAGGCGCTCAAGCTCAACTTGGATTTGTTTTTTATTTAAGTTTTTTAGCTCTAATATGCTTAAAATATTTTCGCTCACATCCATTTTTCGAAAAATTGAAGGCTCCTGAGGTAAGTATGAAATTCCTTGTTTTGCTCGCATGTGAATAGGTGTTTTAGTCAGATTTTTTTTATCTAATAAAATATTGCCGTGATCTGCAGCTATTAAACCAACTATCATATAAAAAGTAGTCGTTTTGCCTGCTCCATTGGGTCCAAGAAGACCAACGATTTGCCCACTTGTAATTTCAAGAGAAACATTTTTCACAACAACATTTTTTTTATAGCTTTTTCTTAAGTTTTGTATTGTTAAGGTAGTCATTATTTTTTTGGTTTAATAATTGCTTTTGTCCGACCTTTTTTCTTAGAGGTCTCATCATTATCCTTTCTAGATAATGCCTGGGCAAATTCACTTGTAGCGTCATACATTATGTAATCACCCCATACCTCATCATCTCCTCTTTTAACAAAAGCCTCTTCATATAAATGAATTTTATCCATGTGGCCGTCATACTCAATTCGGAGTGCTTTACCTTCAATGTACTCATCCGAATCTTTCATTTTTTGCTTGAAAGTTGTTGGGTTACCGATAGATGTACTATGTTGAAAGCCTTGCCTATCCTCCCTAATAATCAATCTGTCTGCGTTTATAATTAGAGAGCCTTGAGTTAGAACAACGTCGCCTTCATAAGTGCTAGTATTTTTTGTTTCTTCGACCATCATCGTATCAGCTTCAATTTCTATAGGTTGATCACTGTCTGCTTCCTCTGAAAAAGCAAGCTCAGGGATTAAAATTACTAGCAAGAAAGTAAAAAAGATATTTTTATTTAATGTATTCAATATTTGAATCTTTTATCGCCCTTTGGTTTTTCATAACGAACTTTTACATTGCTTAAAAGTTTTAAAACACCATCTTTATTATCATACTTCATTCCAACACCGTCTATTTCAATATTTGGTTCCTGAATCATCTTTACTGCCTTTTGGCTTGTAACAACATCTAATTTTGAGTAGATATTTAGTTCATTAGTATAAAGCTTCAAAACCTTTTTTGTTTTTGTTGGAAGTCTAACAAGAATGGCATTCTCTTTAAGAACAATCTCCTCGCCTTTGTCACTTACCTCGCCAATATCACTATATATAGTCGAATGTTTTTTTTTATTTTTATATTTTGTATAAAAAGGCTTGGTTAACGTAGTTTTATTTTGTTCTTCAAAATGTTTCATATATTTAGCTTTGAGGGAAGATTGTAAATTACCATCTTTATCAGTTTTTGTGGAGTCAAAGTTTTTTAGAAAAAATGATGGCCCACTATTTTTACTAATAGTAAAGTTTTTATATTCATTGATAACTTCCTCTTTAAGCCAAAATGAGGCTAACGCAACAATAGCTATAAAAATTAAAGCAAATGAAGTTGATAGAAAGTTCATAAAATTCTTGCTTTGAAGAGGCTTTGAAGAGTAAGTGAACCTACTAAAGAGTTATTTTTCTCAATTATTAAAAAGGATGTAATTTTTTGTTTTTCCATGATCTTAAGAGCTTCTATTGCCATTTGTGAGTTACTTAATGTAACGGGATTTTTTTTCATTACCTCAGACATAGGTGTTTCAAGTGATATGTGATTTAAAAGTGATCTTCTTAAGTCTCCATCAGTAAATATACCTTTTGGTATATTTTGGCTATCTATAATTGCTGTAAAACCCAGTTTCTTTTTTGTAATTTCTTCTATTGCATCTTTAACAGTTGCTTCTAATCTTACTTTTGGAGTAGATTCATAGTCAATCATAATTTCATTAATATGGACTATTTTACCAAGAGAGCCACCTGGGTGTGATCTTGCAAAGTCCTCTGTGCCAAAATTTCTTTCATCAAGCACACAAACAGCAAGCGCGTCTCCTAATGCCAACATGAGCGATGAACTTGCAGTTGGAGCAAGATTAAGAGGACATGCTTCTTTTGTTACTGAAGAATCAATATGAATATTACTTTCAGCAGATAAGTTAGAGTTTTTATTTCCTGTGATACTTATAATTTTTGCACCTATTCTTTTGATATGAGGGAGCAATATCATTAATTCATCACTTTCGCCTGAATTGGAAAGAAAAATTACGATATCTCTTTCTGTAATCATACCCAGATCACCATGACTTGCTTCACCTGGATGCATAAAGAAAGATGGGGTTCCTGTGCTTGAAAATGTAGACGCTATTTTGCCTGCAATATGACCCGACTTTCCGATCCCACTTAGTATGACTCTGCCTTTACATTGAAGAATATAGTCGACAGCTTGAGAAAATTCATTTGATAATCTACTTGCAGCTATCGTAATTTCATTTGCCTCAATTTTTAAAACATCTTGGGCTAGTTTGATTCTTTTGGATGACATATTTTCATATAAATTATATTTATAATTCCATAAGTATAGTGTGGTTTGATAGTAGAATAAAGGATATAAAAAAGGTTTTAATAGTTTATGTTTGAATCCCTTCAGTTAATAATTTTATTGCTTGTCAGCTCTGTTTGTTTAGTAGCTCTTTTTAAATATTTATCACTGCCCCCTATGATTGCATATTTTGTGGTGGGCCTAGTTCTTGGCCCTAACGCTTTGGCAATTCTTCCAGACTCTGAATCAAGTCGACATTTTGTAGAATTTGGAATTGTTTTTTTAATGTTTACGATTGGTTTGGAATTTAGTCTACCTAAGCTAAATTCAATGAGAAAAATATTGTTTGGGTTAGGTGGCTCACAAGTATTAATCACGCTAATAGCCGTAATAATAATTGGTCTCTTTTTTGGTTTGCAATTACCCTCAGCTTTCATTATCGGTGCAGCACTAACAATGTCATCTACGGCAATCGTCTCAAAGATTTTAATTGAAAGATCTGACTTAAACAGTCGTCATGGGCGTTTGTCTATTGGCATTCTATTATTTCAAGATATCGCAGTAATATTTATCTTAATTTTAATTCCTGTTTTTAATAATTTAGATGCCGATTTATTTAAACTCATATCATTTGCATTATTAAAAATTATTTTCTTGTTATTTATTGTGTTTAAAGCTGGAAAACCTGTCATGAACTTTTGGTTTGATATTGTTGCAAAAAATAAATCAAGAGAACTATTTGTTTTAAATGTCTTGATGATTACACTTATTTTTTCATATTTCACTAAACTAGCAGGGTTATCTTATGCGCTTGGAGCCTTTCTTGCTGGCATGATTATTTCTGAAACTCGATACAGACACCAAGTTGAGTCAGATATAACTTCATTTAGAAATATTTTATTAGGCTTATTTTTTATAAGTGTGGGAATGATGCTTAATATAGATATTTTTAAAAGTAACTTCGCACTTATTATTTTTCTTTTCTTTACTTTTACAATTTTTAAAATCATTCTAATAACAGCTTTAACAATGATTTTTAAATATGAGTTGGGAGTTGGAATTAGGACTGGAATTATTTTGTCTCAAGCGGGTGAATTTGGTTTTGTTATTCTCGCCCTGGGACAAAAAAATGGAATAATATCTGGTGATATATTTCAAATAATTTTATCTGTTTGTTTGTTGTCCATGTTAATCGCACCAATACTAATTCCACTGAATGGTCGAATTGCAAGATGGATCGCTAAAGGATACTCAAAAAAATCAGAAACACTTGTTAAACAAATTGAAGGAGTGGGCCATGAGTATTCAGATCATGTGATCTTGTGCGGCTATGGAAGAAGTGGACAGTACCTTGGGAGGTTTTTAAAAGAAGAAAATATAGATTTTATAGCCATTGATATGGATTTAAACAGAGTAAGTGATGCATCTATTGCAGGCGAAAACGTAATGTATGGAGATGCGAGTAGAAGAATTGTTCTTAAGGCAGCGGGAATAGAGAGAGCAAAAGCAATTATTGTTGCATATACAGATGATAGGTCTACAGAAAAAGTGCTTAACGTAATAAGAGAATCCTATCCCATCTTACCTGTAATTGTTCGTACGAAAGACGAGTCTTCTGTAGAAAAATTACAAAATGCTGGGGCGACAGATGTAGTGCCAGAAGTTCAAGAAGGAAGTTTAATGTTAGCTTCACATGCTCTCGTATTACTCGGTATACCCCTAAGCAATGTTATAAAAAAAATTAGAATTTTTAGAAGTGATAGATACAAAATGTTTCGGGGCTACTTTGCTGGGGCAACAGACGTTGACTCAGAAAGTGTTAATCAAGATTTACTGCAACTTCACTCAATTGAAATAAAAGAATATTTTTTTGCTAATAACAAAACAATTTCTGAATTGATAATAAAGAGTTTTGATATAGAACTTCAATATATAAGAAGGCCTAATATGCTAGAAAATATTGAGCCAAGACCAGACATTCTGATATCTTCAGATGATATTTTAGTTATTGTAGGTACCCAAATAAATTTAAATTTGTTTGAAAAATATGTAATCAATGGAGACTAATTGATGGCCTTAAGAGCCGTTATTATTGGTGGAGGTATTGTTGGTTGTTTAACCGCAATTAAACTTATAGAAAATGGATATGATGTAACTATGATTGATAGATCAGTGATAGGGGAGGAATCATCAGCTGCCGGAGCAGGAATAATATTTCCACTAATGCCATGGAACTATAAATCAAGAGTGTACGAGTTATGCCTTGATGCTTTAAGTTTTTATAAAAATTTCTCAAAAAAACTTGTCAAATATGGATTTGAAGATCCAGAATTTATTGAATCAGGAATGATCTGCATTGAACCGGAGGATAAAAGAGAAATTTTGCAATGGGCTAAAAAAAATAATTTTAGAATAAATGAATATTTATTTCATAATAGACCTGCATACGAACTCCTTAAGGTAGCTCAAATTAATCCAAAAAAATTAATGATATCCATAAAGCAATACCTTTTAGAGCTTGGCGTTAATTTAATTGAGAATGTACGTATGTCTAAAATTGAAAATAAATCAAATTATTTGAAGGAATGGCCAACAGAAAGTAATGGATTTATAAAGGGCGATCTTTTTGTAACAACCTTAGGAGCTTGGAGCTCAGAAATTAATGATGATCTTAGAAATAGAATCTACCCAATAAGAGGTCAAGTTATTATCTATCCAAAATCTGAAATTAAACTTGATAAAATTTTATATAAAGATGATTTTTATTTATTACAAAGAAAATGTGGATCAATTTTAGCAGGAAGCACAGTTGAAAATGTAGGTTTTGATAAAACTACTACGTTAGAAGCAGTAAAAGAACTTAATGAGAAGGCAGTTGACCTAATTCCAGAATTAGGTGCACTTGATCCATGTAATCAATGGGCAGGTTTAAGGCCGGGAGCAAAAGAAAATATTCCATTCATAAAGCAAGACAACTTTTATAAAAATGTTTACATAAATTCCGGACATTACAGATATGGACTGACTATGGCACCAAAATCTGCTGATGAATTATTGCAATTAATTGAAAACAATTAAATTGAAAAAAATAAAGATAATTTGGCGTTTCAGTGATGGTAAGTTAGGCCATGACAAACAGTCTATTGCGCTTATAAAAAACATAAAAAATTGTACTAAGTGCAGAGTGTTTGATATAAATGTAAAAAGCTTTAAAGATGCTTTCTTAGGAATATTTTTTAAAAAATATAAAATTGCGACAGGTATTCCTAAACCTGATATTGCAATAGGGGCAGGACATAAAACACATTTTCATTTGTTGGCCACAAAAAGATGTTTTAAAGCAAAAATTATAGTCATCATGAAACCTAGTCTTCCGACAAAATTATTCGATTTATGCGTAATTCCGAAACATGATGAGTTTAAAGATAGCTCAAATATTATTACCACTCATACCCCTATGGTAAGTATAAATTCGAAAATAAAAAAAAAGGAAAATATAGGATTATTTTTGATAGGTGGTCCCTCAAAACACTATTATTGGAATACAAAATTAGTTTTAGATCAAGTAAAGGAAATATCAAAAAAATTTAAATGCAGTAAGTTTTTTTTGACAACTTCAAGAAGGACGCCGATAAATTTTATTAATGATCTAGATAATTTAAAACTTAAAAATATTAAGGGATATGAATACACAAAAATAGAGAGTAATTGGCTGGATAAGCATATCGGTAAGGTTAAAAATATCTGGGTCACAAATGATTCATACTCGATGATTATTGAAGCTATTGCTTCAGGAGCCAACACAGACATTATTGACCTAAAAATTAAAAAAAATACAAAATTATCTGGTGAAATAAGCATGATTAAGCAAAACATAAGAAAAAAAATACCTATTCAAAACGAAGCCAAAAGGGTGGCTAAATTCATTCAAAAAAAATGGTTATAAATAAAAAATTTTCTGTTTTACAGGCGCTTCCAGATTTAAATTCTGGGGGTGTTGAGCGAGGGACTCTGGAAGTGAATAAATATCTAGCAAGCAAGGGATATCGTTCAATAATCGTTTCTAACGGTGGACGTATGGTAGGACAAGTTTTAAAAGATAAAGGAGAGCACCATAAGTTAGCAATAGGAAAAAAAAATATTTTGACAATATTCACTATTTTTAAATTAATCAAATTAATCAAAAAAAATAAGATTGATATTGTTCATGCAAGGTCTAGGTTACCGGCTTGGGTCTGTTATTTTGCAATTAGATTCATAAAAAAAGGTCATAGGCCAATCTTTATTACAACAGTTCACGGACCCTACTCAGTAAATTTTTATAGCAGCATCATGACGAAAGGAGACAAAGTAATTGTTGTATCGAAAATGATCCAAGATTATGTTTTAAAAAATTATAAAATAGATAGGAAGAAGATTTTTTTAAACTATAGGGGAGTGTCTAATAAAGATTTTCCGTTCAATTTTAAAGCACCAAAAAATTGGTTAAAAGCATGGTATCAAAAATATCCTCAAACCAAGAATCAAATAATTTTAACCTTGCCAGCGAGAATATCACGCTGGAAAGGACAAGAAGACTTTATTGAATTGATTGAAAAACTCACTCATAAATATCCAAATGTTCATGGTTTAATCGTAGGAGAAGTAAAGAAAAAAGACAAATTTAAGAAGGAATTGGAAAAGAAAATTAGTAAACTAAAGCTTAATAAAAATATTACATTTGTAGGTCACCGAAGTGATATAAGAGAAGTTATGTCTATTTCAAAAATAGTTTTTTCATTATCTATAGAACCTGAAGCTTTTGGAAGAGTTTCGCTAGAGAGTTTATCAATAGGAATACCCGTAATTGGATACGCTCATGGAGGAGTAAAGGAGCAACTAAATAAGTTATTGCCGAAAGGATTAATTGATGTTGGTAAAGTTGATGATGCAAAAAAATTATCTATGAAATGGATAAGATCTACGCCTGATGTAAAACAGAATGACTTTTTTACTCTAGAAAAAATGTTAAACAATACTTTCAATATATATAAAGAATCAATCGAGAAAAAAAGGATCACATGATATGAATAAGATTAATCCAAATTTTTTGATAAATTACAAAAGTAGATTAAAACCTCATTTAAGGAAAATTTTTAGAAAAAAACCTTATTTATCACTAGACAATTTGAAAGGAGATAGCAATCAACTGATTGCAGGACCGTTCCTAGGAGAATTTGGATGGGAATTAATGCAATGGCAGGGTTATCTAAGGCAGATGTCTAAATTTTATAAACATGTTATTGTTTACGGCAGGAGCACATCGGCATATTTATATAAAGATTTTGCCTCTGAATTTAGAGCAATGGATGTTTCTTCTTGGGATACTGATGCTTATTTGTTACGTGATTTTGATTATTTAAAATGGGCAAACCAGTTTAAAGGTCAAGATATATTGCTTGCAGATAATAGATGTAAAGAGCTTTCAAGCATAATGCATCAAGACTTTATTTCTTATGGAGCAAAGAAAAAAGCAAATGAATATGATTTAATAATTCATGCGAGAAATATTCCATTTCTCAAGGGGAATAAAAAAAAATCATTACGTAACTGGTCAATAAATGAATGGGATCAACTATGTAGCGCATTGCCTCAGTTAAAAATTGCATCAGTGGGAATACAAGAGCTTTCATATGCACCCAAAGGCACAGATGATTTAAGAGGTATAAGTACAGAACAACTTTGTTCAATTTTAGCCAGTTCAAAATGTTGTGTAGGACCCTCATCTGGATTAATGCATTTAGCAAGTTTATGTAAAACGCCCCATTTAGTTTGGACTTCAAACAATAATGGGTCCAAAAGATTTGGCGGTGTTGCTTATCGATATTTAAGAAGCTGGAACCCACTAGCGACAAGAGTTAAATTAATTAATGAAGAGGGAGATCAGCCTTCATTTGAGTATGTAAGACAAGAAATATTAGATTTTCTAAAATGAATTTATGCATGATGTGGAGTTAAAAAAATAAAATATTTAAATTTATGAAAAATAAAGAAAATATTCTAATTATAAAACATGGGGCATTAGGTGATCTTATTCAGGCTGATGGAATTTTTAAATCAATTAGAGCAAATCATAAAAATACAAAAATTTTTCTTTTAACTACGAATAGTTTTTTTAGCTTAATGGAAACTTGTCCACACATTGATGATGTATTGATTGATAACAGACCCTCTATTTTAAATATCATTTCTTACATAAATCTATATAAAAAAATAATCAAATATAATTTCAAAGTTATTTATGATTTACAGAATTCTCAAAGAACTTATATTTATCGTAAATACTTATTTAACAATACAAAGTGGATATCTACAAATAGAAAAGATCATCCAATATCCGGTTTACGTGGATTGGAAGATATGATCAAAGAGAATTTAATTGGTAGTAAAATTTTTAAACCAGATCTAAGTTGGTTATCAAGAGATATTAAAAAACTATTAAAAAAAAATGAAATTCAATCCAAATATGTTGTATTGCTCCCTGGCTCATCAAAAAGCAATCCTTTAAAAAGATGGCCTTATTTTA
>ERZ651776.130-NODE-130-length-108334-cov-6.908385_pt1 | contig 108334 bp, 112 predicted proteins | sample MGYA00514761_ERZ651776 | MGnify/ENA metagenome assembly ERZ651776 | reverse complement strand
GTTAATGGAGACATCTTGGCCGACAAACAAATCTTTTGTTATATCCACATTCTTTTGGAACGAAGCGTCGGGAACACTCAAATGCCTGTTAATGGACACATCTTGACCAACAAACAAATCATTTGTAATATCCACATTGTTTTGGAACGAAGCATCAAGAACACTCAAATGGTTATTAATAGATACATCAGATGAAAAAACTGAACTTGATTTAAAAAATAAATTATCGCCTATACTTTTAATATTATCAATATTAATATCTCCAACAAGAATAAGGTCTTGATTAATCTTTACACTGCTTGTAAATGTTACTTCATTATTTGAAATACAATGTATTAAATTAGTACAAAGATCGTTATTAAAATACATAATATCTTCAACCTCAATGGGTGAAAATCCAAATAGTGTGCGGATTTGTATACTTTCTCCTGTCATAGTTTGTACTTGTATTGTTTCGGAAACCTGGTTTGGTGCAATTATTTTATCTGCAATATATAATGTTGTTGCGCTTATTTCTCCAACAACTTCTAACGCAGAGGATGGAGTAGTTGTACCAATACCAAGCTTAGTCTTCGGTATACAAAGTTCTGATTCTCTTCCGGTATATAGTGGATATAAATTACCATTATCATAAATCCATTCTTTAAATATATTATTACCATCATACCATGTACTTGGACTTCCAGAACAACCTCGTGTCTTAGCTATCCAGAAATCATGGTTAGTTATATCAATATATACATCGCCTGCATTACTATCATATGGTAAAAGATTCGAAGAATCAACAACACCCTTAATCATTATACCATCACCTACATCACCTTTCTCTCCTTTCACAACAGGTATTCTACTCAAACTTGAATTGCCTGAATTAAATCTTGAAGATTGTGACATATGATACTTATATAATATAATCTAATAAATAATTTTTTATATTATATAAATAATTTTTTATATTATATACTTAATCCAGATTTAAAAATCTGTGTCTAAATCAAATACATTATCGTCCTTTTCTTTATTTGCAAGCGCGTATTCACCTACACGTTTTTCAAAAAAATTTGTCTTTCCTTCAATTGATATTTGCTCCATGAAATCAAACGGACACGATACATTATATAATTTATCATAACCTAATTGAAGTAATAATCTATCGGCACAAAATTCAATGTATTGTCCCATTAAAACAGAGTTCATAGATATTAAGCGGCAAGGCAATGCTTCGCATATAAATTCTTTTTCAATCGCAACAGCCTCTTCAATAATTTCGTGAATTTTCTTTTTGGGTAATTTTTTATTGAGTTTTGTGTAAAGTAATACGGCAAATTCGGTATGTAATGCCTCGTCTCTTGAAATTAATTCATTTGAAAATGTTAGTCCGGGCATGATGCCACGTTTTTTAAGCCAATAAATAGAACAAAATGCACCGGAGAAAAATATCCCTTCTACACAAGCAAACGCAACTAATCGTGTGGCAAAAGATGATCTATTATCATTAATCCATTTTCTTGCCCAATCTCCTTTTTTTTTTATACATGGAAAATTATCGAGCGCATTAAATAATTCATTTTTTTCAGTATTATCTTTAACATACGTATCAATTAATAAAGAGTAAACTTCTGAATGTATATTTTCCATTGCGATTTGAAAACCATAAAATGCTCGCGCTTCTGAAAGTTGAACGTCTGACATAAAACGAACGCCAAGATTTTCTAAAACAATACCGTCAGAGGCAGCAAAGAACGCCAAAATCATTTTAATAAAGTATCGTTCATTATCATCTAAACTTTCCCAACTTTTTAAATCTTTGGATAAATCAATTTCTTCCGCTCTCCAAAAACAATCCACTTGTTTTTTATACATTTCCCATATATCTTGGTCTTTAATAGGAAACATTACGTAACGGTTTACGTCTTCGGTCAAGAGAGGTTCAGAGTTTGTTTTAGACATTCTAAATAGTATAGACATAGATTTTTATATCAATTAAAAAATAGATAATTATTCATATTAAACATTAAATTAACAAAATATAAATACAATAACGCTGCTTAAAGAAGATACAATTTATATAAAAAAAATTTTTTTTTAAATAAATAAAAATAGATTAAATTTTACTAAACATAAAAAAATAGAAATAATATATAGAATGACCTCTATTGCAAAAAATGATAATGTTGTAAATAATATGATGCGCGAAATGTATAGAATAAAAAAAAATCAATTAAAAAATTTTAAAAATTTAAATGAATCAAAATCACAAAATGAATTATTAGAAGATGTTGTGGAAGATTATAAAAGTTATTATGATATAATAAAAAAACAAAAACAGCAACAATATAATACTTTAGTTAAAATATCAGATTATATTAATAGTGTATCGCAAGATTTAAATAAAACAGATAATATATTAAAAAAAACAAATGAAGATCAAAGAGAAATATTAGCAGAAATGAATAAGATTAAAAGAGAGATTGATGAGTTAGTTTTTGATTAATGTTTAATTATATTTAATTATATTTAATTATATATATATATGGGTGAAGAAATAACAAAGGCAACGCAAGAAATGAATGATAATATTGCTACTTTAACAACAGATGTTACTTCATTAAAAACAAATGCTAGCAACGTATCACAATTAGCATTAGATTATACTGGTTTTAAAAATGAATTACAATCAACTTTAGAAAACGTAATAACGTATATAAATAGTCAAAATACATCAAATACAAAAACACAAAGTGAAATTGAACAAAAATTAACAGCTTATAAGAAACTACTTGTTGACTATAAAAGTAAAATAAACAAATTAAAAAAAGGGGATATTGATGCACTTTCAAAAGAAATTGATTTAATTAAAAAAAGATTAACTGAAGAACCAGCTTTAAAAATAAAACGTACAGAATTATTACAAAAAGCTACTCAGTTATTAAACAAAACTAATAACGGTGGTCCTCCTCCCAATAATGAAAATGATCAGAATGATCAGGATGCTGTTGCTCTATTAGAACAACAAAAAGCTGCTGTTAATAAGAAACAACAACAAAAAACAGCTCAACCTTCCAACATGCGACCGCTTGCCAAACCAGATCGCATTGGTTCTAATAATGGTGTTCCGAAAGGGTTGGACCGAAACGTCCCCGGCGCCCCACTAAACAAAGGTGGTTCTCGAAAAAGAAGAAGATCTAAAAAAACTAAAAAAACAAGAAGACGTTAAAAAAAAATATAAATTATACTTATCCTGTTTATATTTTTTCTATAACAAGTATATAATGAAATTAAATCTTAAGGCAAATACCAAAATGTTATTAAAAAGTAAAGCGGTATTATATATTGTTTTCTTTGTAGCAATAACAAATTTTTTCAGTTATTTAATGTTAGAAAATTACGACGGTGTTACACTTTTTGTGTTAATGGGATTTTTAACAAGCTATTTTAGTAAAAATATGATAATTGTATTATCGTCGGCTATATTATTTACAAGTTTATTTGTAGGTTCGAAAATTGCATTTTCAACAATGGAGGGATTTGAACATGCCAGTGACGAAAAAGAAGAACCCAAATGTAAAAACGAATGTCCTGAAGGTGATAAAGATTGTGTTATATGTGAAACAAAAAAAGAAGAATTAACTCCGCTAAAACCGGCAAATATAAATGGCGATGATGAAGAAAATGATACAGATTTAGATTATTCTGGGACATTAGAAGCCGCGTATGATAATTTAGACAAACTACTTGATTCGGATGCTTTAACTAAAATGAGCAGCGAAACCCAAAATCTTGCGAGTAAACAAGGAAAACTTATGGATAATATTGGTAAAATTGCCCCGATGATAGAGAACGCTTCCAACATGATGGATAAAATGAATGGTAATGGTGTTAACGTTGAAAATTTAATGAAAAAAATGGAAAAAATGTCTGATAAATTTTAAAACTAATCTTATTATATAATGCCCAAACGTTGTCCTCCCGGCGTAATATGTATAGAAAATATAACAATTATACTTGTAATATTCTTTATTTGTTTTGTTATATTATTTTTAAATCAACATTACAGTAAAAATAAAATAAATGAAAAAATAATAATAAGAGAGAAAAACGAAAGAAAATTTGGATTATTTCCCAGCGCTTCGTTTGGTAATTCTAATATGCCAAATGATGTATTATTAAATCCGTATGAACCCCCTTTAAGCGATGAGCGTGTTTATCCGAAAGATAGTTCGGATCCTCGTGGGATACCAATAAATGTTTCTACACAATCAGTAGATACACCTTATAGACAAGTTGGTATTTTAACACGTTTAAATGGTAACAATGGAGAGAACATCTTAGCTTTAATGGGGAAGCCTTTAATAACAAACCGTGATAAATGGAATTATTATACAATGACAGATAAAAATCATATGATTAAATTGCCGATTACACACAAAGGTCGCAGTTGCACAAATGAATACGGGTGTGATAGTATGTATAACGGTGATAGTGTATATGTTGAAGGTTATGAAGATGCTTTTAAAGTAACAATCTACGACAATAATGTAACTAAATATATACCATACTTATAATTAAAATTAAAATGTATATAAATTTATATAAATGAATATATTAATATTAATATTAATATTAATATTTATACTTATTTTATATTTTACTTATGAAGGAAAATACAATACAAAATATAAACCATCATTAAAACACGATGGTTTTATATTTTTAAACTCGCAAAACAAAGATAATGTTTTAAGACATCTTCCAAAAGGATATCAATTTATTAATTATAAATATACCATACATGGTTGTACGTTATCTACTTTTCATAGAGATGTTACTTCCAGTCAATATATATATAAAACTAAGTATCCAACATATACTTTTATTACTTACAAACATGAAGGGTCTGGTCTAAGTGTATGTCCTGGTAGTCATAAAACAACACCATTACTTTTCACACATCCAATAAATGTAAATTCTAAAAATATTTTATTTAACTGTGATTTAGTTCATGCTGGAAGTTTAAATTTAAATAATCTACCAAGAACAGCAATACAATATAAAATAGTGCATAAAGAAGATTTAAAAATAATGAAACATTTAAACTGTATAAATAAAGAAAAAAAAGGCGATTGCAATAAAAGAAATAATATTTTAATAGATATTTTTTATAGAAAATGTTCTTTATTGTTTTGCTATTTTATTAATCATCAATTAACACCTTATTTACAGTCCAGAAAAGGTAATATACTATGTAAATTAATTGGCGAAGAAAGATGTTTCTATAATAAATAGTTTTTATGTATGATAATATTATTAACTTAAATAATATTATATAAAAAATAATATTATTTAATTTATCGTTCACCACCAAGGTAGGTACCGGAGAACGCACAGAACTCTTCCGATTTTGTTATCGATTTGTGCACCGTAGTGTTTAATGCCTTACTATTGAATGATGTACCGCAACCACATTTAGACTGGGCCATAGGATTATCAAAATGAAAACTTTGTCCCATAATGTCTTCTTTCCAATCGATATTTGTTCCTAATATATGCATTATACTTTGATTACCAACTTGTATGTTAAAATCTTTATATTTTATAACTTCGTCGAGTTTTTCTGGTTTATTATTTGTTGCTTCTAATTGATAGTTAAAACCGTTACAACCACCACCTTTCACATAAAATAATATTGACTCTTTATTTTTTATCTCTAATAACATTTTAATTTTATCATATGCTTTTGTAGTTAAAGTAAGTATATTTTTTTTAGTCATAATAACATACTTAGTTATTTTTTTATTTGTTTTTTCTGTTTTTTTGTTTTTTTGTTTTTTTTGTTTTTTTTGTTTTTTTGTTTTTTTTAGTTTTTTTGTTTTTTTTACCACCACCGACGGCAACATCTCCAGAAAACTGTTCTCCTACGAATTTTTGTAAATTAGCATCAAACTCTCCGCCCGTTGGTCCATTAACGCTTGTTGTTACTGCACCATTTTCGGCAATGGATATTTTTACATTATATTCCATTTTACCGGTTGATTGTGGTTTTTTACGGTCGCGGTCTGTCGAGAATGATACTGGTGGTCCTGCTGGTGGTGGGTTTGCTATTGCTCTTGCGACTGGTCCTTGTGTTACTGGTCGTGGTGGTCCTGTTGATACCGGGGACGTTGGTAGTGGTGGTGGTGGTGGTTTTTTACCGGAACTATTTGAATTTGTTTTTAACAACCTTGCTTTTTCATCAGCACGTGTATCAATTCCATTTCTTTGTTGTTTTTTAATAGTTTCTCTATTTTGTTGCGGTGACGGTGGTGGTGGTGGTGAATTTGTCCCGGAACTGTTTGAATTAATATTTAAAAAGGGGTTAGTTTTTTGTTCTGTTGATGATTTTGGTGGTGGTGGTGGTGGTGGTGGTGGTGGTGAATTTGTCCCGGAACTGTTTGAATTAATATTTAAAAAGGGGTTAGTTTCTTGTTCTGTTGATGATTTTGGTGGTGGTTGTGGTTGTGGTTGTGGTTCAACCCTAGAAGGTTTTCTTAGCAGAGAACCTTGAGTATTGGCAGGACGATCAATAGGTTTTAGATCTCGTCGTTTTTTTCGATTTTTATATGCCTCTGTTTTGGGCCCGGAACTTGTAGATTTGACATTGGTGGGTGATATTGTGGTTGGGTTTTCTGGTGTAACTTGTTTTGCTGGTGGTGGTAAATTTATCCCGGAACTGTTTGAATTAATATTTAAAAAGGGTTTAGTTTCTTTTTCTGTTGATGATTTTGGTGGTGGTTGTAGTTGCGGTTCAACCGTAGAAGGTTTTATTAGCAGAGAACCTTGAGTATTGGCGGGGGCGGGAGGTGATATTGTGGTTGAGTTTGCTGGTGTAATAACTTGTTTTGCTTGTGTAGTAGATGTTGTGTTATTAAATTTTGTTATTTTTGGTTGTTCTGTGTTTAAATCTAAATCTACTATATTATCATTTATTAATTTATCTAGTTGTGTTTTTGTTGATGTAACTTGTTTGGTTGTAGAAGTAACAGGTTTGGTTGCAGAAGCAACAGGTTTGGTTGCAGAAGCAACAGGTTTGGTTGTAGAAGCAACAGGTTTGGTTGTAGAAGCAACAGGTTTGGTTGTAGAAGCAACAGGTTTGGTTGTAGAAGTAACAGGTTTGGTTGTAGAAGTAACAGGTTTGGTTGTAGAAGTAACAGGTTTGGTTGCAGAAGTAATAGGTTTGGTTGTAGAAGCAACAGGTTTGGTTGTAGAAGTAATAGGTTTGGTTGTAGAAGTAACAGGTTTGGTTGTAGAAGCAACAGGTTTGGTGGCAGTAGAAGTAGCAGTTAGTTTCGCCTGAGGCTTTGCTTCCTCACGCTTTGCGAAGTTGATACTTGCCTGCTTTTGTAAAGGTTTTTTTACTTCTGATATTTGGCCTTTTCTCTTTTTCTCTTCTCTTTCTTCTCTTTCTTTTCGTTCCCTCTTTTTCTCTTCTCTTTCTTCTCTTTCTTTTCGTTCCCTCTTTCTCTTTTTCTCTTCTCTTTCTTTTCGTTCCCTCTTTCTTGGCGTTCCTCCATATTTAAGTGTTTTAACTCTTAAATTTACTCTTTTACCACCTTTTTTTAATGAACGATTATTTGATTTTTTTCTCCTAAAATGAACTTTTTTTTTTATTTTATTAGTTTGTTTTTTATTACCTGCTTTTAAAAGTTTCTTAAATTTACCTTTAGTAATATTCATATTGTATAAAATTTATATAGATTTTTTTATTATATAGATATATTAAATGAATATAACAAATAATGTATCAGCGAAATGTAAATTAAAATGTAAGTATACATTTAATTATTCTCTGATGGATTTAACTGGAAAAAACAGAGGTTCATATTTATTATTTATACCGACTAATAGCGTTCAACGTTATGATCAGGCAACATATAATAATAAAAAATATAATGTTAAGGAAATTAGAATATATAAAAAATCAATACATAATTACGGAGGAAGAAAGATAGAATCTGAATTATTGATTATACACGAAAGTGTTATTGGAACAAAATTAACTGTTTGTATACCAATAAAAATAGCAAATGGAAATAGTATTACAATGATGGATAGATTGGTTTCACATATGTCAAAGTTAGCACCAAGTAAAGGAGGAAACGCGGGTAAATTAGAATTGGACACATTTACCCTAAATGATTTTATTCCAAAAAAAAAATATTTAGTTCATTCTACAAGTAGTAACTTTCCGGTAAAAGGTGAATATATTGTTTTCAAAGAAGATTCACCAATTTACATATCTAATGTTGGATACAATAAATTATCTGAATTAATTGAAGAACATAGTTATAATAAAATTGAAAAATTAAAATTAGAAGGATTTAATTTACTTGGTGGATTTAAAGAAGGAATGGACCACGACGGTAATATTGATCTCGTTGCAAGCGAAGTTCCAGCTACTATTACTGGTGAAGATAGTAATGGTAATGGTCCAGACGATTCTTACGAATGTTATACAGTTGACGAAGATGACGGAGAATCAGAAAAGATTTTACAATCCTCCAGTCCAAATAATTCACAGGGACTATTTAATGATAGTAAAACTAATAATACAATGAAAAATATAATGAAATATGCGTTTATTGTTTTATTTAGTTTGGGGATATTAATTATAATGACTGGCTTTGGATTTGCTTTGAAAAAAATTGTTGGGGGAGGAGGTGGAAGGGGATGGCGGGAGCCGACGGATGTACCACCAGTAACTCCTCAACCACAAATAGGTTTAGTATAAATATATGATAAAATATCATAGATATTAGATATGGGTAAATGTATAGTTATTTAAAAAAAATTTTTAAATAACTAAATTAAATTAGAAAATTAAGACCACAAATTTTTTAGTGTGTTGAATCAGCATTATGTGTGTTATTTAATACTGGTTTGAATGTATTGCTTGAAGGCAAATCGTATTTAACAAGCGGTGGTATATTTTCAACAATCTCCTCTTCTAATGTAACGGGGAAGTCATTCATTTCTTGTAATTTTTGTATTTTTGTTCTCTCCGATGGTATATTATCATTGGTAAAAATTTGGTTTACCCGATTAGAACGTTTAATAAGTTCGTAAGCAGCAATGATTGATAAAACGCCCAATATAGGATTTGTTTTCATTACTAACACAATAGTAAAAATAATAACGACTGTTTTTCCCATTGCGTTGTCCATTATGTTTGTTAAACAATCAGGTGTCTTAAAATTAAATAGGATATAAATAACTAAGATAACTACAAGATATAATTCCTGTCTTTTTTTAATTTTTAAAAGGTCTTTAAGAAACTTCATATATATCATAATAATAGAAAAATAATTATTATAAAATTGAAAGAATGTAAGTATATATTATATTATTCTATTAATTGTATGACAAGTGTAAATAACAATAAAACGGAAGTTGCTACATACTTAGGTGAAAAAGGTTATTCGATATACAAAGATAATTTATCTATTAAAGATCAACAATGGTTAAGAAATGAATTGCTCATTAAACCGTATATTCCTAAATCGCCAGTCCAACCAAATCCGTTTCCTATATATCTTGAATCTCCTAAAAAACTGTATATACCGAGATTTTTTGGAATAGATAATTATGGAGAACCGGACGCAATGAAAATTTCAGAAGGTGATGATATTCATATAAAATTTAAGGGTGAATTGCGCGATTACCAAACAAAAGTAGTAAACGCTTATAAAAATTGTTTAAATAAAAATGGTGGCGGAGGATTATTAGAATTACCTTGTGGATATGGTAAAACTATAATAGCTCTAAATATAATTGGGGAATTAAAAAAGAAAACATTGGTTATTGTTCATAAAGGGTTTCTTGTAAATCAATGGGTAGAGAGAATTCAAGAATTTCTACCAGACGCTAAAATAGGTAAAATACAGGGACAGATAATTGATATAGAAAATAAAGACATTGTCATTGGCATGTTGCAATCTCTGTCTATGAAAGAATATCCGCGCGATATGTATAATAGTTTCGGGTTAACAATCGTCGACGAGTGTCACCATATAAGTTCCGAAGTTTTTAGCAGATCTTTGCAGAGTATTGTTACTAAATGTATGTTGGGATTAAGCGCTACAATGCAAAGAAAAGACGGTCTAACGAAAGTTTTTAAGATGTATTTGGGAGAAATAGTATATAAAGTTAAACGCGAATCGGATGATAAAGTTTTAATAAAGGCTATTAATTATAAAACAACAGATGAAAACTTTAATGAAGTTATATTAGATTATCGTGGAAACACCGCACAGAGTAAAATGATATCTAAGTTATGTGAATATACGCGAAGGAGCGATTTTATAATAAAAGTTTTAATAAAAGAACTGGAAGAGAAAGAAGATCAACAAATAATGGTTTTGGGACAAAATAAAAATTTATTAATTTACATTCATAACGCAATAGAAGAACAAAAAATTGCTTCTGTTGGGTATTATGTTGGTGGGATGAAGGAAGCCGCTTTGAAAATAAGCGAGACCAAGAAAATTATCGTCGCTACATACGCAATGGCGTCTGAAGGATTAGATATAAAATCATTGTCCACATTATTTTTAGTTTCGCCAAGATCGGATGTTGTGCAATCTGTAGGTAGAATTCTCAGAATTAAACACGAAAGACCATTAGTTATTGATTTAATAGATCCACATAATAATTTTATAAATCAATGGAATAAACGAAGAACATTTTATAAAAAAAATAAATATAAAATTCTCATTACAGACAATAAGGAATATTTTAATAATAATTGGATTGTAAATTATGACCCCGAAACAAAAAAAGAAAATAATAAAAGCAATCAAAATAAAGAGGCTACAATGAAAGGAAAATGTTTAATTAAAATGTAAATTAATTCTTTTTAAGTAATTTTCATTAGTTAACGAAATTATTAAAACCCGTCGTTTTTGGTAATGCTTTATTTTGGAAATTTTTGCCTAAAGTACTAAACATTGCGTTTTTTTTATTATCGTCTATAGCTTTTAATGATTTAGCAATTTCCCCTTGAAGTTTTTGTTCCTTCCCCACCGATGAATTTTTATTACCTTGTAAATTATTTAAATCTACTAACTCCTCCACACCGCCACCACGGCGTTTTCTTTTATTTGTTTTACGACGTTTATATGTTTTACGAATTTTAATTGTTTTACGCATTTTATTTGTTTTACGCATTTTATTTGTTTTGCGCATTTTAATTATTTTACGCATTTTATTTGTTTTACGCATTTTAATTGTTTTACGCATTTTATTTTTTTTAATCGGCATTATATATTTAACTATTATTTTATTTCATTAACGATAATATAAATTAATAGTTAAATTGAAATAGAAATACGGGTGATAAGTATTAGTATAACAACTAACATGGAATATAATTTGAACGAACCTTGTAAAGATTTGAATGGAAACATTTCTTTTGCGGACATGTTTCGTCCCGTTGATTCAGAAGAAGTAATTAGAGATGATTATGGATATGAATGGAAACAAGAAACAGCCGCAGGATGGCGACGTGTAGTGGATGGCTTCTTTATACCAATGGGACCAAATGGACCATTTTATAAACATAACTATCATTCGGTGGAAGAAACTAATAAAGGTAGGAAATAAATAAATTATGAAATATTACAACTATATAAAAAATCTTTTGCAATAGTCTTTACAGAGAGACATTCTCTACACCTATAAAAAGAGGCACTTTTTGGTTTTGAATTTTTTTTTGGTATAAATTGTTTATTGCATCTTGAACAAAAGACAATATTAGTATGTACCGTATTTATTTCTTGGACGACATCACAATCTTCTAAACTAATATTCTCGTAAGTATTTGAATTTGTATCACTAAAATAATTCATTATAGTTAATTAATTATTTATATTCTAAATGTTTAATTTGTTTAAATGTTGTGATATTAACTTTTTCTTTAATTACTTCAATTGGATCCCATTTTTTAAATTTATTATTGAATACACATTTCATTATAAGTGTTTTATCTAAATCAACATACTTGTCCTCTGATACATCTTCAAAATCGTTTTCATCGTCACTTTCTTCCAATAAATCTAAATTCCTATTTTCTTTAATATTTCTGAATAAACTGTTTAGGAATACACTTTTTTTATAAGATGAAACGCATGCATGATCATAAAATTTATTATTGATACCTGGTTCATAACAGTAAAGTTCATATATATCATCAACAACCGTCGCTTTAATTTTTAAAATTGCTTCGGTTACAGATTGCTTTTTATATAAAAAAATACCTAAATCTTCTTGAAATTTTTTTTTTAAATTAAATATTTTAATACCATAAATATTATAAGGTATTTTTGGTAAATATTTTATTATTTCGTTAAATGATGTCGAAAATAAAGGAATACCAAGAACTATAAAATTATTATTAAATGATATTTGTTTTACGTTATTTTCAAATAAATCGTATATTAATTGTAATTTTCTCTCATAAGTATATTTTACAAGATCAATGTTTTTATAAACAAAAATATTTTCACAAGAAAAATATGATTTATTATTATCTTTGAAATACGTTCCGTATAAAATTGTTCCCAATGATAGATCATCGTGAAAACAGCATGGAACTATCTTCATCTCTCTAATATTATTATTTTTATTTAATAATAACAGTAAGCAAACATTTTTGTTTTCAATATAAGTAAACCATAACAATGTTTTGCAACCTTTCGGTATTAAGAGAAATAAATTTCCATAAACTTTCTTATGCAAAATATTATCATAAGAAAGTTCTATTTTGGGTAATCTTTTAATTAGAGTATTTCGTTTATTATTTGACAACATATAATAACTTTAAGTGTCGTTTTTAAGTGTATTTATAAAATTAAGTAATTCTTCTTTCATTTCCCCATTATTTGTATCACTCATAGTAGTATCAATATTGCCAATCATTGTAGTATCATTACCAATCACTGTAGTATCAATATTAGCAATCACTGTAGTATCATGATGACTCTCTATAGAACTCTCTTGATTTATTGTATTATTTAACATATTATTATTATCAATATCAATATTATTATTATTATTTAAAATATTATATACCTTTTGTTTTGTAAACTTATTTTTAAAAAATTCATAAAAATAATGTATAAAACTAATAAGTATAAATGAAGTAATACACCATTTTATTGTCCAAAAAAACATTTTCTATAATCATATCTTAATTTTTAATAGGGATAGAAACGAATTAATGTCTTCAATTATACTATCTGTTATTAAAGTTTCTTTTGTGTTAAAATGACAAGATACTACATCATTTTTTTCATTTTTTTCAATTACCAAATTTACAATAGCCTTTTCTCTCTGTTGATAGTAATATTTTTTGGTGTTAAGTGTTACATAATTATATGGTATTTGATGGTATTCGACATCTTTCACAAATTTACTTGCATCACATATAATATTGTATTTTTCACACTTAATAATTTTAGTAGTTTCGTCTAATATATTAATTTTATAAATACAATTATCTATATTTTGTAAAATTAGATTTTCAGAAAATATTAGTGATATATTAGCGGTTTTTAATTTAAACTCATCTAAACCTTTTATAATATTATTATTCAAATTATTAATATTTAAAATATTAATATATAGGTTCATTAGTTAAATTATCATAAAGACTTTTTAAATATATTATAAATATATAATGGCCGCAAATACTGAAATGAATTGTCAAATTAATATTTCTGGTATGGAAGAAAATTTAAAAACACTAACCAAAGATGATAGTGCTGGAAGAATTATCCTTAAAAAGGAAGTAGTTACAGGCAATATATCAAGATTGCGTTTGAAATCAACCAATAATATTATAGATGGTATTTATCTAATACAGGTTTTCCCACAAAGCAGTTCACATGCAATAGTTTTACAAATATCAAATAATGGAAACAGTTTTAATGTATTTGATCCAAATGGCCAACGATGGGTAAATGCTAAAAATCATTATACATTAGAAGTTTATGTAGATGGTAAAATAAAAAATTTAAAAAAATCTTTATCTCCAAAAAAAGCTGGTTTAAATGAGGATGGTATTTGTGGAATCTGGAGTATTATAATTTCTATTTTATTAAATGGAATAGTTAAAGAAATCTTTACTGAAGAAGATAAGGAACTATTTTATGATTTTTTAAATACTGATAGAAAAGGTGCAATTGATTTTATAAAATATATAAAAACAAATTTTTTTGATGGAACAAAACACTATCAATCAATATCAGAAGTTGATAAATTTTTACAAGATATAAGAGATTTACTTAGAGAAATAATTGATAAACAAGAGAAAAATCCCCCAAAAATAGTAGCACCGCGACGAACATCTAACCGATTAAGTATAGAAGGAGGTAAAAAATCAAGGAAATCGTCAACATCAACAAGTAAATCTCGGAGTAAATCTCGGAGTAAATCTCGGAGTAAATCGCGGAGTAAATCACGGAGTAAATCGCGGAGTAAATCGCTGAAAAGAAAATAAAATATTTAAATTAATAAATATAAATATATAATACAAACAATTTAAACCTATAAAAATAATATTTTTAGAACCAAATGACAAGCATTGTGTTAATTGATAAAGGTGGCAATATTAAAGAAACAAAAGTAAAAAAATTAACCAGAGAAACGATTTATTCTAAATGTGGGTTTAGAAAAAAAGAGGACTTTGATTTAAGAACTACGTGGAATTTAAAAATTGAAGAGACTGATTATAAAATCGAACTATGGTCTCGAAACGTTGGGAAAGCAGGAACAGAAAATAAATATGATTTTCCACCGCCCATAGATAACGAGCTTTACTTTGGTACATGCGGTCTAATAAATATTAATAAAGACGACACTATAACAGATTTAACAATAGACGAGTGGAATAAAATATACGAGAAACTATTTGGGGGGTTTGAGGATCTTAATAGCAATGAAGAAGAGAGTGATGACGAATTACAAAATGTACCGGACGAACTAAAAACAAATGGTTATTTAAAAGACGGTTTTGTAGTAAGCAGTAATAGTGATGAGAATAGCGAGGATGACAGTGATTATAATAGTAGCGATGAAACTGGCAGTGAAATCGAAGAGGAAGAATATTGTTACTCAGATGAATATGACGAGACTGACGATGAGGAGGATCATGAATCTGAAAACGATGAAGATAGTAAAAATAAAAAGAAATAAATAATATAATATAAAATTGAATTAATATAAATATCTTTGGGCAGATAATATAAAATGAGACAAATAAAAAATCCGGAACAATTCAGGGATAATATTTGTAATAATTTAAATAAAATAATTAGCGATATAAAAATATGTAAGAATATAGAAAAGGGATTGGTTAATTATTCTATTAAGAAAGCAAATGAGATTAATATAGTAAAAAAATGGGATAATGAATATTTTGTTTTAATATATATTGACAGATTGCGAACAATTATGATGAATCTTGAAAACAATGAAGAATTATTAAATAGCATAATTAATAAAAAAATAAAAGCACATAAAATAAGTTATTTGACGCATCAAGATATGCAACCTGAAAAATGGAAAACACTAATAGATAATAAAAAGGAACGTGATGAGAATTTATATTCACCAAAAATAGATGCGAATACTGACAACTTTACGTGCAGGAAGTGTAAATCGAATAGATGTAGTTATTATCAATTACAAACACGGTCTGGCGATGAACCGATGACAACATTTGTCAGCTGCATAGATTGTGGTAATCGATGGAAATGTTAGATAAAAAAATATAGCACAAAAAAGAGAAAAAAGCAAAAATAATTTAATTTTTTATATTAATTAAATTATTAACCAGTCAATATTTCAAGGTCTTCTAAATGCCAATATTCAAACCCGGAACACGGCATAGGTCGTTTAATGATAAAAGGTAATTTTTTATTTTCTAACTCTTTTTTTGCGATTAAATATGGGTCTATGATATTTTCATCTATTTTAATAAATGGTTGGGCTCCTTGTTCAATTTGTTTTGCGCGCTGGCCCAAGATTCTTGTATATTCGTATTTAGTAAGGAAAGGTAATGTTTTATGCAAAGGGTCAATTATAATACCATTTTCGTCTCTGGTAATTTTTGTTAAGTTTGTAATTTCATTATAATTACTAGAAAGTGTTTCTTGATGAAAATGTAAAAGTTTACTATTATCACTATTTAATTTTTGTAAATATTCCTCGTTATCATCTTCGTCAGACGATAAATCATCATCACTACTAACATTATTAGTTGTGTTAATAATGCTTTCTAAATTAATTTGGGAATTGTTATCGTTTATAATAGGTTCTTTAATACTGATTGCATCTACTAAATCATTTATTGTATCTTCGCTATTTATTGAAATATTGTCATCATCCTCTTCTTCATCATCATCTTCCTCATCTTCGTCTTGAGGTCCTTCCTCATCACCGCCCTCATCTTCACCGCCTTCTTCATCCACATTCTCCTTTTCAAACTCCTCATCTTGTTTATTTTTATTATACGCTTCCATCCATAATTTAAGTTTTTCACGTAGCCATTTTTTTTTTGATTCTAAATCAATATTTAATTTATTTTCAATTAATTTTCTTATATCATTCGATGTTAAATTAATAACATCATCACCGCGGTCGTTTAAAATAACTAACGCTTCATTCCAAATTTTGTCATCCGTAATATTTTCATCTACTAAATCATTTTTATCTTCTTGATTACTATTTCCTAAATTCATTTCTTTATAAATTAAATATATACTTTTAAACTATTTCAATTTATAAAAAAAAATAATAAATATTCTATATTTATATATTATCTATTTATTCTTCCAAGTTGTATCACAAACCGCGCACAAATAAACATAGTCCATATTAATATCATTATTGCGAATATATAATATTTCCCTATCGCTATCATCATCATTCTTGTTACTATCACATTTTTGATTTGGGCATCTTATCGTAGTTGTTCTTGGAAGCGTTGGGTCATATTTTGTATATTCATTAATTAAATTAATATTGGTGTTATTGTTTTGTAAATCTGCTTCATAAACACAAATGTTTTCATTTAGATTATTGTTTTCGTCGCCGCAATTACGGCAATAATGAACCAATTTATCATCACCGTCATCGCTGTTAATTTTAAGATAATACATATTATCACAGTTTTTACAAAAATTCATTTGATATATAATAATATATTAGATGAATTTTAATTCAATTTTTTAATAATTTATATATTTCGTCTATTTTATTTTTAGTATTGGTATACGATGTTTTAATTTTCATTCGATAAACCATTGTTTCTATTATTTCATCATTTAAATTTAAATTTGTTTCCAAATTACATATAATATCATTGTAATTTTCTAAAAACTTTCGCACCATTATTTCATGTAACTCCGGAAAATTAATTTTAATTTTCTCATTTATTATCATCGATGCAATAGCAATTTCATAATTTTTATATTTAATAATTTTGTTATATTTATTGTAATCATCGTGCTGTATTGTTATGCCTGGTTCGTTTAAAAAAGGTTCGTCCGTAAGAACAGAAGCACAAATACAAAGCAATATACTGCTAATGCTTTGGCAAGACGTCCATTGTGGTCCTTTCCACGTATTTAATATAGATATACAAACTTTCCCACTTCTATATAAATTAGGATTAAATCGAGTAATACCATCGTTTGTATGATAAGTAACGCTCGGCGGTTTGATTGGATAATCGGGAGGGAATTTAAAGGTAAATAAATAATTACCATAAGTATAGGGTGTATCGCGTGGACCAATAATTAATGCTTGTCCAGAAAGGATATCATCTTCGCTGTGTTTATAAAAAATACCGTGCTCCTCTAATGGATTGTTATAAATTTCCTTAACATCTTTAGCTAATCGTTTAATTGCATCTTTAGTTATAAAAACTTCGTTTGTTATACTTGCCATAGTGATATTATTTAAATACTATATTATTTAAATACTATATTATTTAAATAATTTTAAAAAAATATAAAAGTTCAGAAAATTATTATTAATCTAAATTGACATAAAAATATCTATGATAAATATATTCAACAATGAACCATGGAATTTTTGAAAAATATATAAGGGGGAAAATAATACCCAAAGGTTCTAATATTAATTATACTAATACCCGTATTGGAGACAAAAATAAAAATATTTATGGTGGAACATACTTTATTGATGATAATGATTACGAGCTCTTCATGAATAAATATTATGCTCATCTCTTTCAAGAGGGCAATAAAGAATATTTAACGGAAAAACAGTTAATAGAAGATGGTCCAATATTGTTGGACATCGATCTAAGGTATAGTTATGATGTTACGGAAAAACAACATACCGAAGAACATATAATAGATTTAATAACCGAATATATGGAACATTGTAGTAAAAATTTATTGGATGATGTCGATGATAGAGATATTGAAGTATATGTAACAGAAAAAAAGGATGTTAATCGCGTAAACGAACCTAATAAAAAATTAACTAAGGACGGAGTTCACATATTAATTGGATTGGCATTGAATAAGAAATATCAAGTATACAATCGCGAAAAAATAATCCCCGAAATAGAAAGAATATGGAGCGATTTACCATTAGAAAATACATTTGAGGATGTATTCGATAAGGGTATCGTGGAGGGGTCGGTAAATTGGCAGATGTACGGTTCACGCAAACCCAATCATAAATCATACTTGCTAAAATATCATTATACATTAAATTACGATGTGAACGACGAAGAATGGAAATTTAAAAAAAATGATATTGAAAAATTTGATTTGAAAAAGAATATTTATAAATTATCTGCACGATATAATAAACATCCTTCGTTTCCTATAAAAAAAACAATAGAGGAAGAATTAAAAAATTTTAATGTTAGAAGTAATAAATCAAAAAAACGTAAAATAACTTCTTTGGACGAGATCCGTGACGAAGAAACATTAGATATTGCAATTAAAAATTGGTTAGAGAATATAAATAGCGTTGATTATAAACTGAAAGAGACTCATGAATATACAATGATTTTACCGGATAGTTATTATGGAGCAGGTAGTTATACTAACTGGATTAAAGTTGGTTGGGCTCTTGCAAGCACCGATCCAAAAATGTTATTAACGTGGATTAAATTTAGTAGTCAGAGTAAAGAATTTGATTGGAATAGTATATCAGATTTATTTGATAAATGGAAAACGTTTGATTTTGATAATCCTGATAATTTGACACACCGTTCAATTATGTATTGGGCAAAAAGAAATTCTCCATTAGAATATAAAAAAATAAGAGAAAATACGGTTGATTATTTCATCCAGGAATCGCTCAGCATGACTGAGTTTGACTTAGCAAATGTATTATTTAATATTTATAAAGATCAATACGTATGTGTTAGTATTAAAAATAACTGTTGGTATGAATATAAAAATAATAGATGGTATGAAATAGATTGTGGTAATTCGCTTAGAATTAAAATATCTACGACGATGCACGACGAATATCTTAAAATTGTAAAAAAATCGACTGATAAACTTGCGCTAATAGACAATGACGAACCGGAATATGAACAAGTGCGTAAACAGATTTCCAAGTTAACCGAGATATGTAAACTTTGTAAAATGACACAAAGAAAAAATAATATTATGAGAGAAGCACGTGAGCTATTCTTCGACAAAGACTTCATTGATAAATTGGATCAGAATCCATATTTGTTGTGTTTTAATAACTATGTAATTGATTTTAAAAATAAAATACATAGAAAAGGACAACCAGACGATTATATATCTAAATGTACCAATATAGATTACGCACCATTAAATAGGAAAAAACAAGGACCAATTATTGATGAAATAACCAGTTTTATTAGGCAGCTATTTCCAAATGAAGATTTATATAAATATATGTTTCAACATTTGGCGTCTATCCTGGTCGGAACAAATGAGAATCAAACGTTTAATATATACACTGGTTCCGGAAGAAACGGAAAATCAAAATTGGTGGATTTGATGTCTAAATGTTTGGGTAATTATAAGGGAACCGTTCCAATCACATTAATTACACAAAAGCGTAATAGTATTGGAAGCACTTCGTCTGAAATTGTTCAATTGATGGGGGTTAGATATGCTGTAATGCAGGAGCCATCAAAAGGAGACAAAATAAATGAAGGTATTATGAAAGAAATTACGGGTGGAGATCCAATACAGGGAAGGGCACTATTTAAAGATATGGTAACTTTTATACCACAATTTAAGTTGGTTGTATGTACGAACACCTTATTTGACATTAAGAGCAACGATGATGGTACATGGAGAAGAATTCGCGTGTGCGATTTTATGTCAAAATTTTTAGAAAATCCTTACGACGACGAAGATAAATTTCCTAAAGAGAATTATCCATATCAATATAAAATTGATAAAAATATAGATGAAAAATTTGATGTTTGGGCTCCTGTATTAATGTCAATGTTAGTAGATATGTCTTATAAAGATCAGGGCAATGTGGAGGATTGTAAAATCGTTATGGGTAGCAGCGATCAATACAGGGAAGGGCAGGATTATCTTACCGAGTTTGTGAAAGATAAAATAACAAAAGAAAGTGGTGGAAAAATTAAGAAAACTGAATTACACGAAGAGTTCAAACAATGGTATAACAGTAATTATGGACGCAACGTTCCAAAAATAAAAGAATTAAATGAGTTTATGGAAGCAAAATACGGTAAATATAAACAAGGTTGGCATAATATTAAAATTATTTATGACGATGATGAGGATGATGAATAAAAAAAATGAATAAAAATTATATGTATAACATTTATTCATTATAAGTATGTATATTTGCAACTCATTGTGCTACTATTTCTTAGTTTTATCTTTATACTTTTGTCAATGATAATCATAATCATAATCATAATGTATCTGGCCCAGAACTACCATCTTCAGATGGGGTTAGAAAATTACACTCGCCAATTTTACCACCCTTAGAAGCTCCTCTACATTTACGACCCTCACCATAACTTATATAGAGTATGTAATTTATTAAGAAAGGAAATATGCTATACAGTATAATAAAAAATAATATTTTTTTATTTTTATATACAAATTTTTTTTGAAAATTACCAAATACAATATATATTATAAATAATGCGTAGTATAAGAACAATACAATATATCTTGAACTTAAAATATTTTTTATCTCAATATTTTCATAATCAAACATTCTATTATTTCTATTTATATTTCCACTTATTCTATCTAAATTAATCTCTAGTATTTGATTTTCCTTAATTAATTTATTTTGATAATCATACAATTTATCATATGTAATCTGTAAATTATCTATTTTTCCTTGTAATTCAATTTTTTCTTGCCTTAAATTTGCTTGTTCCTGTTCTTGTTGCAAACCTCTACGAGAATCAATATTCTCTCTTTGAATAGTTAAATAATTATTATATGCCTGTTCTCCATTAACAGCAATATACCATTCCTTGTGAGAGGATTTTACTTTTTCTGGTATACTATCTTCAATACCCACATTACCTTGCCAAGTATTATATAATCCTTGAACTCGTTTTTCTTCACGACAATCGCTATCACAGGCTGCATTTGTTTGAACGGTTTGTATCATCCCATTGATATCCTTTACACTTATACCCAGTTTTTGTAATGTTTCATCGGCCATTAATATTTATATTAATAATAGAAAATTAATATAAATAAACAAAAAATATTGTTAAATCACAATTAAGAATTATATGGTTTTACATTGTAAGATGTTTGACTCATTACATTATTTGGTAATCCTTTTGTGAAACCTTCATCACTATGTTTACTATGGCTCTCGTGGTCGTGATACTGTAAATACATATGTTTTCCTTGTGATTTCTTTTCTTTAGGAATACAAGTTCTTGAAACACGATCATATATCATTCCGTCAGAACAACACTTTGCACCAACACAATCATTATCAAGTAAAGAAGTAGTTACTCTGTCTTCTTCGGGTTCTTCTACATAGTCCGGCATGATTTCAGTTGGCGGTGTAAAATCCCAATTAAATTTATCATAGTTCATATTATCGCGTCTCATTATATCAAGAATCAGTAAAGATATTCTTAATCCTGCAAAAAATATAACAATTCCAATTAATATGACAACAATATTTTGAGGCAATAACTCTTTTTTTATAACATATGTTAGAATTAATACTAATATACAAGATACTAATAACGTTTTCATTACGTTGGCGTGCGCATTATATTTTTTACCATGATACGTATTAATTTCTGTCATGCGTTTTTTACTGTTTTTTTCATCTGCAAGAAGTTTATATTTTTTTTTTGCGACTTCAACTTCATTATTTATAATATCGGTAACTGATTTTTGGTCGTGTAAATTAATTTTTGAATCGGTAATACTTACGTGTAATTCACTATACATTGATGTTAAATCTTTTAACATGCTTATGCGTATTTTTGACAATTCATCTATTTGATTTATAATATTTTTCTGCATTTCTGAACCCGGTTCAACGACAGATAAATCATTTAACAAAGTATACAGATCCTTTTCTATCGTTTGAATATCTTGAATACTTTTGAATATTTCCGTTTGTCTTTTTGTAACTTGATCTGAATCTACACCCATATATAAAGATATTAGATAATATTATTAATTTTGTTAATTTTGTTTAACTATCTTCATACTTGCGATTACAACAACTATTGTGGCAATCGTCCATAATAAATACTCTTTATTGTCCTTAATTAATTGGAGCTCGCTGTCCATTTCCATTGCGTTTAAATTATATATTTTAGTTTTTATATCTTTTGAATTAGTGTCCAATGTTGTATATTCAGAAAGATTTTTTTTAAATCTTTTTATATCTTCTTTTGTTTCTAAAGATATTCCAGCATCTTCGATTGAAAGTTTATTGATAGCTTTACTAAATTCATTATTACTTTTTACAAGTTCGTTTTTTGACCTTGATAAGACCTTTATTTCATCTTGTGTAATTAGTCCCAATTCTGTTAACTTTTTTATATCAGAATTATTATCTAAATTATATTTTTCCCATTCAATTCCAGTTGTATCTGTAATTAGAGTATTATGTGTATTATTTTCTTTAGGTATATCGGATTTAACATATAACAATCCGCTCGAATCCTCGGTGCGATATCTTTGTTGTTTAATTCTGTGATTTTTTAATTCACAACCATTGTGCATATTTTTTGAGAAAAAATACCCACCACAATCATTATTTTCATCACATTTAATTTTACAATCAGCATTACTTAATCCATCAAATTTGGCAATAGTTAAACTATTATCATTACTATTATGATTGCCTATATCTAAATAAGGGGCAGCATTTTTTAATCCTTCTAACGTAGTAAAAGATTCCGTATGTTCCGTTAATGTGCCATCGTATGAAAGATAACCCGTATTTTGTATATTATCTGGGTCTTCTTTGCTAATCTCATATAGTGTATATGAATTGCTGGTATCACCATAACCTATTAATTCGTTATTAACTTTACATTCAAACGTTTCATAGCACAATTGAAGACCACTACGTGTCATCATTATATAACAATTTCCGGATGGTGAACCAATGAATTGGTTTTCTTCTAAATATTCGCCGGGTTTAATATAATTTCTACGATATTTACCGTTTTTAGCACTATATTCATCCCTCTCTATACCAACTTTATTTGTATTACTTTGCCAAATAACACTGCTTCCAGATTTTAATTGAATATTGCCCCTGTTCGTTAATATTAATCTGTAACTATTACAACGATTATTTTCAGCGCGACAGTCGAATAATGCCCACCTTCCCCATGCTTCGGCACCAACATTTCTTGATTTAAATGGACCATTGCCGCATTTATAATTCGATTGAAATGATTTTCTACATCCACGAGCAGGGTCATATCTTCCACCACCACTCCTGCCAACTAAAAACCACATATATGGTGAGTTGCCACTATACCGATTGCGACGGTTTTTTACGTAATTAGTCCAATTACCAATTGAAACTTTGTGTCTTGGTAATGGTCTTGGTTGCCAAAAGTATCTCTTTCTTCTCTTAGGTTTCGACCTACGATTACCCATTTATATACTTATAATTATAATTTATTATTATTTATAATCTAATATCATATTATAATTTAGCGCCATTTGATTCGTCCATTACAATTTACACCATAACTTGCTGTTGTATTATTTGTATTAACATATCCTCCTAGTTCTTTATGACATCTTGTGTTGGGTGTAAAACGTGTAACCTGCCAATTAACAGGATCAATGTTTCGTGGTCCCACTCCTATTTGCCCGTTTTTCATTAATCCACCTTTCATTTGTTGATTTTTGTATACGTTATTTGGTAATAATTGATATGATACGTTTCTTCTGGTAGCAATTCCATTGGATTTTGCCGAATTAAGATTTTTTCCTATATAACATTTTGAACCACTATCAGAACCATCGCGCATAGCAAATACATTATATCCTCTGTCATGTGCTCTTGTTTTACAATTACTAAATGTTGTTTTATCTCCCAAATCACTCTGAAACTCCATTTGTGTTGATTTGGGAGCAGCTTCATAACACCCACGATAACTAAAAGGTGAATTTTTTGGCGCTATCGTTGTAACCTGTATATTTCTACCTTCTTTACCACAAGGCTGTCCGGTAGTCATTGGTGCTCCAACTATTAATGGGGGGTCAGTTGGTATTACACTACCTTCTTTATGCCATTCTGGTCTAAAGTAAATATCCAATTGTTCCCAATTTGTTGGGCAACCATTTTTTCCGGATGTATTCTTAAATATACTCCAACTGGGATAATGTTTAAAATATCCTTTTTGTGTAACATAGCCTATAGTGCCATTTGTAAATCTTATATTTGATCCCGAATATCTATTATTTTTAGCGGTTGCATCAACAAAAGATACTGTTTTTTCTAATAAATTTTTATGTTTATTTGAATAATCACTTAATTTACGGTTACGATCATCAAGCATTATTGTCATTTCTTTCTCTCGTGCTTCCTGTTCATCCTTAATATGTTTTGGTATATCCGATTCAAAACTTTCTATACCACTATTAAACATTATGGTATCGTCCAAAACATTAGTTATATTTCTTGAAATGTTATCTAAAAAGTTTTCGGAATAATTATTGTTCAAAATATTCTCGTCATTATTCATTAAAAGCGAACTCATTAATTAATATAATATGATATAATATAATATGAAATATGATATAAAATAATATGAAATATTATATGAAATATTATATGAAATATTATATGAAATATTATATGAAATATTATACAAATTGATAAAATATTAAAAATATTATTGATATTAAAATAATAATATCTATATTATTTGTTTCTAAATAAATAAATGACCTTATTGCTAAAAAAACGATTATTATAACAAAAAGACTAATTATTAAATATTTTGCATTTACAGATTTATTATTTAGTTTTCCATCTTTATTTTTATTTACTAAATCTTTTACTTCATCTGTAATATTATTTAATTTTATCCTTTCCTCTTGTAAATTATCAAACGGTTTTGTAATACCCGCCTTTATTTGTGTAAACAATGAAGTATTCGCGCTGTTAGTATCTTCAAAATCTGGTTGCATAGTTTCTACTCTGTCAACTAATGTTTTTATTGTCTCATTTATTTCGTCTAATTTTTGTAATTCTGTAGTTCTACTTTTTTGTTGCCTTATTTTTATAATATACGCTTTATATGTTTTTTCATATTCGGCAATCAATTGATCTAATTCAAGTTGAATAAATTTTAATTCTTCTGTATTATCTTCAAAACTTATTGACGACATATAATATATATTAATATAAGTTATAAATTATAAAATTTATATTTTATAATTTATTTGATATTATTCTTTTTTATTATCTCGGTTACATCATGTATGATTTGATCCTTATTTTTGACTAATGTATCTACAGATTCGCCTACAGATTTAACTTTAATATTTTTAATACTGTTAATATTATTATTTAATACAACTTTACCTGCATTAAATATTTTAACATTATCAATAAAATGTATGAATTGCTCGTATTTATATTGTAACATATAAAAACACACTGTTCCGATTATAAAAAAAATTCCAATTAAGATATTTGATAATTTATATTTATGAAACGTATCATTTGTATCATAATATAATTTAATTGAGCTACTATTACTATCTTTTATGCTATTTTGTTTACCTTTTAGATCAGTATTTTTTGTTTCAAGTTCAGTAATATTTTCACTTAACATGTTAATGTCATCTATTAGTTTTTTTTCACTTTCTTCCAATATATCAATAGTCATTTATATATTATTGAGAACAAATTCTATAAAATTTATTTTCTATTGAAGTTTTACTATTTCTGGTAATCTCGCATATTTCTCCTGGACGAATACCAATCGCTTGACTAACCGGACTAAATCTATCTATATCGGGAAATTCCTCATCATTCTTAATAAAATATTTTTTTTTTATTTCAATTGCCTCTTCATTTGTAAGAACTTTATGATGTGGTACTAAATCATGGTCCAAAACATTAAATAGTAATCTTTTAATATTAAAAACAATTATAAAAATTTTATCTCTTTCAAAAATATGTTTTAGTGTTTTTTTTATAGTATCATTCGGTTCATCTTTCATTATAATAATTAATGTATCTGTTTGTTTTAAAATATCATCAATATTAAATAGATCCTCAATGTAATCATATATATTTGCAGGTCTTAAAGTTTTGGCTAGATGATACTTAATATATACTTTTTTATTGCTTTGACTATCTTCTAACAACATGTCTAATTGCTTGGATTTATACATGCTCTCTACTTCAGAAAAACCAGTTTCGCTATAATTTTCAATATTATAATCTTGTCTTTCAGATAAGTTCAGTATAGTATTTCTTGATTTAAAAATTTCTTGTATTTCTTCCATATTTACTTATAATAAGTTAGTATTTTTTTAATTCAATTTTATATCTTTTTTTATAATATCTTCGTTTTCTTCTTCATCATTTTTTTTATCTATATTCGTTAATAAATTTAAATCATTTTCCGATGTTATGGGTTCTTTTATTGAGGATGTTTCTACACTTGTTTCCGGTGCGGTAGGTGTTTCAATAGTTAATACTTCTACGGGCGCTGTTTCTACGGGCCCTCTTTCTGCGGGCGCTGTTTCTGTGGGCGCTGTTTCTACGGGCACTGTTTCAACGGGCGCGATATTATCTGGATTTTTTATCATGACTTCATTAATCATTTTATCATTGGAATTATTTGATAATTCTTCTTGAGACAATACATTAACGGGACTGGCAGGCGCGTAGGTTGGACTGCCTGGCGCGTAGGTTGGACTGGCAGGCGCGTAGGTGGGGCTGCCTGGTGCGTAGGTTGGACTGGCAGGCGCGTAGGTGGGGCTGCCTGGCGCGTAGGCGGGACTGGTTGGCGCGTAGGCGGGACTGGTTGGCGTGTAGACGGGGCTGGCCTGATTTGTATTAATATCAACATTAGTGGTTGGTTGAGATATATTTATTTCTTCTAAATCGTCCTCTATATTATCTAATTTAATATTGTCCTCTTGTGAATACATATTGCTTTTTTTATTTTTATTCAATTTATCTCTTGTTTCTTTCACAATTGTTAGAGGATTTGCTTCATCTCCCAACAAATTAATAATATTATTGGATGAAATCATTGACGATAAACTATCTATATTTTTATCTGTAATTATTCTTAATTGCACATTCATCGTTTGTAATTCTTGAATTAATAATTTAAAAGTATATGGTATTCGGACAATACTAAAGGATCTTCCATATCTACTAATATTTTCTATGTTGCCAATGGATGTGTCGTCTATAGTTTCTGCGAACTTTATTGGCCCATCAACATACGGACTCATAAATAAATTACGACTTTCGTTATATATTGTTATCATACCTGTCTGATTACATATAGCAACAAAATATTCATCACCACGAACAAGCATAGATTCTTGTAGAAATTTAGTAGCACCATGAGCAATGATACCGTCGCGCTCCATCTCTCCTATGCGTAGTCCACCGTCGTTTGCCCTACCTTGCACGGTTTGACGTGTTAACGCTTGTCTTGGACCCTTAGAACGATAATTTATTTTATCTTTGACCATATGTTTCAATCTCATATAATATGATGGACCCACATATATATCAGCTTGTATTTGTTCTCCCGATTCTCCATTATACAATATCTGACATCCATTAGAACTATACCCAGAATCCGATAATACTTTACCAAATATTTCGTGTTTTGGTCCTTCATTCATAAACGCAGTACAATCCCCAAAACCTCCGGCAATAAGACATGCCTTACCCATTTGTGTTTCAACCAATTGTCCGATGGTCATGCGAGAGGGAAACGCGTGTGGATTAATTATAATATCGGGTCGTATGCCATCCTCTGTGAAAGGCATATCTTCTTCTGGAATTACCAAACCAATAGTTCCTTTTTGTCCACATCTCGAACAAAATTTGTCTCCAATGTTAGGTATTCTTTCGTGCCTGACTCTAACTTTCGCGGTTCTAAATCCTTCGCTTCCTTCGCTAACAAAAACTTTATCCACATAACCGAGCTGTCCTTTTTTTGAAAATACCGAAGCATCTGTAAATGTGTCTGGATCGTTAATATTCGATGTCGCTTTGCCGATCATAACTTTTTTGTCATCTAATAGCGTATTTTCCTTAATTAATCCATTATCGTCTAAATCAGAATAATCATAACCGGGTTTTAATCTTGTAACATTAGTATTTTCAATATTGGTAAAGAATGAATTAATTTCCGAATTACCAACAGTAGAGCTATCCTCCCTATCCTGATACATATTAAAATATGTTGTTCTGAATAAACCTCTTTTAACAGAGGCCTCGTTAAACAAAATAGAATCTTCTACATTATAACCACCGTAGCACATAATGGCAGTAATCACATTCTCTCCGTATGGATGTTCCTCGTTATTAATATGTTTGAGAATTCTACTTTTAACTAACGGTATTTGACCATTATTCAGAACAACACCCATTGTATCTATGCGAGTTTGAAAATTAGAATGATATAAGGAGACCGCTTGTCTCATCTGTCCACAAGCAAACAAGTCTCGTGGCAATTGATTATTTTCAGGAAATACAACCTGATTCCCCATAACACCCAATAATAATGAGGGGTGAATTTCTAAATGAGTAAAATATTTTTTTTCCATATCCTCGTGATTAAATGAAATCAACGTGGTCTCTGTTTCGGCGGTGTCTAAATATTCTATTACAGCCTTTGTTTCTTCGAGCTCATTCAAATTATTTGTATTATACAAATCGCTAATTTTCATATATGCACATAAATCGTTGTAATTAAAAGATTTGTTTTTTTTGGCAAATCCGGTAACTAATTCTTCCCACGAAAAATCATTTTTTTTTATTTTTTCTATTATAAAATCTTTATTATAACTTGCCTTGTTATTATCATTATAAAAAATAGGTCTACATAATCTTCCAGAATCAGTATAAATATTAATAACATTCTCGGTTAAATCCCAATTAACACTGGTGAAAATAGGAATTAACGCACTACGTCTATATTGTTTTATTTTTTTTAATGACTCAGATGGATTATTTAATACGCCTATCCAATTTCCGTTGACAAATAGCTTACACATGTGTGAAATATCAGATGGAGAATTTTCTGTTAATAACGTGTATTTAATATGTTTACGCAACCATTTAATCATCGGATAAGCGGAACACCCACTTGTAATATTTGCAGTAATAGCTAAATGTTTGTGAAGACCTACATTTGCGCCATCGGGCGTATCAATCGGATCTATAATACCCCATTGTGTTGAATGTAATAATCTTGGACCTATTATTTTTGCACTTGCGTCAATATCCAAATTTATTTTGCGCAAATGTGAAATGGCCGAATTATATGATAATCTATTTAAATCTTGTATTAATCCCATTTTTTTAGTATGAGCAGTTGCGCCCCAATTTCCTTTAAAAGCTTTCTTAAATCCATCTTCTACAAATCTTTCGGCAAAAAATTCTTTATAATTTAATTCTATTAACGAAGCAAAATCTTTTGTATAAATACCTTGCTTATAATGAAATTCCTTATCTATTTTTTGAAAAATTTTCTTGTGTTGTATTTTATAATATTCATTAAATAAATCGTAAATTAAATTACCTGGTAATTCTACTCTTTTATATTTAAAATTATCTCTATCAGTTGGTTTAATGTCTTTTTTATAAACGCGCAACAATTCTTTAACCATATATCCAATGAAATATGCTTTATCCTTAAAATTCATCTCTCCAACATGCGGCAATAAATAATTTGTTAGAATTTCTAATGCGTGAGGAATAGTTTTACCTTTTGTAAGAGAAGCAATATATTTTAACGCTACATTTTGATTGAACATTTTATTAGCATCATGAATAGAAGGAATTAACAATTCCATGTAAGATTTATTTTTTTCCAAATCCAATAAACACGTTTCAATTATACTTTTGTCTGACTCAATACCCAACGCTCTCATTAAAATAAATAGAGGAACCGGTTTTCTCACGTTTGGAATATTAACCACTATATTATTGTTGCTTAATGTTGACGTTGGTGTAACCATTCTTACTTGTAATGTTCTTATTGGTTTGGAAGAATCTTCAGAAACAGATCTAATATCAGCAGAATGACTGTATATTTCGTTAACCTTATCTTTTATATATAACATATTGTCTGCAAATTTCTCTTGAGAGACAATACATTTTTCTTTTCCGTCAATTATAAAATATCCACCATAATCATTGCGACATTCCCCTAATTCAAAACGCACCGATTTTGTTAAATTTTTTAACACGCATTGATTGGACCGCAACATTATAGGAAACCGTCCAAGAAATATTTTCTCTAAAGTAATATTTTTTACTTCTTGTAAGTTTTCTTTTTCATTGCCCGAAGTTTGTTGTTTATTCGCTATAATAATCTCGACATCAACGTCATAATGAACCGTTATTGCGTATGTCATATTTCTCAACCTTGCTATATTAGGATACATAAATTGGGATTTGTCGTCATCGTAAATTATCGGTTTTCCATAATATAATTTATCGCCATTTTTTCCTCCTAAAAATAATTTACATTTAAAATTAAAATCATCAGTTTCAATATTTTTTTCTTTCATTATTTGAATAGGATTATTTTCTTTAAATACGCGTTTAATATCGTGATCAAAAAATTTATTATATGAATCTAAATGATGCTTAACGAATGAATCAGGATTATCGTTAAAATATTTATCAATTACATTTTGAACAAGTAACTTTTCATTCATTATAATATACAATATGTATATATTTTTAGACTATATTTATCACGATTAAATATAGTCTAAAAATAATGTTTTACCTGGATCTGATTTATTTTGTAACCTTCATTAATATTATTATTGCATATAATATTTACCGTAATTTATTTTGCGATGCGACCAACACAATAGTTATAATAATTAATATAATAAAAACTAAAAATAATGTTTTACCTGGATCTGAATTATTTTGTAAACCTTCATTAATATTATTATTGCATATAATATTTACCGTAAATAAGCAAGCTAAAATAAATAAAACGTTTTGTAATGTTAGTAATTTTTTTAAACTTTTGATAAAGTTCATTTTATATATATATATTAAATAAGGTTTTTATTTGATATACATTGGTATAATTAATTTTTCGCTACGTATAACCCGGCAGCTATAACCAGAATGACAATAATAATTACTACACCTAACGGTGCTCCATCCCCACCACCAGCAATCTCTGTATCAGTTGCTCGGTTTTGTCTCATCATCATCATTGATTTTAATCCTTCGTTAATATCATCTTTGCAAATAATTGTTAAAGCCATTATTGATGCTAAAATAAATAACATGTTTGGCATTGTTACAATTTTTTTTAAATTTTTACTTAATTTCATTATATATATATATAACTAAATTAATAATTTATTTATTTGGATAGTATTTTAAACACTTATGTAAGTAAAACCTCCGTTTATAATAAGCATTCCGATTAAAATTGCCATAACAATAAATGGTATTAATACAATAAACCATGATACATTTTTGTAACCCGCTTTGCAAAGGGTGTTTAATATAAACGTCCAAAATAATACATATATAGTTTTGGCAACAAATACCATTGAAGTATTGGGAACGGCACACTCGAAATTTCCTACACAGTATTTATCGGTGTTGCCCAAATTTTGAATCATCATGCTTACCATACCAACAATAGATAATAGTAAATATAAATATGCTGGTTGACATAACTTGTTAATTTCTTTCATTACTTTCATTATGATATATTAATAGAAAAATATATAATAATTATGTAAAAAAAAATATTCTAAAAAATTATGCTAAACTTACAGGATTATCAATTGGATGATCTAATGTTGGATAAGGTGATGGCGAAACCGTAATTCCCTTTAAATTATTCATCAACGAACCGCTTGCGTGTGAAATACCGCGTCCCGCATTTACAACATCTACCGGTAAAATGTTCGAGCGAAACATATTATTTCCACCTTTTTGTCTTTTATTTGAACGACGTTTATTTAAACGGCGTTTATTTGAACGGCGTTTATTTAAACGGTGCTTATTTGAACGGCGCTTATTTGAACGGCGCTTATTTGAACGACGTTTATTTAAACGGGTTTTATTTGAACGACGATTAATTGATAATTTTATTTTTTTTGTTTTAATCATTATATATATTATATTTGATTAATATATTATTAAATATTTCATTAATTATAGAGTTGAAAGTATTTACATTACTCGATGTCAACATGCGTTAACATGTGTCTTCTGCAGCATATTTTGTTTAATTTAAGATCGTCCAATACTCGTCCATTAATTGTTTTGTCGGCATTATCTGTAGTAAAATAAATAATATCATCTACACCAGACTCATTGTTGCTATTCGCCTTATTTACTTCCTCTTTATAATAACGATATTTATCTGCTAATACTTTTCCGCATGTAAAACATTTAACAGGAATAATCATATTAATATATATAAATATACTTTATTTATATATCAATTTATATTAAATCAAAATATATTATATTTCTTTATTTATATAATATTTATAATCAACGTCCGATTTAAACCCCTCTACGGTGACAACCTTTGAATATTTATTATCTTTGCCATCATCTACATCCTCGTCGCCACCGCCACTACCATCACTCTGTTTTTGCTTGGCATCATGTTTTTTTCTATTTTCTTTTTCTTTTTCTTTTTCTGTATTAATTCCTAAAATAGAGAATATTGATATTAAAAATAAAAATGTAAATATTATTAATAATATATATATACCATTTTCTCTCAAATAATTTACAACCATTTCTAAAAAATTTCCACTATTTAATGTAGTTGTAGTTGTTTTCATATCAGCAGTAAATAAACTCTCGTTAGCACTATCCATATTTGGAATTGTATCCTTTATTTCTGACCCAGGTGATAATATGTTAGCGGTATTTTCAATTAAATCGTTGGATGACTTTGTTATTACATCGCCTGCATCATTAATAGCACTTGTTGTATTTTCAATTAAATCGTTCGATGACTTTGTTATTACATCGCCTGCATCATTAATAGCGCTTGTTGTATTTTCAATTAAATCGTTCGATGACTTTGTTATTACATCGCCTGCATCAGATATAGATTTTGAAATTAAATCACTGGCATCACTAAATATATTATCATTATCGTTAATATTAATATTATTATTTGTATTTGTATTTGTATTTGTATTTGTATTTGTATTCATATAAATTATATTAATATATAAATTATATTAATATAATAAAGTTTTAATAACACTAATCTTCTACTTCTTCTAAATCATAACCCGTTGTAGTTTTCACCTTTCTATGTTGCTTGTTATTTTTATGGAATTCGTTATGACATTTTTCACATACATTAATTAAATTTGCAACATGGTCTTTGTGAAACGATTTAATATATGAATTACTATTATTGGCATTTACTTGATGTTGTAAATGATGAATTTCTTCGCCCATGTTTTCGTTACATTTTTCACATTTCTTTTTAATTTTTTTCTTATTAAAATGACTTCCATCGCTCATTAAAATATTATTACTGCTTATGTTATACTTATTTCTTATTTCGTGTGCTCGTGATAAAAAATCATCTGGAATATTTAATGATTTACAAACTTCCAATCCATACATAGTGTCTCCAGAACCTTCTTTTAATTTTCTATTATATGACAATTTGTTATTTTTTTTATCATATTTTACGGTCATATGCATTAATTTTAATTTGTCTAATTTCTTTACTTCTTCATAATGTGCTACTTCATGAAAATGTGTTGCAAATAAAAATGTGCTTTTATTTTTATGTAAATATTCTAAACCGCATGTAAAAATACTTAGGGCCGAATCGTTTTCAGTACCAGAACACAATTCATCACCTAAAATCAAACTATTTTCGTCTGACAATTTTAGAATGGTATTTAATTCAGACATTTCTACGGCAAATGTGGATAATCCTTTAAATAAGTTATCGTTCCCCAAAATCCGAGTAAAAATCGCATTATATGGTGAAAATTTAAATGTGGAACACGGAACATATAAGCCACTTTGTGCCATTATAACAGCAATACCGATTGATTTTATAAAACAAGTCTTGCCCACAGCATTAGTCCCATACAATAACAGACCATTATAATCATTTTTCTTATTTGTTCCAAGTGTTAAATCGTTAGTTACATACAATTCTTGTGTATTCAACTGTTCAACGAGCAAATGCCTTATTTCGGTGAAAGATACAAACGCCTTATTGCATTTTGATTTTATTTCGGGCTTACATAAATTATATTTATGTGCAGTATAACTTTTACACTGTAAAATATCAATTTCTTTTATATACGAAGTAATTATTTGGAGAGAATCAAAATGATCCAAAAAAGTTTCATTATAATCATTTAAAAAAGAAATGATGTTATCAATTAATTTATAAATAGACTTTTGAACCTTTGTTATGATATCATCAATTGTTTTGCTTGATATAATAATAGAATTCTTATTATTATTGTGATTAGAATATGTTATTTCATCCAAATTAAATGTGATATGTTTTACCGTTTTATCGTAAGAATTATATTCTATATTAATAATACGTTCCGAAGGACGTATACTTTCTATGCACGATTTTAATAATGTTTTCCTTCTTGATGTTATTATTAGCATGGGATCGGATTTATTTGTTGTGTGGAGTTTAACATAGGAGGCTGAACCCTTTTTATTTTCTTTCATTGAGATCATCGTCGATAAATGATTTTGTATTGAATCCAAAATGATACGACTGTCCAAACAATCTTTCATATAATCGTCGATGGTTTCATTAACACCTTTTTTTATAATATCCAATTCCGACGGATCTAAATTAGAAAGTTTATCTGGATTTAAATCATTTATTTTCAAACATTTCTCAATATTAAAAGTATTATTTAATTCGGAAATTAATTTATTACATTCTTTATTTGGGTTAGTATTTTTACAACAATAATCGTGAATAGATTTATTTTTATTTGTTTTATTACATATGGTTACTATCTTAAGTAAGTCCTCGTATAAAACATAAAGATCTTTGGGTGTCGTTTTCTTATAAACAAACTTTCTTTTAAATTTTTCTGTGTCCTTAATTCCACTCATGATACTTCTGTAATCATTCAAACACTCGTTCATATCTTCATAACCTTCGTGTTTTAAAAATTCTTCTGTCATTTTATAGGATTTATTCAAAGTTTTTTCGTTTGTGATTGGATTGTGCAAATTATACATAAACTGACGTTTCCCCATAGAAGTTATACAATTGTTTAATAATTTGCCGATTGAATCATATTTATTACAATTTTTATTTTCTTCTAATATATTTAATTGCTTTAAAGAATGGTTTGCGAGAATTAGCTTATCATTGTTAGAGTCGAAAATTGGTTCGTTTAATCTCGATGTCAAATCTGGATTACACTGGGTAATAAATTCGATCAACAATATGAAGGATATAGTTGCTATATCATGCGTTTTTTGAATTGCTTCTAAATAAATATTTTCATCTAAATTAGGAAAATATTTTTCAAAAACTTCTTTTTGATAAACTTGCTTAGAAGCATTTTTTGACATTTTATTTATAGCCTTATCATTATCATTATCATCATTATTATCATCATAATTATCGGTAATAATATGTATTTTGATGTTGTCTAACTTAACATATGAAATAATATCGTTCAAAACTTTATTATCTAAATTAGATTTAATTATGCATTCGCTTGGTTGATTAATGGCAACTTGTCTCTCGAGCTCATCATACGTACAAGGATTATGATAATACGTCGAATTAAATTGATGCATAGATGTTTTACCAGTAAATATATCAATAATCGCAATTCCATAAGTAAGATTTTCGGGGGAATATGGGGTTTGTTTATTATGTTGTATGGAAATACACATTGAATTGTTAGTTAATTGTTCACTTTCACTTGAAAAATAACTTCCTGGTGTTATTATTTCGGAGACACTTCGTGTTGTATTCTTTCCTTGAATATCTTGGGTAACCATTACAATTGTATATCCGGTTCGTTGGAGTTTTTTAACGTATCTATCTGTATATAACATATTAAATCCTGCCATTACTACTGGGTGTTTTTCATACATTACCTTTTGTTTTACTGTTATAATAAAATCATTTATTCTTGAAAAATCTTCAATCTTACTTCCTCTAATTTTTCCTTCTTTATCTTTGTAAGCATAAACTTCAAAAAAAGCACCGACTTGCATTAATACTAACGTTTTCTCTCCATATTCCTTTTGATATTTATTTGTAAAATCTAAATATTCAATAACAATCGCCATTGGTTTTATACTATATAAAATAAATATTTTTCTTTATGTATTTTAATTAATAAGATATTGCACAACCAATAAGATAGTTACATGTTATTTTTATTACCACTTAATCTTTATTATCATTATATTTAATTAAAAAAATTATGTATCAATGTATCACCATTCTTATTATTAATCTCTCCACTTAAAATACTTTGCTCATACATTTTTCTCAATACATCATTTGGTGCTATACTTCCAACTTTCAAAAGGTTCTGTTTGCGCAAATAGTCTTTTATATCTTTTATACTTGTTTGTTTTAAAATTCCGCATTCTCTCTTTATCTTTTTACGCGTTTCGTTATTTTTAATTAAAACCGAAACCTTATCACCAATTTTTCCTAATTTATATTTTATTGTTTTTATTTGTTTCTTAATATATTTTTTGGGGAGAGAACCATTTTTTTTATACACTTTTTTTAACTCCTGTAATTTAACACTCCTTTCTGTATTTATATTTATATCATCTTTATCATGGATTTTAATTTCATTATTTACCTGTTTTTTTAATGTTGTATTATTTAAATTTTTGTTTTTTATCCATTCGCGATAAGTTGGCTTTGAACCATTTTTTATTGTACTGTATGGAGGAGCTTGACTATTTAAAATTTTAAAATTCGATACGACAGGTTGCATGGCCGGTTGCATGGCCGGTTGCACGGGTTGTTGAATGGCCGGTTGCATGGCCGGTTGCATGGCCGGTTGCATGGCCGGTTGCATGGCCGGTTTTGTTGTGTTATCTTTTTTTAGATTTTCGAGAAAATCAATTGATTTATTAAAATCACTTGTAAATATTTCTAAATTTGTATTTATTTTTTCATTTTCATTATTATTTTCATTTTTTTCATTATTATTTTCCCGCTTTTGAAAATCTTTTATTTTATTAATTAGCTGACTTCGTAATTTGTTTGGTCTTATTAATGATTGTCTTGTAGGTTTTATTTTTTTTTTAATTGTTTTATTTTTGTTTTTACCTGTAGATAATAAATCTGGATTAAAAAGTATAGTTTTTTTAGATTGAGACATATATATATATATATTTGAAAACTACACAAGGTTTTAAACTTGAAAAAAAAAGATATATTATAGTTTGCTTATTTAATAAAATAATTAATCATAATAAAATAATTACTAACAATAATTATATTTTATACTAAATAAGCATTTGAAAAATATTCAATAAAAATTATTATGGAAGTTAATAATAAAACAATAAACTTTAAAGAAAAATTGATATATAATTTAAAGAAAAATTGATATATAATTTAACTTAAATGACTGAAATAAAAATGGATAAATCTAATGATGAAATTGACTACAATAATTATAATAATGAACCTTGGAAAGTGATAGAATCATATTTTGAAGGGATTAATCTACAACAAGCAGTTAAACATCAGTTAGAATCTTACAATAATTTCGTTCAAGTTCAAATTCCTAAAACCATAGAAATGTTCAACCCATTAAATATAAAGTCAGAAAATGATTATGTAAAGGAGGCTGATAAGTATAGCCTTGAAACGTTTATTACTTTTAAAAATTTCTGTATTCAGCGCGCACAAATACATGAAAATAATGGTGCTACGAAATTAATGTTTCCACAAGAAGCTCGGCTACGCAACTTTACCTATTCTTCTAATATGAAAATAGATATAGTTATTAAATATATTGTTAGGACAGGGAAGGATTTGTCGTCTGAGCAAACCATATACAAAGAGATGAAAAACTTGTGTATAGGCAAGCTACCGATTATGTTAAAATCAAGCATTTGTATCTTAAATCAATATCAACATATACCGCACACTTTAAATGGAGAATGTTATATGGATCCAGGCGGTTATTTTATAATAAACGGTTCAGAAAAAACTTGCTTGGGACAAGAAAGAGCTGCTGAAAATCGTGTCCAGTGTTTTAATATAACTAAAAATAATAATAAATGGAGTTGGTTGGCGGAAATTAAATCGGTTCCAGATAATAAATGTATTTCGCCAAAACAAATATCATTATATATCGCGACAAAAAATAACGGATTTGGGTGTAGTATTTATTTACAAATCCCCAGGATTAAAATACCCATTCCACTATTTATTGTTTTTAGAGCACTTGGTGTCATCCAAGATAAGAAAATATGCGAATATATCATTTTAGACACAGAAAGCGAAGATGATAAAATAAAAAAATTATTGTTATCACTAAGAGCATCAATTGTAGATTCTAACGATTACTTAACCAAAGAAGATGCAATTACTTATATAACACAGCATGTTATGTATACGCCTGTAAATATGGATAAAGAAACGGGCCGAAGAAAAAAATTAGAATTTACAAACAGTATATTATCGGGTGATCTATTTCCACACTGTAAAACCGATGACCAACAAAAATATTTCCTCGGATACATGTGCAACCGTCTAATATCGTGTAGTTTGGGATTTATACCGCCTGATGACAGGGATTCGTATATTAATAAAAGAATCGATCTAACAGGAGCATTGTTAAATAACTTGTTCCGTAATTATTTTAATAAGCTGGTTAAGGATATGACAAAACAAATATTGCGAGAAATAAATAATGGTTCGTGGAGAACAAAAGAAGATTATATTGCTATAATTAATCATACAAATATTTATAAAATTATAAAATCAACCACTATTGAAAATGGGTTAAAACGAGCGTTGGCGACGGGTGATTTTGGTATTAAACACTCAAATAGCAATAAAGTTGGTGTAGCACAAGTCCTAAATAGACTAACGTATATATCAAGCTTAAGTCATTTAAGGCGTATTAATACACCAATTGATAAAAGTGGAAAATTAATTCCTCCGAGAAAATTACATAACAGCACTTGGGGATTTATATGTCCAGCAGAAACTCCTGAGGGAGCATCAGTTGGTATAGTTAAAAATTTGAGTTATATGACAAATGTAACTATTCCAAGTGATAATTCATTATTATATGAATTTATTGAAGGTAAAATAAAAACTTTTAAAGATATTACAAAAAGTGAAATTGTTAATGGCGTTAAAGTCTTCATCAATGGAGCATGGCTTGGTATTACAGAAGATCCATTCGTTTTGTTCAATCAATTAAAAGAGATGAAATATAAAGGAATTATTAATATTTACTGTTCAATAATATTTAATATTTCTATGAAAGAAATACATGTAAATAATGATGCAGGAAGATTAATACGGCCTGTTTTAAAGGTAAAAGATAATAAGTTGATTTTAAATAAAACTCATGTTAATATGCTATCAAAAAAAAAATTAACTTGGAATGATTTACTAACTGATATGACTTGTAATAGTTCTATTATTGAGTATATTGATTCGTCAGAACAAAATTTTAGTATGGTGGCAATGACACCAAAAGATTTGATTACGAGTAAAAAAAATCATATTTTTAACTATACACACTGTGAAATACATCCAAGCACTATATTTGGAATTCTTGGTTCGTGTATTCCATATCCAGAACATAATCAATCTCCGAGAAACACATACCAGTGTGCTATGGGCAAACAAGCAATGGGAATGTATGTAACTAATTATAATAGCCGCATGGACAAAACCGCTTACGTTCTATCTTATCCAATGCGACCATTGGTCGATACGCGTATTATGAACATGATGAATTTGAATAAAATACCTTCGGGTGAACAAATAATTGTTGCCATTATGACACATACTGGTTATAATCAGGAAGATTCTATTTTATTTAATAAAGCTTCTATTGACCGAGGTATGTTTTTAGCTACGATTTATCATACAGAAAAGGACGAAGATAGAAAAATAAATGGAGATGAAGAAATTAGATGTAAACCAGATCCTTCAAAAACAAAGGGTATTAAATTTGGTAATTATGAAAAGTTAAATAATAATGGTGTTGTTCCAGAGAATACACTAATCGAAAATAGAGATATTATTATAGCGAAGATTTTACCAATCAAAGAAGCGCGAAACAATCATACAAAAGTAATGAAATACGAAGATCAAAGTAGAATTTTTAGAACGCATGAGGAATCATACGTCGATAAAAATTATATCGAGCGAAATGGAGATGGATATAATTTTTGTAAAGTTCGTGTAAGAACACTTAGAAAACCTGTTATTGGTGATAAGTTTAGCAGTCGCCACGGACAAAAGGGAACCATCGGTAATATAATTCCCGAATGTGATATGCCGTTCCTCGATAACGGTGTAAGGCCGGATATTATAATTAATCCACATGCGATTCCTTCGCGAATGACAATTGCACAATTAAAAGAAACTCTTCTTGGCAAGGCATTATTGGAGTTGGGACTATTTGGTGATGGTACCAGTTTTGGAAATCTCAAGATTACCGATATATGCAGCGAGCTAAGAAAATTGGGATATGAATCAAGCGGAAATGAACTAATGTATAATGGTTTGACTGGCGAACAAATGGAAACATCGATTTTTGTTGGACCAGTATTTTATCAAAGACTTAAGCACATGGTTTCAGATAAACAACATAGTCGCAGCAATGGTCCGATGGTAAATCTAACGAGACAGCCGGCCGAAGGAAGGTCTCGTGATGGCGGATTGAGATATGGCGAAATGGAAAGAGATTGTATGTGCTCTCACGGAGCATCGCGATTCAATAAAGAACGTTTGTATGATGCGTCAGACGCGTATAATGTAAACATTTGTAAAAAATGCGGATTAATCGCATCTTATAATGATAAACTACATATTCATTATTGTAGAGTTTGTAATAACCGCGTAAGTTTTGATAATGTAAAAATACCTTATGCTTGTAAATTAATGTTCCAAGAGTTGATTACAATGAACGTAGCACCAAGAATTATTACATAAAACATTATTAACATTTATTAAAACATTATTAACATTTATTAAAACATTATTTTTTTTTCTATTTAATTATTATAATGACTTTAAATGAAAAAGGAGGTTTTAGATCAGTAAATAGAAAAATGGTTTTAAAATCATTTACTCAAGATTTAAAAGATAGTGGCAAATCAACTGTTAATGTTCGTGACAGTTCTGACAGAACAAGACTATTAAGACTAAAAGCGTTAGTTGAAAGAAAATCAAACGGAAAATTTGAAACTAAGTAAATAGAATGTAAAATTTTAAAATTATATTTTATATTATGTGTTGTAATATATAATGAATAAACTATTTATTGAATTTATTGGAACGCTATTTTTAGTATATATAATTTTAACAACTGGTAATTATTTAGCTATTGGTTCATCACTTGCTATAATAATTTTATTAGGTAATAAAATCTCTGGTGCACATTTCAATCCTGCTGTTACTTTAGCATTAGCAAGTATGGGGAAATTAAAAAAAAATGACGTAATACCTTATATCTTATCACAATTAGCAGGAGGATTAGCAGCAGTTAAATTATACACGCTAACGAAAAATTAAACTTTTTATATAATATATTATAATTATATTATATAATGGAAAACAAAAAAAAATCTTTTTTTGGTACGGTAAGAACTGTTGCATCTAATACAATTGGAGGAGTAACATCTGTTTTAAGAGATTCGTTTAAGCTCGCACCCGATGCTGCAAGAGATTTGTGGCGTGCGACAAAAAGTGATTTTATATTGGTGAAGGAAAGTGTGGGAAAAAATATTGCACCAACACAACAAACACAACGGGGTGGAAAAAATAAAAAACGTAAAACTAATAAAAAACGTAAAACTAATAAAAAACGTAAAACTAATAAAAAACGTAAAACTAATAAAAATTAATTGGATCTATATTTTATTTAAGTTTCAAACTCTTTTCATGTAATTTAAATAATATATATATGCCTAATAGTCCCAACGCGCTGTAATACATTTTTATTAAAGCATCATCTGGCATATCATTATTATCATTGCCCACGTTAAAATCAATAATTTGAAAACCTTCATTGCATTTACTTTTTGTAAGTGGATTAGTTTTTGATGGAAATGAGCAAGGCGATATACCACGAATATCAACATTCGTTACATATGCACTTTCATTTTTTTTCCTATTATTATTATCAACCGTTTGCATGGTAATCATTTGACATTTCGGATTTGTGCCGCTCATAAATGATTGAAATATTTGCATAGGATTTATATTACTTACATTACCCAACATACCAGGGACCAACCCTCTAAATGCGGTCATTCTAACACCCATTCCTTGTGTGATAAATGGTATAGAACCATCGGGAACATTATTTACATAAACAGAACGTGTTTCAGATTTTCCCGTTTTAGTATCTTTACATTTAGCACCAGTTTCTAAAAAAAATTTATTTCCTAATGGTCCACGGGTTTTTGTTGCGTTGCCTGTTCCGGTTACTAAAACTTCGGTATATCCTTTAAGACCTTTAATATTATTAGCAATAGTGCTTAAACTACCGCTACTACCCATACCTAATTCCTGCGGACTTTTAATTTGTTTTGCATAATCATAATCTGGTCCCAATAAATCCTCTTGTAATTTATCTGCGTCATTCAATGCTTTTTCAAAAAAATTAGACATATATAAATTATAATATATAATATAGTAATAAAAAATACAAAATAATATTAGCTAAAGTATTGGTTTTGGCAATGGTTCTTTAATAACAAGATTTTCGTCGGATGATATTTCGTTGCTTTCTGATTTGCTTTTATTTTGAGTATCTTTAATCATTTTTTCCCAATATTTTATTTTATTCAATATAATGTTTAATGGATTTGTATTTAAAATAACTTTATTTTTTATAGCAGTTATTTGTTTAGAATTTTTGTTTAATAGTAATTTAGTGTATTGATCGTCTTTTTTTGAACACGTTAAACCTTCTTTATTTTTAGATAATAATGATAATATTATTGTTGTTAAAAAATATAATATTGTTATATTTACTATAATCATTTTATATATTATTATTATTATTATTACTATTACTATTAATTATTACTATTAATAATTATATAAAATAATTTCTTTAATTTTATTATTCTTCTTCTTGTTCTTGTTGTTCTTCGCGCATTTGTTTCATTTCATCGCGGGCTTTCATTGCCTCACCACATTTTTTATTTAAACTTGTAATATCTTTATTTATTTTATCTATATTCCAACTGTTAACTTTTTTGCTCAGACTTATTATGTCAGCACTATTTAATTTTGCCTGAGTTAATGGGTCTAAACTCTCCATTCCTTCTAATGAATTAAATTTGATTTTAGAAATATTAGATATAATTGATGCTAAAATTATTATTATATAAAAGCATATCATTAATTTTACTAAAAACATTATATTTATAATATAAGTTTTTATTTTCTTTTAAGAGTATATAAATGTCAAAATTATCATGGAAAGGGAAATCAACTAATATAGTGGTTCCGGTATTAACAGCACCATCTTTAACTCCTGCCGATACACCGTTCAAAGCTCGTCCAATAAGACACTATCGTAAAAGTTTAAGTAGTGGTGGAAGTGGAAAATTAAGAAGTATGCCTATGGATCTCCCCGGAGGCGTTACGCATACAAATAGTAGCAATTGTCCAGATATAAATGATGGTGATGTATATGTAATAAAAGAAAATATTGATAATGTTTTTAATTGTAATGCTGCTTGCAAACCAATAAGATCTGGTGTTCAAGATAATATGACGGACAATAAAGGAAAAGTAGTTAAATATGGTGATGCTCGTTCTTATATGCGCGCAAGAACTATGACTTATGAACAAAATACTAAATCAAATACACCAACTAAAACGACATTTAAGGTTAAGGTTATAAGTGGTAAATTTTATATAGACAATGTTCAACAACAATCATTAGAATTAATAGAAGGTAATACTTATATTTTTTCGAATCCTGATATTAATGAGGGTGACCATCCAAATCACCCATTTAGATTTTCTACAGAATCCAATAATGATGATAGTTATCGGTATAGTAATGGGGTAACTTCTACTAAGGACCAAACAATATTTGTCGTTCCTTATGGAGCACCAGAACAACTTTATTATGTATGTATTAATCACGACAATATGGGCAACAGTATAACTATAAAAAAATGTGAAAAGAGAATCTTTCACAAACCTAATAATAGTAGTGGTAGTGGTGGTTTTCAAACACAGGGTGCCGTATCAAGCGGAGACAGATTATTAAGATTAAAATTAAACACTATTCAAAGTAATTCGGTTTATCGTGGTGATTTAGAAAGATATATGGTAAAAAAAAATACACCTTGTTTAGCATGGAGAAGACAGGGCAAAAACTCCAAACAAGCGTGTGCCTAAATACAATCAGAATACTTATCTATGATAATTTGCGGTATTAAATTGCCTTTATGTGGAAGTAATTTTTTATAACATTTATTAATTGTAACTTCGCTAATTTCACTTATAAAACTTATTTGTTTCTTTGTTACGTTCAAATTACATTCCTGTGTTATAAAATATATTATTCCAGCGGATATTGAACTGGGTGTGTTTTCGGGAATAAGATTCTGCTGTAATATTCTAATAGCAATAAAAATCGCTAAATTAGTTAACTCTTTATTTATGCTAAGTTTACTGCAGTATCTTTCTATAAAAGCTTCAGGTGTTGTCTTACATAATACTGTTTTAACATCATTTTCATTCTCGATTTCATTTATAATGGAATTAGCATTTTTGCATCCTTTTGTTGCCGTGGCATTATCTATATTAAAAATAGTTCCTATTTCTTTGGCTGTTCTTGGATAATTATTTAAACGACAAGCGATATAAATAGAAGCGGCTAATATTCCATTTCTATTTAATCCCCTAAATGTTTTGTATTCGGAGATTTTTTTATGATATCTTACGGCATCATCAACAATTATTTTTGGAATTCCCGAGTGTCTCGCAAATATAGATATTCTTTCAAATTCTTCATATAAAGATTTTTCTTTATATGGGGTTGACTGCCATTCGGCGTATCTTTTTAATTTTTTCATTTCATAGCTGGATCTGTTAGAACATATTAATTTACATCCAAACGAAGATTCTTTTAATAATGGGTTAATGGGAGGACCGGCTCTCGTAGGATTACTAATTGTGTTATCGTCTGCGCCGTAGTATCTCCACTCAGGTGTGCTGTCAAGTATATCTTTATAAATAATACCACACTTGTTATTTGTACATGCTTGGTAACCCTCGTCTGTAATGACTAAAAGAGATTCGCAGCATTCACAAAATGATCCGGGCGTTGTATCTCTATAAATACATTCAATTTCTTCCTTATTTTCTTCCTTGCTATTAATCTCTTTTTCAAAACTATTCCATAATTCTTTTTTATTTATGGTTTTTTTCTTTATTTTTTTAGTTTCATTCATCATTAATCATTAGTATATAATTAAATTCTAATTCAATTTTATTTATTTAAATAAATAAAAATGTATTTAATAAATATAGATTTATATTATGGGCAACGTTCAATCAAATAAAAAATCAAAGGATTTAACACAAATAATAGATTATATAGCAACTAATTTTATTTTAACAAATAATTTTAAAGATTTTAAAAATTTAACAGACCAAAAATATTGTAATAATTTAGTAATTCTAACATCTAAAATTATTAATCATAATTTAAATTATAAAGAAGTCGAGTATTTATCACAACGCATAAAAAAAGGCAAACAGGTCAATGAAATGGCTAAAGATAATATTATTTTTTTTGAAAAGGACAAGTTGGATAAAATAGACGTAGATAGTAATATAAAAAAAAAACGTTTGTGTTTAGGTATTGCTAAATTTTATATAAAAATCGCACACATATATGCTGCTATAGTTACTACTGTTAATCCTACATATAATTATAAAAATGAAAATGGAGAAGTTCAAGAAGTAGATTTAGAAAACAAAATTTACATTCCAAAATATAGTAATACTACAATAAATAGAAATAATTTATGCAGCACACGAATAAATTCTTTATTAAATAAATCAAATTTTGGTGTAAATAATAATGAAGAAATTAAAATTAAACCTGATTTTTGCGATAAAAATATAAATAAACAAACAGGTAAAACAAAAAAGTTAATTAATGAACCGGGTATACCTGAACTTGCAAAATTATATTATGATAAATATGATTATAACACGGGCAATTTTATTGGTATGACAGACAAAACAAAGAAGGTATATGAAAATGATGTAAAACAATTTTATAAGACATTCACTGGGAAAAAAGATGTTCCTGATAATGTAAAAACCTTTAGCGATGTTCCTTTAAAAGAATTTCATAATATGGGTAAATGTAAAAACAACGGTGCTTACACAAAGGTATATACTGGAACAAAAAAACAAAAGTATTTTAAAAAATACGCACAACACATTGAAAATATGATGAAAACAACAAATGAAAATCAAAATAAATTAATAAAAATTATCGATAAAATATTTATTTTAATTGGTAATAAACAAACAAACAAAAAAGAGATCATAATTAATCCGAATTTAACATATAAAAAATTAGGTTTGATTATAGAAGAAACAAAAGCACCAATTATAAATCTTTATTTGAAATGTGAAAAAGATTATTTAGAAGGTTTGAACATATTCGAGGTTATTGTAAACATGATGTATAAAGAAACTTCACAAAATCAATTAGATAACCTGAATGATAATATAAATAATCAAAAAAATATTTTACCGAAAGATACTGAAAAAAAGGCACCAACGGATAATATTGATCAGGATCTAATCCAAAATATAAAAAACGAAGAGCAAAAAAAATTAGAGGAGAGAATTAATGAAAAAATTAATAATATTAATAAAAATGATAATAATGTTTCTTTAGAAATAGTAGAAAAAGAACAATTAATTAATAAGAATGATAATAATGATAATAATGATAATAATGATATTCAAATTAAAAATAATGATAATAAAATAGACGCAGTTAAATCTTCTTCAAATGATAAATTAATTGAATACATCAAAAATGAAGAAAAAAAAATTTATGATGAAAGAGTTAATGACCGGATCAAAAATATTAAAATGTTAAATACAAGCCAGGAAAAGGTTGTTCCACCAAATCCTCTTGCTCCGGAAAAGGTTGTTGTTCCACCAAATCCTCTTGCTCCGGAAAAGGTTGCTCCGCCAAATCCTCTTGCTCCGGAAAAGGTTGCTCCGCCAAATCCTCTTGCTCCGCCAAATCCTCTTGCTCCGCCAAATCCTCTTGCACCGCCAAATCCTCTTGCACCGCCAAATCCTCTTGCTCCGGAAAAGGTTGTTGTTCCTGAAAAGGTTGTTGTTCCGGAAAAGGTTGTTGTTCCGGAAAAGATTGTTGTTCCGGAAAAGGTTGTTGCTCCACCAAATCCGGTTGTTGTTCCGGAAAAGGTTGATATTTCAAGTCCGTCTCCATTAATTCTTACTCCTGAAAAGAGTAATTCCGATAAAATTAATATGTCAAGTCCGTCTCCATTAATTATTGATGAAAAAAATACTCCAAATACAGAACAAAAAATAGACCTGGAAATAGAAAGTTTAGATAAAAAAAATGGTATGGTATCCTTAAACAAAAATGATTTAGACAAAATAAATAATGAAGTTGACTTACCCGAGAGTAAAAATAAATCCAAAAATGTTGAAAAATTAAAACTTGATGATGATGATGATTTAGAACCAAAAGCAATTTTGATAGGCGGGGTTAATTATGTAAATTAAATTTTTTTCTTGTTATAATTTATAATGGCTAAAAAAGTTTCCCTCACCGCTAAACGTATATATCGTAAACGCGTAAAAAAATCTCCTTGTCGTGGCAAAAATAAAGTCTCGTGCAAATCTACATCTGGATGCAAAGTGACTAAAGGAAAAAAACGCACATTTTGCAGAAAAAAGTTAAATACTAAAAGAACAAAAAAGGTAGCGTTCCGCGTAACTCGCAGAGCAAGACACAATCGCCGCCGTCGTTAGATAAATAAAATATTGTATAATAGTATATTTTATTTATTGCTTGATTTATCGTGTATATTTTTGAATAAATCTTTATTATATATCCCCGACGGTTTATAACTATCAATTTTTTTATAATTATTATTATTATTATTATTATTATTATTATTATTATTATTATTACTAAATTTAGATGTAGTATTAAAATTTGAATCATTGATCTCTCCGTTCTTTTTATTTATAATTTTATTACCACGACCGTCTATATTTACACCGGTTTTTTTCTTTAATTCGTTTCTAACATATCCTGGAATCCAATGATTCCACGATATTAATAATAAATTTGGGTGAGTATATCTTATAATAAAACCATTATCTTTTAATTCGTCGATACAATAAGCAACACAACCTTCGTGATCGTAATTAGGAATACCTATCATCATTTCCGGTATAACATACCAACAATAATGATCTTCTTTGTGTATTCTTGAAATTGTCTGAATTCTATTGTGTATTCGGGCAAGAATCCTATTATATATTATTACCGTATTTGTATCATATTTTTGTTTTTGTTCATACAAATCATCTAAATTAATTCTTAATTTTTCGTTCGTTTCATCTCCAAGAGTAAATATCGTATCCATGATAAATTTAATTTAGAAAAAAACTTATTAAAAATAACATTTTACATTATCTAATGACTATAAAACATTTGGTATTGAGTGGGGGTGGACCGGCCGGCTTCTCTCTATATGGTGCGTTAAGTAATTTATCAAGAGAAAAATATTGGTATTTAAAAGATATAGAAAATATATATGGAACATCTGTAGGTTCATTTATTGCTGTAGTATTAACATTAAATTATGAGTGGGATGTTTTGGATGATTATTTTATGAAAAGACCCTGGGATAAAGTGGTTGTTATAGAACCTGGAATGATAATAGACGCGTTTAAATCAAAAGGTATATTAGATGAAAGTTATGTTAAAGAATGTATAAAATATCTATTTACCGCTAAAGATTTAAATGTAAATATAACTTTAAAAGAGTTGTATGATATTAATAAAATTAATTTATATTTATACACAACTGAATTGAATAACGATATAATGGAAAAGATAGAATTATCACATTTTAATTATCCGGATTTATCTGTCATAACAGCATTAGCAATGAGTATGGCGATTCCATTTATATTTCAACCAATATGCAATAACGATAAATGCTATATAGACGGTGGATTATTAAATAACTTTCCATTAAATGATTGCATAAACAAACATAAATGTAATGAGGATGAAACACTGTCTTTTAATGTTAAATGGATATTAGAAGAAAATATAAATAAAAGTATTATTAATGACGATTCTAATATTATAGATTTTTTATTATCATTGTTGCAACAAATGAAAAATAAAATTGACACTATAGAACCGCCTATACAAATAAAAAATACAATTATGTCCAAAATAACGTATTCAAATGATTTATCTATTTGGAGCAAAACATTAAACGATGAGAAGTTTAGAAAAGACTTAATTACGATTGGCATTGAAGAATCTAAATTATTTCTTGAAAGTTTATAAAAATTTGTTTAAGAATACGAGCAGTGTTTCTTTGTCCGGTTTAGCATCGTATTCTATAACTTGATTATCCTTAATCAATTTGATAGTAGGATATCCCTCAACATTATATTTCTCTGCCAATTCTGTTTCTGTTTCACAATTTACATCAACGTAATTAATTTTAACATTATTAATCGCGGGCGTTGTATCTTTTAAATCTTTCCAAATTGGTTTGGCAGTTTTACAGTGAGGACACCAATCGGTATAAAAAAATAAAAGTTCTACTGAATCAACGCGTTTATTAATAAACTCTTTATTTTCAACATAATCCGGTTTAATTTTATTGAATAAATCTTTTTTATAAACAAAATATGCGATTGTTATTAATAATATAGCACTAATAATGCAAAATATAATTAAAAATTTATTTTTTTTTGCTTTAGATAAAACTTCTTTAAACATTGACATTATATATTATTATAGAATAATTTATTATAATATATATACGAATAAATATAAAATCTATTTGTCATTTATAATAATATTTATATTAAATGATTTTTGTTTCTAAAAATGGTAAATATATTGAAATAAATAAAATCAACTTTTATAATGACGTCGAATATATTAAACAAATACTAAAAGTGAAAAATATTAATATTAACGATAATGTAAAAAAAACTAATATAGCAAATCATATTTTAGATGTTTCTAAAAAAAATGTTGAAATGATGTAAAATATTAAATATAGTATTACTACAGTTAAAACATGGCTAAGTAATATATTATTTTTTATATCAATATAATCAACATCACTAAATAGTTTTGGAAATTTTTTTGTAAAATTTATAGTTTCATTGTAATTTGTTGTTAATATAAAAGTTAAAAATAAAACAATTATAATTTTACTTATAGAAGTTACACTATTGCCCATATTAAACGGGTTAATTATTATAAATATAATTATGAATAAACTCATATTTAACATGTTATAAATTACTTTTGTATTATCTGAAAATTTATATAAATCTTCTTTATCTGACATATATATTTATAAAATAAGATTTTCTAATAAGATTTTCTAATGTTATTTTAATATGAATTCAAATAAAACTAAAAAAAATAAAACACATAAAAAAAATAAAACACATAAAAAAAATAAAAAAAATAAAACATATAAAAAAAAACATTATAGTGCAAGTGAAGGAATGCTAACAACCGTTTGGGGACCGAGCATGTGGCATTTTTTACATACGTTAAGTTTCAATTATCCAATAAAACCAACCAGAACAGATAAAATTAATTATCGCAATTTTGTTCTAAATTTACAAAATATTTTACCATGTAAGTATTGTAGAGTTAATTTAAAGAGAAATTTCAAAGCTTACCCATTGAAAATGTGCGTAATGAAAAACCGCGATACGTTCTCTAAATACATTTATAAATTACACGAAGTTATAAATAAAATGCTTAATAAGAAATCAGGTTTAACATATTGTGATGTGAGAGAAAGGTATGAACATTTTAGAGCAAGGTGTACTGACGAAAATCCAAAAATGTTTAATTTTAAAAAAACCAGAAAGATTGAAAAGGGTTGCACTGAACCACTATATGGTAAAAAAGCTAAATGTATAATAAAGATTGTTCCTCAAGAGACAAAATGTAAAACTATGCAAATTGATAAACAGTGTATAAAAAAACGTTTATAATTAATATATTCTTAAATATGAATGTATGAATGTATTAATTTAATTCTTAAAAGTTGCTAAAATCATTTACTAATGGTCTTGGTAAATCGCTATTCGTAGTGTAGTTGGGAACTTTTTTGCAATCAAATGATGGTTCCGGACATCTACCGCAAGGCGGACAAGGAGTCATCTCTTTTTTACTGGGGCACGCCACAACATTTGGACAAGCAGGACAAACCGGGGGGACTATTTGACTTTTTAAAATATATAAATCTTCTTTGCCTGCTGGTATTTTATCGCTTGAAATAAATTTTTCTTTATCACCTTCTACATTATCATAACCTTCTTTGTTATAATAACCTTCTTTATTAATGCAACCAAGTAGTGAACTGGAAAATAAAGTTAATAATAATATAAAAAATAAATGGATTTTTTTAAGTTTCATTATAATTTATATAGCGAAAATATTTTTATAAATTGATATATTTTTACATAAATATTATGTTAAAATATAATGTCGAGTAAAAAAAATGTTAATATATTAAAGAATAAATACATAGATGACGAAACAATATTGGAAATTGGAGTTGATGAAGCAGGACGAGGACCAATGTTAGGGCGCGTATATAGTGGCGCTGTTATTTTACCTAAAGATGAAACATTTAAACACGAACTAATGAAAGACAGTAAAAAATTTACATCGGAAAAAAAAATTAATGAGGTTGCCGATTATATAAAAGAAAATGCAATAATGTGGAATGTATCTTATTGTACCGAACAAGAAATCGATGAGCTAAATATTAGAAACGCCACACATCGATCAATGCACAACGCAATCAGAAATATTATAAATAAAAATAATACTCAGAATGCCTTGTCTAATAAAAATAAATTTCACTTGTTAATTGATGGTAATGATTTTAAACCATTTACTGTTGTAAATAATGTAAATATTATTCAGGTTCCGCATACGTGCATTAAAGGAGGTGATAATATATACTCCTCAATTGCTGCAGCTTCTATATTGGCAAAGGTTGAGCGCGACAAATATATATATGAACTCTGCGATAATAATCCTGATTTGGATGAAAAATATTGCATTCGTAAAAATAAGGGTTATGGAACAAAAGATCATATGAATGGTATTATAGAAAACGGAATATCAGAATATCACCGAAAAACATTTGGTATATGTCGCAATTATAACGATTAAATATAAAATTGAATATAAATAAATTTTTTTATATTTAATAAAATGAATACTTATAATATTTTATTACAGAATGATTGTAGCTTTTACTTTATGTATCGAATTAATAAATATGAATGGAAATTTCTTTTAGAAAGACAATTTTTAATAAATACACAAGATAATACTGATACAATAATAGGACAATTTATTAGTTCAAACTGGTTAAAATGTTTAATTAATCCAACCGATATTATAGAAGTTATGGTAATAAGATTACCAAAAAGAACAAATAAAATTCATCCCGATAATAATATTACAAAGGAAATGATATTATATAATTTAGCACATTCAAATGATTACGATGAATTGGATTTTGTAGTTATGTATAATAAATATAATACAGATTATGTAGGTGAAATATGTAATAACTTAAATACTAAATTAAATTTACAATTGGATACCGACAATAAAAGTATTAATGATACTATTAAAATAAATGACCATAAAGAAATAGGGATAACGTTTGGTTGTAACATGAATAAGGAAAGCAATAATTTGATAGAAGTTATAAAAAAACAATATTATATTACGTGTCCTAATTTTGTTTTAAAGCAAAATTGATATAAAGTTTCACAATTATAGTTTAATTAATAATTATGAAAGTTTTAGTTTTTGATACCGAGACAACTGGATTACCTATGAAATGGGCGAAGGTTAATGAAGTAGATAAATGGCCACATATTATACAGTTAAGCCACATACTTTATGATACCGATACTAATAAAATTATAGACTGCTATGATGATATTATTAAATTACACGATAATATAAATATAAGCGATGAGAGTATTAACATACACGGTATAACAAGATCGCAGTCAAAAAGAAAGGGTATTGATATATGCGATGCTTTGGAGAAATTTAATGAAATTATTTTAGAAGCAGATGTAGTCGTAGGACACAACGTATCTTTTGATATTAAAATGGTAATGGTTGAATTAAAACGTAATAATAAAAAGCAGTTCTTTTCAAACTCGAGTGGCTATGGTATTAAAGAATTTTGCACGATGAAAAATTCGGTTGATATATGTAAAATAATAAAAACAAAAAAAAATGGTGATACATACTACAAATATCCACGCTTAGCCGAATTACACGTTAATTTATTTGAGAATCATCCAAACGGAACCCACGATTCTATGGCAGACGTCCTAATTTGCTTACGATGCTATTATAAAATTGTAAATAATACCGATATATTAACGAAGTGTGTTACATTAAAAAAATTATATAACTTGTATTGCAGTTAAATATAATAATTATGAATATTAATTATTATATTATTATGAATATTAATTATATTATTATTATTATTATTATATTATTATATTATTATATTATTATACCATTTTTTATGCACCGCACATAAGACAATCTTCATCTTCGTCGTTTTCATTATCATTATCGTTGCCTGTGTTTTTTTCTGGTTCAATCGTGAATTGTTGTGACTGATGTCTGGGTTTTCTTCTTAGATAATAAATACCTGTTTTTAGACCTTTTTTCCACGAATAAAAATGCATAGATGTGAGTTTTTTATAATCAGGATCTTCAATCCACAAATTCATGCTTTGTGATTGGCAAATAAACGCGCCTCTATCTGCAGCCATATCAATTAGCTCTTTCATTGGAATCTCCCAAACAATTTTATATTTTTCTTTAATTTTATCGGGTATCCCATTTATGTGCTGAATACTACCCTTGTTAAGAATAATATTATTTTTTAATTTTTCATCCCACAATCCTAAATCGGTCAATTCGCGCATTAAATGTTTATTTACTAACACATAATCCCCTGCCATTGTTCGACGACTGTAAATATTACTGGTAAAAGGCTCAAAACACTCGTTATTTCCGAGAATTTGCGATGTAGAAGCAGTGGGCATAGGTGCCAATGATAACGAGTTTCTTAAACCATACATTTTAATGCTTGATTTAAGTGTATCCCAATCATACATATTGCTCGGTTTAACTGACCACATATCAAATTGAAGAATTCCGTAAGATGTTGGAGAACCGACAAACGACGAATACGAACCCATTGTAGTTCCAGAATTTTCTAATTCGGCTCTGATTGGTTTAACTACATTAATATTTGGTTGTTTCTTACCAACTTCGGTATACTCTCTGCACATTTTATCGCTATTTACAAACAACTCAACGTTGTGTTCTTTGCACTTTTTAAGGGCCATCATTGTTTCACACCGTTCAATTGCCAATTCATTTGATTTCTCAAGCGAAGCATGATATATAGTTTCAAAAATTAATTTGTTTACTTCTTTGGATTTGTCGCTACAAAATGGAAGGTCCATCATAGCAAATACATCAGCAAGTCCCTGAATTCCAATTCCAATTGGACGATGTAAAAAGTTGCTTCTTTGTGTTTTGTCTGTAGGATAATAATTTACATCGATAATTTTATCAAGATTATTTGCAACAACTTTTGTTACTTCATGTAGTTTTATATAATCAAACGTTTTATCATCTTTTACAAACTTGCTCAACCCGATACTTGCAAGATTACAAACAGCAGTCTCATCTTTATTGCTGTATTCAATAATTTCCGTACACAAATTTGATGATTTAATGACCCCCAAGTTCTTTTGGTTGCTCTTCTCGTTTGCGTGATCTTTATAAAGTAAATATGGTGTTCCTGTTTCCATTTGAGAATCTAAGATTTGATACCATAGCGTTCTCGCATTAATCTTTTTAGTTTGTTTATTCTCGCTCTCATATTTATCATACAACAACTTAAACTTGTCGCCATAACAATCCGCAAGTCCCGGACATTTATCCGGACAGAATAAGCACCAATCTTCGTTTGCCGTTATTTTTTCCATAAAAAGAGACGGAATCCACAGCGCATAAAACAAATCTCTTGCTCTTTGCTCCTCATCGCCGTGATTTTTCTTTAATTCAAGAAACTCCTCTATATCACTGTGCCATGGTTCAAGATATATCGCAAAAGAACCGTTGCGTTTTCCACCACCCTGATCAACATACCTGGCAGTTTTATTATAAACTTGTAACATCGGCACAATACCATTTGAAGTGCCGTTTGTTCCACGAATGTGGCTTCCCTGACCCCTCACATTATGAATATGCAAACCAATTCCACCCGCCCATTTTGAAATTTTAGCACAATCTTTTAAAGTATCATAAATACCGTCAATGCTATCATCTTCCATCGATAAAAGGTAGCAAGAACTCAGTTGTGGTCTGGGTGTGCCTGCATTATAAAGGGTTGGTGTCGCGTGTGTAAAATATTTTTGGGACATTAAATCATATGTTTCTTTTACTAAATCCATATTATCACCATGAATTCCCAAAGCAACGCGCAACCACATATGTTGCGGTCGTTCCATAATTTTACCATCTATTTTCATTAAATAAGCCCGCTCTAACGTTTTAAATCCAAAATAATCAATTTCATAATCTCTCTGATAATCGATAATATTATTTAAATACTCTTTATTTTTTTCTACTGTATTAAACAAATCCTCATGAATTAAAGGAACAATTACACCATGAACATCTTTAAAATTATATAATTTATTAACAACATCTGAAAACACTTCGCTTGTATTCTTATGGCTATTTGATATAATAATTCTACTTGCTAAAATTCCGTAATCATAATGTTTCGTACATAAGGAAGCACACTGTTGTGCGGTCAATTCATCTAACACAGTTGTAGGGATGTTGGGATATATTTGATCTATCACATCCATAACTAACTGGCTATAATTTAATTTTAGTTGAGGTTTAATGTTAATACTTAGGTTTTTTACACGATTCAAGATTTTATCAAACGATATATCTTCATAACGACCGTTCCTTTTAATAACCTTCATATCATAATCAGCAGACATTATATATAGATATTTATATAATTTTAAGTAGTTGTTAATAAATAATAACGAATCACGAATTATTAAGAATAATTTCAATTCTATTTTCTAAAAATTTTAAAAAATAACAAAAAATCTTTCATTTTAAGAATTTTGACTTTTGAAAAATAAAAAAAAAGTGATTTTCCTACATTATGGTAAAAAAAACAATTGTTGACTAAATAAAACCTATCTACACAAAATTTTGAACAAATTAATCCCAATAATTTTGCTATTTTTTGGAGAGTTTTTTGTTATCCTATTTTAAGAGAAAATGATAAAAAAAACTCTCCAAAACTCTCCAAAAATATGGGTATGTGAGTATTGTGATTATAAGGCTAACAGAATTAGCGATTTAAATAAACACTTTAACACGAAAAAACACGTTTTTAACACAATGGTAAAAAATGGTAAAAAAAACTCTCCAAAAAAATATGTTTGCGTGTGTGGTAATGTTTATAAATATCAATCAGGATATTGTCGCCACAAGAAAAAATGTATCCAATTTATTGAGAATAAAAATATTATTGAGAATAAAAATATTATTGATAATAAAAATATTATTGAGAATAAAAATATTATTGATAATAAAAATATTATTGAGAATAAAAATATTATTGATTTGTTACAAGACGCAATGACACAAAATAAAATATTGCAAGAACAAATGATTAATATGCAAAATAATAACGAAGAGGCAATAAAAGAACAAAATAAAATATTGCAAGATATAATACCTAAGATTGGCAGTAATAATAATTATATCAATATACAAATGTTTTTAAACAAGGAGTGTGCACAAGCAATGTCTATACAAAATTTTGCAAATAAGTTATTAATTACTATGGATGATTTAACAAAAAATAAATATGAATGTATATCTAACGTTGTATTGAAAAACTTAAAACCATTATCAATAAAGGAAAGGCCATTTCATTGTACTAATTTTGAAAATAAAGAGTGGTTTGTTAAAGATGATAATCAAGGATGGGAAGAAGATAATGGAGAGAAATTATTAAAAAATACCGAAGCAGGTATTCAAAAAAAATGGTCCAATGAATTTGAAAAATTATATCCCCAATGGATAAATAATGAAAAATTAAAAGAGAAATATATTGAAATTGCTGGAAATACAAGTTCAAAATTATTAGAAAAGAATAAAAATATATTATTAAATGAGTTAGCGAATGAAACATTACTTAAAAAACTTGTTTAATTGCACATTTAGCTATTTATATAAAGATTCATTAAATATTATTTACTTCGGGAAAAATACACTTGGGTGGTGCGTTTGTGAATCTACAAACTTGTCATAACTCAACATGTTTAGTTTAATTTGAGTATATTTACATCCCCAATCTTTTAATTGTTGATGTAATAAGAGCGAACAACATTTGTTGGTTTTATGTTCTCTCTGCGAATTATAATAGATTATATTTCCGTTATCAAATAAATTATTAATAAAAGCAATTCGTTTATAATTAGGTTCTGAGTTTTCATAATCGGTTTCATTAGTTTTGCAAATTACATTGTCTATTCCAAAATAATAGATCATATATTTATTATTGTATTATAATTATTGTTTTATATTTAAATATAATTATATAAAAAAATTTAATTATATTTTTATATATTATTTATTATATGGTTGCGTTATAATATTAAAAATATTTTTTGTTTCAATATTTGTTATTATATTATTATTGGATATATCATTTTGAGGTTTAGTTTTTATTATATTAATTTTATCGAATAAACATATTCCCTTGCCAATACCAATATCATCGCCAAAAGCCGGTTTATTTTGTTTCTTTTTATCTGTTTTTGGCTTCCGATTGGGCTCTCGATGTTTAAATCCATCAACCTTCTCTCGTTCTATAGTATCCCAAATACTTTTAAATTTTGGTAATACCAAATTAAACCATAATTTATTACGCAATACCAAGACGCAACTAATTATTTCTAATTTCCAATATATATTTTTTCTCCATGTCATATTATCATATTTATTCATCATTTCAGATTCCCATATAGTAAAATCTTTCTCATTTATATTTAGTGGTGCGTATTCATAGCAAGGACTACCATTTTTAAGAAAGTATAACATTACTCCTTTCTGTTTTCCTTCATCAGATACATTAAAACTACCATCTGCTTTAAATTCGTCATAATCTTCATATTCAATAAATTTTGTTTCTAAAAAATCACATTCGTTTAATTGACAAACTTCCATTTGCATTTGCATCTGTATCCAATACTCGTATTTTGGATTACCATTAATTTCACGATTAACGATATTTTTTACCTCAACCATTCTACCAAACAAATTAGAAGTTTCGTCGGTTACAATACCGTCTGGTGAAGCAGCAAGAAATTTATATCTTTGATGAGGTATACACCCAAAATCCGAGACTTTTGTTTTATATTTGGCTTCATACCATTCGATTGATACTGGTTCATATTTTTGTCCCCAATGCATCGGTGATTCCGTATTAACATTGCTGAATTTATTTACATCAATATCATTGCATTTCTCATATATTATTTCATTTTGGGCCCGCTGTGTTCCAAAAACCTTCCATATATTACTTGCTGTCAAAACTTCATGGCGAAACTTATACCATTCTTCCGTTCTTTGTTCTGGTTGTGGTATATTTTTAAGATAATCTAATTTTATTTTCATGTTTTTAAAATTAGGTTTAATTCTTATATGCGTATTAATATATGATCTTCTTGGAGATACGTGATTATAAAATATAGATAGCGAAATATTAATAGCACGTTCTATTATTTTATGAATATCTATATTTTTTCCATCATAAATATTATGAACTTGTAGATATATATTATCCCTCAGATTGTCTTTTAACTTCTCTTCAAACTTTGGATTAGCATATATATCAGGATCATAACATATAATTTCATAAATTAATGAACCAGACAACTCAACAATACTCGTTAAATCTTCATTGGATAATTTATCTTTGTTATCTACTTCATGTAGTTTATTAGTAAATTTGTTCATTTATATAATTATATGTATATTTATTATACGTATAATCCTTTAATATTTATCAATTTTATCTTTATCTTTTTTTTTCTTTTTTTTTAATTTAGGTTTATTATGAGAGGGCAATGATTTAATAGTAGAATTTTTCTTATCGTTTCTTTTTAACGTATATTTGTTTGTATTATTATTAAAAACTAAACTTGGTATATCTTTTATAAAACACTCTTCTTTATCATAAATAACATCTTTAACACTTGTTAACCTTTTTCTATCCAACGAATCTGTTAAATATACCTTTAGTGCTTGTATATTTGTATCATTTAATTTTTTATCCTTAGATAACGTATCAACGTATGAATTTAATTTAATTATTTTTTCTGTTTTTCCCAATTTAGTCCATGCTTCTTTTTTACTGTTTGATGTTTCATTGTGTAAAATTAAATTCATATTGTCATTCTTGTCATTCTTGTCATTTTTATCATTATTGTCATTCTTATCATTATGGTCATTATTGTCATTCTTATCAAGAATGTTATTTATATTATCATTATTCATTATATATTAATATAGTTTAAAGTTTAATACAGTTTAATAAAGTATTATATTAAAATTATATATCAAAGTTATATATTATAATGAAATCTATAAGTATTACTGGTAAAAATAATATTGATAAGATTATTCATAATAAAGATAATAATAAAGATAACTTTTCTAAGAGAAATAATGTTAATTATCAAGAACCAAGTTATAGCGAACAATTACGATTAATTAATAAATATTATATGAAACAACAAGATAATATGGAAATAAATATAATACGCGAAATAAAATCAAAATTAAGTGGTTATAAAAATCAGGACATAAAAAAACATATATATCATGAAGATAAGTTGATAACATTGGATGAAATTATAGAAAAATTAGTTATTTCAAAATTATTATGTTTTTATTGTAAAGATAATGTTAAAGTATTATTTGTTATGGTAAGAGATAACAAACAATGGTCGTTGGATCGTATTGATAATAATATTTGTCATAGTAATGATAATACAGTTATTTGTTGTTTAAAGTGTAATTTGGAGAGAAGAGTGCAAAATGCTAATAATTTTAAATTTACAAAACAGTTAAGAATTAAGAAAGTTTAATTATATGGATTATTGAATACATTGCGGAATTATAAACATCCGTGGTTACATATATAATATTCTTGATCGTTTAATAAAATATATCCGAACTCATAATCATGTATATGATACAATTTTTTATTGGTATTAAGTATTTCTATTAATCTATATAAATCTTCTTTTTTTATGTTTTGTTCCAATAAACATATCATTCTATCTATGACATCTTGTTTCGTTTCACATAGATTAATATTTATTTTTCTTTTAAAACCACCAAAAGTTGGACAAGAAAAAACAAATGTTCTGTCAATTGTTCTATTATTCATATTATTATTCATAGTTATTATAGAAATTTTTGATATTTATATTTAAATTATTAAAATTAAAATATAATATTTAATATATTTTATAAATTATATGAATCAAATAAAATGGTCAAATGGTATTAAACCAACAAAATCCAATAAAAGCGATAAACAATTATATATTGCAGATAATGACGATGAAATCAATCATGAAATCAATCAAGAAATTAATCAAGAAATCAATAATTTTTCTTCAAATAAGCGGGAATTTGTTAATGATAAAATTAATCAGAGGGAATTGATACAAAATACTTGTAAAAATCCTTTCTTTGAATCGCAAGATTATATACAACATTTGTCAAATCAGGACGAATTTTTACGGCCACAAAAAACAAATTAAATACTTTCTTACAATAATAATTTAAAACATTTAATTTAGTATAACTAAAATATGTCTAATTACACTACTCAAAATAATTTATTACTGGATAATCTAATAAAATTTTATAATATGAATGATAATTTACACAAAATGCTTAAAATTATAAATGGTCAATCCAGTATTTCGCTGAGAATAGTTGATTGGTTTGCGACTAATTATGCCAAGCAAAAATTTACAACGTATAACCTTAAAAATGGAAATCGATTTAAAGTATACAACGATTATAAATTAAAACTTCGTTCTTATTCCAAAAAAAGATTTGATCCATTTTGTAGATGGGAAAGAATAACAATACCATACGACGATACCACTTCGGTACAAACAACAATAGGACAGCTCAATTTTTTTAAATGGGCTATAGAAAACGAGGTTATCGATTTTATACAAGAAAATTATAAAACTATTGAGAATGATATGAATAATCGCAACAGCACATCAAAAAGAAAAAATACAAAAACCAATAATTTACAACAAAAAACACGTAAAAAGAGAGAAGAGTTGTCAATATGTGCAAGTAAAAGTATTAAACAAGAAAAGGTATCTATAACAATTAAATTTGATTAATTAAATTTGATTAATTATATGTTAAAATTTAAATATAAAATTAAATTTTAACATTATGGGAAATAATTTATCTATAAATAAGATTAATTTTGAAGATATGAAACATATACAAAAAAACGAAAATAGTATAATTATAAATACTATGGAACCACATAATCAAAACTGTTTAATTGAAGGAACCATATCTATTAAGAACGAGGAAAATATATTAAATAATTTAATAACTAAAGGTAACGTAGAAGAGAAAATAGTAATATATGGAGAGAACTCATGTGATAATAAATTAATTAAAAAATATAATCAATTGATAAAATTGGGATTTATTAATGTATATATTTATACGGGTGGATTATTTGAATGGTTATTATTGCAAGATATATATGGAAATGATTATTTTAAAACGACTACTGTAGAAAATGATTTTTTAAAATATAAAGGAATCCAAAAATTTAATATTAAACTACTTTGTAATTAAGCGTATTTTCATTACTTTCTATTGCTCCAGTATCGCCATTTAAATCAATAATTAAATTTGCCAATTTATCGGCTTCGACATTGAACTCTCTTCTTACAAATATATATTCGATATTTGAAATATTTTTAACCAATACGTTTGCTCGCTCATGTAAATCTTTTAAATTATCAGACTTTACCTTATACAACCCTTTCATCTGTTTTATAATTAAAAGTGAATCTCCTTTTACAATTAAATTTTTTATTCCCAATTTTAATGTCATTTCTAAACCGATTATTAGCGCCATATATTCTGCGTAATTATTTGTTTGCACATTTAAAAATTTGCTTCCTTTATAAATAACAGTATTTTTACTATCATATATAACAAATCCGCATCCAGAAAGTCCAGGATTTCCTCGGCTGGCACCATCGAACATTAAAATATATTCTTCAATATTACTAGTGATATTTTTATTATTATTCTTAATCCATATAAAATTATCAGTTTCTTTCAATAATATATTATTGTAGTCTGGATTTTCATTAATATTTGTATTTCCGTCCAAAATCAACTTATCTTCCACTTTAATATTATTTACCCAATTGGTGTGATATATATCGCATTTTTGTAAATATTCCAACGGGATATTTTCCTCGCCTTTTCTATTACGAAAATTAATGCGCTCTTTAGCAATTTCAGGTTTTGTTTTAATGTAGATTACCTTTATATCGGGAATATTAGCAGTAAACTCTTCAAACCATTTATTATAAATTACATATTCTACGTGTTCTATTTTATTTTCGTCATATAACATTTTTGCAAAAACATTTTTATCTGTATAAATACATCGTTCCGTTATTATAATATTATATCCGTCATTCAACGCCTTTTGTAATTTTGTAATTCTTGTTATGTATGCCATCATTTGAAATGCAAACGCATATCTGGTTTGATTTTCATAATATTTCTCTATCATATTTTTATTGCTTTCGTCTTTAATTTCGTTCCATTCTTCAACTGGTTCATCTAAAAAATATATGCTGTTATTATTTTTATAATACTCTTTTAAATGTTTTACAAATGTTGACTTGCCCGAACCGATATTTCCTTCAATTGTGAAGATTTTCTGATTATTAGTATTCGTATTATTCATATTATTTGTTGTTGTTTATAATTAAACAAGCATAATATTATTAATCAATTTTATATAAATTGAAAACAAATTAAGATTTATATATATATTTAAAATATGAATCTTAATCAAAATAAATTAACCAAAAATGAATGGGATAATATTGAAATACCAATTTCATTAAAAGAAAAAACAATTAATAATTTGATTATTAATAGTTATGATAACATATATATTGTTTTCAATAATTCATTATCTATTATGGCATATTTAAAAGTTCGTTTTTCCGAAGAAATGGACATATATATATATGATAAATATCTAAAACCACACATTGAAAAGATAAATAAAAAATATAACTCTTCTATTAGTCCAAATGATAAATATAACTTAAAAAAAATCACTATTAATAAACCCGACCTGATACGATTTAAAAATACCGATAAAAATTTAGAAAAAGATAAAACAAATATTTTTGAATTTATATTATTGGATTTGATGGAGAAAATGTATAAAAATAAAAATAAAAATGAAAAAAAATGGCTATTTTATATTTATACATTAAATTCGTTAGTTTACTATAATGTAAATTTAATTAATAAAACTTTACAGAGTATAATAATTAATATTATTAAAGAAAGTAATAAAGTAATTGATATTAAAGAACTTATTACTATAAGTGAGGATGTAATAGAAAAAAATAATTATTTACTTGATTATGCTGATATAAAATTGTATGAACATCAAAAACAATTGTTTACTTATTGTAAAAATAAACATTCAAAACTAATATTATATATTGCGCCAACGGGAACTGGAAAAACTATATCGCCACTCGGATTATCCAGCAAAAATAAAATAATATTTGTTTGTGCCGCAAGACACGTCGGTTTAGCTCTGGCAAAATCGGCAATTTCAATGAAAAAAAAAATAGCATTTGCGTTCGGTTGTAATGACGCAGAGGACGTTCGCCTTCATTATTATGCGGCAAAAGATTATACTGTAAATACACGAACGGGTGGTATTTGGAAAGTCGATAATGCAATTGGAGATAAAGTAGAGATAATGATATGCGATATTAAATCTTATATACCCGCGATGTATTATATGCTTGCATTTAATGATGCCGAAAATATTATACTGTATTGGGATGAACCAACAATAACATTAGATTATGATGAGCACGAATTCCATTCAATTATTAAAAATAATTGGAAAAACAATTTGATTCCGAACGTTGTTTTATCATCTGCCACGTTACCTCGCGAAGATGAAATGCACGATACAATTATGGATTTTAAATGTAAATTTGAAAATTCCGAAATATATACTATTGAAAGTCACGAATGTAAAAAAACCATTCCTATTATAAATAATGAAAACTATATTTCGATGCCACATTATTTAAGCGGTGATTACAAAGAAATAACGGAGATAATAACACACTGTAAAAAATATAAAACATTGCTTAGGTATATTGATTTGGGCGAATTAATTAAATTTATATTGTATATCAACGAGAACTATTTATTAAAAAATAAGAGATATTTGTTAGACAATTATTTTATTAATATGAATTCTATTACAATGGTAAATTTAAAAAATTATTATCTTAAAGTATTGGATAATATAAAAGAAGAATCATGGGAAGACATACATCTATATTTTATTAACAATCGTGAAAAAAAATATGATTCAACCATTCATTTTGTTACAAATGACGCACATACATTAACTGATGGACCATGTATATTTTTAACAGACAACGTTACTAAAATAGCTAAGTTTTGCTTACAAGAAGCAAAGATACCTGAAAATTTATTAACTAATATATTAAATACGATTAAATATAATAACAAGATAACTGATAAAATCGGCGATTTACAAAAAACATATGAGGACGGAACAAGCAACGAGAAAGATAAAAAAATGACAGATGGACGCGTAGATCCGGAAATGAAGCGTATTATGAGTGAAATTGACAAACTATCTTTAAAGATCAGGAGCGTCGTTTTGGAGCCTTCGTATGTACCAAATACTAAGCAACACTTAGATAAATACGCATCTGATAAAACTATCAATGGATTGCCGTTTACCCCAGAGATAACCGAAAGTATTGTTGAAGAAATTATGTTGATTGATGATATTGATAATATGTGGAAAGTTTTGCTATTAATGGGCATCGGTGTATTTACAAACCATGAAAGTATTAGTTATATTGAAATAATGAAAAAATTGGCCCAAGAACAAAAATTATATCTCATTATTGCTTCTGCTGACTATATTTATGGAACCAACTATCAATTTTGTCATAGTTATATAAGCAAAGATTTGGGATACATTAGTCAAGAAAAGTGTATTCAAGCGATGGGGCGTGTTGGTCGCAATAATGTTCAAAAAAGTTATAGTATAAGAATTAGAAATAATGAATTAATAAATAAACTTTTTAAAGAAGATAATAACAAACCAGAAGTTATAAATATGTCACGACTATTTAACAGCGAATAAATAATTATATTAATAATTTAAATAAAAATTATTAATGTAATATATACCATGAAGGATTCATATTCGTTTGGAAAATTTACATTGGGTATTGTAACGAGTGTAAGTTTAACTGCAATGACTTTTTTAATTAGTAAAACAACGCCAGATAATAAAAATAGTTATGATAACGATGTAATGTATACGCCACCATACAGAAGAATTTATTTTGAAAAAGGACAAATTACCACGAATGAAAGGGTTCTGCCTGCGTATAAAGAAGAGATAAAATATAAAACTGAAAATAAAACTAAAATCGATGATGTAATTAAAGATGAAATTTATGATTCATGGTTTTATACTTAATACTATACTTAACGAAGTCTTAATACCAAATGAAGTGTAGATTCCTTTTGTATGTTGTAATCGCTTAATGTCCTCCCGTCTTCCAATTGTTTTCCTGCAAAAATCAATCGTTGTTGGTCGGGGGGTATTCCTTCCTTATCCTGAATCTTTTGTTTAATATTTTCAATTGTATCTGATGGTTCTACCTCTAACGTTATTGTTTTTCCTGTTAATGTTTTAATAAAAATCTGCATTATAATATATAATAATTATATTTTTTAAATTAGTTTCATATAATTATTATATCATTGGTAAGTTGTATAATTAATAACTTAATTCGAGTAAGCAAGACCGCCCATGCCGCTCATGACACGAAGGACGTTGTAGTTGGTGGCGTAGACGCGGACTTTCGCGGTGTCCTCGCCGGCGACGGTGGCGTTCGAGACAACAAGCTGGAGGGTGGCGTTGTCGATGCGCGAGAAATTGCAGGTGCCCGACGGCTGGTGCTCTTCCGGGCGAAGGGCGAACGAGTAGACGTTGATGCCGGTGTCCGGCGAGCGAGTGTGCGACTGGTAAGGCTGGACGAGGTCGAAGTAGCTGCCCTCACGCTCCGAGAAGCGGTCCTGGCCGTTAAGCTGAAGTTTGGCGGTAACAACCGGATTCTCGCCCCAGCAGTGCATGTTGAGAGCATCCTCGCCAAGAACGAACGAACCGGCGTCCGATACGTATACAGTGCCACTGTCGCTGTCGTTGCCGTTACCGACGGCGCTGGCCTGCCAGTTCTGGAATAGATGGCTCTCGGTGCCGTTAGTAAGGAAACTGCCTGAACCGAGCGAGTCGTCGGTGCCAAACGCGAGCATGGTGTTCGGGAGAGCATCGAGGTCGTCGGTGTAATTGAACGGCTGGGCACCGTAGGTAACATTAGCGCCCTTCTTAGAGGTGAAATGGTCGCAGTATTGAACGTTGGCATCCGGCTGAACAACCCAAACTAACTCTTTGCACGGGTGGTTGAAGTTAAGTTTAATTTTGTTCGACGATGAACCGATCGACTCGTCGCCGGTGAACTGGAGCTGCTCAATAAGGTACTCGTGCGGGTTCTGGGCCATGCGTCTGCGCTCATCGGTATCAAGGAAAACGTAGTCGACGTAAAGCGACGCAGCAACAAGCGATTTATTGTAAGCATCGGTATCTTTAGTACCGGTCTTGTCGGTGTCGGTAGCGAACAGACACTCCTCAATCGGGCGGAGGTCAAGGTTGATTTTGACCTCGTGGTATTGGAGGGCAATGAGCGGAAGAGCAAGACCCGGATTGCGGCAGTACCAGAACTGGAGCGGCACGTAAAGGGTGGTCTCCGGGAGCGCGTTGCGCGGAGTGCAAACGTTTCCGGCCGCGGTGCCCTCGCAAGGAGAGGCAACATCGGCAAACTTATCATCGGTTAAGTATGTAAGGGCAGAAGTCTGTCCAACCATTTTATTGTAACCGGGTTCCTGCTCTTTCGAGAGGGTGAGTTGATTCCAGATGTGCATCCAGTCGCCATACTGGCGATCGATGCGCTGACCGCCGATCTCAACCTCAACCTGCGAGATTAGCTGCTCGCCCGGGTAGTCGAGCCAGCGGGCGACTTTGCCGGTGCCGCCATCAATCTCAGGTAAGGTTACCTGAAGGTAAGTGCGGTAGGCAAGGTCACCGTTGCGGCTGATGGTGCAGGTGACACGGCGACCGAAATCGGCCTGGCCATTGAAAGTCTGCTCGATCGACTCCATCGCGAAATTGGTGTGGCGGCGGTAAGTTACTTTCCAGAAAGTGATCTGCGGATTGCCAGTAAGGTAAACGTCTTGTGCGCCGTAAGCTACGAGTTGCATAAGTCCTCCTCCCATTTTATAATATTAGCAAAGAAAAAAAAATTCCGAATAAATATAAATTAAACCTAATAATTTATATTTATTAATAGTAATTACTAAATAATTACTATTTAATTATTACTATTGTTATAGTTATAGTGTTCCATTGTAATATTTTTTTTTATAAATTCCATTAAATATTTATCATTAAAAATTTCCTTTTTATTTTCATGTTTTTTACTAAATGTATAAACATTATCTTTGTTCATTTTAATTTCCCATCCATCTTCAATCGCGTTGTTAATAAAAAGCATTTTTTGTAATTTCGTTTTATCTATAACAAGTTTTTCGGGCAAATTAATATTTATAGAGGCCATTTATTTTCATATTAGAAAACATAAATCCATTTTTTATTTAATTAAATAACAGAATACTTAATTAAATAAATATTATCTAAATTATTATAACTAATGCCAAACTTTAAACAAAAAAATACAAAAAAAATTCGTGTCGATAAAAACAAGACAATAACATTAGACTATAAACATAATAATATAATGAATGATTTTTTAAATGAAAAAACAATAGAAATTCCTAAATTGACCGAAGAAAAAGAACTTCTAAAAAATAAATTGAAAAATAAATCGAAAAATCAAGAATTATCCGTGGATGACATATTATATATTAAAGATCGAATTAAGGAAATAAATATTTTACTAAAAGACAAAAAAAAACAAGAGTTAGAGTATTTACTTCAAAATTCGAATCATATATTTGATTATTTTGAAAATAAAAAAAATATAACAGAATGCAAAAATAAAACAACTATGTTAGATAATTATTTTAAAACAGGTGATTACAATAACAAGATCGAAGAAAAAAATAAACATTATGATAATGTAAACCATTATTTTTCCAATGTAGATGAAACGGTGTTGGATATAAATAATTATATATTACAAACCGATATATGCACCAATTGTAATGAGGGCGAATTAATACCGATTAGCCAAGAAGGTCAGTTAGTTTGTAATAATTGTTCTTGCATATTACAATATATAGTAGAGAACGAGAAACCATCCTACAAAGAACCGCCTAAAGAAGTTTGTTTTTATGCATATAAAAGAATTAATCATTTTAGAGAAGTTTTGGCACAATTTCAAGCAAAAGAAACAACCCAAATACCCGAAGAGATCTTGGAAAATATTAAATTGCAAATAAAAAAAGAACGAACTACAATAGACCAGTTGACAAATAATAAGGCTAAAGAGATATTAAAAAAACTTGGATACAATAAATATTATGAACACATTCCATTTATAAAAGACAAATTGGGGATTAAACCACCCGTTATGAAACCGGAATTAGAAGAGAAGTTATGCAATTTATTTTTAGAAATTCAAGGACCCTATGCTAAGTTTTGTCCTGATAATCGAGTTAATTTTTTAAATTACTATTACACTGTTTATAAATTATGCGAATTATTAAATCAAACAGAGTTTTTATCATACTTTCCGATGTTAAAAGACAGAGAGAAACGAATAGAACAAGATTACATATGGAAACAAATATGTGGCGAATTAAAGTGGACATTTATACCAACTGTATAATAAATTTATTGATACTATAAATTTATTGATAATATAAATTAATTAATAATACAATTTACAATTACAATTGTATTATTTTAAATTATTAATTTTATATTTTAGTGAAACATAATGATTTAACGAGGGAAACCAACTAAGTTGGCACCAATACCAAATCCGGCACCAGAACGAGCACTGACGGCCATGGCTGGAACGTATGTGTCAAGAATGCTAAAAGTGGCAGCGGCAGTTAAGGCAATAATAGCAATCTCCTCTAAATTTAATTTCTTTTTAGGTATGGCGAAAGCGGCAATGGCAACCATAATACCCTCAACAAAGTATTTGATCGCTCTTTTAAGAAGTTCTACAACATTGATCTCGTTAACTAAATCAACAATATTCATTATTATATTAATAATGAAGAAAAAAATATTATTCTAAATATTATATTACTCTAAATATTATATTACTCTAAATATTATATTACTCTAAATATTATATTACTCTAAATATTATATTATTCTAAACAATTTTATTAAATTATAAATAAGTTAAAAACTTAAAGGATTATTAAATATATAAACAATAATGACAGAAAGGAATGAAAATATTGAACATAGAATGAATTCCGACGGCAGTGAAAATCCCAAATATATTGACTTGTTGGACGAGGACAAATCTATTTCCGGACAAAAATTTGCGTGCATATCATTCTTATCTCCAGAGAAAATTATAAAAAGTAAAAATTTATATGATTTCAATGAATTCGTAAAACAATGGGAGATGGCTAAAGCATTTGAAAAATACACACAATTTCTCAATTTTATTTCATTTAAACACGATGTCGATTTTGACAAATTAACAGCGGATTTAGATGAATTTATCAAAGATCAAAAAGATAATTTATTAAATACAAATATTGAGGATGATTATAAGAATTTTATAGATAAAAATGATGAAAAATTAGAAAATAATTTTAATAAAATGAACAACTTCCAGACAAGTGTTCGTGGAATTAAAATTCGAGGTGCATTTCCAAGCCAACAAGAGGCTGAGCTTAGATGTAAAATGCTACGCGAGATTGATCCAAACCACGATGTTTTTGTTGGTCCGGTTGGTATGTGGATGCCATTTCACCCGGAGGCATATAAAACAGGCAGGGTTGAATATTTAGAAGATGAGTTAAATGAATTGATGAGCGAGAAAAATAAAAACGAGGAATATGCTAAACAAGAGTTTGATAAACGTATCAAGGAATCTAAACAAAAGGCGGTCGAAGATAATATTAATAAAGCAGAAGAAAGTGGTAATTTATTATCTCAAACTCTTGATAAGGATGGTAATTTAGTAAGTGTTAAAACAATTAACACGTTTGATAACAATTTAGATGAAAACGCCAGTGTCTCTGATATTCATAAGGAATTATTCCATGATGAAAATATTATCACCGGTAAAAATAATGGTAATGGACTCGGTGGAATCGCTAAAGATAGTGATAAAGATAAAACTTTGATTAATATTGCTGAAGAAGACCCAGAACCAACTGTCGCAGAGCCAACTGTTCCTGAGCCAACTGTTCCTGAGCCAACTGTTCCTGAGCCAACTGTTCCTGAGCCAACTGTTCCTGAGCCAACTGTCGCAGATGCCGGCGTTGATAAAAATCCAAGTGTATAAAAATCGTGGTTGATTTTTAATTTTATTAAAATTGATTTTTAATTATAGAAGTAATCTATAATTAAAAACTGACTAAAATGGAAAATAAAAAGAATATTAATAAATCGAGTGCTAAATCTAAACCGATGTGTAATCATAAAGATTGTAATAAAAAAATTAAGCTTATAGATACTACAATGGGCATGTGCAGATGCAACCAAACGTTTTGTATGAAACATCGGTTGCCCGAAATGCACGACTGTAGTTTTAATTTTACTATAGACAAAGAAACTTTCATTAAAAGTAATTTGTGCATCAGACCAAAAGTTGAATGTTTAACTACCAATTAGAACGACTTTTTTTGACATTAATCTTTGGTCCGCGCATAGTGCTTCCCGAGGACGGATTATACGATTCCTCTTCGTCGTCAGAGTCCAACCCTTTAGACGCTTCCCAAAATTCTTTTGAGCCCAGTTTAAAATCGTTGTGATGCTCTGCTTTATACCAAAATATTTGGTCTACCAATCTGTTTGATTTTGCATTATTATCAACTACTAAACATTCAAAATTTTCGGTACACTGGTCCATAACCTGAGAGAAACTTTCGTATGTTGGAAACATTCCGGCATAATTCTCCCATATTCTTTTTCTATTCGAAATATAAGGTTCGCGCAAAATAAAAACATAATCTATATTGGTTCTTAAATTGGGTGGTATACCCAAAGGATACTGCATCGTAATGATGAGCATTATTTTCCAATGACGACCATTCATAAAAAGTAGACGCATCATTTTATCTTTGGTCCAAGAAGAATCAAAAAGACAATCGTCTAATATACAAAAGGTTCTTGGGTCAATGGTTGTTTTTTTATAATGTTCTAATTCTTTTTTTACTTGTTTTAAAACCGATTTTTGTCTTTTTAATATATTCTCTATGATTGCCGTATTATACTCATCGTGAATAAATAATTTAGGGACATGGCTTCCATAAAATCCATTACCTGCTTCTGTGCCCGATATAACTGTTCCAATAGGAATATCTTGATGGTGAAACAATAAATCTCTTACGAGATAACTCTTGCCCGTATCACGCCTTCCAATTAATACAATAACCGGACCTTTATTTTCATCTGGTTTAAAAGTAATCTGACTCATACTGAATTTCTTTAATTCGAGTGTCATTTATTATTAATAGGATTAAATATTTAAATAATTTTAATTCTATCGCAATTTAATAAGTTATATTTAAATTATATTTATATTCCAAAGAATTATGAACTTTAATTATAGAAAAAATGATAATTCTCCATTATTTAAAAATTTAGAAGATGTAAAATTATTAAATATTGAAAAAATACAAAATTATATACCAATTTACAAAAAATTTTTTGATCTTAATGAAAATAATTACGATAATATTAATTTAAATAATTATTATTCATTAAAAAACATTACAACTAAAAACACTGATAATATTTATGACGGAATCATAGTAAATGAAAAATCAATTGAATATAAAAAAGAAGTTTTCTTTAAATTCTCTCCGATAATAGATCCTATTAAATTTATTACAAATAGTTACGATTTATCACATTCAGATTTATTAAACCTTCCTCAATATAATATTGAAGATAGTATATCTGAAAATATGTATAGTTATAACAACAGTGCATACGTTGATAGTTTTTTTTATTATCTAACAAGCCAATTATTGCATAATTATAACTTTATGCACGGAACAGATTTTTACGGTTCTTTTTTAGGAATAAAAAATGATTTTTATTTTAATATTGCCGATGATGTTGAGAATTTGCACGAATCGGAAAAATTTCATAAGAATAATAATAGCCTGTTCGAAATAACGAATGAATATTATTTAAATGTAAGTAATTATGATAGTAGAAATTATAAATTTCCTTTAAAAATAGGTAACGATATTGACGATAAAAATATACTGAATTTATCAGATATATCGAGCATATCAGATATTGATAATTTATTTATAAGCAATGATTTGTCAAAAAATATTTTTACACCAAATGTTTTATATGAAAATAATATAACGGTTTTAAACAAATCGAATAAAACAGACGAATCTGGATCATCGTGCTCGTCAAGATCATCAAACACAAATAATAGCGAGGTAGATAGTGATGGTGGTCCCGACGACGAATCTGGTTCTGATTGTGGTTCTGACAAGGACGAATCATCGGTTTCAAATTCTACATTATCGGAAGATGAAATATTCATTAAATTATTTAAATTTCCAATACAATTAATCGCATTAGAAAAATGTAAGAATACATTAGATTCGCTATTTAACGATGACCAAATATCCGAAGAGGAATTAGGTGCATTTGTATCACAAATAATATTAATATTGATAACATATCAAAAACTTTTTAGTTTTACCCACAATGATTTACATTCAAATAATATTATGTATGTAGAAACAGAAAAACAGTTTTTGTATTATAAATACAATTCTAAGTATTATAAAATACCAACATTTGGTAAAATATTTAAAATTATTGATTTTGGTAGGGCCATTTATAAATATAAAGGAAATATTTTATGTAGCAATAGCTACGACTTTAAAGGAGATGCAGCTACATTATATAATTTTGAACCGTATTTTAATAATAATAAGCCGCGTCTTGAACCAAATTTGAGTTTTGATTTATGTCGATTGGGATGTTCATTATATGATTATTTCGTTGACGACTTGGATGATATAAAAAATATTACATCGCCAATTATTAAAATAATAATTGATTGGTGTTATGATGATAAAAAAAGAAATATTTTATACAAAAACAATGGTTCAGAGAGATATCCAGATTTTAAACTATATAAAATGATCGCAAGAACCGTTACTAATCATAAACCGGATATGGTAATTCAAAATGTGTTTTTTGAACAATATATTATATCAAAAAAAAAATTAAATAAAAAACATAAAATTTTTAATATAGATGACATTGAGATATCATAAATACAATAAATACAATAAATACAATAAATACAATAAATACAATAAATACAATAAATACATAAATACAATAAATAATGCTCTTTATTTATTGTATTTAAAATTCGGGCTTTGTAGTAAAAGCGCCTGGTTCGATTGTTGCTATTGTTCCTGGATTTAATTGTTGAACTACATACAATCCTAAAACCGAACTCAAATAAACAATGATAGTATCTTTAACTAAATGTTTAATAGTCTTATCATTATTTTTTAATAATGTTTTCGTTTCTATAAACTTAATTATTATATAAATTAACGAAATTATTAGACTATATGTAAAAGTATTTTCCATTTTATATTATTACAATAATTTTAGGTTTATAATTATTACGCATTATCACAATACTTCTATATCATTTAATACTAATTCATTTAATTTTAAACTATCCTTGTCATTTAAATCATTAATATCTGTTACATCCAGCGTAATACTATCGCCTATAGTTATTAACTCTTCGTCCTCCTCGTCATCTTCATCATCGTAGCTCCTTTTACTTTCCAAATCTTCTAAATATTCAATATTTTTAGGTGCATCTAATTTTTCCTCATTGCCCATAGTATCAACAGAGTTATCTACGTCCGAAAAAGTTAGTTGCTCATTAATACTTGGCGTTACATTGGTTTCATATACATCTACATCATTGCCTGTATCTGTCTCTATATTTATATCACCGACAATTTTGCGATTCATATCAGTAGTTGGTGGTGGCGGCATGCTATCCGGGGTTGGTGGTGGCACGGCTTTATCTTTATCGTCCTCGTCGTCATCGGGCGTTCTAATAATTTCCTCTTTTATTTCTACGTTCTCCTCTTCGGTCTCGTCCATATATGCTCTTAATAATATTTCAACTGGTATAGAATCCCTTATTGTTTCTAATATACACTCTTTTATAATATTTTCTAACTCTCTATTATTCTTTTGAATTGATAATGGTGTAATGTGTTTCTCAAATAAATAAATATTTGTATAGACTTTTCTTGCAGTGAAAATATAAATTTTATGAATGAAATCATCAATTGGTGGTATGTCTATATCAATTTTTTTTTGTTTTGTTCCCACTCGCACACACGATAGTGCTTTTAGTTGTATTATATGAACACAAGTAATCAATTCTTCTAAATATCCACAATTACTTATTTCTTGGATTCTTTTTTTTTCGTCTATGATCATATTTTTATTCCAATTCGGTATTCTGCCTAAAAAAGTTTGGAATGTCATCAAATACTTCTCTTCTTCGTTATTATCGTTGCAAAGAACAATAGCTTCGTTAAATATAGATTTTAAACCGTCTAATACGCATGGTGTCAGTATATTTACTAACCGTGCACACCATTCATTTTTTGATTCATTTAAACTCGTAATCGAATAATCGTCCATTTACATAAAAGCAATATTTTCTAAATTAATATTAGAACGAAATATTATATTTAATATAATTAATATTAATAGTTTTTCATTTCTTATCTCTCTTTTAATTTTATCAATTAGAATAAGAAGCATATATTTTTTTTTATTACACATTTTTGTTTTTTCTAAATAAGTAATTATATCTAAACCACTGTAACCTTTTTCATATAAATTATTTGCCAATATTGTTATATTCTTATTATCAGTTAAAGATGATTTATCTATAAGTTTTTTTAATTTATCGTTTTTCGTGTAATTTATTTTGTTATACGATGGTTCACCTAAATTATAATTGTGGAGACTTACCTGTTTATTCTTTATAAACGGTAGCGGAATATACATTTCACAAAATCTTGATAATATTGGTTTTAATAATTTATAACGGTCTTCTACTATTATAAAAAAACGTGTAGTGTGATTAAAAACTTCTATACATCTTCTTAAAGCAGATTGTGCGTCTATCGTTAATTTGTCGGCATTTAATAAAATAATAGATTTAAACATGTTAGATCTCATATACGTTTTAGCAAAAAATTTGATATCATCTCTTACAAACTTAATACCCTTACCTTGTGCACATTCAACAAACATAACGTATGATTTAATAAATTCCTTGTTATTATTATAAATTTTATTGATAAAATTATTTAGTAATGTTCTTTTACCGCTACCATTAGGTCCATGAAATAATATATTAGGCACGTTATTATTTTTTAAGAAAAAATCTAATTTTAATTCTATATTTTTATGTAATTCAATAGTCATGATAATTTATTTAAATATATATTTAAACTCAATATTGATAAATATATATTTAAATTAAGCAACGCTTTGAAGACTTTGTGTATAAGGATTTTTTTTGAACGCAGATAATATATCTTCGTTAATACGATCGGCGCATATTGAATTATCATACTGCTGCGAACCGCCCATTTTTCCATGCGTTTCTTTTGAAGGTAAGATACGCGGTCCATTGCTTGGAATAAACATGCGATTATTATTTCTATCATTGTCTGACCTTCTTACCGAAAGATTTTCGGTATTATTTAACATTTGCATATTTCCCTGATTGGTATGACTTTGATGAATTTTTTTATTGTTATTGCGCTGTTCATACGCCGAGTTGTATGTTTGATTCGCTTTATAGCTCGATGGTCCGGCGTTGCCCAAATATTCTAATGATGTCGTGTCTCTTTGAACGGTTACTGGTTGCTGTCGCGATACCATATAACCATCCGAACGTTGATTTTGAACATTTAAATATTTTCCCTCTGTTAAATTTTCGGTCATCTCTCTAATTGTGGTTTTTGTGCGATCTGCCGGATTAAACACTTTTGCGTTAGATACCGTTGTTCCAGCATTACCGTTAATGCGCAAGTTACCAATAACATTCTCTTTTCTTGAAGGTCGTAAAACATCCAATAATGGTGCAATCACCGCCGTAATTGCCCCACCGATTGGTCTAAATTCGTCTGGTTGTTTTGTGGAACTTCTATTTGTTGGCAGCGGTTTGTATCCCGAAACACCGTAATTATTTGGGTTGGCGTTGAACTGGCCTTTTGCGGACGGATTAATTATTCCAGTTGATGGCAGTTGAATCTTGGTTGATGGTCTATACTCACTTTTAGTGTAAATTGACTGTTCGCCATTAGCTCTTGATCCATAATATTCGGCACTTGTTTCATTTCTGTTGCCATCCGGCAATAACTCAATTCCACGAGCAGTGGGCGCTTTTTCAATACCGGTTGTCGTCATTAAACGATCAGGACCTACTGCGTAATATGTATCCTGACTATTTTTTTCTACCTTACCCTGTGTTAATGTGTTACCAGATAATTTGTTTGCGAAACTTGCTGGACCCTGATGCCCATTTAATGTAAAACTTTCCTTAGGATTATTTTTAGTTCTTAACTCATCAATGGTTTTGGGACCCCAGAGCTCTCTTGCTTCCATGCCCGAGTTAAATCCGTTCCCACTCTCTTTAGAAGCGCCTTTTCCTAATCCAGGACCCACTTGCTCTTCCTGCCAAGGTTTAATGTTGGCCATTCGCATACTTGGATTTACTCTTGACTGCATGAAATCGTTCATGTTCGGCATACCATGAGAATGCTGCATATTATTTTGTGGTTTAAATAAAGGGGCTTGCTCTTGTTTTTTTATTATTTGAGAACCAGCGCCCTGCATATTGTCTAATCTTGTTTCCGCAATATCCGACGACACACTGGCACCATTTGTTTTTGATCCAAAAAAAGGAGCCATATTATTGTGTTCAAAATTATTATTATCTATTTGTTCACCGGTTAAAGACATATGAACTTTTTTATTCGATCCTACACTCTCAGTGGGGTTATTTTCTAAAACTTTTTTAGTTATATTATAATCAAAATATTTATCCGTTGATTGATTTGCGTTAGGATAATTATTTACGTTATCATTTAAACTTTTATTATTTACAATAGGATAATTTATTGGTATATTTTTTTCATTATTCGTAAATTTTTCTATTGTCTCTTCATTTTCTTCATCAGCATTTTTATTGTGATTTGAAATTATATAAAAACCGCCTAATGCCATAAGTGGTATTGCTAATTGTGCCATTATATATACTTTATGATATAATATTTATCAATTAAATATTTTAATTATTATATTTACTTAAATTTTTTAAATATAATATTTAGACTTTTAATGTATAATAATCTTTTTCTAATATTCTTGTGCTTAAATTATTTTGGAATGGAACACAAGTATTTTTTTGTGGATCAAGTGGCAAGAAACTCCAATTAACTTGTTCTAAATCCCGTGTGGTCCATGCAGGGTGTGTGGTCCTTGACTGGTCGGTAAACGCTGTTTTATTAGGATAATTAATTTTATTACCAGTTATTTGCTTAGATTTGTATTCATTTAAATTAATATTATCACGATTTAAATTTCTTGTTAAACCTCTTAAATCACTTTCTAAATTAATACTATTGGTCATTAAATTTGATCCCCATTTTTCCATTCTCATGTAAGGGTCTTCCATAAAACACGGCGTTGTTCCAGTTCCGGGAACATTTAAAATGTGTCTTCCTGGTCCGGTAGATTCTTGAATATTCTTTTTTATTCTACATGGCTCATCATATAATCGTGTAAAAGACATATATATATATAATAATTATTATTATTATTATTATTATTATTATTATTATTATTATTATTATAATACTTATTACAGAAAATAATTTGTTCAATTGTTCAATTGTTCATTTGTTCATTTATTAAAACATTATTACTATCAGTAACGATTTTAGAAACAACTTGACCATTTTTTCTTATTATTTTAGTTATAATACCATTTTGTTTAATAGTTATATTTTCTATTAATTCACCATTAACAATCCTACAACTTGTAGACGTAGAAGAAGACATTACATTCGAACCTCCCAAATTAATACTAAATGAGTTGGATTGTCTGTTTACATTATGTATATTAATAAAATGCGTGTTCAAATTATTCTGGTTAGTATTTGGTCTTGCATTAAAAACATGGTTAAAAATATCAAAGGGATTATTAAAATGAATGTTATTTTTTATATTAATATTATTATCATACATTTGTTTTTTTTCAGGATCACCTAAAATTTCATACGCTTCTGATATTTCTTTAAATTTTGATTCGGCGTTTTCTTCTTTATTTCTATCAGGATGCCATTTTAATGCCAATTGTTTATATTTTTTTTTTATATCGTTAATATTTGAATTTTTTGGTAATTCTAATATACCATAAAAATCTTTAGAATCCATTATTTATGATTATCTTATTTAATATATTTAATATATTTAATATATTTAATCTAATTATTGTGTTTAATCTAATTATTGTGTTTAATCTAATTATTGTGTTTAATCTAATTATTGTGTTTAATATTACATTTAATATTTAATTAAAAATCGGTTAATATTTTTAATTAACTAAATTGAACCAATATAGACAGAAAGTAAAATAATATAATAAAATGTCGTCAAAGGAAAATTTAGTAAAAACTTATCAAAAAAAGACTGATAAAGAACATGTATTAGATAATCCTGATACTTATACGGGTTCTATGGAATTTACTGATTATGATACCTATGTATATGACGATAAAGAGGATAAAATAAATTTTAAAGAAATCAATATTATTCCTGGACTTTATAAATTGTTCGATGAAGGTATTGTGAATTGCCGCGATCACCATATAAGAATGTTGCAGGCGATGGATAATTGCAAACCGAATATTATGCCACTAACATATATCGATATATCTATTAGCGACGACGGCACTATTACAATGTTAAATGACGGCAATGGCATTGATATTGAAAAACATCCAGAATATAATATTTGGATTCCCGAAATGATATTTGGTCATCTAAGAACGTCGACTAATTATGATAAGAGTGAAAAAAAAATTGTAGGTGGTAAAAATGGGTTTGGTTTTAAATTGGTGTTAATATGGTCGGAATATGGTGAGATCGAGACGGTTGATCATATAAGGGGACTAAAATACCATCAAATTTTTAAAAATAATTTGAATATAATAGAAAAACCAAGCATAACAAAATGTAAAAAAAAACCATACACAAAGGTTATTTTTAAACCAGATTATAAGCGTCTTGGAATAGAGAAATTATCTCCCGACATGATTAACCTATTTAAACGCCGGGTCTACGATATTGCAGCAGTTACCGATAAAAAAGTAAAGGTAAAATACAACGGAGAATTAATACCAATTACTAATTTTCAACAATATGTTGATTTATATATTGGAAGCAAGGATGATACAAAACGGATATACGAAGCATCTAATGAGAGGTGGGAATACGCCGTATGTATTGCTCCAAAAGAAGAATTTACACAAGTTTCGTTTGTTAATGGCATATATACAGGCAAAGGAGGAAAACACGTTGATTATTTGCTAAATCAAATTGTGAAAAAATTAACAACTTATATAAAAAAGAAGAAAAAAATCGATGTTAAGTCAAGCACCATTAAAGAGCAAATTATGCTATTTCTCAGATGTGATATAGAAAACCCAGCGTTTGATAGTCAAACAAAGGATTATATGAATACACCATCGAGTAAATTTGGAACATCGTGTGATGTTAGTGAAAAATTCATAGAAAAAATAGCTAAAATGGGGATAATGGATAAAGCATGTGCGCTTACTGAAGTGAAGGAAAGCAGCGAATTAAAAAAAACCGATGGATCCAAAACAAAAAGTATTCGCGGAATCCCTAAATTAATTGATGCTAATTATGCAGGAACAAATAAAAGTGATAAATGTACTATTATATTTTGCGAGGGTGATTCGGCAAAAGCAGGTATTGTATCTGGTTTGTCGAAAGAGGACAGAAATGTATTGGGCGTTTATCCAATGAAGGGTAAATTATTTAATGTTCGCGGGGAATCTCCAAAGAGAATATTGGAAAATAAAGAAGTTACCGAAATAAAACAAATTCTTGGTATTGAAAGTGGCAAAGAGTATACGCAAGAAATTGTTAATACAAAACTAAGATATGGAAAAATTTTGTTTATGACCGATCAAGATTTAGATGGCAGTCATATTAAAGGTCTTGGAATTAATTTGTTTGATTCCGAATGGAAATCACTAATTAATATTCCTGGATTTATCGGTTTCATGAACACGCCTATTTTAAAAGCCAAAAAAGGTGCAAGCGAACTTAAATTTTATAATGACGGTGAATGGAACTCTTGGTGTAGTAGCAATAGTATTAAAGGATGGAAAATCAAATATTATAAGGGTTTGGGAACGTCAACCAGCAAAGAGTTTAAAGAATATTTTCAACATAAGAAAATAGTTAATTTTGTAAATAATGATGCAGAATGTAATAATGCAATCGATATGGTATTTAATAAAACAAGGGCGAATGATAGAAAGACTTGGCTTGAAAATTATGATAGGGAATTATACCTTGATACAAATAACACCGAAGTTACATACAAAAATTTTATTAACCGTGAAATGATCCATTTCTCGAAATATGATTGCGACCGTTCTATACCAAATTTACTCGATGGTTTGAAAACGAGTCAACGTAAAATTTTATACACCGCATTCAAAAGAAATTTAACAACGGAAATTAAGGTAGCTCAGTTTAGCGGTTCTGTTTCAGAAATAAGTTGTTATCATCACGGTGAAAATAGTTTGAATGGTGCCATTGTTGGAATGGCGCAAGATTTTGTCGGTTCAAATAACATTAATTTGCTGGAACCCAAAGGTCAATTTGGAACAAGACTACAAGGAGGTAGTGATTCCGCATCCGAAAGGTATATCCACACTAATTTAAATAAGTTGACTCGTAATATTTTCACCGATAAAGATGATGGTATTTTAGAATATATTGACGACGATGGCACGTTGGTAGAGCCAAGATATTATGTTCCGATTATACCAATGATTCTTGTTAATGGTAGTAAGGGTATTGGGACAGGTTTCAGCACGGATATTATGTGTTATAATCCGTTAACAATCATTGATTATTTGGAGAATAGTCTAAATGATAATATTGAAAAACCAGATATTACACCTTATTATAAAAATTTTAAAGGGAGCATTATCAAATTAACAGAATCTAAATGGTTATTCAAAGGGTGTTATGAAAGAACCGGAAAGAAAGAAATTCGAGTTACCGAATTACCAATTGGATTATGGACTGACGATTATAAAAAATATATTGAGGAACTCATAGATGGAAACAAAACAACAACTAAAGGTAAAAAGAAAACCGTTATTGTGAAAGATTATAATGATATGAGCACAGATATCGTTGTAGACGTAACAATTATATTTTCAAGTGAAAATAAATTGGACGAATTAATTAATAAGAAAATAGACGATAATAGCAATGAATTAGAAAAACTACTGCGTCTGTATACAACTAAAACTACAACAAATATGCATTTGTTTGATGAAAATGAAAAGTTAAAAAAATTTAAAACGCCCATGGAAATAATCGATCATTATATTGATATTCGGTTGAATACATATGTTAAACGTAAGAAATATTTGATTAAACTACTCGAACATGAAACAAAAATACTAATTAACAAAGTTAAATTTATTAAAGAATTATTAAATAATACACTTGATTTGCGAAACAAAAAGAAAATAGATATTTGTGAAATGCTCAAGAATAAAGACTATGATATAATCGATGATGATAGTGAATTTAAATATTTGATTAGATTGCCAATGGATAGCGTTTCTGAAGAAAATATTGAAATTCTTGAAAAGAACAAAGATATTAAAGTGAAAGAACTAAATAAACTGATAAAAACAAAAGAGAAAGATATTTGGCTTTCCGAATTAACTACTTTAAAAACGGAGATGATTAAATTTTTACAAAATAAACCTAAAACCAAAGGTGGTAAGAATACCAAGGTAAAGAAAAAATTAAAGATTAAGGATTAAAGATAAATGATACAATTGTGTGAATTGTATTATTTGTTTGTATTATTAAATTAGTGATTATACAATAAATTTTTTTCTTAAAAAAAATGCTTACATTCGAGTTGTTTATTGTTATAATTAGTTAAAGTTGGTAATTCCATAGGAGAGACTAAAGAACTTGCGTCACGTTTATATTTCATGTAACTTTCTACCTCACCATAAATTTGATTAATTGCGTATTCTAATACTTTATTATTAAGATCATTAATTTGATCACTAATATTATTAGGTAAATTTTTTGAATTTTGAAGAAAAATACTTCTCATAATAATTTTTAATTCGTCAATATTTTGTTGTCCAATAGTAAACTGGTTATTTGATTTAACGTATACGCCATAGCGTAGTCCATTTTGCAATATATTAATATTTTTACTTGAAAAAAAGGATAACGATAAAGGTGTATTATTCCAACTTCCGTTTAATGCTTCTCTAAAATCAGATTTATCATCGACTGGTATATGGTCGCTCAATGTAAATACCGCAGTTGTGTTTTGATCCATAATATTTACTCGCCCATTTGTATTAGAGGAATTCATTATATAATTAATAATTATAAAAAAATATTTTATAAAAAATTATATTATTTTTTATATTATTTTTATTATTTTTATATATATATAATGAAGTTTAACTTTCAAAAAATTGTAATAGTAATCGCAATTATCCTTTTAATACTAGCATTGGCATTTATTGGGACAGCAATTTCAAATGAGAAAAATACACACGATTTTCCACCCGTAATAGCAGAATGCCCAGATTATTGGACTCACGACGTTGAAAAAAATAAATGTATAAATGACCGCGAGTTAGGAGAAGATATTCCCGGGTATGGCAAATTAAAGGAGTTTTTGATTAATGATCCAAGGATTACAAGTATGTGTAATAAAAAAAATGCCATGAATGAATTTAAATTATCCTGGGACGGTATTACTAATAACCCTAAATTAGATACATGTTAATATATTTAGTATATAATAAGAAATTGAATAGTGATATAAATATATATACTGTTTTAAAATTAATAGATTAAATGGATTGTATTAATTTTAATAAAATATTAGATAGAGAAAATATAGCAGAGAATATATCTAATATTTTAAGAAATTTTGAAGAGAATAAGAAAAATTTATTAGAAAAAAGAGGTATCTATATTTATGGCGAGTCTGGTATAGGAAAAACAACATTTGTAAATAATATTTTAAAAAAAATGAACTACGATATAATATATTATGATGCTGGTGATATCAGAAATAAAAATATAATAGAAACAATAACAAAAAATAATATTTCAGATAAAAGTGTTTTAAGTTTATTCAAAAAGAAACGACAGTCTATTGCTATAATAATGGATGAGATAGATGGTATGAATAACGGTGATAAAGGTGGTATTACTGCACTCATTAAATTAATTAGGCCAAAGAAAACTAAAAAACAAAAATTAGAAAATATTACAAATGTTCCAATTATATGTATTAGCAATTATCATATTGATAAAAAAATAAAAGAGTTAATGAAAGTATGCATACCAATAGAATTAAAAAAACCAACAAATAATCAAATTAAAGGTTTAATTGAGTTAACTATACCAAACATAGAAAAAAATCTTATTGACGATATTATACTTTATATAAATAACGATTTAAGAAAAATGAAAACTATACAGGATATAAATAATAATAATATATTAACATCTAATATTATTAATAATATTTTAGTTTCAAACAATTTTCAAGATGATACCAAAAAAATAACAAATTTAATTATTGAAAATAAATATGATATTAATGAACATTCGCTTATATTAAATGATACAGATAGAACAATCGTTGGATTATTATGGCATGAAAATATAATTGATAAATTCGATAATCACGATATTAAGGTTACTCTGCCTGTATATCATAAAATATTAGAGAATATAAGTTTCTCTGATTATATCGACAGAATAACATTTCAGAAGCAAATATGGCAATTAAATGAAATGAGTTCAATAATTAAAACTTTTAAGAGTAATTTTATATACCATTCATTTGATATAAATAACAATAATAAAATAAACAATATACGATTTACCAAAGTTTTAACTAAATATAGTACCGAATACAATAACATAATATTTATTCAAGATATATGCAATACATTGGGATTTGACAAAAATGATACCTATAGTTATTTCATAGATTATATAATTAATTATAGCGACGAGAAAAAGCAAACGCTGGAGTTAAATAATTTCACAAATTTGGAGATTACGCGAATATGTAATTATTTACAATCTTTTATGTGATGTTTATAAGTTTAATAAATTAATTAGTTTCTGTATCTGAATCGGAATCTATATCAGAACCATTATTTTGAATATTTAATTTGTTTTCTAATTCTTTTAATAAAACAATGTGTAAGCGTTTATTTTCCTTCTTTATTTTATAATATTTAATTTTATAATTACTATCCTTTATATCTCCTTTATTGGTATCCGGTTTAATTGTTTCCGGTTCAATGGTTTCTGGTTCAATTGTTTCTGATTCAATTGTTTCTGGTTCAATTGTTTCTGGTTCAAATTTTATAAATGATTCAAATGATTCATCATTACTATTATTTTTTAAATTACGAATTTCCTCATCTTTTTCGTTATTTAAATTTGCTAACATTTTAAGTTGCTCTTGATTTTGTCTCAATAGGGAAACAATTTGATCATTATTTAATACCTGTTGCTTACCATCAGAGGTTGAAATCGTAATTTGTCCCGATCCATTTTTTACATGTTGTTCTGCGTATCTTCGTCGCTCACGCTCTATATCAAGCATCTGTTGTAAAACATCCGGTTTCATACATGGTTTTCCTGGTTCATAATTAACTAATAATTTATCTATTTTATTCATATAAAAATCTTTCATGTTTTGTTCTTTAATAAACATATCGACGTTTTTATCTGATTCTTTGCAAAAACTCTCATCATGTGAATCAACCAATAAGTGTTTTTTATCAAAAGTATTTTGATTATGTGAAACAACTAATATTGTTTTTAACGGGTCTAATTGAACGAATGGGACTGTATAATTTTTAAGAAAATGTTTTTCTTCTGCTAACGCTGCACCATCTTGATATGAGTGGTCTTTCAGCAATTCTTTTTTAAAAGCAAATGTCCCAGCAGTAGCATGATTCGGGGAATACGGTCCGAATTGATATAGTTTTTGTATATGTTTAAAGTATATATATATCTCGCTGCTGCCTGCACATAAAGCCTTGGGGTCTTTTAATAAAGTTACAACCGCGTGGGAAACTCGCTCGGGCGGATAGTAATCATCGTCATCCATATAAACAATAATGTCTCCCTTTGATTTTTCATGCATAATATTTCTCTTTTTACCAAGAGACATTTTTTTATCATATTTATAATACTTCACGCATTTCACATCTTTAATAAGGTCGCTAATTTTGTCTGTGCCATCATCAATAATAATCCATTCCATTTTATCTTTTGGATAATCTTGATTTAAAAAACATTTTATCATATACTCAATAAAAGGTCTTCTATTAAATGTTGGCGTACAAACACTAACAAACGGCAGTTCTTTATTAATACTAATAATTTCTTTTAAAGTATCATTATTTTCTTCATTTGGTGCGTCATTGGATTCTTTGGATTCTTTGGATTCTTTGGATTCTTTGCGATTTTTTTTACCCATTATTTGATAAAAAGTTTTTGTATTTAAATCATTATATTTTTAATTAAACGTTTATTTATTCAATTTATATAATCTTCTTAGTATTGCTAACATATATATTATAAGGGCAACGTTGCCATAATTTCCATCCAAATGTGTGATGGTGCTTGAAACACAGAGGGCACCAAATAAATATGTAAATAAATCAACATTACATAAAGCTATTTTTTTTAATTTAGCCTGATTTAAAAATAATGGAAGTAATAAGAATGTAAATAAGAATTGTATAAACGATGTTGCCATAATACCGCCACTTAAAAAAGCTGCAGGGCCACAAAAAAATATTGCTAAGAAAAATAAATGAAATGGGTGTTCGTCGTTCTTCCAAGCAGCAAAAGAAGACATAGCCAAAAATATAATAAATATTACCGGCAATAATATAGGCAACAATAAAGGTATTAAAATAAAAATGACATTAGAAAATATAATTTGAAACATGTCGGTTGTGAAAACATTTTTATCATCTTTATCAAAAAATCCTATTATTATTAATAATAATTTTCTTAGATTTATCATTATTTCGGCGACAGAAATACCATACCAATTTTTAAATCCCTGTATGGAGAGATCCATATTACTACCTTCTATCATAGAATACGGCCATCCTATATTTGGCGGAACACCCATTTTTTTTATGGTATTCCCTAAATCGCCTATTGAAATTTTATCTTTAGATTTACAGTCATTCATACCACCCTGCTGTTTTTTTAAAAGAGGAGATGTTACTTCGCTCCTATTAATACCTTGTTTATCTGATACATAATCTTGTTGATTTGTTGGAAATAAAGTTAGTTTACTTTTATCATAAAGACTTGTATAAAATATAAAATTAGAACCTACAAGAACAAATATGATTGTTGATAAAACATTAGACGCTATGCTCCCACCCCATTTACCCCAATCATTTTTCTTTTTAGTGATAATATTTTTACTCTCCTCTATCTCCTTTTTCTTTGTTTGAAGTGCGCCAATATTTTTATTTGCGTTACTATTCCAAACTGATGTAAGATAATTGCTCATTATATATATATATAATTATAAAAATACATAATTATAAAAATACATTTTTATAATTATGTCACTAATCTATCTCGAATATTTGAGATTTGCGTTTCCTGAAATAAATGATAGTATATTGTATCTCTCTTCAAAAATTGTAAGATTATAATTATACTCATATAATTTCCATAAAGGTTTATGTGTTGCTATTACATTGCTATTGGAATCAAATATTTCAGTTATTTCAATATCATCACTAATAGTTGGTGCAATAACATTATATTCAAATTCAACATCTTTAAATTTACTCAAGTTTACTGCTCCTGTTGGCTGTATATCCATTGGATTTGTTTTAATTCCAAAATTATAAAAATATAGTCCTTCCGGTCCGTTTCCACATGTTCTTACATATTTTTCAACATAATTGAATACACCCTCATCCAAAGGATTTTCTCTATATTTACCATCAAAAAGTATTCCTAATGTTTTTAAAATAGTTTTTTCATTTTCTGGAACATATTTACCTGTTATTAATATACCAGATGGTGTTTTATCGCCATCAATCTCTGGAGTTATTATGTTACTATCACCATTTGTTCCTTGGGATATTTCGATGGTTTGTATATTTTGACTATTGGGATTATCTGTATTCTTACTGCTTGGACTAAATATATCAATGGGTATAAAATCATATGCCCAGTTTGTATAATTTGACCACTCATTGCGCATATAAGCATCATTTCTTTGAAAATACCACATAAAATTTGACACTAATCCATTTGTATCTATTTTTGTTCTTTGTGGTCCTATTATATTGTTTATATCATGTTGATAAACTTGTTTAATAAGATAATCGTGCGAATTTTCAGAAAAAACTTTTGCTTCTTCTTCAGTTAAAAAAGCATATGTACTTATTAAATGAATATCGTTATTCCATTCGGTTGTTTTATTAGTATAACTATCGGAGTCTAAAAGAACATTTGGAGGCGGTTGAATAAATCTATGTAATTGTTCGGTTTCTTTATTAAAATCTGGTTTATGATAATAATCATTATTATAGATTTCTGTATATTCATTATCATTAGCGATTTTATGACCAGCAATATTTCTAATAACAAATAGTTCATTTACAGGTCTTATGTCTATTTCAATATGAAATTCATTATATTGAAGTGCAGTAAGTGGGAAAGCCATTTTTGATGAAAGTGTGAACCATATATTCAGCGGTATATAAAGTTTTTTCCCTCTAATCGATGGTTCCGGAGTATCTGGTGGTGCACAATAATAAGCATTTGGATACTGATTCATATTATTTGATTTTTCGCTATTGGCTGGATCATTAAATTCTGCTGTGTTACCTGTCATATTATAATATAATTTTTTTTTAGCATCATCAAAATCTCTTTCAACCATATTAGTAAGATATTGACCGGTATATTCCTGTATAACTTGTCCACCAACTGTAAATCTAACACGTTCTATCATTTGTGTTCCTAAGTTTTTTATCCATTTAAATTCATACGGTCTCCATAAACTGGCTGTGTCGCTGCTGTTGCGCGATGAAGGAGGAATAATAGTACTCCAAATATCCGGTAATTGAACTACAAGATATGTATCCATTAATAAATCTGCATATCGCGGGACTTTAAAATCAAAATGTGAAGTTGTTGTAATATTTAATGTTTTAGACCCTTCATAATCAAGTCTAAATTTCTGTAATCCAAAATTTGTATGTTTAGCATAAGTAGTTTTAAACATTGTTTTCGTGGGATTACCATTAATCATAATATTTTGATTTCCGTAAGAAACTAAATTCAATAGACCACCTGGCATAATATATATAATGAATATTATATTTAACTTTATAATAAATTATTATTATAATTATAATAATTATTATAAATAATTATTATAAATAATTATTATAAATAGTTATTATAATAGAATGGAGAATAAAATAAAAGGTAAAACAATAGACATGGTTAAATATATTAAAGAACAAGCCAAGTCAATGTCGTTCATTAGTATTAGCTTAACAATATGTGTTATCACAACAATTTTAATAATATTATGGATCCAATCTAAATTAACATTAAAAAGTAAAAATTGTAGTAAATTAAATAAAAACTATATTAATTCACCATTTATTTCGGATATAAATGTAAGTAATTCCGATTATAGGCATGATTTAAGAGATTATTATATAAAAACTGCGTTTAACTGTTGTGCAACAGGAAGCGTTAAAAATGATTTTGTCGATATATGTGCTCTTGAAACATGTATTAAACAAGGTGTTAGATGTTTAGACTTTGAAATATATTCCATGAATGATAATCCTGTAATAGCAGTTTCGTCGGAAAATAAATATTATATTAAAGAAAGTTATAATAAAATAGACTTTTCAGTTGCTTTAACTGCAATTTCAAAAGCATTTTCGGGCAGTTATGCACCGAATCCGAATGATCCGATGATACTTCATTTTAGAATAATGACAAATAATTTAAAAATACTTGATAAAATGGCAAATAGTTTAAATGAAAAATTGGGAAGGAATATTTTAGGTAAAAAATATAGTTATGAGTATAATAAACAAAATATGGGTAAAGTGCCATTAAAAGATTTATTAAATAAAGTGGTTATAATTGTAGATAAATCGCACGCGAATCCAATTAAAACTAAATTAGACGAGTATGTAAATCTAACAAGTAATTCAATGTTTATGCGAAATATACCGTTTCATAATGTTAAATATTCGCACGATTTACAAGAATTAATAAATTATAATAAAAAAAATATGACAATGTGCTATCCCGATTTAAAAATAAATATGAAAAATCCATCTCCACAATTAATTAAAGCAGCCGGATGTCAATTTATTGCTATGACATTTCAAAATATTAATGATAATTTAATTTATTATAATAAAATGTTTAATGATCAAGGTTCTGCTTTTATATTAAAACCTGAACATTTAAGACACATACCAGTATTAATCAAAAAACCTCCTCCTCCTAAAAAAGAATTATCGTATGAAACAAGAGTAATTAAAGAAGATTATTTCCAACTTGAAATGTAAATATATTATAAAAATTGTAATATATTATAAAAATTGTAATATATTATAAAAATTGTAATATATTATAAAAATTGTAATATTATATATAATATATATCATATTATATAATGAGTGAAATTGAAAATGTGGAAAAATTAACACCAATCGAAAGTAAACAATTACATAAAGGGATTGAAAAGGCAGAACAAAATATGACAAAAAAAATAATCGAAAAGAGGGAGGTCACTGATATAATGAAAATAGTAGAAAATTTTATAAGAGATAAACAGTTAATTTGTTATGGGGGAACTGCTATAAATAATATATTGCCAAAAAATTTACAATTCTATACAAATGATTTTTATATTCCTGATTATGATTTTTTTTCAACAAAACCAATACAAGATACAAGAACATTAGCAAATAAATTTTATAAATCTGGGTTTAGCGATGTTCAGGCGACAGCAGGCGTACATAAAGGAACGTTCAAAATATTTGTAAATTTTGTTCCTGTAGCAGATATAACTTATTTACATAAAGATATTTTCAATAATCTAAAAAAACATACAAAGGTTTTAAATAAAATACATTATGCTCCTCCGAATTATTTAAGAATGTCTATGTATTCGGAATTATCACAACCAGAAAATGATGTTAGCAGATGGGAAAAAGTATTAGGAAGATTAAATTTATTAAATAAACAATACCCAATTTTAAAGAAAGATTGTAACTTAATTGACTTTCAAACTAATTTTGAAGATGATAAAAAAAATCTATTCAATATAATTAAAAATTTATTAATAGACGAAGACGTAGTATTTTTTGGAGGTTATGCGTTTAATTTATTAAGTGCAAACATGCCTAAAACAAAAAGACAATTCATGAAAAATCCTTATTTTGATGTTCTAAGCGAAAATCCAAAAACATGCGTAAATAAAATTAAGGATAAATTAAAAAGTTTTGGAGAAAAAAATGTTGTTATTATTAAAATAAAAGGGATTGATGATATATTACCAAATCATTATGAGATAAGTGTAAATAATATAACGATGTGTTATATATATAAACCAATAAATTGTTATAGTTATAATACTATCAAATTGAATAATAAAGTCATTAAAATCGCGACAGTAGATACTATTTTAAGTTTTTATTTACTTTTTTCATATATGAATAAACCATATTATAATGAAGATAGGCTTTTATGTATGGCTCATTATTTATTTAAATTGCAAATGAAAAATAAATCCACGCAACGCGGATTATTAAAACGATTTGTTACTAATTGTTATGGTAAACAGAATACCATTCATGATATTCGTGAATTTAAAAGTAAAAATTACGATAAACTAAAACAAGATAAAAATAATCAAGAGTTTTTATATAATTATTTTAAGTATTATCCGGGTAGAAATAAGAATATAAAAAAACCAAAAAAACCAAAAAAACCAAAAAAAACCAAAAAAAACCAAAAAAATAAGTTTAAAAAACAGAACCAAACAAAAGAGAACCAAACAAAAAAATTAATGATTAAAATAAGATAATATTTTCATATATTAATAGTATGATATCTAAAAATATTATAAATTTAGCAGCTGCAATTTTGTTATTAATATTATTATGGAATATCATATCAAGATGGTTATTGATACTTAACAAACAAAAGAGAGAAGGTTATGAATCGTATAACAAGTGTATTAAACAAGGATACCCAAACAAATTTTGCTTAAACGTTCCTGTCGAAGCGTGTATCGATAATTGTAATTTTAAAAAATGGAAACCGAAATATTAATTTACTAATTTAAACATAATATCTTTATATGTTTCACTAAAAATATGTTTTAATCCACAACAAATTGTAGTTCGCGTTACAAAATCAGGTATATATTTTGTTATAATAATTAAAATTTCAATGAACCAAATAATAAAAAAACAGCATAGTTCTCTCCCTCTTATAAATAAATATCTCTTATTATTCCATTCTCTAACATACGAACACATATTTGATTTCCCGCAAGTAAAGAATTCGTCTGCGTCTGCAACGCCCGATATTATTCTTGAATTGGCATTTACCTCATTTGAATTAAAAAAAATACGAGATAAATTTTTAAATGTAATTAACATTATATGCAATGAAGGTCTTTGGTTGTCTCTAAAAATGTATGGTGTCAACCCATCAATGTATTTATTTTTATATTTAAATTCATTATTTGAAATAAAAGGGATATGGCTACTTTTAATGAGACATTCAATTAAATGATCCCTATTTTTAAAGTTATGTACTATTTTTTTTTCTACCTTTTTCATATCATAATAAGATATGTATAATCTGTCTTTTAACATGTTTAAATTATCGTCTTCAAAAAGTAAATAAACCAGTTCTCTTAGTATTTCTTCATTTTCGCTAAAATTATATTTTTCTTTAAAACATGTTATTCCTTTTTTAAATATATTATTAATATCTATATCAAGTTCTTTTTCAATATTTACTATATATAATAAAGCCAATAAAGAACCTATGCTACATCCAGAGACACGAACAACTTTCGTTTTCTTTTGTTTTTGTAATTCATTTAAATACATAGAAAATCCATAGCCGATAAATCCATTAAACACTCCACCATCGAATATAAGATCTATTTCCTTTGGTATTTTTTTTGAATCTACGTTCTTTACTAATGTATTAACATATAAATTTAATAGTTTATTGTTATCATCCATATAACAATAAATTATTTTTACATATAACTTATAACTTATAACTTATAACACTACATAAAAATAATATTATATATATTAGTTAATATGGGTGAAGACATTGAACCTAAACCTAAACGACCATCGTGGGATGAATATTTCAAAGATATCGTTACTCTCACAGCAAGTCGTTCACCTTGTAAGCGATTAAAAGTAGGCTGTTTGCTTGTAAAAGATAACAGAATTATATCTCAGGGTTATAATGGTTATTTGCCTGGTGCTGAACATAAACAGGTTATGCGCGACAATCATGAAATAGCAACTATTCACGCAGAACAAAATTCCATTGCGGATTGTGCCAAAAGAGGGGTTAGTTGTAAAGATAGTGTTGCTTACATAACTCATTATCCATGTATCAATTGCATTAAAGTATTATGTGCTTCTGGTATAAAAGAAGTTCGCTACATTAACGATTATAAAAATGACGAAATTGTAAATTATTTTGCTGATCAAGCCAAAGTTACTATGACAAAGTTAAATATTGAAGAGTAGAATATTCGAATGTGTTATGTTATGTTTTTAGATGCTAAAATAATCAATTGAATAATTTATTATATAATAGCTAATGGAAAATAAGACACTGTTTACAATAAATCCTGTTAAATTTAAATTCCCGTCCTTGTGATAAAAGGCAGGAAATAATTTTAAAAATAGTTTTTTCACTACCGGTAATTGAAAAATAAAATATAATACCGACATTAGAATTGGTGTTTGTAGTTTATTATATAAATCGTCTGCTTTATTATTATTTTCTTGTTTTTTTATATAATCGTTTATAATATCGTGTTTGCTTCTATCTTCGTCAATGTAATCAGCATTATCTCCTGGAATAAAATTTTGTTTTATTTCATCATCTTGTGTTATATGACTTTGTGTTTGTGGTATATCCCTCGAAGGTAAACTCAAAGAACCACTTGAAACAGCACTTTGGATACTTGTAACAAAATCATTTATATTATTGTTGTTGTTGTTGTTGTTGTCGTTATTATTACCGTTATTATTTAGTCCCTGCTGACCAGTTGATTGTGCGATATTTTGTTTTAAATCATTTTCGCGCTGTTGTTGTATATTATTTATAGAACCTTCTACCACTGTATTTTTTTCACTTGTTTGTAGAGTAATATTATTTTGATCTGTTTGATTTGAAACAGGCAAGTCATCTAAATTAGAAGTCATATAATATATATTAAATTAAAATATATATTAAATAAATTACGCAAATCTTACCTGCTTCTTATTTTTTCCATTACACTTTATGGGATGTTCTTTAAATTTATAACATTTATTATCATATTTATAAACATTCTCATTTATTTCTTTAAAAGACGGTGCGTGAAACACTAAACAATTTCGCGATTCACATGATTTTCTAAATAAACTGGCTAAACCAATTCCTAAAATTATAGATAATATCATTTTTCCTATATCTGTTTTCATTGATTTAATAACATTGTCAATAACCATTATATATTATGTTTTTATTTTTTTAACTTTGTATTGGTATCTCTTTAAAATTGCTATTCGAGCAACTTACTTCTGATGCCTCAAACCCAAAACACGTATCTGCCTTATCCTTATATTCAATATTATTAACATTGTCAGGTGTAGGATAAACATATATAATATTAGGACTCGGGTTTAATAAATATACATACAATATGCCCAACGAGAGACTAATAATGAATATTGGCAGGGAAATATATTTAAATAACATTATATAATCTATGTTCATTTTTTATTTGTATAATATCAAACATTCTGTAAAAATAGTTTGTCTAATGTATAAGGGGTTTTAATAATAATATTATTATCCTTTTCATCCTTGACAATATTATAATAACTATACTTAAGCTGTCTAATTTTTTTATTTAATGGTATTATATCTATTTTATAAATATTAATTATATCTTCTATCAATTGTGTATTTTTTGTTTCAATATAATTTTTTTCTAAATCTTTTATTTGTATTATTTTTTCATGCAATAAGATAATTGTTTCTTTTAATAAAGTATTTGTTTCTATATTATCTACAATTTCTATATAATCTTTTTTTGTAGCAATTAATCCTTTTGAAAATAAGTTGAAATCTTCTTTTTGTATCGAAAATTCTTTTATTGCCTCGCTTTCCTCTATATAATTAAATAAAAAATCTAATTTTGTTTTTATTATATCTGTTTTTAATACGTTTATTTGTTCTTCGACTTCTGCTTTTTCATTTCGTATATTATAATATGTTTTTTTGTCAATACTTATATTTAAATCGCATTTACTACTTGCCCCACATAAAGCAGACAATTTATTTTTTTTTATTTCAAATAATGTTCCACCCGGTCTATTACAATTAACACATTTAAATTGTATATTTCTGAATTCCTTTTGTTTATCTTTTTTTGTTAAAGTATTTTTATTTTTTACTTTTTGTTTTATTTTTGAGATTTTTTCATTGTATTTTGCTTTTAATTTATAAAAGTCATTTACTTCTTTTTCCATATTTACTTGGGACGACGATGTTTTTGATCCTGATTCTGATGTCGATGATGCAGATGCAGATGTTGATGCAGATGTTGATGCAGATGTTGATGCAGATGTTGATGCAGATTCTGATACGGACGATGATGCTGACGATGATGCGGGCGATGATGCCGACTGTGTAGATATTATTGATGAAACTGATTCTGAATTACTTAAACTCATATATAATTATAAATTATAATTTATAAATTATAATTTATGCATATCTTTTAAGCATTTCTAATTCTGGATTATTATCCAATACAGGTAAATCAGATATCAAACTTAGATTATTTTTTTCTCTTATTGCTGTTAGATGTTGTAATTTAGATACTATATATTCTTGTTTTTTTCGATTTTTTATTTCTATATCTCGTTTTGTTAATCGTCCTTTATATCTATAAAAAAGTATTGACGATATAGCTCCTATTAATGATAATGTCATGACTATATTAAAAATTAAACTCGAGTGTTTTTCTTTTAATTTACGACTTTCTTTAAGAGAACAATTAATAAAATATTTCATACCAGGTTCACATAAAATAGGTGTTTCCTCATTCATTAATTATTAATGTCATATTTTTAAAATATATTATACATATTATTTATATATGAGCGATAAAACACCCAATCCGTCGGCAGCAATGTTATGGTTTTTTATATTGACAACATTATATTTTCCACTTAAATATTATCTAAAATCAAGCGAAAAAGCAATCTCGATTGGTTACATATTATTCATAATAATAATAGAGTATGTAATTAATTTAGATCTAACAGGCAAAATTTGTGGGAGCAACCAAGTATTAACGGCGATATTTGTTACCTCAATACCATGGATATTAATTTTTGGCGTATTTAATTTAATGATCATGTTATTCCCAGGTTGGTTGGCACCCTTTTCAAATACATTTGGTTATGGTTTTGTTAAAATATTAGGTTTATCTAAAGTAATACACGAAATATTTAAACCAAAGGCTACAACAAATCTTAAGTTTTTAAGTAATAGTGACAAAAATATTCAACAATCTTTAGCACAAATATACGGTAATGAATCATTGTTAATTAATCAAATAACGCCTTCCAATTTTTCTAAATTCTGGGATACCTCAAGTATTTTATTTAAATCGGGCGTTAAGGGCGATCCTACATTAAAAGGTAAATTAGAAAACTTTGTAAGAATTAAATATTTTGTTTCTGAATATATTTGGTATATATTAATTGGTAGTCTTATTACATCTGCCAGTTATAATTATATTCTAAATGCAGGTTGTAAAAAGCCAATTAGTGTCATGAACAATAATGATGATCAAATAAAAGAAATAGAAAAAAAGAAATTAAATAAAGAACCTGAAACTGTTTATAAAATAACCGATTAAAGTTATTCGACCATTTTAGGGTAAGTTAAATAATATAAAACACCAAAATATGAAACTATCGCTAAACATATTGCTACTAACCAAACAGGAATTACTGTCTTTTTTTTATATCCAATTCCGAAATCCCGCAAACTTCCATCTTCGTTGTATATGAATGCAGGTTTTAACATTATAACAATTGTATAAAGCAATGCATATATTATTATTGCGATAGTTGTAATATTACGTCTAATATAGTTTCTATTCATCATTATATTATAATATTAAAGAAGTTTTTTATTATTTACTATTTAAATTTTATTATTTATAACATAATTTGTATTATAAATAACATTTCTATTACGATAAATGTAGAAGCAACATAAAAATATGCGAAATAATTAATCAGAGGCATTTTTTATCTCTATCCAGTTAAAACAGATATCTGAAGTTGCTAAGCCGCTGCCAGAGATATCACTTATATATAATTTATTGTCTGATGTATCAAACATAAGTAGTCCTGCTTCTGTTGCTTTGTCAAATTTTTCAACACCCGCTGTCATAGGAACAACAAGTTTAGTGGAACTCTTAATTTCAGCTTGTTGTATTTTAGCTTGTTGTATTTCAGCTTTTCCATGAACTTTAATGTTGTTGACCCTCATTAAATTGTAATTAGGTTTGTGATTTAATACACTTCCTCCACCTGGCGTAGAAAGCGAAACATTTCTTGAACTTGGATGTCTACCTCCTGAACTTTTTGGCATTATATACTATAAATATATATTTAATTTATAATAATTAAAAGAATTCGTCTCCGTCCATATCTCCAAAATCATCATCATCGCCTAAATGTTTCATTGAATATTCTTCACTTTCTATTTGCTCTGTTATCAATTGTTGGTTTAGTATATCCATCGCGATTACATCCCGGTTTGGGTCATTTGCTATACTTCCTAATTTGGCGTCCATTATCATTTGCTTTTCCATCTCGCCTCTCTCTTCGTCGTATGTGTCTCCTTGATATGTGTGCACTCCTTTTTGCAGTCCTTTGCTCCATTTACCTAATTTATTATTTTTAAACATATTTTCTATTTCGCGTTCTTCGGTAGTCATATTTTTAAGTGTTTCTACTATATTATCCTTCTCTTTTTCTTTCTCTCTGTGTATTTTATTCATGAGCATATCATAACTCAAATTAATATCTTGTTTATCCGAACAAACTCTTTCTATAATAACACGCAATAAATTACCTGCATTTTTATTTAAAGAACTCTTCTCAGCAGTAATAATATAACTCAGTCCATCTGCTTCGTTATCTTCGTCGCTTGAATATTCCGATTTATTTAAAAAATCATCTTCGTCATCTTCTAAGACATTTATAAATTTAACTATTATAGAATAAAAATAAAATGTGAATAATTGTTCGCAAATATCGTTAGTAAATATAGAATAAAACTTCGTATCATTATCATACATAGAAGAATTAAAGTATGTGTTCATCGCCAATTCATAAATAAAATTAATATCGGGCATTACCTTATTCAGCAATAATTCTATAACATCATCGTCGTAAAATTGATAAAAACTCTTGTAATAATCCGATAAATATTTTTTGATATCATTATTATGATTTAACGACAACTTCCAGTGTTTTGGGACGGTCATTTCCGAATAGTCTATTTTATTTAAAATCATGTTGGGAAATGTAATACAAATATCTCTAAAGACATTTTTAATAAATTCTATAGAACTGAAACTGGCATTATCATTATTTCGAATATTATTTTCTAAATTATCATCCGGAACATTAACATTAAATTTCATAATATTTTTTATACAATCGATAACCTTGCCATTCTTTTTTTTATCGATGTTCTCTTTTAAAAATTGTATTATTTGATTTCTCATTTTAATATTTTCTTCTTGTTTAAGATATTTCTTCATTTCTATCATTTCTTCGGTATCCTCTGTTAAATTTCTGGAACCATCGACAGCGTCAATCATAGAAAACATTTTTTCAATAAACTCATCCGGTAGTATTGACGTATCTTGTTCTTGGTTCATTATGTTTTGTAATATCATTCGGTATGATTGAACATTATTTATTGTAGCATTACGAATATCACTTTTAATTATATTTTCCTTATTAACTATATTCATTAATTGGAGAAGACTATCGCCAGAATAATTTATACCATTTTCTTTTAAAATTTTAATATTTTCTTCGATCGTATTATTATTATTATAATCATCGGGTTTTTGCAAACAGATTGATGAGAGAGTAGGGTTAATTGGTAAATCTGAATTAAAATTACAGTATGTGATAAATGCTTGGTATATAGTCTCTTCCGAATACTCGTGTTCAATAGTTGTTTTTTTACTCTTTGTATTTTCAGGCGAAAATACAATAGGTGCTTTTCCTAATTTACCTACATCATCTAATATATCTTGCATTGAAGCATTATTATTATTGTAATTAATTATTTCAGGTTTAATATTAATAAAATATTCTAAAGAATTTAAATTATTTTCGTTACAACAAGCGTTTTCTAAGAATGGTTGCTGTGAATTACTTGATAATATGGTGGTTTTTTGGGATATAATATTTTGTATAACTTCCTGTATTTTAGCGGTATATAAAATTATTTTACCGCGGATTATTTGTATCTTTTCATATTGATTCATCGAACCTTTTTTCATGTCATTCTTTAATTCTGAAATAAAATCACTTGTAATATTATTCACATTATTTAATTTAACCGGTGTCAATAAAGGTAAAAAATTATTCCAACTAATTAAATTTAAATTTTCAATTACATCATCAACACCATCAACACCATCACCCTTTGTTTTAATATTTTCTAATTTATCGCTAATTAATTTTTTAACATCGGAACTGGCCAAAATGTATTTCTTTATAATATTAACCATCTCCGTAATTATTTTTTTATCATTCATACTTTTAATTGAATCCCACGGTTCTATAGAACTCTTGATATTACTTATGACACACGCTATAAATTTAATACCAGATACGCTGCCCTCATTACTATCTAATGGGTAACCTTTGAAAGATGTTTTACAACCAGGGAATTGTTTTTTTGTTTTAATATCAGGAATACTCGTTTGTATTACTATTAGTAAATAGCATAATGTTAAAATAATACTTTGTTTCTTTTTAAATTTATCATAAGTAGCAAACTTCTTGCCATCCTTTTTATCTTGCTTATTAATCTTTGCCTCATATGATTTTTTGCTCGGAAGAATCTTAGGATTTTGTGAGTGTAAAATTACATTATTTATTATAAATTCCATATTATCGTTGCTAATAATAACTCCGGTGAATTTCATAAATGCGTTAATCACAACAATACTAATATCGGCAACAGGATTATCATAATTTTTATTGGATTTTTTATCGTTGGAATCCGAAATAATATCATTAATATCATTATCTAAAACATCGCTTGTTTTCATCTTAAATCCTTGCTCATTATAGTCTTCTTGGTTGGAGAAATCGATCGGGACAATATTATAACCACTATATTCGTCTATCCAAAAAGACTCGTCGTCGCTTACTGTACCTTGTTCTGTGCATATTTTAGCAATAGTATCAAGATAATGTTTTGTATTACCGGTAAGAAACGCATCAGATAATTTCTTTATAAACACTGGTAATAGTTTAACGCCGGTTGTTATACAATACAACCACATTTCATCCTCCTTATCGCTATTTTCGTGCTCTCGGGTATATATCCGAATAAATTTATTTATATCATTGTATTTTTTAACAATATCATTCTGACCCAATATTATACTTGCTATATTGTCATAAGGCGAAACAACAACATCATTAATTTCCAATGTTCCTGCAATTAAATTTTGTTGCTTATTGTATTTTAAATCCGCATTATTGACGATTACTCTATTAATCTTTATATTTTGTAATGCTTTTTCATATGACTTTTTAATGTTGCTTACTGTTTGCTCTTTACTTAGCGTAAGTGTTGTATCAAATTCATCTACAATTGTTTTATATTTATTTATTTCTAATGCGTTGTCTTTATTCTTAATATTTTCGCAATCATTTTGATTTGTAATGCACTTTAGTTTAAAATTACAAAATAGCTTTGTATCATCGGTAAACAATGTTTCGTCTATATTTTTATCTTGAATCCAAGTTTTATCTTGCCTTTTATAATATAACATCTTATCGTCGTAGTCCAGAATTGCGTATTCGCCCTCTTCAACCAACCGTTTCTTTTTAATAATTGCCTTTGCTTCTCGCAAAGCTTTCATCTCGCTTAATCCATTTATTTTCTCTAATTGTTTTGATAAATAACCGATTTTAATTTCGTCGCCTTCAAATGTATTAATTTCGTTTTCATGCTCCTTTAACAAGTCGTATAATGTTTTATCATACTGACGGTCATAATAAACATCTACCCCATTATCTTCCTCCATTTCATCAACCGCAATATATTTTTTTGCTATTACATATTTATTACAATCATCGTTATTTTCCGGATTACCAAGTGTTTTATTTTCGTTTTCTAATAAGGTTTTTTTATCATCAATTAAGGTCGTAATATCTTGAACATTATTTGTTATTTTTAATTTAATTGTTAAAATACTGATGGCAATATTATACAGGTTACAATTATCAATCTTAAACATGCGGGCCATTATTTCTTCGTTAGTTATGCTATTATCATATGGAATTTTATAACTTTCGACAACATCTTTGAATACTTTTTCATTACTTTTAAGCAAAGTATGTAAATTCAATTCATAATCTTCCGATTTGACATACATATTACTTAAATTTCGTATATTTTGGACATAAATCTTTTTATACTCGCTAATCTTCTCTCTAATAAAATTAACAAATTCGTTATACTGCATGTAAGAAATGTCGCTCGAATATATCGTGAAAGGTTCTAAGTATCGTATAATATCATAAACTGTTAATTTTTCAGTGATATCTTTTTTTATCAAATTGAATAATACTCTTGTTTTAGGTATAATAGTGTTTAAAAATTTTTCGTATAATTCATTTTTATCACTATATTTAGTAATTATCTCCGGATCTATTGTATATTCGGTAATATTATTAAGATAAGTATCCTTGTCGTGTTCCAATGGTTTATCAATATCTGTTACAATATGCGAGTTTATGTTAGACCTTTTATTTAATATTTTCCACAATGAAATAAAATTATTATTTAAATCTGCCTTCGTTAAAATGTTTGTTGTTGGCAAATTAATGTAAGAAAAATTCAAAACTTTTATTGGAAGGGTGATGAATGATTTAATGTCCAATACATCATTTTTTATATTATTCATGAAGACTTCGTTTTTAAAAGTTTTTAAATATTGTAAACCTGTGCTATAATTTTGCGAAACAAATTTGTTTTTAGTTATTATTTCGTTTTGAACTACACTACTGTTAAAATCTTCAAAATTATTTATAATTGCATTTATATCGGTTTTTATTTCTTTGCTAATAATAACATCGTCTTTAATATTTGAATAACCAAACGATTTATAGTAATCGGTTATGGAATCCAAGTATATTTTATATTTATTGGGAGCGTCTTGTGATTTTTTTTCCGCAAATTTATTATTTATTTCATCTATATCTAATAAGCTATTGCCTAATGTTTTTTGAATAATATATTTAGAATTATCATCATTGTCAACGTCATACACTTTCTTTTTATTCTTAGTAACCGGCATTATCCAATATAATTTTTTATCGAGCTCCTGTAAAGATTTCACTAAAGGTTTGTATTCGGCACCCTTTTTAATAAAAGAAATTATATTATCATTTTCATCAAACGTTGAGAATTCTTTGCGCAATTGAACATACCTATCAATAATCAAATGAATATTATTGACAACCTCTTCTGTTCTATTAGTATTTGAAATATTAGAGAGAAATTCGTTTAACATATCATTTGTCTGTTTATCGATATTATATAATTTTTTCGACTCTGGTATATTAATTATTTGCACGATTTCTTCCAAATCTTCACCGAATGATATTTGGTCTGCTTCAAAAATTTGTTTGTTAATGTCCTCTATTTTATTTAATTTTTCTTCTATCTCCACATCTTTTATTGCGTCGTCAGTATAAATATCATCTTGTGCTTCTGGTCCTTCTTGTGGTTCTTGTCCTTCGTTAGTCTGATCTTTACCGGTTAATTCATTTGTCGAATCCTCTGTTGAATCTTCGTCGCCTTCTGATATATCCTGCGGGGTTAATTTCTTACTTGTTATTGGTGTATCGCGAGTTATTATTTTTTCAATTGGTAAATCAACCGGTATTCCTTTGTAACCAAAATCTATATACATTACTTCCTCGTTGGTCGATTTAATTTCTATTTGGTCTTCATCTAAATTTGTTATTTGTGCGGTAATAATCATCGGAACATTCGTGTTAAAATGTATATCTATCCATGTACCAACCGTTAATCCGTTTTGCTTTGCGTAGCCTTTATCTTTTTCACGATGTAAAATATTTATAACCGATATGTTTTCATTTATTAAACCACCTTCTTCATTAATTAATAATGTTTGCTCGTCATTTTCTTCCGAAATTAATACAACTTTTTTTATATCAATATATTTAACAAAAAACTTAATATTATGGAATAACATATCGCCTAATGCTTCAATTTCAATAATGTCTCCCAATTTTATATTCACATTGTTTTCTGATGTTTCATCCATTATCTTATATTTATAGTAGAAATTTATATCAATAATATTAAATATATTTAATTGTTAAATATATTTAATGTTGAATTTTTTTATTGTTGAATTTTTTATTGTTAAACATCTTTCTAATTAACACCAGAAAGTTTTAATATTTCATAATAAATGTATAAGCCATAAAAATTTTTAGATACTATATCTAATACATTATAGCTTACATTCTTTAAATTTGCCGAAAATGTTGCTGCTACACCATAAAGCCCCCAAATGATAGTTAAAAATAAGAATAGTTTCTCTCCCTGTAAAGTTTTATTGGCATAATTTTTATAAATAACTTCAAACGATTTTATAAAAAAGATAAAACCAATGGGTATTGATATATAGTTTGAAATTACATTTGTTTCACCTAAGTATCCAAATAATAACATCAGTAAATTATATCCAACTATTAAGAAAATATTTTCTTTGTTATCTGTCAAAAAATTCTTGGTAGTTAACGGTTTTTTATCTAAATCGTCATCGTCTTTGGTTTCTTTGGTTTCTTTGGTTTCTTTGGTTTCTTTGGTTTCTTTATATTTCATAAACATTATTGTGGAGAGAAGCATCATTGGTGTCGTTATAACCCAATCTATATATCTTCTTGACGCCATTTTATTAACATTTAAAACAGAACTGGCAATCCAAACATAGAATACCATTTCAACAAACTGCACGATTGTTTCTAATCCCAGTATGTCGCCCAATATTTTATCGTTTTCTGGAAGTTTAATAAAAAACGCATGTATTGGTATGAAACTTGTAATTAATTGCATAATCAATGAAAACCAAATGGTCTTTTCAACTAATTTTTTAGTAAAAATCATTTATACTAAATATTTATATTAAATAATTTTAATTCTTAAAATTGGAAGCAATTCCTTCATATATGATAATACTTTCACTACAGACATCACTTATCAATTGTATCACATCTAATTTATTTTTATTACTCGAAAAAGCAACTTTTATAATACTATCAGTATCATGCGGATGATGTTTATTAAAACTGCAAAATGTTAATATACCATTCGGATTTTTGCTGGGATGTTTATAGTATTTATTGTATAACATAAATTCGATTACTTTGCCCAACGAGTAATCTTCATTTTCAAGAGTGATATCAAAACAATTATTAATATTATTATTGGATTCATTTATTAAATTCTCGTTACTCTGTAAATCATCATTTAGTTTCTGTATTTTATTTATCATTATTTCACAACTTTTAAAAACAATAGTTAAATTGTCATACTGTCCAACCGTCTCTATTTTAAAATTAAATGAATCTTTAATTACGATTCTTTTGGCATCCAAATTATACCAATCTTTTTTCAAATTTTCTATTTCCTGTTTATCCATTTCTTTATCCAAATCCTTTACTTTAATATTCCATTCGTCATTAATTTTTATCTCGTCTGGAGTATTTGCATAACAGCACGTCGAAGCAACATTAAAAGCACTATCTTCTTTAGAAATACCTATATCCAGTTTGCAAATAATATTAATACTTTCACCTGGTATTTCATCTGAGATTTTTGGTCGCAAATTAATAACATCGATATATGAAGAGGTAATATTATTTGGTGGAAATATTGTTTTACTTTCACTTTTATTCATATAGGTGTTTGTTTTAATATTTTTAATCTTAAAATCTTCAGTGGTAACATATAACATTCTGTCTGTATCGTTCACAACATTAACTTCTACAATATAATCTTCCATTGGAAATTTTAAATCATTAATATGAATTGGAATACAACTAAACCGCTGTTTTATTAGTTCATTATTCATGCGCGATGTATTAGTTATAATTTCAAGATTATTTTTTTCATATGGAGTTGTTCTAAATACGACGATTGGTATTTCGGATAATATTACGCGTCTAATAGAATTAGCAATACTAACATTTACATCAGAAATTTTAAAATTTAATTCATCTTCGTCCTGTTCAATAATAGATACAATTGGGTTTGACATCTTATTATATATCTATAATGATAAATAATTAAATCAATTTTTAATTAAATCTTTTTTTTTTATAATTAAATCATTTTTTTATAATTAAATCAACATATAAAATATTAAAAATTTAAGTTTAAAAAAATATTAATAAGATATTTAATTATAATGAGTATGATTATTTATTATAGCAATTATTGCGAGCATTCTAAAAAATTAATTCAAACAATTTCACAATCACAAATAAAAGATGACATGCATTTTATCTGTATTGATAAGCGAACAAAGAAACCTAATGGCGTAACAAATATTATTTTAGAAAATGGTCAAGAAATTTTATTACCTCCTACTGTTACTAAAGTTCCTGCTCTTTTATTGCTTAACAGAGGTAATCGGGTTGTATTTGGCAACGAAATCGATAATTATATTCAACCTATTAAAGAGAAGGTGCAGGAAAAAGCCAGCATGTTTAACGGAGAACCATCGGCATTCGCTTTTGGTGGTGCCAATTTTGGTGTTGCTTCTGATAATTTTAGTTTCTTAGATCAAAATTCGGAGGAATTGTCAGCAAAAGGAACCGGTGGTATGAGACAACAACATCATTACGCTGGCTTAGATATTAATGATACGATCGAAACTCCTCCCGATGATTATGCTCCAGATAAAGTAGGCTCAAACACATTAGAGCAATATGAAAAGGAAAGGAATAATATATAAAAATTATTAAATTATAAATTATAAATTATAAATTATTAAATTTTAAATTTTAAATTATTAATTATTAATTATTAATTATTAATTATTAAGTATTAATTATTAATTATTAATTATTAATTATTAATTTAAAAAAATAGAATTATTTTAAATATTATGGATCAATCACATATATTAAAAACATTTAATGATGATTTTATAGAATTCATTGAGGATATAATA